>Ga0315294_10006656_pt1 | contig 12671 bp, 18 predicted proteins | sample YL17G13_40_MG_FD_203626 | JGI IMG/M metagenome (GOLD analysis project Ga0315294, IMG submission 203626) | Sediment microbial communities from Yellowstone Lake, YNP, Wyoming, USA - YL17G13_40 | ecosystem: Environmental > Aquatic > Freshwater > Lake > Sediment | place: USA: Wyoming | collected...
GGACGAAGTACATGGGATTCCTGAGGGAGGCCTTCTCGCGCCTCTTGCTCTTCAGCGCGGCATAGCGCTCAGGGTCGAGTTCGATGGCTACGCAATCGGGTTTCAACCTGAGTATCGTTTTCTTGGCCGCTTCGATGCTCGCGGGCGCGATGTGCGATGTTCCGACTATAGTGACACGCGTCATGTGGAAGGTTCGGTTGCTGTGTTTTTATCCTTTCTGTGCTGGTAGAAACTCACTTTGTAGCCGTTGCCACTATCGACCCTGAGCACTACATCGGCGCCGATGCGCACGCCCGCCCTCCGTATTGCATCCGGGTCCTCATAGGGCCAGAGACCCGTGTACCAATCCTTCGGGCCGAGCTGCTTAAGGCAGCCCTGTTCGGACAGTTCCTCCTTGCTCCTGACAACCTTCGGCCCCTTCGGTCCGCTGAAAAGCATGATGGCTCTGTGCAAGGAAGGAATATAAACCTTTTATTCAGGCCCTACGAAACAGGGCCGTGCAGAACATCCCTTTGCAACTCATCCCAGGCAACCTGACAACTGACGGCCTGCTCGTCTTTATAATATTCGCGATAGCGGTGGCGCTCATCTATCGGTTGTTCAAGCTCGCATTGAATACCGCCATAGCTGCCGTGGCCGGGGCCGCGTTCCCGTGGGTCGTCAGGTGGCTCAAACTTGGCCTGCCGGTAACAGCGAGCATCGAGAGCAGCATCATATGGGCCGGGCTGGCTGCAGCGCTCTATCTGGGCTTCGAGTTCGTCCATTATCTGTACTGGTTCATCCGCCTGATTACATGGCCGATAAGGGTGATATTGGGCATCGAGAAGAACCGCAAGTTCGGCCAGATGAGAAAGGAACTGGACGAGATAAAGAAACAGAGGCAACGAGAGAGCGGTTAGATGCCCAAGTCGAGCCTTGCGCTGGAGCTGCGCAGGCAAACCGTACACGCGGCGGGGATACTTACGCTGATACCGATGTACCTCCTGCCCCGGGAGCAGACAACGCTGCTTCTCGGCGTGATGGTCCTGGGAATATTGCTGCTTACGATATATCGCGGCCACAGGACCAAGCTGCACAAGCACATCGCGATAGAGCAGCTGTTCCTGTTCGAGAACTGGTTCGAGAAACAAGTCATGAAGTTCGAGCGGCCGGGCGAGTTCCCTCTCCGCGGCGCGTTGCTGTTCTATGTCGGTGTGTTCGTGGCCTTCCAGTTGTTCCCTATGAGCATAGCGGCGGCGGCAACTGCGGTGCTGGCGGCGGGGGATTCGGTTTCAACGGTCGTTGGCACAAGCTGCCCGTTAACAGGGACAAGAGCTGGGAAGGCAGCGCGGCCTTCTTCATCGGCGCGTTTTTCGTCCTGATGTTCTTTGCCAACCCCGTAAAGGCGCTGATGGTGGCGGTGACAGCTACTGTGGTTGAGGCCGCCCCTCGGATGGATGACAACCTGACGATACCGTTGGCGACGGGCCTGGCGCTCCTGCTTCTCGGTTAGTGGCACCGTTCAAGCGGCTGAAGTCAATATCGTATTGACGCAGGATTTTCTCCAGCGCATCGGCCTTTTCGAGAGGCACCTTCATTATAGGGATGTCATAGCTGCTCACGGGCAGTTCAACGGAGAGTTCCTGCAGAGCTTCGTGTAATTGCTTATCCTCAGGTATACCGCTCTTTATTGCATAGAAGGCATTCATTCCGTTCACTGGCTGATGCTCAGTTTGTTCTGGCCGGCCAGAAGGAGCCTGTCTGTAGTGCCGCTGAGCTTCAATGTCGGTTCGACGAGGAGTTCACCGTTGAAGTTGCCGAACTCGAGCGGCTCGCCGTCTGCCTTGAAAGTGGTCTTTCCGTTCCCGATATCCACGAAGCCGCTGGCGGCAGGCAGTTTGAGACCGCCAAGGGACAACCCGGTAACCTTGAAGGAAGTGAAGGACAGGCCGGTCACAGCAATCCTTTGGCGGTCGCTGGACGGCAGGATAGAGATGCCATTCACGGTCAGCTTGGTCGCGGTGCCCTCAAGGGTAAGGGTGTTCGTATTGCTCATGGAGACCTTGCCTGACCAGCCCTCGATGTTCATCTCGACCTGCGGCTGCTGGCTGAGGTCGAGCTTCTCACTACCGACAACGAACTGCGCACCGGGGCCGGCGTACTTGATGACCATGGTGGTAGCGGGTGCTGTGAAGGTAATGTCGACCGGTGCAAGATTGGCGGAAAATGAGATGTTCGTCGGCTTCGCACCGCCGGTGACGGCAGTGAAGAAGCCCGTCGCGCCGCCAAAGTTGACCCCGCTGGTGGCCAGGAAGGCACCAACAAGTATCCCGGCGGCGACAATCAGGGTGGCTGCTATCTTCCAATCCATTCAAAAACCTGTTCCAATTACGTAAAACACACTTAAATAGCTTTTTAAAGGCGGGGAGGGAAGTCTGCCTTATGGACCTGAGCTTCCTGTCGCAGCTTGGCGGACAGCAGGACATCATATCGCAGATATTCTTCTACCTGCTGTTCTTCGCCTTCATCTTCGTGTACCCCAGGCTGACGCTGACGCAGGCAATATACGCGCTTGAGAAGGAAACCGTCAGCCTAGAGACGATGGCCAGGGACGCGCAGGGCGTAGTGACGAGGAAGGTGGAAAGGAGGCCGAGCGCCAAACTAAAGGAGAGCGTACAGGGTTTCATGGAATTCTTTGCAGTAAGCCCGGTGGACATGGACCCGTATGGCGTGATAAAGAAGCTGGACATGGTACTAAAGCAGTCGGATGCGCGGTTCAGGTGGTTCGTGGCTCAGACCGCGCCGAACCTGAACGAGGTCGAACAGGCCAACGTAAGAAATGCATTATCGGGTGCCATGATGACGCACCAGATAGCGAAGGTGGTACGCCATTATCTTGAGACGATAAAGAAGTACAAGATACTCCAATTGGCCCTGATAATCCAGATGCAGATACCGCTGATAACGAGGATGGCCAAGGCGGCGTCCAATGCTACCAAGGCGTTCGTTGACGGGATACCAATCGGTGATGGCATCGGCCCGCTGGTGGTTGCCAGCTTGGTAAAACCGAGGGTACGCGTGCAGGTGTTCGAAGAGGAGGAGTTCGCAGTAGCACCGGCGCAGGTAAATGGAAGGAGTGTGTGGGTATGCAAGGCGATCGGACCCGGCGCCGGTACAGGTTATCCGGGCAAGTTCCTGCTCAAGTTCACCGCCAAGAACAGGATAGACAGGATAATATCCGTCGATGCTGCGCTGCGGTTGGAAGGCGAGAAAGCAGGTAGCATAGCGGAAGGGGTGGGAGTTGCGATGGGCGGACCGGGCGTCGACCGTTACGAGATAGAAGAATTTGCTGTCAAGAGAAAGATACCCTTGGATGCTGTGGCAATCAAGGTCAGCGATGAGGAGGCGCTTGGGCCGATGAGGAAGGAGATAGTCGATGCGGTGCCTTCTGCTGTTGAGATGGTTAAGCAAGCGGTGCGTCGTTCAGGCGCAAAGGAAAGGATACTGATAATGGGCGTCGGAAACACATGCGGCGTCGGCAACGACGCAGCGGCAGCCAAGACTGCCGAGCAGTTGGTCAGGAAGATTGCCAGGCGCACCGCAGGCGGCAAGAAATCCAAGGGCGAGGAAGCCGAAGCCTGAACCTTTATAAGACTCGGCCAGCGCATTCTAGCAGATAATTATGTCAATAAGGCCCGGACGCTGCTATCATCATTTGAGCAACAGGCCATGGACACGCATCTCAATCCATGTCCCGCCAAAGAGCTACGTTAAGGGAGTTCCCGTAAGCAAGATACACCAGTTCGAGGTCGGGAACGTGAAAGGGCAGAACAACTTTCCTCTGATATACTCGCTTGTCCCGACCAAAGACAGGCAGTTCAGGAGCAACTGCCTAGAGGCCGCCCGACAGATGGCTACCAAGTACCTGGCGTCAAATCTTGGCGACCAAGGTTTCTTCCTGAAGATGAGGAAGTATCCTCACCACGTGCTGAGGGAGAACCCCCTGGCAACAGGTGCAGGAGCGGACCGTTTCTCGCAGGGAATGAGGCAGGCATTCGGCAAACCGATAGGGCAGGCTGCGCGCATCCTCACAGGAGAGAAGGTAATGACCGCGCGCGTCCCTGCTGGCAAGGACGAGGTAGTCAAGGAAGCGCTGCACCGCGCTTCCGCCAAGCTGCCGGGCGCTTGTCGAGTCGTTCTGGGTTAGGAAACTTTATCTGCCCGTTTGACGAACCTATCGCATGAATGAGCTGCGCTCGTCAAGAATGATTTTGCCGCTGCCGCGGCAGGTGCCATGAACATGCCATACGTAGTGGGTGTCAATCCTGCATTGCCACCGCCGGACATCAAGCAGGTCGGCGGGAAGGGTGCACACCTCGCCGAGCTCATGAAAGCGGGTTTTCCGGTCCCCGAGGCGTTCTTCATAACGGTCGAAGCATGGCAGGCGTTCATCGATTACAACGACCTGCGCGAGCGGATACAGAAGATCATCGGATGGACGGACGTAACCAATTCCGATTCCCTGGATGCGGCCTATGCAGAGATAGGCAAGATGTTCCTCAAGAGCAAGATACCACAAGCGGTGCGGGAGGTAATAATCAAGAACTACCGCGCATTGAGCCTGACCCGTGAGGGGGCGGTCGCGCAAGCATTGGGCTTCGGCAAGATCAACGCGGTCGACCAGACGTTCGTCGCTGTCCGCAGCAGTGCGGTCATAGAGGACATAGCGAAGGCAAGCAGCGCCGGGCAGTACGAGAGCTTCCTCAATGTGCGCGGCGAGGAGAACCTGATGTTGAACGTGGTACGCACGTGGGCCAGTTTCTTCACCCCCCGTGCCATCTACTACCGCGAAAAGCAGGGCCAGCCGCAGTTCGCCGGCATGGGTGTCGTGGTCCAAAGGATGGTGCAGTCGGACAAGTCAGGAGTCACGTTCACGGTCGACCCGGCTAACCCGACGGACTCGGGAGCCAACAAGATAATAACAGAAGCGGTCTGGGGACTCGGTGAGACCATAGTCCAGGGCCTGACAGATCCAGACAAGTACGTCGTTGACAAGACCAACGGCGACATACTTGACAAGAAGATAGGGCACAAGACCACGACGCGCACCCGCGACCCGAAGACCGGTATCACCGAGCAAAGGGACGTTCCTGCCGATTTGCAGGACAAGCAGGTACTCACGGATGATGAGATAGTCACTGTTGCTGCCTATAGCAAGAAGATAGAACAGAGCTACGGCGGTCAGCCGCAAGACATCGAGTGGGCGGTGGAGAAGGGCAGGATATACATAGTACAAACCAGGGCGGTCACCGTCCTGAAAGCGACAGAGACCGCTGCTGCGGCGCAGGTGGAACCCATACTAAAGGGGCTGGGAGCGAGCCCGGGTTGGGCGGTCGGGCCAGCGTGCATCGTGTCGAGCCCGAAGGAGATAGACAAGGTAGCCGAGGGCGATGTGCTGATAGCGGAGATGACCTCACCTGATTACGTTCCTGCAATGGAGAAATCGGTGGCCATAGTTACGGACAAGGGCGGTGTTACAAGCCATGCTTCCATAGTCGGCCGCGAATTGGGCAAGCCGGTCATAGTCGGCACGCAGATAGCAACGAAAGTGCTGAAGGACGGCGAACTCATCACAGTCGATGCATATCGCGGACTGGTGTTCGAAGGCAGGGTCGAGAAGGGCGGAATCAAGGCCGAGGAAGCTCAACCAGTTGCAGCTGCAACAGCTGCCGTTGAAACGCCATCATTGGGCAATGAAGCCGCTGTTCAAAGACCTGCAATTGTCGACATCAAGTGTAATATAGCGTTCCCTGAGACTGCAGAGAAGGCCGCACCAAAGGCCGATGGAGTCGGATTGCTGAGGCTGGAGCACATGCTGAGCAAGGCGCCGGCACATCCAGCGGAACTAGTGAAAAGCGGGCGCTCGGAGGAGCTTACGCGCATCATAACGGAAGGAGTAAGCAAGGTCGCATTTGCTTTCAGCCCGAAGCCGGTCTGGGTGCGGACCATTGATATACGCACGGACGAGTTCAGGAATATGCCCGGCGGCGGGAAGGAACCGACCGAAAGTAACCCGATGTTGGGATGGCACGGCATCCGCAGGGATATGGACGAGAACGAACTGTTCAGGGCGCAGGTCGAAGCGTTCAAAAGACTTCACGAAGCCGGACATACCAACGTTGCCATAATGCTGCCATTCATCATCCATGTTGAAGAGCTGCGCAAGGCGAAGCAACTGGCCAGCGAATACGGGCTGCCTGATGGCGTGAAGTTCGGCATTATGGTGGAAACACCTGCTGCCGCGTTGAGCATAGAGGAGTTCTGCAAGGAAGGGATAGATTTCATCAGTTTCGGTTCCAACGATCTGGCTCAACTAACCCTTGGCATAGATAGGAACAACGAAAATCTCATCTCACTCTACGAGCGCGCAGGCGGCGAGATGCATCCTGCGATGCGTGCACAGTTCGCGCATGTCATAAGGACATGCAGCAAGTACGGAGTGCAGACGAGCATATGCGGGGAGGCCCCATCAAACAGGCAGGACATAGTTGACTTCCTGGTCGAGACGGGCATAAGCAGCTTGTCCGTGAACATGGACGCACTTGACAAGGCGCGCGAGTGGGTCCGAGCAAAGCAGGAACAGCTCGGGATGCACGGGTACGGATAGTATGCGACGCACGACCTACAAGGCCGAAAAGAAGCCAAAGGGGCCTTTGTTAACCTACGTCCTCATAGGCGTAATACTGCTGGCCTTTGCTTGGGAAATGTGGGGCTTCTACAACCAGAAGGAGGGGTGGCTCGATGAGCAGCTCTCTACATACGGTTTCTCAATGCAGGCGATTCAGGAAGGCAAATGGTGGACGCCGTTCACTTCCGTCTTTTTGCACGCTAGTCTTTCCCACCTCATGCTGAACATATTGGCGCTGTTCTTCTTCGGGCGCGCGGTCGAACTCGAGCTGGGCTGGAAGAAATCGTTCGTCATCTTCTGGGCCGGCGCGCTTGTTGGCGACGTTGCCGTTGTACTGGTCAGCATACTGGGTATAATGCCGGCCGGCGTGCCGACGATAGGTGCCAGCGCGGCCATCTTCGGTCTGATGGGCGGCGCGGTGCTGGCCGAGCCGCTGGAACTTGTCTTCTATCCATACGTCGTTCCGGTACCGATGCTGTTCGTTGCCGCTCTCTACGTCCTGTACAACGTAGCGTCTTTCGTAACGGTTCTGGCGACAGGCGCGCAGACCGATATAGCATATGCGGCGCACCTTGGAGGATTAGCAGCAGGCATCTACCTGGCGTTCAGGTGGGTAGGCATGAAGAAAGGAATACCGGCCCTGCTCGGGCTGTTCCTGCTGCTGATAGCTATTCCATTATTGTGGAGCGCGCTGCAGCAGCTGCAATTGTTCAACTATGTTTCAGTGATAAGCGGAATCAAATAGCGATTTAAAAAGTGTGCGGCTCCAGCCAACTCATGACAAGGGTACTGCTGCAGGTGCCGGAAGGGCTCAAGACCAAGGCATTAGAGCTGGCCGAGAGACTCGAGAAAGAAGGAAACGAAGTGATGGTATCGGCCGAGCCGTGCTACGGCGCGTGCGACATCAAGGTAGAAGAAGCAAGAAGGTTGGGCTGCGACAAGATCGTCCATTACGGGCACACCAAGTTCGTTGATGCTGATTTCCCGGTCGAGTACATCGAGCACAGGGAGAAGACAGATGTCATCCCAATACTCGAGAAGCATCATGATGCGCTCAAGGCGTTCCAGGCAATCGGAATCGTAAGCAGCCTGCAATTCATCGATGCGATTCCTGAAGCGAGGAAATTCCTTGAGAGCAAAGGGCACAACGTGTTCGTAGGTGAAACGAAGGGCGCGAAGAAGCTCTACCCCGGCCAGATACTCGGTTGCGATGTCTCAAATGCCACAACTGTCGAAAGCAAAGTCGACTGCTTCCTGTTCCTAGGGTGTGGGAAGTTCCATCCGCTGGGACTGAGCCTCAAGGGAAGCAAACCCATATTCGCTCTGGACTTCGAGAAGGGCAAGATAGAGAAAGTGGATGATACCCTGTTCAGGAAACAAAGAGCAGTGGCCATCGCGCTCGCGAAGGACGCGAAAACATTCGGTATCCTCGTTTCCACGAAACTGGGCCAGATGAACGTGAAGCTTGCCAACGAGCTGAAGAAGAAGCTGAAGAACAAGGGAAAGGCGGCTTTCATCGTTGCATTTGACGAAATCAGGCCCGAGAAACTGATGGGGTTGAAGTTCGATGTGCTAGTGTGCACGGCCTGCCCGCGCATCGCAATAGAGAACAGAACGGAATTCAGCAAATCGATACTCAACCCGGACGAGCTGGATAACTTTATATAGTGTTGAAGGCAGGTCAGTCTTGATGCAAGTTTCTGTGGTCGAAGAAGACAAGGAAAGGCTTAAGGTCGAAGTCAAGGGCGAAAGTCCGACCATCACGCAGCTGGTCGCGAGCCAGGTATGGAAGGAGGGTGGAGAAGCAGCTCCGGTAAGGGAACACCCGTTCATGGTCGAGCCGAAGATACTCGTTGAAGGAAGCAACCCGAGGAAGCTGCTCGAGAAGGCAGCCAAGGCGGTCGAAGAGCAGGCTGATGAGTTCAAGGAAGAGCTGAAGAAGGCGCTGAAAGAGTCTCCGGCCACCGTTGAACCTGTCAAGCCATATGGCATACGCGGACCGGAGGAATTTGAAGAGAGAAGCTGGGCGCCTGTCACCACCTCGAGCGGCGAGATTGGCGACACGAACGAGTAAAGGCCTTAAACTCCAGCTAAGCTAGTGTTTTTCATGAGAGAGTTCATTCCAAAGGAAGAGACACGCATCCTCGCTTGGGACGACGGCAGCTTCGACCGCGGACAGAAAGGAAAGATCCCGCTGGTAGGCGTCGTGTTCAGGGGCGGCAGCTTCATGGACGGCCTCATCAAGCGCGAGGTCGAGATAGACGGAACAGACGCCGAACAGGTGATAATAGAAGCGATCAGAGCGACCAAGTTCAAGGACCTGCGCGTGATGATGACCGATGGCATCACTTTCGGCGGTTTCAACACCGTCAACATCCGCAACATCTATCAGCAGACAGGACTGCCTGTTATAGCCGTGAACAGGAAGGCGCCGGACTTCCCGGCGTTCATGCGGGCACTGGATAAGTTCCCTGACAGCGCTGTCCGCAAGAAAGCGGTGTCGGATTCTGGGGACATCCAATGGGTCGACGTGAAAGCCGAGGGAATGGAAGGTAACCTGGCAGTCCAGACCTCAGGCATAGGGATAGAGCATGCACGCAGGATACTCCGGTTAACGTGCATGCACGCGCTGATGCCCGAACCGCTGCGAATAGCTCATCTTATTGCGACCGGGCTCGTCAAGGGCGAGAGCGTAGGGCGCGCATAGGGTTTTAAACTGGGAACGTGAGTTGAGCCAATATGGAGAACAAGAAAAGGAAGCTGGCCGAACTGAAGAGAAAATGGGATCATTACACCGAAGGGCCGGCCGGAACTGCTATATACATCATACTGGGTTTCATGATAGCCTTAGTTGTCAATGAGGGCCTCAAACCGGTGCTTGCTACTGACACACCGGTCGTAGCAGTGTTCAGCGAGAGCATGGTGCCGACGTTCTACAAGGGTGACATGATAATCGTGCAGGGCGAGCCGGACTACAAGGTCGGGGACATCGTGGTCTACGATGCGCCGGTGTACAAGTACCCGATAATCCACCGAGTTATAGAAATCAAGCCGGACGGCCTTGTCACGAAAGGGGACAACAACCATGCACCGGATCCATGGGTCACTCCCCAGTCAAAGGTGCACGGCAAGGCGGTACTGCGTATCCCCCTGCTCGGTTGGGTAAAAGTCGGGGCGTACCAGCTGATGGGGCTCTACTGAAGCGCACGAAGCGGTTTCTAAAAGGTTTATATTCAGGCTTTCCGATACCTGTTACATGGCACTGATAAAAGTGAAAAAACTGGACCAAACAACGCTGGAAACCTTGTGCCAGAGGCTGGTTGAGAGCGTAAACAAAGTGCAAGAAAAAGAGAAGGAACTGGAAGACGCCCTGAATGGATCAGAGAACAGCAAGAAAGAATTCAGGGGAGGAAGAATAGCAAAAACGACATTCAAGGTCGACGACGCCAAATTCAGGGAAGACGAATCCAACGCCAGGAAGGCAATAAACGACGCCGTCAACGACGGCCTTGAACAAATACACGGATTGAAAATGCTAGTGAGGGCGCAGGAGATAAGTCTACCAGGAATGCCAGCTAACAAACCCAAGAAAATAAAGCACAAGGCTAAGCGTAGAAAGGCAAAGCACCGGAGAAAGAGGTAAGGTTATGGCAACTGTAAAGAAAATAGAAATACCCGAAGTTGAGACGTTGACCAGGGAACTCATAAACCACGGGAGCAAGATAAGGGAACACCAAGACGGCCTGGAAATGTTGCTCATCGAACAGAAAGGGAACCTTACCGACTTCAAGTCTGGAAACATACAGAAGGTCGCTTTCCGGGACATAAACACAAAGTTCGACAAGGAAAAGATGTCCACCATAAACAAGCTTACCCAGACGGTAAAGATCGGCCTCATAACCATTTCCAAGATGAGGACCATTGTAAAGGCCTACAAGGTCTGAAAGTACAATCCGTGTGCAGCGCCCGAACGTCAACTTTGTTTAGCTGCACTTCTTTTTTCACGGGTTAGCGGAGCCAATGAATCGCGTTTAAATACTTTTAGTGGTTAACGCGGAACGTATGCCCGAACCTACAGAACCTGTAGCAAAGGAAAAAATGACTTATAGTGACCTGTTCCGCCAGGCAATTCCTGTCTACAGGCCAACGATAATTAATGCTGTAAGTGGTGCGCTTGGAACACAGAAGCACCCTTTTTTGGGTTTGCTTAAGAACGATGATGTGATGGCCATCATTTATCCCATAATTGACATCAGTTTCGAGGAAGAAGAACGTGACGATGAAACAGGTGACAGCGGGCATATAATTTATCAAAGAGTAACGCCGAGGAAAGCCGTTCCGCAATACCTTCTTGACGCGATGCTAGGAAAAGCGGTAAAGGACGTTCCAACTGACCCGGCAAAGGAGGAACATACACAGGGCATCAAGTATTTGCAAGAATATGACATGTTGACCAAGCTTGACCAACGTGCTTTCGACAAGGTCGGCGTCCGTAAAGTGGCGTTGCATACCAAGCCCGCTGTAAGGCCGCTACTGGCCGCTGCGATACGCTATACTGAAAAGGAAATGAAACTGCCCATTAGGCACCTGGTCCCGGTATCGGAAGCTTCCGCGTTGACAATCCCTTCACGTGCTTTCAGGGCAATACAAGATTCTACAGGCGCGAACATGGATGACGTCGCCAAGGACTTCAACGAAGCGAAGGCCAAAATGTTCGAAGCGCATGATGAGCAGGATGAAGACGACGAAGATAATGACGAGTAAAACAGCTGCCCAGTAATCAGTTTTATAAGCAGGGCCAGGCAGCTATAGCTGACAATTATGGAGTTCCATGAGAAGGATGGCGGCCTGTACATGCCCAAGAAGGTGGGTAGCAAGACCGTCCTGGTATGCAGGACATGCGGGCACAAGAAGGAAGTCAACATAAAGAAGAAGGAGTTCTCGCTGACGACAGAGATCAAGAAGACCGGCGGGCCGGCCGCGGGCATTGTGGTAGTAGAAAAGAAGGCACAGTTCGAGGCACTGCCTAGAACTCAAACGGTCTGTCCGAACTGCGGCAACCGCGAGGCATACTGGTGGATGCAGCAGACCCGCGGCGGAGATGAACCACCTACTCGTTTTCATAGGTGCACGCGCTGCAACCACGTCTGGCGCGAGTACGAGTAAGCGAACTCAGAGAAACTTGCACATGTAGACGTAGCAATCCTTGGGCTCGAACGCGTTCCTGATTTTCCCGCATCTCTTGAAACCGAACTTTTTGTAAATGGCGAGACCTGTTTTGTTGTCCTTTTCAACGAAGACCTTCACGAAACGTGAACCGTGCTTCCGCGCATGGCCAACCGCAAACTGCAGCATGGCGCTGCCAACGCCATGCTTGCGCCAGCGCTTTGCCACAATAAGTTCATCAATCAACCATGCGAAGGAACCGGGTATCATTGTTACGGCACCCACGATCCTACCGTCCAGTTCAGCAAGAAACGCTTCGGTCCGCCCAAAATCGTATAAAACACCATCCAGCCACCTTTTGCCCCACACGTCAAGTATGAGCCTGCGGACAGCGGCCTCATCGGATTTCCTGTAACGCCGGATATGCAGCATACTCGAATCATGGCAGCACTAATAAATAACCGCTACCTATTGATGGGATGCGCTATCATCGACATCGACGTGCGCCTTTCGGATTGAACGGTTCGCTTTTGGCGTTCACTTCAGTGCTTTTGGTGTTCAGCGTAGCTGCGTCGATGGACGAACCCATATTCTCCAGGTTCACCGAGCTGTTCGCAGCGAACCCGGCGGTCCTTGGGGGCCTGATAGCTCTGACATCCATTTCCTACCTGCTGGCATGCGAACCGGCCGGTGCGCTCGTTGACAAGGCCGGGACACGTCACACAATAGCACTGGGCGTCTCCCTCGAAGCAATATCGTTCATCATGTTCTGGCTCGCGCAGAGCATCCCGATGTACGTCGCGGCGGGTATGATTTCTGGAATTGGCTCAGCGATAAC
>Ga0315294_10006660_pt1 | contig 12669 bp, 10 predicted proteins | sample YL17G13_40_MG_FD_203626 | JGI IMG/M metagenome (GOLD analysis project Ga0315294, IMG submission 203626) | Sediment microbial communities from Yellowstone Lake, YNP, Wyoming, USA - YL17G13_40 | ecosystem: Environmental > Aquatic > Freshwater > Lake > Sediment | place: USA: Wyoming | collected...
GGGCCTCTCTGTCACCCCGAAGGAAGCGCTCCGCAGGAGCGCGACCGTGGGGGTCTCGGCTGCGGGAACGCGACAACCGCCGCGGCTTTGGCACCGAGGTACCGAAGCAACGGGAAATGTTCCACGTGGAACATTTTTAGGATCGCCTAACTTTGCACATATGTAGAATCACGGTTGTGAGACATGGGCGGAGGCGGAGAGTGGACTTCCAAGGGCGGTGAGGGCGAATCGGGATAAGCCAGTCCGTAGGGCAGGAGCTTGCCTCCTGCCACTCCCCTCCACTGTCCGCCCCCTCCGTTCCCTTCGCGTCCAAGCTCACGCCACGCCCCCGCTCCAGTGGCACAGGCCTGCCCCGAGGCCCAGCCGAAGAGATCACGCCGCACCCCCTGTGGCAACCACCCCTCCAGTGGCACAGGCGTCTCGCCTGTGGGGGCCTCTCGCCTCCTCGCCTCCTCGGCCCTGCGCCCCCAGTGTCATTCTGAGGGAGAGAGAGTCCGCCCAAGCGGACTCGACGACCGTGAGAATCTCGCCGTTCCTCCTGTGGGAGCCGGGTCCTCCCGGCGACGCGCTGCACCCGCCCGGCGTTCGCATTCAGCAGGTGGGGGCGAGGTTGAGGGGGGAGGGTCTCCCTCCCCCCTCAACCGAATCGCAACCAGTGATCACACTGCAACCATGAGGCGGGGGGCGGGCTCACCGCATTCCTGCCACGACTCGCAGGGCGGGGGCAGGGCGAGGCAGCAGGATGCCGAAGTCACGGAACGCGAGCGTGCTGCCAGTAGTGCTGCTCACCCACGGTCGGCTTCCTCGCGGCACCGAGACCGAAGGCTCTCTATCAGATCATGATAGCGACCCTGGAGGCCGGGGATCGTATCCACTACCGGCTGCAGTCGCTTCACAATGCCTCTGACCTTGCTGGCGGCGTCTGCTTCTGAAGGGCACAGGCGCCAGGACACTCCTAGGTTCCCCACCATCCACTCCGTGAGTCGTCTCTCGCCCTTTTCATCGAAGCAGTACGCGCTGCGGGCGATGCTGCGATGGGCTTTGAGCCCTAGACTATCGTGCAGGACCGCTCCTATGGAATGCCTGAAGTCGGACAACCCGCTCGCATTGTCGGTGAAGTGCCGCTGGAAGTCGGGTCCCGCCAGGCTTGGTGCAGCCCCAACGTAGAGCAGTGAGCCATCAGGCACACCCGCAAGCGGTGTACTGGCCAGCCCCTCGGGTCTCACCAGGAACAGCTCATAGATGCCGGGTGCCTCCGGTGGAGACGCCTCGCCGACCGGTTGAACCTCGGACCAGAGAGGCTGCGAAGCTGCGATCGCCTGCTCGTCGGCGAACGGCATATCGCGCGTCTCGGGAGGTCTATCAGCCAGGAGCCGCAGGCGCACGCTGAGGCCTTCTCGCGGTATGCGCCAGTCGTCCGGAACGACAACGTACTGAAGGCCGAACCGCTGGTCCGCGCCCAGGATCCGCTTCGTGTCACCAGGGTAGATGGCGAAGTACTCGGGGTCCAGTCCGGCCGTGAACAACCTGAACCTCTCGAAGTGAGCACCTTCGTACACGACAATCTCCCTGCGCCAGTCGTGTACGTCATGCGAGCATACCCGTGGGAGGGTGATCTCGACCATGTAGTCCTTGAGAATCGCCGGGCCATGGTTCGTGATGTCCAGCCGGAGGGCGTAGCGGTACTGGACCAGGTCCGTCTCTTCGCGCTTCGCATCACGGCCGAAGTCGAGATCGATCTTCGGATACCGGAAGCGGAACACGATGTCTCTGATCTCATATGGCTCCATCGGCTGGAACGTGCTCCCGGAACGTCTGTAGTAGTGATTGTTGCAGGTCTTCTCCGAGCGGTAAGGTGGGTTCGCTCCGGCAGGGACATAGGTCACTACGAAGCCAGTATCCTTGTCGGGCCCAACCGGCACCAGGAGATTCTGCACGCCTACCACTGTCGGCTTAGTGCAGTGGTAGGTGATGTCGTTCAGCTTCGCGTGGAATGTCCTGAGCGGGGTTACTGGTCTCGCCTCCCTTGCCACGTCAGCGGACTCAGAATCTCCCTTGACCTCGGTAGCCACAACCCCCCAGACAAGAAGGCCGCCTTCCGAGTTAGCGAATCCAGAGAGTGCCTTGCTGTAGTTGGCCACGTCCGCTTGGCTTGGGACGCCACTATTAGGGTTTGTCTTCTGCTTGAAGTCGAGGTACAAGTCTTCAGCTTCGTGCTGGGCTATCCACTGCCGGATAATCCTAAGTGCTTCTGCTGGGTCGCGAAGCTGGCTCAGCATCAGTTCGGGGAATCCTGCGGCGTAAGCACTCATATCCCTTGACGGCTCCTGTCCCTGCGTTCTGTGCGTTGCGCGTACGCTGCTTCGCGTTGCTTCGGTACTTCAGTCCCTAGGCCTGAAGGCCGGGATGGCGGTGGCTAGGTCGCCTCTGGCGACCGCCATGGCGGCCTCCGGCCTAGCCACCCGAAGGGCCTAGCCACTTGCTGCCGAAGCCCCTCCGCCGGGCGGCCCTCATCATCGTGTCTGCCGTTGTGGGACAGGCTCATCGCCTCCCCTCCGTCGGCCCATTCTAGCCTGGTCCGGCTTGGGGGGCGAGCTGCGGCAGCAACGAAACCCCGTTCCGCCCGGGGCGGACTCAGGGGCTACCGAAGAAACCAAAGCGGTTCCTGCCCTGCGGATCACGCCTCCTCCCCCGCCTCCGGCGCGGCTAACTGCCTCGCCTTCACGTCCACGGGTTCGAGTTCGGGGATCTCTTCGCCGCGGGCGGCGCCGAGTTCGGGGAAGCGGCGGGCGCCAGGGAGGACGCTGCGCTCCAGTGAGCCAACGGCGTCGTTGTAGGCGTCTACTGCCGAGTCGAGGCGCTTGCCGACGTTGGCGAGGTGGCCGGCGAAGACGCGCAGTCGCTTGTACAGCTCCTGGCCGAGGTCGCTGACCTTCTGCGCGCTTTCGCCGATCTGCTCCTGCCGCCACCCGTAGGCCACGGCGCGGAGCAGCGCGATGAGGTTGATGGGGCTGGCCAGGAGGACCTTCTTCTGCAAGCCGTCCTCTATCAGGCTCGGATCGTGGTCCATCGCGGCTGCCAGGAACGACTCGCCTGGCACGAACATGACGACGAACTCGGGGGCGGCGCTGAACTGGTCCCAGTAGCTCTTCTGGGCGAGCGAGTTCATGTGGTCGCGAAGCTGCTGGCAGTGTCTCGCCAGACAGAGCTTGCGGGCGTTGTCGTCCGGCGCCTCCACCGCGCTGAGATAAGCGTCGAGCGAGCACTTGGCGTCGATCACCACCTGCCGGCCGGCGGGCAGGTTGATGACCATGTCCGGGCGCATCCGGCCGCCGTCGGACTGCACGCTCACCTGCTCGACATAGTCGCAGTGCTCGCTCAGGCCGGCGAGCTCAACCACCCGATGCAGCGTCAGCTCGCCCCAGCGGCCGCGCACTTCGGGCCGCCTCAGGGCAGTCACCAGGTTGCTCGTCTCACGCTGCAGTTGCTGTTCGCTCACGAGAAGGCTCTTGAGCTGCTGGTCGAGGCTGCCGTAGGTCTGCCGGTAGGCGTTCTCGATGGCCTTGATCTGCTCTTCGTAGCGCTTCAGCGTGTCCTTGACCGGCTCGAGGGTCTGCTGCGCTCTCTGGACGAACTCCTCGCTGTTCTGGCGGAGCGCGTCCGACGATATCGCCTTGAAGGTGTCGCCGAGCTGCTTCCTCGCTTCCTCAACCAGCGCGGCCTCGGACTGGCGCTGCTTCTCGATCTCCTGAAGCCGCGTTTCGGCGGCGACGCGCTGCTCGCGGTCGGCCTGGGCCTGAGACTGGACGGCGGCATGGGCGGCGAGGGACTGCTCCTTCTCGGCCTGCAACTGGCGCATCGCTTGAGACTTGCTCCAGAACCAGGCGATGGCGGCTCCGACCGCGATGCCGATGATGAGGAAGAGGATTTCCATGATGGCTCGCCCCTCTGCTCAGGTTGTACAGTAGATGCAGGCATTCTACGGCGTTTGGGGCGTCGTCGCAACGGCAGCGCGGTGTCTGGCGACAGCAGGCGACGAGACGAGCCAGAGACGGGGCGGGCGAGCGTGGGAACGCTCGCCCTACAGAACGGCCCTGCGGCTGGCGATGGTTTCCTTCGCGATCTCGTCTATGGCCTCGGCCTTGTGCTGCGGCAGCGGCTCGGGCTGGTGCTCGGCGAGAATCCTTTGCGCCTTGGCGCGGGCTTTCTCGACGAGGCCGTCGTGCGTAGGGGCGTCGCCAGCATGGAATGCGAGCCGCTCGAAGATGTGGTCGAGCCAGAACTCCCTGCGGAATAGCTCTGCCGTTGAGGGATGGCCGAGGAAGTGGCCGCCGGGGCCGACCTCGCAGATCGCGTCGACGGCCCAGGCCAGGTCGTCTACCTCGAACGCATCGAGCATACGCTTCACGTAGCCGACGATCTCGTTGTCGATCACCACCTGAATGGGGGAGAAGGTGGTAGCGCCGAGCTGGCCGACCGTCCCGATGCCGCTGGCGCCGCAGAGGATGGGGAAGAGGATGCTGAGCGCCTTCTCGACGCCGGACTGAACGCCGACATAGGAGGCATCGGTCTTCCCGCCGTGACAGCCACCCGGGCGACCGTAGAACTCATTGAGCATCTGGTTTGCGGCGGCAACCAGCGGCCAGCGATCCGCGCCCGAATAGGGGAAGCTGCCGCCGCGCATGTCGCAGTAGCCGGGCGTGATGTCGAGCCCGAGCATGGCGTTGGGGTCGATCGCATAGCCTAGCACCACCGCGCTCATGGACTCGGCGAGTCCTTGCGCGAGCGTGCCGCCGCCTGATGCGGGGGCGGTGGCGCCGGCATTCGGCATGGTGTCAACGGTCTGGGGCAGGCCGAGCTTGACTGACTCCATGAACACCTCGGCCATGTTGCGGTCCATGCAAAGCGGCGAGCGGACCTCGCCGTAGCCGACGAGCAGGGGGCGCCTGCGCGCCGCTTCCGGGCTTTCATGGATAACTGATGCGATCCGCTGGAGAGCGCACACATCCACCGCATCCCAGGCCTCGATGCCGCCGATCTTGCGCGTGCCTTTCACCAACTCGGCCGCCATCACGACCGGCCGGTCCTGCTCCGGGACCTCACTGGCAGCGATCGGCAGGCCCATCATGTCAATGTTCTCGAGGGCGTCTATCAGGCGGATCGCGTCTCGCACGTCCCCCATAGTCGCGGGCCTGCGCCGGCCATCCATGTCGAGGATGTAGGGCACGAAACCGCCGGCGTTGGAGGTGAAGTCGCGGCGAATGCGCACCGGGGTGGTGGAAAAGTGCACCTCCGAGAAGCGCACCGGCATCTCGATCCCCTGGCGGTCCGCGAGGGTGAAGTCCCGCCGCATCTCGTCGATCGCCGCCTGGGTGACCTCCGGCGGGAAGCTGACGTGCTTGCGGTCGGCGTCCACCCGGCAGCCGGCCTGGCGCAGACGCTCCAGCGCGTCAGGGTGATCTATCACCATGCCCGCGCGGTCGAGAATCTGGAGCGCTGCGTTGTGCAGCCGCTCCATTTCCTCACCGGTGAGGATCCTGATGAGTCCGTGGACCGTTGCCATTCATGTCTCCGATGCGTGCCACAGGCGAGATGGCCAAGTCGCCAGAGGCGACCGCCATGGCGGTCCCTAGGCCTGAAGGTCCCTAGGCCTGAAGGCCGGGATGGTCCCTAGGCCCTTCGGGCCGGGATGGCGGCCCGCCAAGGGCGGGCCTAGCCACGGTCCCCAAGTGACCAGCCCCCATGAGAGATACCAATCACAATGTTAGTTCTTTATGCGCGGCCGGCATCTCGGCGCTGGGCGGCCACGGGGCAAAGCCCTCCGGCACCGTCCGGGGTCCGCCACCCACCGCCAACTCGACTGACATCGCCTTCTCCAGCCTTTCCCCCGGGGCCCTGCCGCGAATGTCAACCGCAACGCCCGCTGTTCCTGCACGCGCGATGAGTGGATTCCGTTCCCCCACGCGCAGTCCTGTCGCTTGAACCAGCGGTGCGGCCCCCCACGGCAATCCGCGCGGGATGGGCGGCAGAGGCTGTGCATTGGTGTGCGGAGAAGAGATGGGCGGGTTCGGTGTTGGCCGGCAGGAACACGAGGCGGTTAGCGGGGTGATGCAACGCGCGTGAGATCCGTCGTGAGGATGCCCCAAATCGCCGGCGTGCGCCATGCCGGCGGGTAGAGGAGAACGATGAGACTCGTTACTCGACGCATGGACGAGATGACCAGCAGAGAGGTCGAATGCTACCTCAAGTCCGGTGGGGATCTCGTGTTCGTGCCCTTCGGCCCGTTGAGCGGCCACGGGGCGTTCCTGCCGCTCGGCATACACGCCCATTGGGCGCAGGCGCTCAGCGTGCTGCTGGCCGAGAAGGCGAATGGCCTGGTCTTCCCACCGGTGTATGCCTGCTACGCGGGCGCGACCCGGAGCTTCCGCGGGACCGTGTCGTTCTCCATCGCCGATCAGGTGTCGGCGCTCAGCCACATCGCAGCAACGCTGTACGACCAGGGGTTCAAGCGTACGGTCCTCGTCGGCGGGACCACGCCCGAGTCAATGGGTGGCGCGGTCGCGGCGCGAGAGCTATTCGACCGGACCGAGCGGCCGTTCTGGTTCATAGAAGCGGCACGAGGGTTGGAGCGCCCGGAGGTTCGAGCGCTGTATGAGGGCTACCCGGGGAGCTTCGGCGAGACGGTGATCGGCCTCGCGAGCCTGAAGATCCTTGGGCGTGAGCGGCCGATCCCCTGTGCCGAATGGGCGCGCGAACCCAAGCCCGACGACGGCGAGGGAGACCAGCCGCCGGAGGTCTTCGCCGATGTCGTCGCTCTGCGAAGGTGGGGCGCGGTGGGCTTCCGCTACTACGAAGAACGCAACCACGGCAACCATGGGACTGCGGGCATCAGCTTCAGCGGGCGGACGGATGTTGACATGGCCGCGGAGGTGCTCGACAAGAGCGCGGAGGCGCTGCTGCCCGCCCTCCAGAGCTTGACCCGATATGGGGAGTGGCTGGAGACGAAGCCGTTCCGCTATATCGAAGCGCGCGAGCGAATCGAGGAGAAGTAGCCCGTGTCGTCCAGGCAGTGGCACATCCGAAGGCTGGGACCGAGCGACGCGGCCGAGGCCTGCGAGATCGTCCGCCTCTTCAAGGGCGGGCAGGTGCGCCTCGACTACATGGCCGGCTTCCTGGGGGAGCCGCTCCCGCCGAACCGAGCGGACGGCTCTTGCACATTCTTGGGGGTGCCTAGCGGAACCCAGCGCGGGGCTGCATCAGGCCGTCGCGGGAGGAACCCGGGCTGTTCATCCGGTTCTGGCGCAACCTCCAAGGAGGACCATGTGGCAGTGGCTTTTCGGACACAGGACTGGGATCGCTACCAGATGGACTATCACAACCCGCACAAAGCAGTCGAGCCGTTGGATCGGGAGATCGCGGTGGTGGGCGACGCGCTCGCCGCGCTCTCGCGCGCCGGGATTCTGCTGCACACGGAGTACGATCACGAGAAGATGCTGGCCCACCGCGAGGCGGTGAAAGAACTGTTCGAGATCCCCTGGACGGCGATCACGCCCCGGATGCAGCGCTTGCTGTATGCCATCAACGCCATCGTTCAGCCCCGCAACATGATCGCTGCAGGGGTCTTCTGTGGGAACACCTTCATCTCGAACGCCGGTGCGGCAGTCGGGCCGGGAGCGTGCTACACGGCCGATGCCCTGATCGGCGTCGAGATCAATGCGAAGGAAGCCGAACGGGCCGAGCGCAACGTCAGGCGCCTCGATCCGTCGGGCGTGGCGCGGGTGCTGGCGGCGGACGCGGTGGACGTTGCGGCGGAGTTCGCCGAACCGATCCACTTGCTCTACCTGGACGCTGATGGCGACGCCCAGCGGGGCAAGGGGATCTACCTCGAGATCCTGGAGGCCGGGCTGTCGCGCATGCCCGCGGGCAGCGTCGTGCTGGCGCATAATAGCGTGAACTGCGCCGACCGCCTGAAAGACTACCTGAGCTTCGTGCGCGATCCGGCTCACATGCGCGCCAGCGTCAACGTCGTCTTCGATCCAGAGGGTCTGGAAGTGTCGGTGACGTAACCCCCGGCGGCCGCGCCTGGCCTGAGGAGATCCACCGAATGCGGGTGTTCCTGGCGGCGGCGACAATGCTGCTTGTCTGCGAGGCCATCATCGGTCTCGCCTTCCTCGGCGGCTACCACTGGCTGGGGGGTGGCCTCGGTGGTCTGGTGGTCGCGGGCATCGCCGTCGTCCTGTTGGCCGCGCCCTGGATTGGCGACATCGCCGTCGAGTTCGACTCGGCGGCGGGAACGAGTGTCATCCGGCTGGCGTGGTGGGGCAGGATAGTGCAGGAGATGAAGCCATCCCCGAGGCTGCGGATCTATGTCCTCGGGATCTGCGTCAGGCGGGTGGTGAAGAAGCCCGGGAAGCCCAAGCCCAGGCGGGTCGCCAGGAGCAAGAAGCTGGTGAGGCGCGGCCTGTGGCGCTGGTTGTGTCGGAGCTTCGAGACACTCGCGCCGATGCTCCTGTCGTCGGGTCATCTCTTGCACGCGCTCTTCTGGGAGGCGCGCCGCATCGAGCTTACCGTGCAATCGCCCACTCAGTTCAGGCTGGCCGACGAGATGATCGCCAAGATCGTCGGGTCGCCGAAGCTGGGCAAGCTACAGCTTCGCTGTCTCTACCCGGGCGAGAAGCGAGTCGTGTTCCGCTACCGGATCGGGCTGTCTCGCGCGGCCCTGGCAGCTCTCGTCGCCATCGCGCAGAGCCGGCCCAGGCGCCTCATGCGGTCCATGAAGGACGCGAGGCGGACGTGGGAGGCGGCCACGGTAGAGGTCGTTCCCGGCACCACGTGCGACTAGTCCAGGTGACGCTGTTGCTCACCATCCCACGCCCGCCCAGCGCCCGGCCGCAGCGGCGAGTGAGGAACGATGGCTGCGGCGGCGAACTCTCAGTGCCCGGAAGGCGCGCCCGTGGCCACACCGCGAACCCGAAAGCTGAGACTCGACGACCTGCTGGTCGAGCGGGGGCTCTCCCCCGATGTGGACTCCGCTCGGCGTACGATCTGGTCCGGCGAGGTGATGGTTGACGGCGAACTGGCGGATCAGCCCGCCGCGCCGGTGGCAGAGAACGCCAGCATCCGACTGCGAGCGCGACATCGCTACGCGACCCGCGGCGGCGAGAAGCTGGATGAGGCGCTGACCGCGTTCGGCGTGTCGATCGAGGGACGGTGCGCCGTGGATGTGGGCGCATCCGGGGGCGGGTTCACGGACTGCCTGCTCACTCGCGGCGCGGCGCGAGTGTACGCGGTTGACGTCGCGCGCGGCCAGCTTGCCCAGCGGCTTCAGCGCGATCCGCGCGTTGTGGACCTCAGCGGCAGGGACGTGATGGCGCTGCAGCCAGCGGAACTCGACCCCAGGCCGGCGGTGGCCGTGGTTGACGTCACCTTCAGATCGCTCACCGATGTGCTGCCGAAGGTGATGGGACTGCTCGCAGGCGAGTGGGAGATCGTCGCGCTCGTCAAGCCGCTGCACGAGGCGAAGCTGCTGGAGCTTGGTCAGAGCGAGGGCGTGTACCGCGCGGTCTTCGACCGCCTCCTGCCGCTGCTGCGCGGTGCGAGCGTGCCTGTCGTGAACATCATGCCGTCTAGCTACTCGGGAGCGCGGGAGGCCCTCGAATTCTTCCTGCACGTGAAGCCGCCAGGCCGCGACGACGACCAGCTGCGTGAGCGTCTCGAGGCGGCGCTGGCAGCGGCGACGAACCTGGAGCTGCGAGGCCGTCGGCGAAAGCGCTCCGGCGAGAAGCGGCGAAGAACGTGGCGGCGGATCGGGCCGCGCGGGTGACCAGATGGGGCGCGTTCGCCTGCGCGGTCACATGGCCGCCAGGAGACCTGCCAACCACCCCTCCGCCCGTGACTGAAGTCGAATGTAGTTCGCTCTGGCTGCGGCGATGATGCGCGCTTCCTCGGGTGCGGAATCTCTCAGGCCGCAGACGTGAGTGATGATCGCGTGGAAGCCGTTCTCGGCCAGATTCCGCAGGAACTCGCGGTCGGCCGGGAAGCGCTCGCCGTTCTCGTCCTTCGCCTCGAAGAGGAACGCGGCGGCAAGCGCGAGCGTTGTGGCGGGCGCGGGCACCCCCTGGGCCGAATCCATCAGGAGAGAGCCCACCAGCCGGTCCTCGCGCGAGACCTTCCTCGGCAGATCGCGACCGACGCGGTAGATCGTGTCTCCCAGCGCCCTATTGCCGAACCGGGAGAGGAGGTCCTCGATGTGCTCCTCCTGGTTTCGCTCGTCGAACTCACCCGGGTAGCGACGAATGAGCGCGCGGCCCGACTCCCACATCGCCACCTTCGCCGCGCTGCGCACGTTCGGGTTCTCCACCGCCTGCCAGATATGGCGGGCCTCAGGATCAGCCAGGAACTCGAGGTAGGCGCAGGCCGCGTGGCCGAGGTTGTGGATGAACGCTTTGCGGTCCACGTAGGCGGCCATGTTCTGCCTGGGGTCGAGGCCGGGGACGGCAGGGACCGGGTTCTTGAACGCTTTGGCATCGAGGATCAGCGTGTTGTAGGCCTCGGCGTAGAGGACCAGCGGGTCCTCCCGCAGCGCCGCCTCCGGCATGATCGGCGCCATCTTGCCGATGCTGGTCTCGACCAACCCCACGTACTGGCTCAGGGGGAAGTCCGAGGGCAGGCGCTGCCGCAGCCCGCGCCGGAAGGCATCGGCCGCGCTCCGCAGGTTCTCGCAGATGATGATGTCCACCGGCCCGCGGCCCTGGCGCCTTCGCAGCTCGAGGCCGGCGGCGATCGCCGGGTAGATGTGCGGAAGCGCGCCCTGCCCAACTGCCGTGGCGAGCACGTCGGCATCCGCGACGGCGCGGGCGACATCCTCGACGTCTGCCCCGTGGATGGCCGACACGCCTTCGACCCAGATGGTCTCAGGCTGTGCGTCCTTGATCTCGACGCGATACCGGCGTTCGCGGTTGAGCGCGTCCACCAGGGCCTGGTTGACGTCAACGAACACGACGTCGCAGCCAGACCTCGCGAACAGCTGGCCGACGAAGGAACGGCCGATGTTACCGGCGCCGAAGACCACCAGCTTCATCACGGCTCCGCGCCCCGCCGGCTATCCCCCGCGGACAAGATCCACCAGCGCCTCCTGAATCAGCGGCGCCTGCGAGAACCCGTGCCCGCGGTGGCAGAAGAAGCCCTCCGCGTATGCCACCCCTATGGCCGCACCGATTTGCTCGTCCCAGTGGCGCATCTCGTTGATGTACTGATCCACGCCGTGGTGCCGGCGCAGCCACTCGCGCTGTGAGACGTGGCAGGCGAGAAGCTCGGCCTTCTCCTCCTCGACGGAGGCAATGTCCACGTAGAAGTGGGCGCGGGGCGTCGGATTCCCGAACCAGTCCACCATGCCGAGCGGCCCGTTGAAGTAATACAGCGGCACCACGCCCTTCCGCGTTGGCGGGAGCGAGACCGCCGGCCCCACCGTGTAGTTGGGCATGGCCGCGGTGAAGACGACGGCGCGGGCGATGGCGCTGGTCGCGTCGTGGTCGGGCATGTAATCTATGGGGTAATGAGTGATCACGCAGTCAGGATCAACCGCGCGCATCAGCGCCACCGCGGCCGCGCGCAGCTCGTCGTTGTCGAAGATGCGCAGGTCGTTGCCCTCGAGGCAGTGGAAGGTTCCCCCGAGCTTCGCGGCCGCGTCCTGCGCCTCTTTGCGGCGCCGCTGGGAGATGGCATTGGGCGACTCCTCCGCCGTGCCGCAGTCGCCCGCGCCCGCGGTCGCGATGTGAACTCGCCAGCCGCGTTTCGCCAACAGCAGGAGCGTGCCGCCGCAGCGGAACTCCGCATCATCGGGGTGCGCGCACAGCGCGAGGATCGTCTTCGGTTCGGACGCCATATCTCGTGCCTCCCCCAGCGACTCGGAAGCGGCCTAGCCCTTGTCGCCCTTGATCTTCTTTGCGTGCTCCGGGCTGACGACCATCGCCCTCTCCTTCTCCATCGGGATCGGCTCGTCAGGGGAAGGCATCGCCGGGTAGTCGGGCATGCCAATGCCCTGCACGAGACCGCCGATCCCGATCGACTGCCCGGACGCGATGGATCTGTTGGCCGCGACTCCGGTGAGGATGGAGTAGGCGCCGCCGCGATGGTCGGCGGCTCTCTTGTACTGGTCAGCCGGCGGGTTCGGGGAGAAGAGGTCATCGAGCAGCCGAGGGTCCCCGCCGCCGTGGCCGCCTTCCCCGGTCCAGACCTCCACCGAGTAGGCCTCCTTGAAGTGAGGGAAGACGCGAATGGTCGTTCCCTCGGCCAGCAACTCCCCGGGCACGCTGCCGTCGCCGCTGATGTAGACCGTCTCCTCCGACTTGTGCTCGAGCCGCCCCCTGGTGCCGTTGAAGTTGACGATGTGCCCCTCCCAGGGCATGAACGCGTTGAGCGAATAGCTCATCTTCGCGCCGGTATTGTAGCTGACGATCACCTGCATCGAGTCCTCGATGTCGATCAGCCCGCTGAAGACGCACCGGTCGCGGAAGTACCCGTCGTACTTCTCGTTGTCCAGATAGAGCTCTTTGAGGTGGCCCCTGGTTCGCAGGTCGAGGTGGAACGTGCACTTCCCCGCCTCGGGGCAGTCCAGGCAGCGCTCGGCGCGGTTCTTCAGCCCGTATCGATCCGCCATCTTCGGCCTAT
>Ga0315294_10006666_pt1 | contig 12664 bp, 15 predicted proteins | sample YL17G13_40_MG_FD_203626 | JGI IMG/M metagenome (GOLD analysis project Ga0315294, IMG submission 203626) | Sediment microbial communities from Yellowstone Lake, YNP, Wyoming, USA - YL17G13_40 | ecosystem: Environmental > Aquatic > Freshwater > Lake > Sediment | place: USA: Wyoming | collected...
TTACATGAGTTCCCCTCACCCTCCCCTCTCCCCAAGACCTGGGGAGAGGGTTAGGGTGAGGGGTATGACTTGGCGAATGTCATCTATTAAATGCTCCTGTTAATAAATTCATACTTCTTAAAAGCGAAAATAGGAGCCTTTAATAAAAACGCTACTAAATTTAGTCTACGAAATAAATAAGGTAAATTATGTATTTTACCGTTAAAATTGATGTATTTTAATAATGAATTTTCTATTGGGGCTCCCATCAAAATATCGCTTAGACGAAAAAAAAGAGCAATTCTTGTGCCAAGATTTCTTCATCCCCTATGATATAAAAAAGTGTGCAATCCACTTTTCGGGGGGATGGAAGATGGGGGTGAGGAAGGGCTCTCGGTTGAACCACTAACCCTTTAGGGGGGACTGAAGGTTTTAGTCATGGTTTTCAACCGAGAGCCATTTCTTAATTGTTTGTTCATATAAACTTTAATAAAATACCGATCTCCCAATTTTCAAATTTCAGATTTTAGATCACCTCAATCTCTTCAAGATAGATCGCCTCTCTCCCAATCCAGAAGGCCTTCACCACTGGGTATTGCTCTTCCATTAAGGAGATAATGACCGATACCACTTCAGGATAGAAGGCCAATTTCACATCCGTCTCCGATGGAAAGGGGATGGTATGGGGGTGGGAATGATAGATCGCTATCATGTCAATCGATTCTTTTTCCATCTCTTCGAACATTCTTAGCTGCTCTTGTGCCGCTATGGAGTACCGAATGGGACTCTTTTCAGCATTTTGAAGTTCAAAGGCCTTTTTGACTGTATGATCCTTCCCACCCAAAATTCCACAGCACTCCAAAGGCGATTCTTTCTCTGCATGTTCAACCATTCGTTCAAGGATAGGTTTTGGGATTCTTAGCATAAAATCACTTGGTTAAGGTCAAGGCAACGATGCCCGTTTCGTCAAGAGGTTATGTCGTTCGTCCTAAAAATCATTTGACCGTAACCCACTGACTTTAAACGATACGGGCCTCCTAACCCTTACCCTGTTGGGCTATTTGTCACGGACCAATTATTTTTTAGGTCCGTCAAATGGCTGTCCCGTTTCAATAGCTTCCCGAGACCGACTCCATTCTATCTAGGACCCGTCGTAGTTGTGAAGTTTCTCAAGTGGATAACCTATTAAATAGAGGCTCACCAAACTGTGAGCCGAACGAACCCCTGAGTGTCAGTACATAAAGATATCTTTATCAGGAGTAACTCCTTTCGCCGCATAGATTCTCTTCATCTCCTCAGCTGATTTCCAGAAGTTCTTAAAAGGACCTTTGTCCACGAGGGCTTCTGTCCATTCAATCCATACGACTCCAGGGATGCGACCAGGTTTAACAGCTCCTTCTCTTAAATCTTCGCCTAAAAATTCTTTCTGGGACCGAACATCCATGACAACCTTATTTCGATCCTGCAAAGCTGACCTGACTTCCGGTAAGGCACAGAGGAGGGATTTTCTAAACTTCTCCTCCTTTGGCAATCGGAGTAGAGTCTTTTCTATTTTAGATGGGAGCATTTCTGTAGGATAACCCCTGGCCTTCCATCCATCCAAGCCACCGTCCAAGATCCTCAACTGATGAAGAGGAAATCCATAGTAAGATAGAATCCACCACAGGCGTCCGTTATCAGATCCATCCGAGTTGATGATGATGGTATCCTTTTCGCTGATGCCTAAGTTTCCCAGAAGAGTTTCTATCTGTTCCTTAGGTGCCATCATCCCAGGGATGGGGTGATTATTGTCAACAATATCTGGTCGCCAAACATGGACGGCCCCCGGGAGGTGACCGGCAAGATATTTCAATTTCTCTCGAATATCAATCATTCGGATATGGGGATCCTTCTTATCGATAAGGGCTTTCAATTCTTCCGGCTGAATGAGAATCTCGGGATGGGCATATCCACCATTGGGTATGGCATGGGCTGTTGGCCCAAAGACCCAAAAAGCCAAACCAAAGACACAAACCGAGTAGGCTAATCCTATCCACCTTTGTTGTTTCTTCGATCTATTCTGTATCCATATCATCATTATCTTTCACCTCCCCCAGCTTAAACCGCTGCTTGCGTTGTCGGCTCCAAGCTGCACACCTCATGGTAATCCAACAGATCTTTTATTTTGGGCTCCTCATTGCAAAGGGGACAAGAAGGGTTCTTCCTAATGAGAAAAGTTCTGAATTCTGTTTCGAGAGAGTTATAAATCAAGAATCGGCCAATTAATGGCTTCCCTTTCCCCAAGATGAGTTTAATGGCCTCGGTAGCCTGAATCAATCCAACCTGCCCGGGTACAACTCCCAGGACACCTGCTTCGTCTCAGCTGGGCACAAGGCCTGGTGGAGGAGGTTCTGGAAAGAGACAGCGGAGACATGGTCCTCCCTCTTTGGGAGAGAAGACACTGGCCTGACCTTCAAATTGAAATACGCCTCCATACACATAAGGCTTTCCCGTTAAAAAGGCTGCATCATTCACCGAATACTTGGTCGGGAAATTGTCCGATCCATCGATGATGATGTCGTACTGGGAGAAGATGTCGAGAGCATTTTGAGAAGTCAGTCGCTCCTGGTAAGTGATGACCTTGATGTCTGGATTGATTCGTTGGATGGCCTCCTTGGCCGATTCGGTCTTTGGCCTCCCCACATCAGATGTCCCATGTAATATCTGTCGCTGTAAATTCGTTAAATCCACCTTGTCCGAGTCGATGATCCCTATCGTTCCAACCCCTGCGGCGGCCAAATAGAGACCGGCTGGGCAACCCAAGCCTCCTGCCCCGACGAGCAGAACTTTGGCTTTCAACAATTGAATCTGACCTTCTAATCCAACCTCTTTGAGCAAAATGTGTCGACTATACCGGGTGAGTTGATCAGGAGTCAGTTCCGAATCCCCAGCTACTTCGTATCCCGCATCCTTCCATCCATTGATCCCTTTCGTCATGGAGTAAACATGGGTGTAACCTTTCTCCTTCATCAATTTGGCCGCAGCAAGGGAACGGATCCCACCCGCACAGTAAACCACGGTGGGAACATCCTTATCCGGTAGAAGTGTCTCGACCTCCTGCTTCAAACGACCCTGAGGAAGAAAAAGGGCTCCCTGGATATAGCCTAAAGCGATCTCCTCTTTTTCCCGAATATCGAGGAGAACAATCGGCTCTTTCTTTTGAAGGAGTTGATGGGTTTCCTTAACCGAGATCTCAGAACCCTCTCTTTTCGCTTTGATAATGAACCAATCTTTGAAGGCCTTTATCATTTTTAGTGTGTTCATCTTTTCATTCTCCTCTTCTGAAGAAATCCTGTCCCCTCGTCTGTTCTCCTTTTCGTTGACTCATCACTCGATCACATCTTTCTCCACCGGTTTAACGGTCACTCCAACCTCATTCAGATAGCAGAGGGCTTTAGAATATTCCTCTTCTTCTCCATCGATCTCTAAGGTCACCCAGCCTACATTCTCTGAAACATTCGCACTACGAATATTTGTGATGAGTCTGTACCGTTGGCCAATATTATAGATGACCGGCTCTTTAATCAGTTCCGGTGGAAAAAACAGAGTCACTCTTCTCTTGGCAGTTGAACCTCCTGCAATGGCAGGGATGATGGAGAGTTGATCACCATCCTTCAAGGGAGTCTCCAAATTCTGAATGAATCGAATATCCTCGTTATTCACATAGATATTGATAAAACGCCTCACTTCACCCTGTTCATCCCGAAGCCTCTCTTTTAACCCCGGATAAGTTTCGGTAAGCCATTGGATCACTTCTCCCACGGTTCTTCCTTTTGCCTTAATGATATCTTGCTCCCCTGTCAACTTCTTCAACGGGGTAGGTATTCTGACATGAACCTCCATCTTTCCCTCCTATGAAATAGTCATATCGTAGCTTGAACTCTAAGCTCCTTTTCTTCCTGCTTGGGAGCCACAATCTTTTCAAATTCTGATAGTTTTGCCTCAATAATAATAGGACGGCCAACCTTATCTTGTATCGCTTCCTGTGTTTTCAGTCCATTGCCAGTGATCGAAATGAGAATGGACTCATCCCTCGGGATAATTCCCTTTTCAATCAGCTTTTTAGTCACTCCAACAGTTACTCCTCCTGCTGTCTCTGTAAAAATGCCTTCTGTTTGGGCTAATAGTTTCATCCCTTCTATGATCTCATCATCGGTAACATCTTCAGCCCATCCTCCAGTTCCTCGTATCGTTTTGAGAGCATAGTACCCATCCGCAGGATTTCCGATGGCTAAGGATTTGGCAATTGTCTTGGGCCGCTGTGGTTTGATCCAGTCAATACCTTCTTTAAAGGCAGAAATAATCGGGTTGCAACCAGAAGCCTGAGCGCCATAAATTTTTGTATTCACTTCATCTAACAGACCGATGGTTTCTAACTCTTTGAACCCCTTCCAAATCTTCGTGATCAGGGACCCTCCAGCCATTGGAACAACAATATGCTGCGGAACTCTCCAATCCAATTGTTCTGCAATCTCGAAACCAAAGGTTTTTGACCCTTCTGCATAAAAGGGTCGGATGTTGATGTTAACAAATGCCCATCCATAATTTTCCGCAATCTCACTACAGAGACGATTGACCTCATCATAACTACCTTTGATACCGATTAAATTTGTCCCATAGATCAATGTACCTAAGATTTTCCCCTGCTCTAAATCATAAGGGACAAAGATATAACTCTTAAACCCTCCTGCCGCAGCTAAACCAGCAACGGAATTGGCAAGATTCCCTGTTGATGCACAGGCAACGGTCCGAAATCCAAACTCTTTGGCCTTTGAAAGGGCAACAGAGACGACTCGGTCTTTAAATGATAGTGTCGGATGGTTCACCGCATCATTCTTAAGGTAGAGTTCTTTAACGCCCAAGATTTTTGCTAATCCCTTTGATTTAATCAGAGGTGTGAAACCGACATTTAACCCTATTGTTGGATCATTATCTAAAGGAAGAAGTTCCCTGTATCGCCACATCGACTTAGGTCTTTCTTCTATCTTCCCACGAGTCAAACTCTCCTTGATCTTATCGTACTTATAGACAACCTCTAAGGGCCCAAAGCAGAATTCACAAACATGGATAGGGCTGATGGAATATTCTCTTCTACATTCTCTGCATTTAAGACCTTCCGTGAATCTCATATTGTCACCTATTATTATAATGTTTTATTTATTAATTGTTTATTATTATTATCAAGAACATTTATAAAAAATAGGTGGGGATTATAAAAAAATCCCCACCCATCCCTCACATTATCATAAATGCAAGTACCTGAATTTTTTTATATATTAATATTTTTTCTTTCATAATAGAGAAATAATAAAATAGTTTATAAAACTTGTCAATAAAAAAATTTAAATATAATACATGAATCTCCTGCCCAACTCTTTCTGTATTCCCATTTCCTTTGCCATCTGACATAAGTCTTTAATGGTGACCGAATCAAAATACTCTTTCAGCCGATTTGCTGCTTCATTCCAGATGATTCGAGTAACACATTCCCCTAATTTATCACAAAGTGGTTTCGAACTCTTAGGATCCAGACATATAACGGGATTGAGGCTGCCTTCGGTGACCCGGACAATTGCTCCGATGGTGATTTCTTCAGGTTTTTTATTTAGGAAATACCCTCCCAAAGGCCCTCTCTTACTCCCGATGATTCCTGCCTTCTTCAACTTTTGAAAGATCTGTTCTATATAGCGAGCAGATATCCCCTGCCTTCTTGAAATATCCTTGACCTGTGTTTCTAATCCTTCGGAATGATAAGCAATATCAAAAATCGCTCTCACTCCGTATCGACTTTGCGTAGTTAATCTCATATTCCCATAAAATTAATTATAATTCATTTTAGTATTCTTTATTAAATTTGTCAAGAAAAATTTTATTTCCCTAAAAGAATATTTAGAAGCGAAATGACTTCCTGGCTCTTCCAATTTATTGGGCCTACGGCTCTCCCTATCATTTTTCTGTTCTTATCGATAATAATGGTGGTTGGAATTCTTCTTACTTCATAAAGATCAAGAACATTACATTTTGGATCGAGTAAAACAGGGAAGGTATAACGGTGTTTTTGAATAAATTCTTTTACAGCTTTCCTTCCCTCATAGTCAACAGATATACTCAGAAAGACAAAATCTTTTTCTTTAAATTGTTGAAACAATATCTCCATAGAAGGCATTTCTTCTTTACAGGGACCACACCAGGTTGCCCAGAAATTAAGAAAAATCACCTTCCCTTTAAAATTGTTTAGCTCCGATTTTTTCCCTTTTAAATCCTCCAGACAAAAATCAGGGGCCTTCGTATCACGTTTGATAGGTTGAATCCCTATCTTTAAAAAAAGGCCTTCTCTACTTTTTTCTGAAGAAAAGGAAAGAGTAAACCCCGTTAGAAAGGGCAGGGTTTTGACCCCGCCCTCAATAAGGAAATGAGGCTTTCTATTTCTACCATCCCCAGCATAAATGTTGGGGTTTTCTAACGGGGTAAAAGAGATGAAGACGATAAAAAGAGAATAAAAAAAGACCTTTTTTCCGATCATGAGTCCCCTTTCCTCTTCTCAATCTATACCACCTTCATCTCTCTATTTTCAATTTAATTTTTAAGAATTCGGGATGATAGAAAACAAGTCCAAAATTCCCATTGTTCCTTTGGCACTTTCAATTTATAATAAATTTATGCGGAGCCCCAGTTTTGAGCAGTTCGAAGCGACCTCCCTTTATTGTCCCCGATGCAAGGCTGCCGTGCCGGTAAGAAAGAAGTTGCTTTTAGTCTTACCTGAAGGGGAAGAATACGAATATCTCTGTGCCTATTGCTCATCTTCCGTCGGCATCAAAATTGAGAAAAACACACCCCAGATGGAATTGATCTTAAAGCCTTGAACTCTTCAAAAAGTATTTCCCAAAATCGATCTACGATTGACCCATTGCTCCCCTAATAAGGCTTGCACCACTTCATGAAATCTGTTTTAATTCCAAATGGTCAAAACCATGAAGACAGGAAAATTAGACATCAATATTCTAAAAGGTCTTTTAGAAAGACATACGATCCTCGATCCTCGGGTGGTCATGGGTCCAAAGATCGGTGAAGATGCAGCGGTTATCGATTTAGGAGAGGGTTCCGATTTCTACTGGGTCGTCACCTCTGATCCAATTACCTTCACGACCGAGGAGATCGGGTATTACGGTGTAGTGGTCAACATGAATGACCTTGCAACGATGGGAGCGACTCCAAAGTGGTTCTTGGCTACTCTTCTCTTTCCAGAAGAATCGAATTTAGGGTTCATCGAAAAAGTCTTCCAGCAGATTCACGATGCCTGTCATCGATTTAAAATCTCCTTCATCGGAGGTCATACAGAGGTCACACCGGGAATTGGGAAAATGATCCTCTCTGGTCATATGATCGGAGAGGTCAAGAAAGATAGGCTTGTGACAACCAGCGGCGCAAGGGAGGGTGATCTTCTTCTTCTGGTCAAAGGCGTCTGCATTGAAGGTACTTCGATCATTGCGAGGGAGAGAGAATCTGAGCTTTTAGCGAGAGGCATCACCCCTTCTCTCATCCAGAGGGCAAAGAGGTTTATCTTCGAACCCGGGATCGATGTGCTTCAAGCAGCCCGTATCGCATGTGATACTGTTCCTGTGCATTCGATGCATGATCCCACTGAGGGAGGATTAATCAATGGGATCGTTGAAATGGCATTGGCTTCAGGAAAAGAGATAGAGGTCAATTTAGAGAAGGTACTTATCTACGAAGAATCTCGAATCCTCTGCCAGGAATATGGGCTGGACCCTCTCGGTGTGATTGCTTCAGGAGCTTTGCTCTTAACCATTTCACCATCAGACCTCTCACCCCTCTTAAAAGCTTTTAGGGAAATCTTCATTCCCATCCAAGTCATTGGTCAGGTGAAGAAGGGAAAGCCTCGTGTTTTGGCGATCGATGAAAAGGAGAGCAAAGAAGTCCATCCACTTTTAAGGGATGAGATCTTGAAGATTTATTGATATTCTCAACCCTAAAGGGTTGAGTTACGATACCTGTAGCTCAGGGCTTTAGGCCTGATGACGGAGATGATCCAATGAACCAGAAATCTTTTTTAGGTCTTTCAAAAAATGTCAGAAACTTGGGTTGGGTCAGTTTATTTAATGACATCTCAAGTGAGATGATCTATCCCCTTCTCCCCCTTTTCCTAACCCAGGTTTTGGGAGCGGGGTTGGTCTTCGTTGGTCTCATCGAAGGGATTGCAGAGAGTATCTCGAGTTTTTTTAAACTCTTTTCAGGATGGCTATCGGACCGTTTTCAGAGAAGAAAGGGGATCATTCTCTTTGGCTACTCCCTCGCCTCCCTCACACGACCGTTCATGGGACTTACCACCTCTGCCTATCACGTCCTCTTTCTCCGATTCTTTGATCGAGTGGGCAAGGGAACAAGATCCTCTCCTCGAGATGCATTGCTCTCTCAATCGTGTAATGAAAATGAGAGGGGAAAGGCATTTGGATTCCAAAGAGCGATGGATCATGCCGGAGCCATGACTGGCCCTCTCATCGCCTCCCTCCTGATGGCTACCCTCACGCAGAACCTCAGGGTAATTTTTTACCTCGCTACTATTCCGGCAGCTTTCTGTGTCTGGGTCCTTTATCGAGGTGTCTCTGATGTAAAAAGGAATCAACTTTCGGCGCCCCCTCCTCTCAGGCTCCATTTGAAATCATGGGACAGAAAGTTTAAATATTTCCTCCTCATCATCACCCTTTTCACATTAGGAAACTCAAGCGATGCTTTTCTCCTCCTCCGTGCAAAAGATTTGGGAATTGATATGGTATCCATCCCCATTCTCTGGTCTTTCCTCCACCTCTCCAAGACGATCTTCTCCATTCCGGGAGGGACCCTCTCTGATCGAATAGGGAGGAGGAGAGTGATGATCATTGCCTGGACAATCTATGGCTTGGTCTACTTAGGATTTGCCTTTGCATCGAATGCCTACCACATCTGGCTTCTATTCTTTATTTACGGCATCTTCTACGGGTTTGCAGAAGGAACAGAACGGGCATGGGTCGCAGATCTGGTGGAGGAGTCGAAGCGGGGAACGGCTTATGGTGCTTACCATTTCTTTATCGGAATAGCGACGTTACCAGCAAGCCTCCTGATGGGGCTCCTTTGGAAGACGATAGGGATTCAATGGGCCTTCTCCTTTGGCGCAGGAATGGCCCTCATCGCTGCCCTTTTAGCGGTGATTCTGATGGGGGATGGTAAAAGAAAAGCTTCAGTCCACTGAAAGTCCACCAAGAATTGAATCTCTGATTCTCGATTGATAAAAGCCAAGATATCTCGTTTATCTTCTTTTAAGTAGTCTACTTTAAAGTAGACTACTTAAAATTGATTTCAAGTCTTATTAGCAAAAATATTCAAGATGGAATCACGTGTAGGATTATTTAGGAAAGAAAAAAGGGACGGGAGTCTATGCTCAATTTAAAAATAAAAACGTCCCTTTTCCGTTTTTTAAAGGCTTAACGTGGGGTAGCCTTTTGTAAGGTCCATTGCGATAGAAGCTGGCCCCTTCTAAAGTCATTCGTTCACCTGCTTCTTAGTGGTTTTGTATTCTGCCTCTTCGCCTTGAATTCTGAGTCGTCACCCAAATGAAAGAAGATGTGTCCCGTCATTTCTTCTCCGTCTACCAAGGCCCATCCTCGTCCACTCACAGGATCGCATTCGTCATTTCCTTCAAATGAGAATCCAAGACGAGCACTCTCTCCGTGTGGCTCTAACCTGCAGTCTATCTCGACGTCGACAGCCCCAAAGTGAATCTCGCCTTGTCCATTCTTGTTTATGACTATGCGACCGGGCGATTCCATGTCAATGTAATCCATGTCCCATTGTTCCATTTCCGTGATTCGCCAGGTTCCAACGTATTGTTTCATCCTCGTTCTTTTCATTGTCATTGTCTTGGGAACCTTATCGTCTAATGGGATAGGATGGATAGCAATCGATGATATTCTCGCGCATGTATGATCCAATCGATTCTGATTTTAATAATTCTTGGTATACCTTTTTCGGAATCTCCTCATATACGTATGCCTTTCCGCTTCCGAAAACCACTTCCAAGGTTTTCGACTTGGGGTCGTACCCTATTGCATATACCATGCTGGAATTGACTTTCTTTAAGTTCATATATTCACTACAAACGACTCATGTTATTTCCTTCTTTCTATTCTTGTACGAAGTTCTCCAAGAGATAAAAGGTTTCCTGGGGGAGATCCATATCTTTTAAGCCTTCTATCCAACTCTTCCATGTGGCTCTGAGGGACAGGCACAGCAGATTCATCCGAAGCGATGCTATCCCACAGATCCTCAACCAACAGGATTTTTTCGGATGTACTTAATTTGATAATTTCATGAATATCACTCACTCGCATTGTATACCTCCTTTCTTCTCAATGCTCCGAAAATAACCCGATTATCACCCTCTCCCCTGGCGGGAGAGGGCGGGGGTGAGGGGGAAACATACCATGTCCACCCCCACCTCAATCCTCCCCCGTCAAGGGGGAGGTTAGTACCTGTAATTTTCATGGTTCGTGAGTGAGGCTCCGTCATGAATGATTGCCTTGAAATAACATTTTTGGCCCTGTTTAACTATGATTCTAACGCGTAGTTAAGCTGAATCCCTGCTGCTGTAGACCGGTGATTTCTGCTCGAATAACCTCGTTCTTAAAGTGTATAGTGTAGCTTTGACCCCGTTTCCAGCGGCGGCTATCAGCCTTCCGCTGGAATGACTTCTGAAATTCCCTTGTGTTCCCCGTAGAATAGTCACTGTTCCCTTTTTTATCCATAATTCCCCATTGTGTCCATAATTCTTTCCGGATGCTATGTCTCTTTTCTACCGGGAGACGCAAATAACTTTCAAATTCATCCCGCGCGAGATCGAGAATTTGTTTGTCCTGTTGCCTTTTTTCTATTGGAACTACAGATAATCCTAACCAAGCTGGCCCCATATGAATGTGGATTACCGCATGGCAAAGATCGTGCAGTCGGTGTTTCTCTTTGGCACCACCGTTCGATTTCAGTCGGCCACGGTAGTAGAAGGTGAGGTTCATATGGACTGGGCTTTTAGCGACCAAACATTTTTTTTATGTTGTTGATGTGTTTTTCCAAAAAATGAGCCTATGCACGTCTCAAAAGGTCTTTTTGTGTTTCAAAATAGCCCAGCAGTAGGCACATTTTCAGCATAATTTACAAAAGGATTATCCAGTTGAGCTTGAAGCATATCTCCATTGTCAATTTACGATTTTAATATACACCTTTTTTTGATTTTTTGGAAGTGCGGGTTTTAGGGAGAACTTTAACGTGGAAGATGAGGGTGGGAAGGAAAACCATTCAACCCAATTGGCTATGGGGGCACGTCAAGGGGAATTATGAAAATACCTGAATAGATATCTCCCCACCTCAATCCTCTCCCCCGCATGGGGGGAGGAGGTTTTCGGGATTACTGGCAAGGGTGGATTTTATTCTATAAGGTCGGAAAGGGGAACAATCTCAATTCCCTTTTCCTGCATCTTTGGGATCATCTCTTTGAGAGATTTGATCGTCGAGGGATGGGGATGGCCAATTCCGATTGCTTTCCCCTTAGAAAGGGCGAAGTGGATCAGTTGTTCGAGTTGTTTTTTAACATCCTCCTCCTTTGGAGAATGGTCGAGGAAGAGACTCCTCTCCACAACTCTCAGACCAAGAGATTTTGCAGTTTGGAGACCAACGGTCTGAGGAGTGGTTCGACTGTCTAAGAAAAAGAGTTCCCGTTTCTTCAATTCTGAAAGAATGATTTTCATTTTCTCGGGATTTTCCATCAACCGTGAACCCATATGATTGCTTACTCCCTTAATGTAAGGGATCGCCTCAATATCTTTGGAGAGTTGGCGAAGTAGTTCTTCTTCATCCATCTCTTCAAGGAGCGCCCCTTCACCAGGCTGGATTTTTGGATAGCCGTGAGGTTCCATGGGGAGATGGAGAATAACATCTCTACCTTTCTGGTGGGCTTCTGAAGCGATGCTTTTGGCATGGGGCGTAAAGGGCAGAATGGAGAGCGTCAGGGGAAGATCCCAGTTGAGGATCTCTCGGGAAATGGGGCTCTCTTTTCCGAGATCATCAATCACAATGGCAGCCCTTGCCCGGGATTCAGGATAAAGGAAAGTGAGACGATGGGTGACTCGATCCATCACCTTTACCTCCAACTGGAGGGACTTGCCACTCTCGGAAGAATCAACAGAAAAGGGTTTACCGGCAGAGGAAAGGGATCGTCTGAAATGCTTTTCCACAAGGGAGAGAGAGGAGGAACGCGGAATTTGAACCTTGAGAAGCGACTCCGTCCACACAATCCCTCCCTCTCTTTTAGGTGTGGAGCGCTCAAGGAGAACATCCTTTTTTGCAATGCCGATTTCGTAGAGTTGGCTGTTGATGATCTTATCAGCGATGAAAACTTTTTGAGAAAAATCCTCTGGTGAAAAAGGTTTTTCTCGGGTGAGATAGGTATATCCACCAAAAGTCAAAAGGACACCCAGGAAGAAAGAGAGGGAATAACCCATCCACTCCCTCGATCTCCCTCGCCTGTGTGGTTGTTTAGCCATTCAACCCTGAAAAACCTCTTGTATAATCCTGTAGGGAACGGTTTGAAACCGTTCCCTAC
>Ga0315294_10006667_pt1 | contig 12664 bp, 12 predicted proteins | sample YL17G13_40_MG_FD_203626 | JGI IMG/M metagenome (GOLD analysis project Ga0315294, IMG submission 203626) | Sediment microbial communities from Yellowstone Lake, YNP, Wyoming, USA - YL17G13_40 | ecosystem: Environmental > Aquatic > Freshwater > Lake > Sediment | place: USA: Wyoming | collected...
CACGCATGGCCTTAGACGGAGGTAGTGATGGCCTAGATTTTTACAGAAGGATAATTAGTAATTCGCCATATTATTTAAAGGAGAACGGATTTTTAATTATGGAGATGGGGTTTAATCAAAAAGAAGCCATAAAAAATATTTTTCAAAGTTCAGAAAATTTTAAGATACTCAAAATAGTGAAAGACTATAATAATATAGATAGGGTGATAGTGGCACAGGTGAGGAAAAAATGGATAAATTAATTATTGAAGGTGGGGTAAGTCTTAAAGGAGAAGTTTCAGTATCAGGGGCTAAGAATGCAGTATTACCCATTCTTGCTGCCACGTTACTAACTGATGATGCCTGCATTATTAAAGGCGTGCCAACTTTACGCGATACAAATACTATGCTAAAGATTCTGCGTTCGTTAGGTAAGAGCGTAGAATTAGACAAAGGCGTAATCACAGTTAGCTCAACTAAAAATACAAATTTTGTTGCGGATTATAAATTGGTTTCAACTATGCGTGCCTCTTTCTGTGTATTAGGTCCGCTTTTAGGTAAATTGAAAAAAGCCAGAGTTTCTTTGCCCGGTGGTTGCGTTATTGGTATAAGACCAGTGGATTTGCACCTTAAAGGTCTTAAGGCGCTAGGTACCGAGATTAATATTGATTCGGGTTATGTAGTAGCCAAGGCACCCCGTCTTAAGGGTAGTCATATATACTTAGGGGGTGCTTTTGGCTCATCAGTTTTGGCTACCGATAATGTGATGATGGCCGCAGTCTTAGCCCAAGGTAAGACGGTCATTGAATCTGCGGCTTGCGAACCCGAAGTAACAGATTTAGCCGATTTTCTCATTAAGATGGGTGCCAAAATAAAAGGTCACGGCACACCCATTATTGAAATTGAAGGGGTAAAACATCTACATGGTGCAATTCATACTGTAATCCCAGACAGGGTAGAGGCAGGTACATTAATGATTGCTTCTTTGATCACCAAAGGAGATATACTGATCAAAAATGTTCTTTTCAGTCATTTAGGAGCAGTGATTGATAAATTAGAAGAAGCAGGAGCTTATATAGTCAAGACGAATTCTTCTCTGCATGTGCGGTCTAAAAAGCCACTTAAACCTGTAAACATTACTACCTTGCCATATCCAGGGTTCCCTACGGATATGCAGGCCCAGATTATGAGTTTAATGGTTATCACGCCCGGGATAAGCGTGATTACGGAGAAGATTTATCCAGATAGATTTATGCATGTAGCTGAATTGAATCGTATGGGTGCACATATCCAGAGAGAAGGACCGCATGCGATTGTAGAAGGGGTAAAGGAATTATCCGGTGCGCCAGTTATGGCTTCAGATTTACGCGCATCGGCGAGTCTTGTATTAGCGGGTTTAGTAGCACGGGGCAGGACTTCGATTTCGAGGATTTATCACTTAGAACGTGGTTATGAGAACCTAGAGATTAAGTTACAGAAATTAGGCGCAAAAATCTGGAGAGAAAAAGAATGATTTTGATGATTGATAACTACGATTCCTTTACTTACAATCTTGTACAATATTTAGGAGAATTGGGTGAGAATATTACGGTTGTAAGGAACGATAAGATTACGATAGAGGCAATTAATAGGCTAAAGCCAAAAAGAATTGTTATCTCTCCTGGTCCGGGTAGACCAGAAGACGCGGGGATTTCCTGCGAGGTAATTGAAGAATTTGCCGGAAAGATCCCCATATTAGGGGTATGTTTAGGACATCAAGCAATGGGCTATGTTTACGGCGGAAAGATTATTAGCGCAAAAAAGCTTATGCACGGAAAGACTTCCCTAATTTATCATAATCAAAAAACGATATTTAAAGGAATACCCAATCCCTTTGAAGCCACGCGTTATCACTCGCTTATTGTAGAAAGAAAAAGTTTGCCCAATTTTTTAGAGATCATTGCCTGGACTAAGGATAAAGAGATTATGGGCTTAAAACATAAGAATTATCCTTTGTGGGGAGTGCAGTTTCATCCCGAATCTATATTAACGAAAGTCGGTAAAGGTATCTTAGCCAATTTTTTGAAGATTTAATACATTCGGCGGCGTGCAAACCCCGCCCTTTAGGACGGAGAAAGAATATGCCGCCCTTCCTTCGCTTCGCTTTAGGACCTTCGAAGGACACTGAGACGAAGTCGAAGTGCAGTATTAATCCTGAGCAAACCGCGGCCTTCAGGCCGCGGTGTCGAAGGATTGATTCCAGATGAAAAAGGCAGATGTTCTAAAAGATATAATCGAGAAAAAGAAGGAAAGGATAATCTTGGCTAAACAGAGTTTTCTTGAGGAAGATTTAAAAGCCAAGATAAAAGACCTTGCGCCTGCGCGGCCATTTATACAGGCGATATATAAACCGCGCTTTATTTCTCTCATTGCTGAGATAAAAAGACAGTCTCCTTCTAGAGGAATAATCCGTCAAAACTTCAATCTTCAGGATATCGCCAAAAATTATCAAGATGCAGGTGTCCAGGCTATTTCGGTATTAACTGAAGAAGACTTTTTCGGCGGCAACATCTCTTATATCAATGAGGTTAAAAGCCAGGTTAGTGTGCCTATCTTAAGAAAAGACTTTATAATTGAGCCATACCAGGTATACGAGTCCCGTTTCTTTGGAGCCGATGCTATTCTTTTGATTGCGGATTTATTATCCAAAGAAAAGTTATCTGAGTTAATTGAATTAGCCCACAGTTTAGGGGTAGATTGTTTGGTAGAAACGCATACTGAAAAGGAGTTAAAAAAAGCATTAGATTTAAAAGAATCGCTGATAGGTATAAATAATCGGGATTTACACACATTAGAGGTAGATTTTAAGACTACGGAAAGGTTATATCCCCTAATACCCAAGGACAAGGTCGTGGTAGTAGAAAGCGGGATAAAGATACGTCAGGATGTTTTATTCCTGAGGATATTAGGCGTAAATGCAGTTTTAATCGGAGAAACTTTTATGGAGGCCGAGGATATCAGGAAAAAAGTAGAAGAGGTAATGGGTTGGTAAAGGTGAAGATTTGCGGAATAACTAACCTAAAAGATGCTAAAGTATCTGTAGATGCTGGTTGTGATGCCTTGGGCTTTGTATTTTATAAAAAGAGTCCCCGTTATATTATCCCCGAGAAGGCAGAAGATATAATCAAGCAATTGCCTGCGCATGTACTTAAGATAGGCGTATTTGTCAATACACCAGAGAAGGTAGTAAAAAGAATAGCAAAATTATGCCATTTGGATATATTGCAGTTTCATGGCGATGAGTCAGCGCAATTTTGCCAGAAATTCAAGAATTACCGCATAATCAAAGTTTTCAGAATAAAAGACAAAATAGAATTACCTAAAATATTAAGATACAAAGTCTTTGCTTATCTTTTTGATACTCATATTAGATCAAAAATTGGTGGAACGGGAAAGAAATTTAACTGGAGATTATTAGAAAATTTAAGCGGTATAAAAAAACACATTTTTCTATCTGGCGGCTTAAATGAAAAAAATGTACAAAAGGCAATAAAATTAATACGCCCGGATTGGGTGGATGTTTCTAGCTCTGTGGAGATTAGGCCGGGTGAGAAAAGCCATAAAAGGGTTAAAAATTTTATCCATGCGGCGAGAAAAAAGATATAGTTATGAAAAAATGCCCATATTGTGCAGAAGAAATTCAGGATGAGGCCATAAAGTGCCGGTTTTGCGGAGAATTCTTGAAGAAAAAGAGAAAATGGCAGAGTTGTCTTACGGGTTGTCTTGTTTCAATGGGGGTTTCCTTTCTATTAACAATTCTGTTTATATTTCTTAGCAGTCTGATTCTTAAAGTAGTTTTATATAAGATATTTTCCGGCTTACAACGTCTCCCGCCTTATAATTACCCTCCTTTTATGGGGCAGGGGATAGAAGGGGTTTTAAGAGAATTTAGTGAGGCATTTAGAACGCTTTGGGAGAGATTAAGGGACTTTTTCGGGTCGAATACCCAAAATTACAGAATTACTTTTTAGGTAATTTTTAATTAGAGGTTAATATGCTACCAGATAAAAGAGGACATTTTGCTGAGTTTGGTGGTAAATTTGTGCCTGAGACATTGATGTCTGCCTTGGATGAATTAGAAAAAGAGTATAAAAAGGCAAAACAGGATAGAGTTTTTCGGCGAGAGTTAGATTATTATCTTAAGGAGTATGCTGGTAGGCCTACGCCGTTATATCTGGCCAAAAATCTTAGTCAATATTTAGGTATAAATAAAATATATCTTAAGCGGGAAGATTTGTTGCATACGGGTGCGCATAAAATCAACAATACCTTAGGCCAGATACTCTTAGCCTTAAGAATGAAAAAGACGCGCATCATCGCTGAGACAGGCGCAGGGCAACATGGAGTAGCAACTGCCACCGTCGCTACTATGTTTGGTTTAAAATGCGATATTTACATGGGCGAAGAAGATATTGCCAGGCAGAGATTAAATGTTTTTCGGATGAAACTTTTAGGTGCGCGGGTAATACCAGTAAAGAGCGGTTCAAAGACATTAAAAGATGCAATGACCGAAGCCTTAAGAGACTGGGTAACCAATGTGCGCAATACGCATTATATCATCGGTTCTGTAGCTGGGCCGCATCCCTATCCCATGATGGTGAGGGATTTTCAAGCCGTTATTGGCCGGGAGACCAAAAAGCAGATAATTAAGAAAGAGAATAGATTCCCGGATTATTTAGTTGCCTGCGTAGGCGGCGGGAGTAATGCCATGGGTTTATTCCATCCATTCTTTAAAGATAAAAAGGTAAAATTTATCGGAGTCGAGGCAGCTGGTTTAGGATTAGCAACCGGTAAACACGCAGCTACTTTAGTAGGAGGAAGGCCAGGGGTTTTGCATGGTTCAAAATCCGACCTTTTAGAAGACAAATTTGGTCAGGTAAAAATTGCCCATTCCATTGCTGCAGGCTTAGATTATCCTGGCGTAGGACCGGAGCATGCCTATTACAAAAGAATAGGCCGGGCCACTTACGCCGCAGTTACTGACCGAGAAGCTTTGGAAGGTTTTAAATTGCTCTCGGAAAGCGAAGGTATAATACCTGCCCTTGAGCCGGCACATGCTATTTTTTATTTAAAGAAGCTGAGCAAAAAGATTAGCAAGAATTCGATTATTGTGGTTAATCTTTCCGGCAGAGGCGATAAGGATTTGGATATCGTGACCAAGCGTTTAAGAATATGAATCCCGCACCTTTTAAGTTATCTTAATGGTGTTGGGATAAGAATAGGATATAAGTATTTGAATATTTATAAGGTGCGGGATGAACAGAATTGAGAAGAGACTTCAGGAATTAAAGAAACTGAAGAAGAAAGCATTCGTCGCTTTTATTACTTCAGGATACCCCAATTTAAGAATAACTAAAGAATTAATCTTAGAATTTAGCCGGATTGGTGTGGATATTGTAGAATTGGGCGTGCCTTTTTCTGACCCTATGGCTGATGGACAGATAATCCAAGAATCTTCGCAGGTTGCTTTAAAAAATAAGATTAATTTAGATGATATATTAAATTTAGTTAAAGAGGTACGCAAATATAGCCAGATTCCTCTGTGTCTCATGACTTATTACAATCCGATATTCTGTTTTGGTGATGAGAGATTTATAAAAACTAGCCGAGCGTGCGGGGTGGATGGCGTAATTATACCTGACCTTCCGCCCGAAGAGGGTAAATCATTTATTAAATTAGCCAATCATTATGAACTTGATGTAGTATGTTTTATCTCTCCCACTACTTCTTTAAAGCGTATAAAGCACATTTCTAGAATTGCCAAAGGTTTCATCTATTATGTTTCTCTAACTGGCGTTACCGGGCCGCGTAAGGCATTACCCAAAGACCTTAAGGAACATCTAGGGATAATTAAAAAAATTACTCAGAAACCAGTTTGTGTAGGTTTTGGCGTGTCTTTACCTTCACAGGTAAAAGAAATTTATAAAATCGCTGACGGCGTAATTATTGGTAGCGCAATTGTCAAAAAGATTAAAGATAATATAGGTAAGCACGATTTGGCGAAAAAAGTAGGTAATTTTGTGCAAAATCTGAAATCATGAGCCAAGAATATAAGGAAACAATACTCAATAACGGTTTAAGGATTATTACTCATCAGATGCCTGAAATGCAGTCAGCAGCCTTAGGGATTTGGATAAAAGTAGGCGGCAGGTATGAGACGGCTAAGCATAAAGGCATCTTCCATTTTTTAGAGCATTTAGCTTTCAAAGGCACTAAAAAATATTCTTGCAGGAAGCTGAAAGAGTCTATTGAGGGCGTAGGCGGCTCATTGAATGGTTTTACTTCTGAAGAGTTAACCTGTTATTTAGTGAAATTACCTAGCCGCTACCTTGACGTGGCTTTAGATATTTTAGCGGATATGGTGATTAATCCTTTATTAGAGCCGCGAGACATTGAGAAAGAAAGAACCGTAATCTTAGAAGAGATAAAAATGTATAAGGATTTACCTCAGGCCTATGTTTACGATTTGCTCGATGAGCTTTTGTGGCCGATTCAACCTTTGGGTATGAGTATTGCCGGAACAATTGAGTCTGTAAGCCGAATAAGAAAAGAAGATTTAAATTCCTTTAAGCAGCAATATTATGTGCCTTCCAACATTGTTATCAGCGCTGCAGGAGCATTAGAGCGCGCGGGACTTAAGAAAAAAATTGAAAAGATTTTCTTTCATTCCCAAGAACAGACAAGAAATCCTTTCTTAAAAGCCAAAGAAGATCAGCAAAAGCCAAATTTCAAACTTTTTAATAAAGATACAGAGCAGACGCATCTGGCCTTGGGATTTCACAGCTTTAAAAGAGAGCATCCCTTAAAGTACGCCTTAGGACTATTGCATATTATATTGGGCGCGAATATGTCCAGCCGTCTCTTTAATGAAATCAGGGAAAAGAGAGGTTTAGCTTATGAAATTGGCACCCAGGTTAAACGGTTCCTTGATACTGGCGCATTTATCGTGCATGCCGGTGTTGATAACAGCAAGGTAATTGATGCGGTTAAGCTGATTCTTAAAGAATTGCAAAAGACAAAAGAAAAATTGGTCGGCCTTGATGAACTTAAGCGCGCCAAGGAGTTCTATTTGGGCCAGCTTATGTTGGCGCTCGAAGATACCATGGATCATATGCTCTGGATTGGCGAATCTACCGCTGCTTTAGATAAAACCTATTCTTTGCAAGATATAATTAAAGAGGTTAATAAAGTGAAGCGGCAAGATATTCAAGGGGCAGCGGAATATTTATTCCAAAATAGAAGGTTGAATCTGGCAATTATCGGTCCGCTTAAAGATAACGAGCAAAAAATATATAACCAGCTAAAGATAGATTAGGAGAAGTATAAAATCATGGAATCCGTGCTTTCCATACCGGCTATCATTGTATCTTTATTTATCCTGGTGCTTTTGTCCTTTTTCTTTTCCGCCTCCGAAACTGCAATTATCGCTTTAAGTAAAATACGCCTTAAGCACATGCTCACCCAGGGCATCAAGAGGGCGCAGAGTATTCAGCGCCTAGTTACTAAACTGGATAAATTTATTGCCGCTATCTTAATCGGGAATAATTTCGTTAATATCGCCATTTCCGCTATTGTCACCGCGATATGCGTGCCGATATTTGGTTACCGCTTAGGCATAGTTATAGCCACATTTACTACTGCATTTTTTGTGCTCGTCTTATGCGAGATAACACCTAAAATCTTAGCCACAAAGCATACGGAAAAGATTGCTTTGCTTATTTCTCCTTTAATGGAGATCTTTATCAAGATATTTCATCCCGTTATTCTTCTTTTTATTGGAATAAGTAATTTTATCCTTAAGATGCTAAGGATAGCGCCTACTAAAAGGTCGCCTTTAATTACCGAAGAGGAACTGCGCCTGATGATCGAGGTGGGCAAGGAAGAAGGGGTCTTAAGCGACGAAGAAAGGAAGATGTTGCATCGGATTTTTGAATTCGGCGATACCAAGGTCGGCGATGTAATGATGCCCAAAGAAAAAATCATCGCCGTCAATATCAATACTTCGCCAGATGAGTTATTGAATATATTTGTGGAACAGGGGCATGCGCGGATGCCTGTTTATAAAGACTCGATTGATAATATCGTCGGCATAATTTACGCCCGGGACCTGCTTTATATTTTAAGGGACAAAGGGTTATTCGTATTGCAAGACCTGATACACGGGGCTTATTTTGTGCCCTCTACCTTACGCGTAAATGAACTTTTGCGGAAATTCCAATCAGATAAAATGCAGATTTCCATCGTGGTAGATGAACATAAGAAAACATTGGGCCTGGTGACTTTGGAAGATTTAATTGAAGAGATTGTCGGAGAAATTGAAGAAGAACACGCAAATCATGCTTTAAATAAAAATTGACACTTAAATTAACCTGTGATATCATTATAAAATAAAATTTGGTAAGTGAAGGCAAGATGAGAAAATCATTCAAAAAGGAGGAATAGAAATGGCAGAAAAAGGATACTGTGTTAAATGCAAAAAGTCAAGAGAGATGAAAGACGAGCAGAAGGTAACGATGAAAAATGGCCGTTTAGCAGCAAAAGGAAAATGTCCTGAATGCGGAACAGGTATGTACAGGATATTGGGCAAGAAGTAATTTTAAGAGGAACACATTTTAGTCTTAATAGTGTAATTATTTTATAAGTAACAAAGGAGGCCGGTCCCGATAAAGCCAAAAAAAATAGCATTGCGTATTGCAAGTGTGGCTAAAGAGAAAAAAGCGCAAAAGCTGATTATCCTGGATATGCGCAGCGTCGCAAGCTTCTGTGACTATTTTGTAATAATGAGCGGTACTTCGCTAAGGCAGGTAAACGCGATTGCACAAGCCATAGAAGAAGATTTAAATAAAGATAGAATAAAATCTCTCTCTAAGGTCCCTCCCAATGATGAATCGGGATGGGCGGTTTTAGACTTTGTGTCCGTGGTGGCGCATGTTTTTTATAAACCGATGAGAGAGTTTTATTCTTTAGAGCGCCTGTGGTCTGATGCCAAAAAGGTAAGAATCCCTAAGAGCGCATCCAGACACTCAAAATAATTTTCTTCCTTAACTTATCCTCTCGAATTTAGCAATTGCCGACCGAGTAAGAATAAACGATGCGAAAGAATATTCAAGATTTATTACTTTCTATAATCAAAAACTCCTTAAGTGATTTGGATTTAGACAAGTTTTATCCCGGGGGTTTATTTTTAGACCTGCCTTCAGACCCCAGATTTGGCGACCTCTCGACAAATATCGCCATGCAGTTAGCCAGGGCGACCGAGAAATCCCCTCATGAGGTGGCCTTAAACCTATTAGCTAATATAAAAAGATATTTAGAAAAAAGTCCTGCAAAGGATTATGTCAAAGAAGTCAAAATCGAAGGCGCAGGATTTATAAATTTTTATTTCCATAATAATTATTTTCATGAGCAATTAAAGGATTTAATCTCTGAAGGTAGGGATTACCTAAAAATCAATATCGGTAAAGCCAAGCGGGTTCTCATTGAGTTCGTAAGTGCTAATCCCACAGGCCCTTTATCGGTTGCCCATGCCCGACAAGCAGTAGTTGGCGATGTCTTAGCCAATATTTTAGATTTTTTGGGGTTTAAAGTTAAAAGGGAATACTATCTTAATGACGAAGGTAATCAGATCAATATTCTAGGCAATTCCATTGAATTGAGGCTTAAGGAACTATGCGGTGAAAAGATAGAATTTCCTCAAGAATATTATCAGGGAGATTATATTTATGATATAGCCAAAGAAGTCAAAAAGTACCTGCCTGCCGGCAGGCAGGAGAAGTTAAAAGTCAAAAGCTTTTCTGAATACGGATTAAAATACATTTTAAATATAATTAAAAAAGAGCTTAAAGATTTTGGGATGAATTTTGATTATTGGACGAGTCAAAAGGAATTGCGCAAGAGCGGCAAAATTGAAAAGGTTTTGGATTTTTTGAAGAAAAAGGGATTCTTGTATGAACTAGACGGCGCTCGCTGGTTTAAATCGACTGAGTTTGGAGATGATAAAGATAGAGTAGTAGTTAAAAGCGACGGTTCTTATACATATTTGGCACCGGATATTGCTTATCATCAGGCAAAATATAAGCGCGGGTTTAGCTGGTTAATAAATCTCTGGGGGCCCGACCATCACGGTTATATCAGTAGGCTTAAGGCAGCAGTAAAAGCGCTGGGTTATGCATCAGATTCTCTATCCATTATTATTGTGCAATTAGCTTCTATATTTAGAGAGGGTAAGCCGTTACAGATGTCTACGCGCAAAGGTCAATACATAACCCTGCGCGAAGTTCTTGATGAAGTAGGTACTGACGCTTCAAGATTTTTCTTTCTTATGCGTAGGACTTCAAGCCATTTAGATTTTGATTTGGATATTGCCAAAAAGCAGACCGCGGAAAATCCTATTTATTATGTTCAATACGCCCATGCCCGAATTTGTAGCATTTTACGCAACAGCACCATAAAAATTAAACATAAAGAATCAGACTTAGCCTTGTTAAAAGAAAAGCAAGAATTAGAGTTAATTAAGAAAATATTGCAATTTAGTCTTGTATTGAATATTTGTTTAGTAACTTTGGACCCATATATGCTGACTATCTATTTACAGGAACTTTCCGAGGATTTTCATAAATTTTACGACCTGCATCGCGTATTGGGGCAAGATGATGATTTGACCAAGGCCAGGCTTGCACTTATTGAGGCAACCAAGATAGTTCTGGCTTGTGGATTAGAATTATTAGGTGTTTCGAGACCAGAAAAGATGTAAGTAAGGACATAAGTTATGGAGCTTGCTATTTATCGGTCTTTAGCGACATAACTTATCAGTCCGAACTTACCCCCCACCACTTTTGTATTTCGCCTACGCTATATTGAAAGTGGTGGGGGGTTAAATTCGCAGACGCCCTACGGGCTACAACTTATCCTAAAGGATAGGCCTTCCTGTACCTCTTTAAGGAAGGGCCTTACGTCGTTATGGACGTAAGAAAATGGAATGCTCCGTAAGTTGTCTGCTCATTTAATGCATAACCATAAGATTTTAAATATCTCGCCTTCCAATATTCATCTTCAGAATGCCTTTAGCCAAGAATTGGGTATTTCCAAAATTTTGGCTCAGCTTTTGGTTAATCGCGGTATCGCTCATATAGAAGAAGCAGAGAAATTCTTAAAGACCAATTTAAACCATCTCCTTGATCCCCATACTTTTTTAGATATGCATCGGGCAGTAAATTTGATTAAGAAGGCAGCTAAAAATAAAGAAAGAGTGATGATTTTTGGCGATTATGATGTAGATGGTTTAACCGCGCTTACTTTGTTAAAAACCACGCTCTCTAAAATAGGCCTAGAGCCAATGCACTATTTGCCCCATAGAATAAAAGAGGGTTATGGCTTGACCAAAAATATCCTCAACATTGCCAAACAGAAAAAAATAAAACTTCTCATTACTGCGGATTGCGGAATGGGAAATCTTGAACAAATAAAAGAATTGAGACGGAATAATATCGAGGTTATAGTAACCGACCACCATGAGCCCATTGGTAAGGAACTGCCTCCCGCCTCAGTGTTAATAAATCCCAAGTTAAAAAATTCGGGTTATAAATATAGAGATTTAGCCGGCGTAGGAGTAGCCTATAAACTTTGCCAGGCACTTACCAATGATATGTTGTTTGAAGACCTGGATTTAGTTTCTTTAGGCACAATTGCCGATGTTGTTCCTCTTACAGGGGAGAATCGCGTGATTGTTAAGGAAGGCCTATTAAGGCTTTCTTCAACCAAACGCTTAGGGCTCAAGGCGTTAATAGAAAATAGCGGCATAAAAGATAAGAAAATGACTTCCACTTTTGTCAGCTACATCATTGGCCCGCGTATCAATGCCAGCGGCCGCATGGATACAGCGGAAATCTCATTAAATTTACTGATGAGCGAGAAAGAAGACGAGGCTAAGAAACTGGCTCAACTTATAGAGACATTTAATCGTCAGCGTCAAAGAATAGAAAATAAGATAATGGAAGAAGCCCAGGATTTAATTGACAGAGAGATTAACTTTAAGGAGCACAATGTCATTGTTATAGCCAAAGAGGATTGGCACCAGGGAGTCTTAGGTATAGTAGCTTCAAAGATTGCGGATAAATTTCATCGGCCGACCATTGTGATCTCTAAAACCGGTGATTTATGCAAAGGCTCTGGCAGGTCCATTAAAAACTTTCATCTCTTTCAGGCGCTTTTGGAATGCCAGGAATTTTTAGAGACCTTTGGCGGGCATAGTCATGCCGTAGGTCTGATTATTTCTTCTGATAGGATTGCGGATTTTAAAAATGGCATTAACCGTTTGGCCAAAGAAAAGCTGAAGCTGGAAGATTTGCTTCCCAGTTTAGATATTGATATGGAATTGTCTCTTTCGGATTTAAATGATGAGATAATATTAGGGCTTGAAGTTTTAGAGCCTTTTGGCAGGGGCAATCCTGAACCTTTATTTTATACAAGAAATCTAAGATTGAAAGGAGAACCACTGGTTTTAGGTAGAGATACCATAAAATTTTGGGTTAGTGATGGCAATATAACTTATCAGGCCATCGGTTTTGGTATGGCGAGTTTCAAGGATTGCCTTGAGAGCGCAGAGAGTTTTGATTTTGTTTATACGCCGCGGATAGATAATTGGCAG
>Ga0315294_10006670_pt1 | contig 12662 bp, 7 predicted proteins | sample YL17G13_40_MG_FD_203626 | JGI IMG/M metagenome (GOLD analysis project Ga0315294, IMG submission 203626) | Sediment microbial communities from Yellowstone Lake, YNP, Wyoming, USA - YL17G13_40 | ecosystem: Environmental > Aquatic > Freshwater > Lake > Sediment | place: USA: Wyoming | collected...
GGTAGAAAGAATTTCAACACCCATGCCTTGTAATTCCCTGGCAAAATCAAGAATCCCTTCCTTATCCGACACGCTGATTAAAGCACGCTTAATCTTAACCATCTATTATCTCTCCTTCTTTAATGAGCACTTAATTTACGGAACCAAAAGGGCGACGTAAATTAATCTTCTCTGAACCTCTTTTTTACTTGTGCGAATTAACCCCGCACCTTCGTATTATTCACGTAAATACAAAGAATAAGATTTAAAAAGCTTAAATGTTTAAAAGGTGCGGGGTAAGTTCGGACGATAAGTTATGTCGCCTACATATTAAAAAGATGGCTCCATAACTTATGTCCTCACTTATTTATTAAAACGAAAATTTGCCAAATCTGCGTCTTGCATTACATAATCTTTTTGTTCCAGATGCAGTTTGCCTGCCTGCCTGGCCTGTGTCTCCCCTCCTGATTGGATAAAATCCTCGAAGCTGATAATCTCAGCGCGTATAAAACCTCTTTGAATATCCGAATGCACTGAGCCTGCAGCCTCCCAGGCAGTAGTGCCTTTTCTGATTAACCAGGCACGCGTCTCTCTTTCTCCCGTAGTAAAAAAACTGATAAAACCTGTTTCTAGGACCACACGTGAAATCAGGCTATTCTGGTCTTCTAGATCTTTACCTTCGGCAACTATAACGGGCCTGGCGGTCAATAAACCGTAGCCTGACATCATTCTTTTTTCTTCCTCGCTAAAGGTAGCATTAAAAACAAAATCCTCTTTCTCTAGGATATCTTTCAACTTATTAAGCAGCGCTTTTTCAGGTTCCTCTGTGGCTCGAGAGAAGCGGCTCTCTATAAATTCTAAATCTCTTAAGACCAAGTCAGTGCGCGCATCTTTCAACGCAATAATAGCATCAACATCCAATAGGGCATCTTCACCCGCCAGTTCAATCTGTATATAAGTTTCTTTTTTGGATCCGATTATTTTATATACCTGGTCAAGGCGCGCGTCTCTTAAATTGTATTTTCCTAAAGTTAACTGGGGGATAGAAAATATGCCTATTTTCATGCAATTAAAGGATTGAGAAAAAGTTATTCTTCCTGTTTCTTGGTAGCCTGGTATTGACTGATAATAGTCGAGGCAATCTTATGGGGGACCTCTTCATAATGAGAAAACCGCATAGTGTATAGTCCTCTGCCGCCTGTAATAGAGCGCAGGTCATTGGCATACTTGAACATCTCCGAAAGCGGGACCTGGGCTTTGACAACCTGCGACTTGCCTTTAATGTCCATGCCCATAATGCGCCCACGCCGCGAGTTTATGTCGCCTGAAATCGCGCCCAGATATTCTTCTGGTATCAACACCTCTACATCCATTATGGGTTCCAATAATACCGGGCCCGCTTCATTAACCGCTTTTCTTAAAGCCATGGACCCTGCAATCTGAAAGGCCATATCCGAAGAATCTACCTCGTGGTAAGAGCCGTCATAGAGAATAACCCGGATATCCTGTATGGGATAACCTGCTACCGCTCCCTCTGAACAGGCCTGTATTATGCCTTTTTCCGCTGAGGGAATATAATTTCTGGGAATGGAGCCGCCGAAGATCTTATCCACAAATTCAAAACCTTTCCCTCTATCCAGGGGCTGAACCTCAATCCAGACATCGCCGTATTGTCCGCGTCCTCCTGATTGGCGCTTAAATTTACCCTGGACCTTAGTGTTTTTGGTGATTGTCTCTTTATAAGAAACCTTAGGCGTCCCTAATTCCACCCCTACGTTAAATCTTTTTTTCATGCGGCCCACCATGACATCCAGATGCACATCTCCAAGTCCTGATATTATCAATTCTTTGGTCTGCGGGTCGTGGGTCACTTTGAAGGTAGGGTCTTCGGCAGCCAGTTTTTGTAAGGCGCCGGAGATTTTCTCCTCATCCTCGCGTGATTTCGGCTTTACCGATGCTGATATCGCGGGCTCAGGAAATACAAGCTGAGGGAATAGGAACTGTTCTTTGTCTGCGGATAAGGAGTCGGATATAGTTGTTTCTTTTAATTTAGCAATAGCCACGATATCTCCGCAAGAAGCAGCTTCAATACCTCTCTGTTCCTTTCCCTGCAGAAGATAGATCTGGCCGATTCTCTCTCTTGTCTTCTTGTTCACATTGCAAAAAGCCGTATTCGAAGCAAGCAGGCCCGAAAAAACGCGCAGCAAAGTCAATTGTCCTACATAGGGATCAGAAATATTCTTAAAAACAAAGGCTGAAAAAGGTGCATCCTCTTTAAAAGAAATTTCTTTTATGGCTTCGGGTTTTGTGGGATCATACGCTTCTACCTCTACCCGCTCCAACGGGCTGGGTAAATATTTGACCACCGCATCTAAGATTTCAACTATTCCTTTGTCAGTCAGGGCAGAACCGGCAATTACCGGGAATACCTTGCGCTTGATTACTGCCTGGGCCAGACCATTGCTTACTTCTTCTGTAGATAACTTTCCTCCCTCCAGGTATTTCTCCAGGAGTTTATCATCGCTCTCGGCAACAGCCTCTATTAAGTCCGGGTCTTCCAGAGAATCTATAATAGCTGCTTTTTTGGAAAGCCTTGATTTTATATCAGATAATGTCTTCTGTACATCCGTATCCTCTTTATCCAGTTTATTGATAAATATAATGCATGGTAAATCGGATTCTTCTAGCATCTGCCAGGAGCGCTCAGTACCCACTTCCACGCCGCTGGTTGCATCCACAACTAACACGGCGCCATCTACCGCCCGCATTCCAGAAATAATCTCTCCGTAAAAATCCGCATAACCAGGGGTATCAACTATCTGTATCCGGGTTCCTTTATAATCGCAATAGAGAAGACTTAAATTTATAGAGTTCTTTCTCTCTATTTCATCGAAACTATAATCGCTGACTGTGGTACCGTCACCGATTTTACCTTTGCGCGTGGTAGCTTTACAAAAGTAAAGCAGGTTCTCTGCAAGCGTAGTCTTTCCAGACTGGGCATGACCTAAAAGAATAAAGTTTCTTTTGTTCTTGGGGTCCATATTCTTCTTGGCTCCTTTATAATAATAAAATTTAGGTAGGGTTTATTATTATAGGTTATAGGAGAAAATAGATAAGGCTTCAAATACATCATTGAATAGTTTATAAATTATATACCATCAAAAGGGTAGGCGTCAAGTAAAATGAATAGGACACCAACAGCCAAAAAGCACACAAAAAAAGCGGCAAGCCAACTTTAATAGTCAGCTTGCCGCTAAAAGAGCGGTGCTTGGTGTTAAGCTGTGGAATCCAGAATAAGCAGGACTTCTTTTACTTCATTGGTTGTGTCAGCCACTTTTTCCTCTTCCAGTTTACAGATATCTACCAGAAGCCCTACTATCCCATCCAGATGCTCTTTAAGTTCTCCTTTTTGATAACAGGCAGCTACGTATTCTTTTAAGCGGCTTCCAGAAGGAGTAATGCCAGCCACCACCATCTTGCGCATCTGATTGAATTCCTCAGTCAAGTTGATCTTCTCAATATTGGTAAGTCTGGGTAGACTTAATTTAAGCCCGGAAAGATTCCCCATAGGCTGTGTAATCATCGGGATAACGCGGAAGTCAATACCACCGAGCCTATCCTGAGATTTCTGCATAGGGCTACTTGCCGTTAGCGGCGAACTAGATTCAGTAGCCGTATTAAAAAGATCGACTCTTTCACCCAATACGCCGATAGGCCTTGTTTTTCTTTCCTCTGCAGGTTTATTCTTAACCAGAAAAGGTGAATCTGGTCTATTAAGAGCCCTCAGTAGCTTGGCCAAGGGATAGGATGCCTCTACTGTGCGCCAGTTAGTGCCGTAAGGCTCAAACTGTCCGCCCAATTGGGCTTGTTTAAATTTAAAATCAAATTCAAACATCTTCTTTCGGATAGGCACATAATCCTTTTTAGCAAAAACATCCTCAACACTGGCCAAGGCTTTGCCATCCCCGGATAATGTATAGACCTGGCCCACCAATATAGGATGGCTTTCTTTGTTAGCCACGGCAAACTTGGATGCCGTGGGAATAGCTGCCAACCAGTGCGAACCATTCATATCTCCTTGTATAATTAAGGGATTTGTCCTTAAGAATTCGAAGATATGCCTCATTAGTTTCATATTCCCGACCATAACCGGGTCGTCCTTACCGATATATTCTCCTCCTGCGAGTATGCCTAATTTGGTAACAGAACTGCCCAGCACCGGTTTATTTAGATAAGCTTGGAAATTATTAATATCCCAGCCCGCTGTCTTCTTGGCCCAGACTTGTTTAATATTAAATCTGTCAGAATCAGCCAGATAAAGATAAATTGCCTCTTTGTCTTGCTGGGCATCAAGGAAAATTCTCTTGGTAGGCACATAACCGGATTTCTTTAATAATTGGGCTAAGTGCTCTTTATCAGCTTGCGGTATATCTTTGAGTAACCCATTTTCATAACAACCGTTAACAAAACTTTGCTCTGTTGGATCTTTTAAAGCAGTAATAGCATCTGCTACATCAGCAAATAGCCCTGGTAATTCATCTACAGGAATATTGCCGTGTTCATCAAAGGCTTTGGCATCCCATATTTCAAAGACTAGGCCGTTCTCAAATTCATCTGCAGAAAGAGCAACATATACTCCTTCTCTTATCGGCCTGTTTAAGGCTGCCGGACCCATTTTGTCTCCGGCCAGTATGCCAAATTGCCTTTCGCCGACGGCTATATCCACTAAATAACGGGCTGAACCAATACCCTGCTGCGAAACATTCCCGGAGAAAGGCTCAGGAAGCTGTACTGTTGCGCTGGTTCTCTCCCATTCTTTCCAACCTGTATACATTTTATCAACCATGCCCATATAGTCCAAAGGCATGACCTCTCTTAGTATTTCAAAGAAGCGCTCAGTAAAATGAGAGTAAAAAACAGGATTGACCTTGGCTGCCTTTGCTTCCTTGCCTTGATAATCCTGAGCTAATCCATAAGGCTTCTCTCCGTTTACCACTGCAGCATAATAACCCCTGGTAAATGCCAGGAATGATAGCTGATGTGAATCCGCGCTGTTAAGTGATTTATCTCCTAACATTAAAACATGGCTATCATCGCCGATACTTACCGTTGTTCCGCTTTTTAAACGCATTTTATTAACACGCCCGATAATATTACCGTCAGTAAGCTGGCCTTTCTCAGTAGCCTCTATAGCTGTTGCTAAATCGATGGCTAACATATATTCCGGAGTAAAATTATGTCCGAATTTTCCTCCCATATCAGCCTTATCATCAGTGGCGGATAGGTATTCACCGCTGGCTACTTTTGCTTCTACTCCAGTCATAACCGGGTCAATATCTGCCTCTTTAGGTGCGCGACTAAAAAGATGACTCTGCTGGGCTCTTAGAGGATCAACCTGTTCTTGGGCTGCGAAAGGAGTAACATAAGGCTGATCGTACGGATGAGTAGTCATTATTGAAGCCATCCAGTCTGCTAATCTTCTTTCTGGGCCTAAAGCCGGAGGATTTATAGCCACATGATCCATTACCCCATCTTTTTCTGTAGGGATAATCCCATTGCCTCTACTCTGCCAACCCCACACCACTACATGCGCAGTGCCTTCCTTGGGTGCTTTTCTGGCTTCCTTCAGGGTTGCTGGTCTGGTGACTACATAACGTTCTCCATTAGGCCCGCCAGGAACAAAATTCACATCGTAAAACATGCTGGCAATTCCACCCACCGCATCTGCTCCGCTTTGGCTTCTGCAGATAAATGTGGGGTTAAGCGCGCGTAAATTACCTTGTTCTGCGTAAACCGGCTGATATACTACGCTTACCACCGGTTCAGTCGAAGGTAAGGTACTACCTTCTACAGCCCAAATTTCAGTGATGAGATAATCATTGGGCTGGCTGGCTAAAGCCATGAGCTCTAAACTTTCATCCTTAGAAGTATATAATATCTCCTTTTTTTCTTTGGTGATTACTTTGGTGGCTGCTGATTTCTCGAATTCCCAAACCGGACCTTCAAAATTGCCCTTTAGAACATCTTCGGTACGTCTGACTATAGCCCTAAAACCACGCACAGGCAGTTTATCCTTGGCTAGGTCTACAACAGGAACAAATCCCAACTTTTGTAACGGCGTAGCTCCGGGCATGAAAAATTCATGAAATAGTTTAATGTTCGCCGCTCCAATCCCAGCTCCAATTATTTTGACCATCACTACTGGCTCTGAACCGCGTTCAATTATGGAATGCTCCCGGTGTTTTACTCTCAATGCTTTACCTATATTAGCCAGGCTCATAGAAGTTATATTTATTTCTTTTTTTAAGAGACCTGACTCTTGGGCTTTTAAGCATCCCTCTTTTACAGCTTCAAGAATTAACCTCTGCACAGCGGCATTTAGTTCACCGTATCTATGAGTAACCTGGATATCTATATCCGTACCGCCAAAATCCGTTACCAAGGCACTTAATATTTTGCCCTGCGCTATACCTTGGTCCAGTTTCCTTTTGACTGCATTCACTACTGCATCGGGGATTTGCTCGGAAGGCATTGCTAATAACTCGGCTATTCTATACGAATGGTAGTCATTAGTAAAAAATGCCGGTTTTTGGCCTTCCGGTACTGTAAAATCTGTTCTTATTTGCATAGGCGAACTGGCAAAATCTGTAGTGGTTAGATTTGGCACAACTTCAGCTACGCTAGGAGTTCCGGCATAGGCCAGCATTCCGTTTCCCAGGGCACTAGTAATACGATTATTGACTCCTAAAAAGTTCGCTAATGGCGATGAACTATCAAGCTGTTTAGGCATCTTTAAAGACCTGGCGTCAATACCACCGCTAAAATAGGTTCTGACAGCCGGCCCAAAGGCGCCATTAACCTGCTCTTTAATATTGTATTCACCATTGGTAAATGACTTCTGGTATTCTTTAAAATAGGTGGTCTTTGACCAGGGGGCCTGAGAGGTTAATCCCTTTAAGTCACCGCTATTAATCAGGCTTGCATATAGGCCTTTTTTTCCGGCAAACCTGGCTTTAAACCAGCGGGATAATATTAAGGAAAAGAAAACCTGTCTTAAGGAGGCGTATCTTTGTGCAGAGTTAACTTCTTTGGTAAGTTTGGGGATAATTTTCTCGCGGATTAACTGCGAAGAATATTCATTTAATTCTTTAAGCCTGCGGTCGCTGAAGTTGTAGTCAGCAGAGTTCTTTAGATGGTCCTGTTCCAGCATGACTTTTAAGGTGGCTTTATATACATAGGCCGAAGTATTAGTTTCGCGGATAATCACTTCACCCGGAACAATCCAAGGACGGGTAAGGGTGGGGATAGTGACGTTTTCAGATCCGAAAATCTGATTGGCTTTCTTGTATAATTTATTCCAGTAATCTCTTCCTTCTGGGGTCTGGGGAGAGGTGAGTCTTGCCAGGTCTTTCTTAAGCTGCAGGTCTGCCTCCAGGAGGACCTTTCCCAGGTCAGTCTTGGCTAATACCTGGCTAATAATCTGGTCCTCTGAATCCGGACGCAAATTGACCCAGAAGTTTTCATCAGGCAGGGCAACTCCTACGAGGAAATATTTTAAGAGCTCCTGGCCCTGTTCTTTAATCTGTGTGTCTTCAATCTTTTTTAGGCTGCCTTTATCAAGAAGAATCTGGAAGTTATCTGTAAGCGGATTGTAGGAGAAATACCTTAAATGTAGAGGAATATATTTCTCCAGCCCAGACAAAGCCTTTGATTGATTAATATACCTTGATATATCCAGCTGGCCAAGGCCTTGAGCAAAACCGGTCTGCTGAAAGATTAAGGTAGATACCATCATTAATGCCAGGATTTTTCTTATTCTGCTACCCATCTTGCTCCTCCTTTTGACTTTTCAAAACGTTTTCGAAACTTTACAAAATAAAAAACCGGCTTGACCCTTTTCATCAATCCGGTTTACTTATTTACGTGGCCGTTCTGATTATCTCCTTAACCAGAACAACCGGATATTTCTTTTTCTACTTATAGCAATAAGAAATATACCATATTTCTAAGGCTTTGTCAAGGCTGTTTTGCCAGACCTAAACTACATTTTTTGACTACTCCAGGTAGGTGTAAATCTTGCCTTTGTAGTTACGCAGGACGTATTTACCCTTGGCCTGAGAAAGGATATAGTTGGGACCGACCGGGATCTTGCCTCCTCCGCCTGGTCCGTCTATTACATAGGTAGGTATGGCATATCCAGAGGTATGGCCGCGTAGCTTCTCCATAATATTTATACCCACTGCCACCGGCGTGCGGAAATGCTGCGTACCCCTTACGGGATCGCACTGATAAATATAATAGGGCCTTACCCTTATCTGTAACAGTTCGTGCACCAGGCGTTTCATAATATAAGGCCTATCATTGATGCCTTTCAAGAGTACCGTCTGGCTGCCTAAGGGTATCCCCGCATCCGACAACATATCGCAGGCAATTTTACAACGCCTGGTAATCTCTTTAGGATGATTAAAGTGTATACTAACCCAAATAGGCGCATATTTCTTGAGCATGTTTACCATTTTCTCGCTGATACGCTGCGGTAATGTTACTGGCACTCGCGTACCGATACGTAAGAATTCCACATGGGAGATGGAACGTATCTTCTGAATCAAATTCTCTATCTCTTCGTCTTCGAGTATGAAAGGATCTCCTCCGGAAATAAGCACGTCTCGAATCTTACGGTTTGACTTTATATATTCAATTGCCCCATCGAACTTAGAGGGAGAATTAGTTTCCTGATGCTCTCCCACTAATCTCCTTCTGGTACAGTGCCGACAATATAGAGCGCAGTGTTCCGTAGCCAGCAAGAGGACTCTGTCCGGATAACGGTGTACCAAATGCGGAGCAGGAGAATCCCTGTCTTCAGCACAAGGATCAACCATCTCATGAGGTCCAATGACTGATTCTGCAACCACAGGTACGGCCTGACGCCTTAAAGGACAGTTGGGGTCTTCTGGGTCAATTAATGTCGCCCAGTATGGCGTTATGGCAAGAGACAGTCTTCCGCTTGCCTTCTTTATCCCTTCTTCTTCTTCAGGGCTTAATTTTATAACCTGGCTGAGCTCCTCCCTGCTACAAATCCTGTGCTTTAGTTGCCAGTGCCAATCCTCCCAATCAAGAGGATTTACGTCTTTGTATAGACTTATCTGCTGATAATCCTGTGTCCTCAGTATCTTGCGAACCTGTGGCTCAAGCTGTAATTTTTGATTTTCAGCTACGCCGATATTGTTCAATTTAACCCCTTTCTGCGTTGAGAAGCGCTCATCAATATTGCCTCAATAAGATCTTCGTATTTCATGCCTGCTGCATAAGCCATAATGGGAAAATTTGATTCATAGGGATCAAGACCAGGTAAGGGATTTATCTCCAATACATAGGGGATATTATCTTTACTTAAACGTATGTCTGTGCGTGAAATATCCAAACAGCCTACTGCATGGTGGGTCTTTAAGGCCGTTTCCTTGACTTTTGCCTCTGTATGTTTATCCAGCCTTGCCGGACAATGGAAGGTAGGAACCAAACCCAGCTCAGTGTTACCCTGGTACTCTTTCATTCTCCAGGAATAAAAATATTCTCCGCTATTACTACAGGTCGAGAAATCTATTTCCAAAATAGGCAATATGGTGGTCTTGCCATTCTCTAAGATGCCCACGGTAAGTTCTTTGCCTTCGATAAATTCCTCTACTAATGCCTCCTGCTTATACGTATCTATGGTCTCCTTAACTTTTTTAAAGAGGCCTTCTTTAGAAAATACGACATTTGATATATTTATGCCTTTGGCCGAACCTTCGCAGTTAGGTTTTACTATTAAAGGGAATTGTAATTCTGGCTCTAATTCTTCGTTGCCTTTTGCAAAAACCTGGAAATGAGGAGTGGGGATATTCTCCGCCTTTAATATTTTCTTGGTGAGCGCCTTATTCAAGGCCAGGGCCAAAGAAAAGGTATTGGAGCCGGTATAAGGGATATTCAGATAATCCAGTACAGCTGGTACCTCTGATTCGCGGAATTTACCGCATTTGCCCTCTGCGATATTAAATACCATATCCACTCTATTTTTCCTAAAGTAAGAAAACAGGTGCGGATATTCTACGTCTATAGTGTCAACCGCGTGACCTTTCGTCTTGAGAGCGGAAACAATCGCATTGATTGTATGTTCAGAATCGCACTCTGAAAAATAATCCGCCGGTTTTGTTTCGTCTTTTTTCTTCAGATTATAAGTGAGAGCTATCCTCATTTAATTCAGGTTATACCTATTAAGCGCGCTATTTAATATCTTGCCGATCATCTCTTCGTAAGAGATACCCACCGCTTTTGCCACCGTCATAAATACATCTTCGGTAGACAGAGAGGGCAGGGGATTTATCTCCAATACATAAGGCTTGTCTTCGTTATCAACCCTAAAATCAACCCTTCCGAAATCCAGGCATTCCACTGCGTTATAAGTCTTTAAAGCGAGTTCACTAATTTTCTTGCTTAGCTCATGGCTTATCCGTGCTGGACAGATATATTCTAACTTATCTGAAGTAATACGGGCGAAGGTATAGAATTTATCATTCAGCTTTAATCTTCCATCTATCTTAATTTGCACAATAGGCATTATTTCCGGAGATTCATTGCCGACTATTGCCACAGTAAATTCCTGTCCCGAGATGAACTCTTCCACCAGGGCCGGCTGTTTATAGGTATTTACTATGTATTCCACCTGTTTTTTTAATTCTTGCATGTTTTCTACGCGGGAGTTCTCGCTCAGGCCTTTGGAAGAACCTTCACATCTGGGCTTGACAATAAGAGGGAATTTACAGTGGTCGACATTTGTCAACTCATCAGGGGTTTTTATTTCAAAGAATTTCGGGGTAGGTATGCCCTCGGCGATGAAAATCTTCTTTGCTATAATTTTATCGAGTGTAAGTCCCAGGGTTAAGGCATCGGCTCCTACAAAGGGTATACCTGCCATCTCCAATAGAACCGGGACCTGCGATTCCCTGTTTCTGCCAGAGAGGCCTTCTGAAATATTGAAAACGATATCTACGCCGAGCGAATCTATTTTTTCTAAAAGGCTGGAGACATTGCCAATTCTTTTTACTTTAACCCCTTGAGATTCAATTGCCTTGGCAATGACATCTATAGTGGAAGGATGGTCAAATTCTGCATTGGCATCCGGGGGGTCGCCTTCTTTAAACTCGTAATCTGTCTTTAAATCGTAAGTTAATCCAACTGTTTTCATTTTAGTATAAAAAATAAGGGCTCTTGTTACCCTTAGAGCCCTTTAAATCTCGCCTATTTTTTCAATTTAGTTTCTCCAGCCTCCTAACTATACCCAAAATATCGTACTTACTCTCTTTTTTTATCACAATATATCGCCTTTGTCAAGTATTTTTTGTTTTTTTCAATTATGGAAAATATTATTTTATCGACGGAAGAATAGACTAGATCTTCTTTTTTTGAGGGCGTTTTTTAGGTAGCGTGAATTTAAAAAAAATTTAACCAACCGCGGCCTGAAAAGTATAATGTAGCCCAAGACAAATAGGTCATATAAAATTATTCCGGGAAGATGTAACAAAAAACTAAAACCTGGTTCATTTTTAATTATGGCCAGATAACGGTTTTTTATTAAATCCGCCTGCAGAGTGCCATTTAAGAATCTACGGGCATAAGGTTTGTCTATTCCCCTGTACTGCCTTACTGTTGCGCCCCTGGTATGATACGCAATAGCCTGCGGGACATAATAACCCCTCCAACCCAAACGCTGTGCCCGCCAGGAAATATCCAGGTCTTCATAAAAGATATGAAAATCAGAATCAAAATAATCGTTATTTTCCTTAACGGCCTCCAGCATCTCTCTTTGATAAAAGGCCACTGCACCATTTACGCCAAAAATATAACCTTCTTTTTCGAACTGACCTTTATCGCAACAAGCATAACCTCTTTCTTCGGCTGTCCGCCAAAAACTTAAAGATAGACCGGCACTATCTATGGTCTTTTTGTCTTGGCGTAAAATCTTCCCGCTTACCATACCCACTCTCTGACCACGGCAAAAACCCTTTAATGCCTCTTCAATAAATTTATTGTCTAAAATAACGTCATCATTAAGGCAAAGGACGAATTTTCCTTTACTCATGTGTATCCCGATGTTGAGGGCCTGACAATAAAACAGGTTTTCCTGGTTAGAATACAGTCTAATATGCGGATAGGACCTCGTGATTCTTTGTCTAAAGTTTGCATCGGTAGAATTATCAATGACGAAGATTTCGGAAGGAGCGCAGGTCTGCTTCATTAGGGAATCAAGACACAAATCAAGGTAATCTCCAAGCCCCGCGCTTACGATAATTACGCTGACCATTTTATTTGACTCTTGCGACATCTTGGAATAGAATTATAACATAATGCCTGTCATATTACTAACCCTAATCTTTACCCGACCATTCATTTCCTCCCTTGCCTTTCCTTACTTAAACTTTATTTATTCTGCTCTTCTCTTTGCAGTTGCATTTATCTGGCTTGTAATTAAAAAACCTGCACTAAAGCTCATTAAACCCGCGGAATATCCACTTATCCTTTTTATCCTGACCTTGCTTGTTTCGGTAATCTTCTCGCGCGATAAGATAACAAGCGCAAATGAATTATATAAATATTTAAGCGCGGTATTGCTTTTTATAATCAGCGCTTCTTTTTCTGAGGAAGAAAGG
>Ga0315294_10006672_pt1 | contig 12661 bp, 7 predicted proteins | sample YL17G13_40_MG_FD_203626 | JGI IMG/M metagenome (GOLD analysis project Ga0315294, IMG submission 203626) | Sediment microbial communities from Yellowstone Lake, YNP, Wyoming, USA - YL17G13_40 | ecosystem: Environmental > Aquatic > Freshwater > Lake > Sediment | place: USA: Wyoming | collected...
AGAGACTGAATACGCCTCGAACAAGGGGATTTACTACCAGCTCAGGAGAGCCCCGTGCTCCTGACACTATTCATTTATCAGGTGCGCAGGGCACGTGACCTGAGAGGCTTAGGTCCAAGAATCATAAAATGCCCAGAAAGTTTATACGAAAGGGAAAAATCTCTATTTACCGGTTTATACAGGCCGTATAAGCCGGAGAGTAATGAAGCAAGAGAATCATGCAAGACACTAATATTAGGTCCGAATTTGGATCCTGTGGACAAGTTAAAACGCTTGGCTTTATTTTTAACCGAAGAATTATACAGAAACGAGCAGTCCGTCTTTGTAGATTTATACGGACTGCATAATCACTGTTGGCCGGGAAAGAGACCCACCGCATGCGACCGTCGCGTGAGCCCTTGGGCTTGGCCGAGGCCTTGGGTGGCCGCCCGGTGGGAGGAGGTCCGTCGATGCGTATGCGTGTTTCTGAGCGGCTCTTCCGCCCGCTTCGTTTGGGGGCGGTATCAGCCGTGGGCGCCTTTGGAATCCTCGCTACGGTCGAACGAGCGATCGGAGTCGATGCCAGTGTTGCCTCGTTTCTCCTCCTTCTCGGGATCAGCGTATTGGTCGGCGCTGCCACGTTCTTGACCGTCCGGAGGAGATTCATCGACGTCAAGTCGTCTGGGGATTCACTGGCCAACAATGCCTCGCAACTGGGCTTCGTGATCCGCAGAGAGCTTGGGCCCAGCTACGGTGCGTCGTTCGATGAACTCGTGCAGGACTACCGCGGCCAAATTCGGGATCTCCGGGACCAACTTCGGGCGGCGTGCCTGACCTCCCACGACGCGGTGAAGATAGAAGTGCACGGACCTCTGCGTGTATTCGACCCAAACGCGGCTGGCGGGCCAGTGTTGACGTACCCAGGCTCGCTCCTTGTCGACCAAGTCTTGGTCACCAACAAGGCATTCGAGGCATTCCTCAAGGAGAATCCCGATTGGCAACCAGAGAAGGTTGCAGAGAGATACGGCGTTCCATACTTCCTGGCCGAATTCATTGACGGGCGGAGTCCTTCTGACAAGTGGGACCACCCAGTCGTTTGGGTCAGTTGGTTCGCAGCCGCCGCCTACTGCAATTGGCGCAGTCGCGCTGATGAATGCCGTGAAGTCTACGCGTTCCACGACCCATTCACTGTCACCTCTGACCTGCTGGCGGACGGCTGGCGACTTCCAACCGTTGCCGAGTGGGAGAGTGTGGCCCGCCTCGGGTTCGATCCACAACTCGTCCTGGACCCGACCAGAGCTAACTACGGTCTACACTATCGCGGAACGACAGCTGTTGGCCGCTTCCCGTCGCATTCCGCAAGCGGCCCGTCGGTGTTCGACGTTTTTGGAAACGTCAAGCAATGGTGCCAGGACGCCGATCCTCGGATTCCCGCGAACCGCGCCTTCAAGGGCGCCTCCTGGATGGATCCTCCTCGCTCGCTCCGTGTCGATGCGACGGGCGGGCTTCCTCCGCAGAACACCAATCCTGATTTCGGGTTTCGCTGTGTTCGCATGCTGATCCCACACCACGCTCTCAGCGGCAACGAGGGCCGGCCAACCCGGGCATGAACCTGACAAAGCGACTCTGTCACGCCCGGCTGCAGGGCTTCGCCCGCCGCGCGTGCAGGGCCACGACACATGGTCTCCCGCGCTTTGTAGGTTACGCCCAAGCCGTTGTGTTTTGAGTTCGTAGGTTAGGTGCCATGCGCACCTCACTTACTTGCTCCCAATTTATTTTCTATTTCTTGAGTCGCACAAATTCTCATACCTCTGCAACAATTCCTCAGGCGGGCGAATCCTCTCTAAGGGTAATCTCTTCACCAGCTCAGATTTAATCTGCTCGCAGGCAGTGGAATTGCCCCGCATTAGCTCAGATTGAGCCAGGGATAAGAAAGCAGAGAAAAGCTCTTGTCCTGCAAGCCGGGAAAATCTGTCAATCGGGACAGATGGGTCTGCATACCCGCGATAGGAATATCTTTTCAGGAGCTTGTAGGTCAGGAGCCCCGTGCTCCTGAGCCACTTAATATTAATCCGCAATTTCTTTATAAAAATCCTTGCAAAATTCTTTTTTAATATTAGATTGTGAAAAAAAGAACAAGGAAAGAAGAAATTCCTTGTTTTGATTGATAGCAGTTGTAGGTCAGGTGCCCTGAGCTCCTGACAAAAAGATAATGTCTGTCTTAATTTCAATAAGGAGGAATAAATGAAAGGTTATCGCATACCCCAGCCGGTAAATGAGTCTGTCTGCGGCTATGTCCCTGGCTCGCCTGAGAGAGAGAAACTTAAAGCGGCTTTGAACGAGTTAAAATCAAAACAGATCGAGATCCCTCTGGTCATCGATGGAAAAGAGGTTCGCACTGATAAGAAGGTCAAAATCACTGCCCCGCATGACCATAATTTAGTCTTAGGTTACGCTTATCATGGGGGGAAAAAAGAATTCCAGATGGCTATCGATGCAGCCTTAAAGGCTCAAAAGAGTTGGGCAGCCCTACCGGCAGAACAAAGAGTTGCGGTTTTCTTAAGAGCGGCAGACCTGCTGGCCGGACCCTATCGGCATCTGATGAATGCAGCCACCATGCTGGCGCATTCCAAAAATCCTTTTCAGGCGGAGATCGATGGGGTGTGCGAGCTGGTCGATTTCTTCAGGTTCAATGCCTATTATATGCAGATGATCACAGACATCCAGCCTTTCAATCCTGACCCTTTGATCTGGAACCGGATCGACTACCGGCCTTTGGAGGGATTCATCTTCGCGGTTACCCCTTTCAATTTCGTCTCGATCAATGGGAATTTACCTACAGCACCTGCATTGTGGGGGAATGTGGCAGTCTGGAAACCTGCTTCGTCCGTGCTCTACACTTCCCATCTCCTTATGAAAATCTGGATGGAGGCAGGACTTCCCCCTGGGGTCATAAACTTCGTTACCGGAAAAGCCTCAGAGATAAGTGAGGTCGTGCTGAATGACCAGAATTTGGCAGGAATCCATTTTACCGGTTCAACTGCGGTTTTCCAGAATATGTGGAAGACCATCGGGCAGAACATAGCCAGATACAAAACTTATCCGCGCATCGTAGGTGAGACTGGAGGGAAGGATTTCATCTTCGTGCATAATTCTGCAAATCCGGCTCAGGTTGCCACAGCCATAACCCGCGGGGCTTTTGAATACCAGGGTCAAAAGTGCTCAGCCGCATCCAGGGCTTATATCCCGAAATCGCTCTGGTCAGAGATTAAAGAGATTCTGCTTAAGCAGATCAGCCAGATCAAGATGGGCGACCCGTGTGATTTTTCCAACTTTATGAATGCCATAATCGACAGGGGTGCTTATGAGAGCATCAAGTCTTATGTCGATTATGCCAAAAGCTCATCCGATGCCAAAATACTGACAGGCGGTAATTGCGATGATTCTAAAGGATACTTTATCGACGCCACCGTGATCGAGACTTCCAATCCTAAATTCAAGACTATGGAGGAGGAAGTTTTTGGGCCGGTGATGACCGTTTACGTGTACGAGGATGCTGATTACGAAAAAACCCTGCATCTTTGCGACCAGACCTCGCCTTATGCTCTGACTGGTGCGATCTTTGCCACTGATCGGAATGCTGTTGAACTGGCTGAAAATATTTTGCGCAATGCGGCTGGGAACTTCTATATAAACGACAAGCCCACGGGAGCAGTAGTTGGACAGCAGCCTTTCGGCGGGGCAAGAGCCTCTGGCACAAATGATAAAGCAGGAGCGCTGCACAATATGATTCGCTGGACCTCACCCAGAGCCATAAAAGAAAACCTTTTGCCTCCGACTGACTTCAGATATCCTTTTATGGGACAGGCTTAAAGTCAAAATCTCGATCTAAATGAGAACTCCCCATTCTTGTAAGACAGGATGGGGAGTTGTTTACGAAGGACTCAATCGCCTCTAAGGGTTATTTTAACAAAACCATCTTTTTAGAAGAAGTGTAGTCCGCGGTCCTTAACTGATAAAAATATATCCCGCTCGCAACTTCTTTACCAGAGTTATCCTTCCCATCCCAGATTATTTTATAATTTCCTGGTGCTTTTTCTTCGTCCACTAAGGTTTTCACCAACTGCCCCCTGATATTATAGATTTTCAGGGTGGTGCTGACGGGGCTATGAACCGTGAACTGTGAACCTTTAACGGTGAAAGGTATGGTAGTAGAAGGGTTAAAGGGATTGGGATAGTTCTGAGACAAAGCAAACTCTTTTGGCAAAGGCTCAGTGGGTTCTTCCACAACCGCTGTTGGCACGTCCAGGAAAGAGACACCGGCGCTTCCGGTCCCGAACCATTTATTGCCTTTAGAATCAATAGCCACAGAATAAACCATTACATCTGCCAGACCACTATTCTTAGTATTATAAGTCACCCAGCTTGTTCCATCAAACCTGCTTACACCTCCACCTTCAATCCAACCACCACCATCTGGACTAGCATACACCTCTCCCTCAGTTGCTACCCAGGTATTGCCTGAAGCATCAAAACCAATATCCATGACGTTGTTTGAAGCGATATTGCTGTTATAGATATTGTAGTTATACCAGTTCGTACCATCAAACATTGCCAGACCAGCCCAATAGGCGCCAATCCAGATCCTGTTTGAGCCATCAACTGCCAGAGACCAGACCATTAAGTTAAAAGGCAAACCGGAATTAGATGGATTATAAACACTCCAATTAGTTCCATCGAATTTCAGTACCCATCCGGATAAACCTTGGTAGAATACTCCTACGGTGCCCATCCATAAGTTGTTAGAAGAATCCACAGCCAGACTCTGAACCCAGTTATACGGCAGGGGGCTATTAGAAGTATCGTAGAAAGTCCAGGTTGTGTCATCGAACCTTATCAATCCTTCAAGCATCGTCCCGAACCACTTAACGTTATTTTTATCAATCGTCATACACTGAGGGGCGATGCTATCGGGCAGGAAAAAGGTAGTCCAGTTTATTCCGTCGAATTTGGTAACTCCTCCACCACACAACATCCACAGATCTCCGTTTGTGTCAAATGCAAAAACACCCACTCCATCCGCAGGCATGCCGCTATTGTTTTTCGTGTATACCGTCCAGCTATTATCATCAAATTTACATAGACCTTTACCTGTTCCAATCCACTTGTTGCCGGAATGATCAATGGCTATATCACCAACTCGGTTACTCGAAAGCTGGTTTCCAGAAATATCATACACATGCCAGTCAGTGCCATTGAATTTAGTTAGGTAATATTTAGGTTCTGATTCCGGCGTAGGGTTTGACGTCCAGATGTTCCCGAACGAATCAGCTACGATAGACCAGACATTATTGCTGGGTATCCCGCTGTTGGTGGTATTATAAACCTCCCAGGTAAAGGGTGGATCGAACATGGTCAATCCATGATAATTTCCCCCAAACCACTTCCTACCCAGAGAGTCTATAGCCATACATGAGACTGATCCCGGTAATGGGAAAAAAGTGGTATCATACTTAATCCAGTTTGTGCCATCAAAGACACTTACTCCGCCCAGACACCCAAACCAGACCTTATTCGGTTTTTCAGGTACGATTGTGTACACCGAATTACTTATCAATCCACTGTTGGAGGTGTTAAAGGTTTTCCAGTTAGCGCCGTCGAACATAACCACTCCCTTATTTTCCGACTCGTAAAACCAAGCCCTGTTCGAATCATCTATAGCTACTCCATCAAAGTAAGTAAATAACCCACTGTTTGAGGAGTCATAGGTTGTCCAGTTAGTTCCGTCAAAAACAGTGGCCGCCCCGTAATTCATAATCCATACTCTACCTAACTTGTCTTCTGCCATACAGGTGATGAAGTTACTCTTCAAGCCGCTATTCGACGTATCGTATCTTGTTGAAGTGACACCATCCCAAACTGTTAGCCCGGCGCTTTCAAACCATTTCCGTCTGAGATGATCAACGAAGATAAAACCAACACCCGTTCCTGCCAGGCCTGTAGCGTGGTTGTAATAGAAGGTGTCACTCAATGGATCATTTACAGCTCTTCTGACTGCGCCACCGCCACTTCCCTGCCACAGATAGTTACCATCAAGAGCCAGCATTGAAATAGTGCTGGTATTCGTATAGTTTATCCACTGGTCGTTAGAAAAGGAAGAGCCCGAAGGAAAAACGATAAAACAAAGAAAGGTAAGAAAGAAAGCGGCCAATTTTGTTCGTGCGGGAGTTCCAGTTCCCGCACGAAATAGGTAAACAGAGTTCAATCCAAGAATTGGTTTGATGAAAAAGGTGATTTTTTTTCTCTGCATAGCTAATCTTCCATCTACCATTCAATTTAGCATTATCTTGGCTTTTGTCAATAGTTCCATCGGAAACAAAGGGGCGGCTTAGGACCTCCTTGAAAGAGATAGTAGTTGAGATAAACCACGTCCGAGACATTCACATTTCCATTGCAGTTCGCATCCCCTATCCCCCTCACCGGGATTGGTGGTGGGCCGCCCTTGAAAATGTAGTTGACCAGATAAGTTACATCCGCTACCGTAATTGAATGGTCGTTATTTACCTCCCCGCGGCTAACCGCAAGCATTCCTCTGAAAGCATTTATTCTTCCATAACCGTGTAAACTATCATCCCAGGTAGTATCAGAAACAGGATAATACATAGAATCCTCTGCAGTCCAGCGGATGATGTCCATTAGTTGTTTATTCGTAAATGGCCAGTATGGAAAGAGTTTCTTGTACTGTCCTTTGATTAAAGCAACCTCACCGGAAACGAAAGGAGTTGCAAGAGAAGTACCGGTGAAATAATCAAAACTGTCACGTTCAGTCGGCCAGATACCCCAAGTGTCAGTGAATATAGACTCACCCGGTGCCACTACATCAATGTGTCTGCCAGCACTGCTGCCTGCATGCGAATTGTAGTACCACCTATTATCAAACCAGTCGGTTGCCCCGACTGCGATTACAAAGGAATCGCATGCTGCCGGATACCGAACAGTATCACAAACCGGTCCACAATTCCCCATTGCGGCAACCAAAACACACCCTCTCCCAAAGGCATAAGCTATCATAATACTATCCCTAAAAACACTGTATGGTCCACCGAAGCTCATGTTTATCACATCTGCCCCCTTATCAGCAGCATACTGAATAGCAAATCCGCAAGCAGTAGCCGGGCAGCTTCCATAGTCATTGCAACCTTTAAGTGACATCAGCTTGCTATTCCAGTTCACTCCGACTATGCCAAGAGCGTCTATCTTGCCTGCAAGAGGCTGCGAAGGCTTCTCAGTAAAGGCTGATGCGCCTGCCACCCCAGATACAGCAGTTCCGTGAAATCCAGCTAGATAACCTTCGATAGGTGTTTTATAGGGATGAGGGCTGTTGTTACCGCAGTATCCATATAGACCTACATCTTCGAAATTCCAGCCCCAGATATCGTCCACCAGATAGCACGTGTCATTTGGATATTGCGGTATAACAAAGTAGTTGTGGTCCTGATTAACCCGATCGATGGTGTTGTCAATAGGATTATGCCAGATCTGTGTGTAAAGGTCCCAATTAAGAGAATCTATTCCGGTATCAATGATAGCGATTTTCATCTGAGGCATTACATTGTCATTTATGTCCCAAGCTCGTGAGGCATCAATGTCAGCACCGCCATAACCGTAAAACGGAGGTTGACCTATATTATGGAGCCCCCATTGGAGGTGGAAATAGTCATCCGGAGGGGTATAGTCCACGTAAGCAATATAATTTGGCTCTGCCCACTTGACAGCCGGAGACATCTTATATTGTTCCGAGACATAAAGCATATCCAACGTGTCAGGGAATATATACAAGTAGATTCTGTCCATACCTAACTCTTGAAATAATGCCATATCGGTGCTATCATCCATATAGTAGAATGGTCCAAAAGCCTGAACCGAGAATACTTGATTTAAGCTATCAAGGTAAGGCGTGCTGGTCAACCCTTTATTGAGCTGAACTGAACTATTAAACTGCAGTATCATCTGCCCTGCTACGTAAATACTATCTGCTTCAAGATTATTTCCTCTTTTAGCCAAGGCAGTATTAAAGCAAAAGATAAGCGAGAGAATAAGACATATCAAAAATATTCTTTTTGTTTTCATAAAGCACCCCTGAGAACTAAAAGTTATTGTTTAGCGGCATTGGAAACTTTTAAGCCCGATTCTGTCTTTTGACAGAACCGGGCTGCTCAAGTGAACTTTAAATGATAGTTATCGAGAGAAAGAAGGAGAGTCTTTGTGAGAAGCATATTAACTCTCTTTTAAGAAGATAAAGTCTATTTCTTTTAGCTTAATTTAAACCCATAATACCCTCTTGTCAAGTATTTTTTTCAAAAAAATAAGGTCAACTATGAAGTTGACCTTATTGAAACCCCAAAAGTAAACTGGAGAGCTATTTCATCAATATCATCTTTCTCGTCTCCGCAAATCCCTCGGAGACAATCTGATAAAAATAGATTCCGCTGGCGGTGGTGAGTCCGTCTTTGTTTTTTCCATCCCAGGTTATCCTGTGATGACCCGCCGGGGTGTACTCATTCATTAGCTCACAAACTAATTCTCCTTTGATATTATAAATCCTCAGGGAAACCTTTCCGGATTTAGGCAGTTCGTAGCTTATCTGGGTAGAGGCGTTAAAAGGATTCGGATAGTTCTGGTTCAGACTAAAGGCAGAGGGCATCTGTGGATTGTCTTCATCTCCAGGGTTTTGGTTAACATCCAAGGGCTGTCCGCTTACATCTCTCAGATCGACCAGGCTTAAAGCCAGGTTCGGTTCCACCTGCTGCACCAGCTCAAAGGTTATTACCGCTATCTCCCCTGAGCCGATTATCGGGGCATTGGCTCCAAGAATGGCAAAGCTCACGTCCACCTGTCCTAAGGTATCTTTTCCATAGAAGAAAACCGGCTGTGTGCTATCAACTAACTGGTAACTTCTCTTCACATCTATGAACCTGACCTGGAGGGAATCATAAGGGAGTATAAAATGAATGCTTTTCACTGTATCCTGATTGTTCACTAGGGATATTTTCACTTGATACTGGTTTCCCAAAATGAAACTGTCAGTTGAGCCGGCCAAGGAAAGTCCTAAATCACCTGAGACTTTTTCAGAAGGACCAGCCAGGGGCTTTGCCTGGTTGACAACCATATAGTTCATAGCAAAGATGACTAAGTCCTCAAAATCGACTTTATTGTCAGTAAGCGGGATATCTTCTGAGCTATTACTGACAGTTGGTCCTATATCAAACACAGGCAGATATCCTGCGTCACCCTGTCTGGTATCATAGGTCCCGGCAAAAATTGCCAAATCGCCGAAATAAACCATCCCATCTCCATCCACGTCCCCTAACATGTAATTGGTCGCTCTTGCAGTATCCCCTGATGAAAGTCTTGAATAGTTACCAGCCCGGTCATAAGCGAAAATGCTGTAGTAATATATATTTCTTGGGAATTGTGCAACATCATTAGAATCCTGGAAACTTGTTCCGCTTCCTCTGTAAGTCAGTTGTCCAGAAGTCTGGTTTTGTGGATATCCCAAAGGAGTAGGGTAGGAATCGTCATATTCCGGATAAGCATTGTTAGCCCAGGGGTTCCTGCGAATCTCTACCCCCCGAAAATCACCGAACGGGTTAGTCCAGCTCAATTTACATTTTCTGTTTCCAGGTTTGGCAGCAAGGTTTGTCGGAGAAGCCGGTGGTGTAGTGTCATAAGTCAAATTCCAGGAATAAGAACAAGTGTCCAAATTAACATTTCCCCAATCGTCCACTATCTTGAAGTAGATAGTGTGTCTACCCTCAGATATAGCCGGCACTCTCCAGGAAATAGTCGTGTCCAAAGAATTGGAGTTATAAGACCACAATTCAGTCCAGGGAGTTGAGCAGTTATCCAGATGATAATATCCCCGGTTAAAGCCCAGATTGTCCCGGAACCTGATCGATAGGGTCGGACGAGAGTTGACTGTATCGCCTGAGGCCGGCGAGCTGACCACAACTGTCGGGCGGGTGGTATCCGGGATCTGAATGTAGACTGAAGCACTCGAATCAGTATGGGCAATATCCTGATTAGCTGAGTCACGCAAAACCGAATTGTTAAAGGTCAAACTGGTAGACCCTGGCTGAGTCGAGGTAAAAATCAATCCCAGCAATTGTCCGGTACCGGTAAATACTCCATTCAAAATGGCAAGACTTGCTACGACTGAATCTGGATAAATATCATAAGACAAAAATGAGTTGTCCGGCGGAACTAAGGCGGAGCCTTTGATTACGCTATTCATCGTAATGAGGTTGTGATTATAAGCTATGTTGAAGAGTGCAGCTTTCATCCGGTTTCCAGTTCCACCCAGAGAGATCCAGAGGGTATCAACATCCCCTACATTTGCTGAGATAGAAGCTGGTGTCAATGACAGAGCCAGGATAGGTTGTCTGATATTGAGAGTAAAATGATAAATGGATGACCAGTTAGAGTAAGTCGTATCTGCTCTAAGTCTGCCCCTCCAGTAATAGGTCATACTCGGTATGGTGTCCGGGAAAGTACCATTGTAAGTAAATTGACTGTTAGGCTGACACTTCAGCCAGCCAGACTGGGTCAAATTTCCATTAAACAGACTATCAGTTGAGGTCTGAATCAGAATTGAAAGCGAAGTATCGCCTGGTACCGGGTTAGAGCCTGTCTGAAATACAAGTGGCACCTGTACCTGAGCAACTGCGCCCCCAACAATGAGCACAGCCAATGCCAATAAAGTTAATGAAAACGTTGCAAGATGCTTCATCTAATCCCTCCTTTCAAAGGGTAACATTATCTTAACTCTGGCTACTCTGCGGATTTTCCGAACAGAAGGGTCGTCCGGGTGGACCTGGATGATAAATTCTCGACAGTTGGTGCGACTGAATCTGTGCACCTTAAAGTCTCAGGGTTGATCTTTCTCATAAGCCCACCTTTAAGATCAGATAATATCCTGATATGAGATGGCAAATAGTATGCCTGAGGTTAAGATGTTACCAATCAGGCTGTTAGACTTCGGGGAGAGTCTTTAAAATGCTCAAAATTTGAGCAATTTTCAGGCTCTTTTTAGATCGAAGGTGTTAAGTTCTTTGACCAAAGGAAGTTAACGGGTCCGGAACATACTGAGTTAGTTTTTCACATTTTCTTAAAAAAGTAGATTTCTGGTCGGGGGGGACCATTCCTCTGGGAAAGACAATTCTAAATCTTGACATATCGATGTTGAAGGATATAATTAAGAGATAGGAATAAGGGCCGGCAAAGAGAAGCCAGCGGAATGACCCTTACCGCAGAGTCAATATAGGAAATAATTAACTAAAAAATGATAATCGTAAGAAAAGCGACCCTGGATGACTTAACAGCTATTACCGAAATCTACAACCAGGCTATTCTTAAAACTACAGCTACTTTCGACACTGAGCCAAAAAGTTTAGAAGAGCAGAAGGTCTGGTTTTCAAGTCATGGTCCTAAATACCTGGTCTTAGTCGCAGAGGAGGATGGCAAAGTCATCGGATGGGCATCTTTAAGCAAATGGTCTGACAGATGTGCCTACTCTGACACTGCCGAGATTTCCCTTTACGTTGATGAGAAAAACAGAGGAAAAGGGATTGGCAGAAAGCTCTTAGAGACGATTATTCGCGAAGGCGAAAAAACAGGGATTCACTCCATAATTGCCAGAATAGCTGAAGGGAATGAGATGAGTATTCATCTTCATCAGTCAGTCGGGTTTGAGCATATCGGAATTATGAAAGAGGTAGGCAGAAAATTCGGCAGGCTTTTAGATATATATCTTATGCAAAAAATCTATAAGAGCCCCCATGACTTGGTTGGAGGTAAGTAACCAATTATATCCTCCTCCTGACCTTCATAATCAGATTTTTTTCTCTTCACACTCATTATTCTTGAAGGGTTTTGGACAATGTTTTTTGCTTGACATTAAAATGAATTATCTCTATATATCTAATAATAGAGATTAAACTTTCTAAAAAATGAAAATATTCATCACCGGAGCAACAGGGTTTATCGGAACGCATCTGGTCAGAAGATTGGCACAGACAGAGCATAAGCTTTACTGTCTGGTCAGGAAAACCAGCAACGTCAGCGAGTTGGATAAACCTGGTGTTACCCTTATCACCGGAGACGTGACTGACAAACATTCTCTGTTGAAAGGGATGAAGGGTTGCGACTGGGTGGTCAACTTAGCCAATGTATACTCCTTCTGGGAGCCGGATAATCGAGTTTTCAGACTGGTCAATGTAGAAGGTACCCGGAATGTGCTGGAGTCTGCTCTGGAAACAGGGGTTTCTAAGGTGTTACACATCAGCACTGCAGGAATTTACGGCAAGCCAGCAGATTCTCCTTTTACAGAGGAAAGCCCGGTAGGCCCGGTTCGCTTTAGTCAGTATTTCCAGACCAAGTATGAGGGGGACCTTATAGCCTGGGAGTTTTTCGAGAAAAAAAGACTTCCCCTGCTTATGGTTTATCCAGGAGGTGTTCTTGGTCCAGGCGATCCAAAAGCCACGGGGAAATACATTGATGATCTGATTAATCGTCGCTTGCCAGCCAGAGTGTTTGAGGATTCCGTTCTGACCTGGGTCCACGTGAAAGATGTGGCTGAAGCTATTGTCAAAGCATTAGAAAAGAAAAACAACCTGGGGGAGAA
>Ga0315294_10006673_pt1 | contig 12661 bp, 8 predicted proteins | sample YL17G13_40_MG_FD_203626 | JGI IMG/M metagenome (GOLD analysis project Ga0315294, IMG submission 203626) | Sediment microbial communities from Yellowstone Lake, YNP, Wyoming, USA - YL17G13_40 | ecosystem: Environmental > Aquatic > Freshwater > Lake > Sediment | place: USA: Wyoming | collected...
GCCGAGGTCGCGACAACGAACTGGAACTCCGGAAAAGGAGAAGAGGAGGAAAGAGAGGAGGACGGTTCCGCAGCCGCGGACCTCGCTCCTCCTCCGCCGCCGCCGCCGCTCCCGCTGTTGGCCAGCGCCGCGACGCAGGCCCTCCCCGCCGCGCTCGCGGACAGCCACCTCAGCGCAGAGACCTCGGCGTGGGTGCACCCCCCGACAAAGCAGACGAGGATCTTTCGCGGCGAGCTGGGAGAAGTAGAGGCGGGAGAAGCAGAAGCGGGAGCGCCGCGCGAGGTGCTGCTCAGAGTCGTTGCCGCCGGCGTCGACAGAGGCAGCAGCGGCGTCTCCGCGGGGGAACCGTCCGCCGCCGCCCCGAGCTCGACCTCGAAGCACGGCTGCGGGAGGGCCTTGAGAGCCTCCGCCATCCCGGGGAAGTGCGCCCAGCTCCTGCTGGGAGGGAAAGGGCGGGAAGGAGGAGAGAAAGACGACGCCGCCGCCAACGAAGACGACGAGGAGGAAAAAACTCCCGCGGACGCGGCGGCGGCGGCAGAGGCCAGCCTCGCAGAGATCGGGCAGAACCCAGCGTGCACGTACGACGCGTCCCTGGGGCTCCTGGGGTCCTCGCCCGGGTCCGAGACGAGCCTGAGGACCCGTCGCAGGGCCGCGAAGGCGGCCGGGGGCAGCACCGCGGGGGGCATCGCGGGAGGAGGCGGACCGCCGCCGCCCGAGGAGGAAGCGGCGCCGCTGCCGCCCCCGGCGCACCGCAGCAGCCCGGCCCTCTCGAGCCCCACGAGCGCCGCCGCAGCCTCGGGCCCCGCCGTCAGCAGCACCTCCCTGCGGCACGACTCCCACCGCCCCCTGGGAACCCCCCCCGCGGCGACGGTCGCGAGGCAGAGCAGGCGCAGCGCGGCGTCGACCGAGCGCGGGGAGCCGTCCCGGATCAGCAGGGCCTCGGCGGCGTCGACGGCGGCGGCGGCGGCCGCGGCGGCGTCGGAGGCCGCGCTCCCCGCGCCGTCCCCTCCGACGACGGCCCCGAGGAGGCTGCTCGCCGCCCCTCCGACGCCGCCGCCGCCGGAGCCGCCGCCCCCTCCTCTCTGGGGCTGGACGCCGGTCAGCGTCAGCAGCCGCTGCTCGGCCTCCATCCGCTCGCGGAACAGCGGCGAGGCCGCCGCCGCTCCCACCGCCTCGGCCAGCGCGACGTGCCTCTGGATCGAGGGCAGCGCCCTGAGGGAGCCGGCCAGGGCCCGGAGCTCGGAGAGGGAGGCGCCGCCGCCGGAGGGCGACTGGGGACCGGAGGAGGGGTATCCGCCGCCGCCTCCACCGCCTCCGCCGCCGCCGCCGCGAGCCGCCTGATATCCCTGCTGGATCCCCTTGGCCCGCGCCCCCAGCGAGGGCCCCGCGGCGGCGAAGCTCGCGTCGCGGAGGTCTCCGAAGACCGGGTCGCGGGGGGACAGGGGGACGCGGGTCGGCGGCGCGGGAGGAGGGGGACGAGCGGCGGCGGCGCCCCCGCCCTCGCCCGCCGCGGGCTCGCCATCCGCGGCGGCGGCGACGAGCGCCGCGCCGGCTCGGACCTCGACCGTCTCCCTGACCAGGCCCTCGTAGGTCAGCTGCGTCGCGAGGAGCGACACGGGGTCGGCCACGCGGTCGATGACGAGCCACTCCGTTATCCTGCCCGTGCCCGGGGCCGGGAAGCCGCTTGCCTCCTCGTCGCCGTCGCCTTGTTCGCCGCCTGAGCCGCCGCTCGTCGCCGCCGCCGCCCTCCGGGCAGCTTCTTCGCGCTCCTCGTCGGCGTCGGCGACCTCGGCGTCGGCTCCCCTCCTCGCGAGGTCGAGCGCCGCCCTGACGACCGACGCCGCGGGACCGACGCCGCGGATGACGCGGGGAACGCCCAGAAAAGCGTTGGAGCGCGCCAGGGCGACGAGCCCCGCCGCAAAGTCGCGCGCCGGGCGCGGGTCCCCGCCCGCGGCGGCGGCCCTGCCGCCCTCTCCTCCGTAGCCACAGCCGAGCCGCGTCGCGTCGGCGAACGCCCCGGTATCCTCGAGAGAGAGCACGTCCGGCTCGACGGGCAGGAAGTGGACGCGCAGGGGCGAAAGGGAGACGCTGCCCAGCGCGCCGCCGGCGGCCAGCGCCGCGCGGACGGCGTCGGTGACGCGCGGCGCGAAGAGCGCTCGGAACTCGCGCGGGCGGGTCGCGGCCGTCGCCGCTGCCGCCCCTTTCCTCGAGGAGGAAGAAGATGCGGGAGACGAGGCGGCGACGACGCAGGCCGCGATCGCCGCCGCGGTCGCCGCCCTCGCCCTGGCCACGAACACGACCGCGTTGGCGCCGTCGGCCGTCGAAGAAGAGGACAACGAGGCCGGGGAGCTCAGCCTCGGCGCCCCGTTCTCGCCCAGGAGCAGCAGCTGGTCGACGCCGTGCTCTTTCAGAAGCGGCACCTCGGCCATGAGGCCGAGCCAGGCGGCGATCGCGGGCTCGATCACGAGCGTCTTGCGGCCCGGAGACTGTCATGTTTTTTTTTTTTTTTTTTTTTGTAACAGGGAGGAGAAGGGTGAGAGCGAGGGTCGACGGTCGATCGATGGAATCAAAAAACAGCTCTCTCTTCCGCAAAACCGCCTCTTACCGCATCCAGCAGCGCCACGAGCGTCCTGCGGGCATCATCTCGCACGCAGGCGAGCGGGACGGGGCCCGAGTTCAGGATCTCCGCGACGGACGACGAGGCCATGTCGACCAAGCCGGAGAGAGAGAGAGAGGGAGGGAGAGGGAGAGGACACGGGAAAAAAAGAGGGAGAAATCATCGCGAAAAAGAAAAAGCTCATTTTTTCCGGGGGGGGGAAAACTCCAAAAACTTCCACAACATTTCAGGACGTCGACCACTCCAAATGGTCCGTCGGCGGCCACCTCGGCGGCCAGGTCCAGCGCACCAACTGGCAGGTCGCCAACGTGACCACCCCGGCCAACTACTTCCACCTGCTGCGCCGCCAGCTGCACCGCTCGTTCCGCAAGCCGCTCGTCGTGATGAGCCCGAAGAACCTGCTGCGGCACCCCGCCGCGCGCTCCGACCTCGACGAGTTCGACGACGAGGCCTCGGACGCCAACATTCAGGGCGTGCGGTTCAAGCGGCTGATCATGGACAGCGACGCGACGGACCGGAGCGCCGACCCGCCGCCGCAGCCCGAGGTCAAGCGCCTGCTGCTCTGCAGCGGGAAGGTCTTCTATGAGCTGGCTGCGGAAAGGGAGCGCGCGGGGAGGACGTCTGACGTCGCGATCGTGCGCGTGGAGCAGCTCGCGCCGTTCCCCTTCGACCTGGTGTGCAGGGAGCTGCGGAGGTACCCGAACGCCGAGGTGATGTGGGCGCAGGAGGTACGTTTTTTTTCTTTCCCCAACGAAAAGAGAAAAGAGAGCGAAACGAGCAAAAGACGAAAGACTCACCCCCTTTTTTTCCTCTCTTCCTCCCTCAACTCCCCCCCCCCCCCCTCCCCCCCTCCGCCCTCTCTCTCCCCTCCAGGAGCCGATGAACCAGGGCGCCTACTCGCACGTGGCCCCCAGGCTCAAGACGTGCATGCAGTCGGAGAACAGGGAGGTGCCGCACCAGGTCGCCTACGCCGGTCGGGGGCCCTCGGCGGCGACGGCGACGGGCTTCGCCGAGGTGCACGCCAAGGAACAGGCCGGGCTGCTGGCGGCCGCGGTCAGCCTGGAGGGGTAGGAAGGGATTCGAGCTGTGCTATTTTTTTGTTTTTGTTTTTACGAATTAGAAAGAGGGGGGAGGAGGTTGAGTTTATTTTTCTCGAGGTTCAAAAAAGGAGTGGGAGAGAAGAGATGAAAGATTAGAGTTTTCCTTTCGAGCCCCCCACCTCTTGTCCTTCCGACTTTTGATATCGACGCAACAAATAGCATTCCTTTTGCATCCCCTTCTCTTTAGCGGGCAGAGACCGTGTAGGTGCGAATGCCGTCGAGAGAGAGAGAAAGAGAAACAAATCAAGAGGGGGAACAGTTGTTTCCTTCTCACCGTCGACCTTTTCGAAGAAGAAAAGGCTTCTCTCTTTCCCTCTCTCCTTTCACACTCTTCTCTTTCTTTAACGCGCAAAGGCAGAACGAAAAAAATGACAAGAGATGCAAGTGGTTTCGCTCTCGCTCCCTTTCCTTTCAGTCCTTAGAAAACGGGGAAAAAATCAAGCCCCGTCCAGCCACTCCGACGCCTCGTCGGCCTCGTCCCTCAGCGCCGAGTCCAGCAGCTCCGCCGCCAGCGAGTCGCCCGGCGCCACCGCCAGCGCCGAGTGGTAGGCCTCGGCGGCCCCCGACGGGTCGCCGCTCGCGTGCCTCGCGACCCCCAGGGCGACAAACGTCGACGAGGAGGGGCCGCCTTTGCCGTAGAGAGCATTCCCGCCGCCGCCGCCGCCGCCGCCGCTCGCGATCGCCCGCTCGAAGGCCTCGCACGCTTCTTCTGGTTTGCGCTGGCGCAGGAGGGCGTGGCCCAGGAGGACCAGCGTCGGCTCGCAGGAGGCGGAGCAGGGGTGCGAAGACGCCGCCGACGCCGCCGCCGAGAGAGAGAGCGCCCTCCTCGCCCACGCCTCGGCCGCGGCCGGGTCCCCGCCCCGCTTGGCCACGTCGTCGGCGTCGTCGTCGTCGTCGTCGTCGTCCTCGTCGCCGTCGCCCCCTCCTCCTCCTCCTCCTCCTCCCCCGCCGACGCTCCTGCTGCCCAGGGCCAGGACCGCCAGCTCGTGGCACGGAGCCGGGTCCGCCGGCGCCGCCTCGTGCGCGGCCCGCAGCAGGCTGGCCGCGAGCGCCGAGGCGCCCATGCGCGCGGCCTCGACGCCCTGGCCCAGCAGCGGCGCCGCGGAGCCCGGGGCGAGCCCTCCCGCGGCCCTGTACGCCGCTTTTTTGTTTTTTTGGGGCAAGAAAAATATCATTTTTTTTAAGTTCGCTTTTTCGTCGAGACGTCGGAGTTGCGAAAAAAGAAAGAAAGAAAGAAAGAGGGAAAGACTCTTACCAACGGCAGCGTCCCCTTCCCCGGCCAGGGAGCACGCGTGGCCCAGCCCCACCCACGCCGCGGCGTGATCCCCGTCGCAGCAAGCCAGGGCCCTCGCGAACGCTCGCCGCGCCGCCCGCGGGTTCCTTGAGCTCAAGTAATACGCGCCCACAGCGTGCCACGCCTCGGGGCTTTTGGGCGAGTCCGCGACGAGCCCGTGCGCCAGCGAGAAGAGCTCCGTCCTCGCTCCCAGCTCGGCGCAGGCGGCGACGTGGACTCGGAGGGCCAGGGTCGCGCCCGGGTCTCGAGAGAGGGCGCGCGAGGAGACGGAGCGCGCGAGGCGCGGGTCGCCACGCGCGAGCGCGAGCGCGGCGGCGGCGGCGGCGACGTCGGCCGAGGCCGAGAGGCCGTGGCCGACAGAGGGAAGCTCCGAGCTCTTCCTCCCCGGCGGCGGACAGCGAGTCGGCGGCGTTCCCGCTGCTCCTGCTGCTCCTCTCCTGCTCGAGGACACGGTAACCGGAGGCTCGGGAGCAGCAGCAGCAGCAGCGCCGGCGCCCGAGCCGCGGCCCGGGGTGAAAAAGGAGGTGCTGCCTCCGCCGCCGCTGACGCTGCCCGCCCCGCCGCTGGCACTCCCGCCTCCTTCTCCGCTGCGAGCCATCGCCCGCGTGACGCGCCTGGGCTGCGAGCCTCCTCCCCCCTCGGGAGAGTGGAAGGCGCCGCCGCCGCCGCCTAAAGAGGTAGCAGCAGCAGCGGCCGCGCCGCCGTCGTTGTCGCCGTTGTCGCCGATGTCGTCGTCGTCGCTGGCGGAGGCGGCGCAGGCGCCGGCGGCGTCTGCCTGCAGGCGGGCGAGGGCCGCCTCGGCGCGAGCCAACGAGGAGGAAGGAGGAGAGGCGTTTCCACTTCCACTCCCTCCCCCGCCGCCGCCACCGCCGCCGCAGCCGGGAGCGCAGGCGCACCTCGCCGCGAGGAGGTCCGCCAGCCACGAGTCCCCCTCCGCAGACAGCCTTCTCGCCGCGCGCGTGACGATCGCAGAGTGCCTCGCTGGAGGGGCCAGACCCCCAACGACGAGCGCGTCGAAGGCCTCGATGCAGCGCGGGTCGCGCCGCAGGGCGCTCTCGAAGGCCCTCGCGGCGCCGCGGGCGTCTCCAGCGGCGGAGCGGGCCCTGGCGCGCAGGAGCCAAGCGTCCGCGAGGAGGGACGAGGAGGAAGAAGAAGGGGAAGAGGAAAAGGGCGAGAAGCCTGCTGCTGCTGCTGCTGCTGCTGCGTCCGCTCCGGCGGCCCGCGCGGCGCGGTCAAAGGGGACCGCGCCGTTCTCGTCGGGCCTCAGGTCGAGGAAACCGGCGCCGTCGTCTTCGCCGTCGTCGTCGTCGTCGTCGCGTGCCTCTTCTCCGTCGCTGCCGTCGCTTCCGCTGCCGAGGCAGTCGAGGACGTCTTCCCACCGCCCCAGCGCCGCCAGGCACCTCGCCGCGAGCAGCCTCACGCGCGGGTCCGGGCTCGCGCTCGCGGGAAGCTGCTGCCTGTGGTGCGTCAGCGGCCGCTGGAGTGCCGCGAGGGCGCGGCGCGGGTTGCCGGAGAGGAGGTGGGCGTGGGCGAGCAGGGCGGCGTCGGCTGCTGTCGCGCCTGCGAAGTTTTTTTTCCCCCATCGATCGAGGGCGGGGGGAGTTTCGTTTAGGTCGGTCATTTCTTTCTCTTTTACTCTTCCACCTTCACCACCGTGCTACGATGACGAAGATAACGCACCTGGCAGCGCCACGACCTGTTCCGCGAAAAACGCGGCGCCGGAGTAGGAGCAGCGGGCCAGGGCCTCGTGCGCCGCGGCGCGAGCTCGCTCGGCGACGATGGACGACGAGCATGGAGGAGGGAAAGAGGGCTGGCTGTGCCACTGCTGCTGGCTTTGCTGCTGCTGCTGCTGCAGCGGCGAGTCCATTCCGGCGCACGTGAGAGCCTCCGGGGGAAAGAGGGGCGCGCTGAGGTTGCAAGAACGCCGAAAGAAACGAAAATGAATAGATAACGATGAGGAAATGCTCTTTCCGTCTCGAGTCGAGGGGAAACGAAGTGACGTCAAGCACCCCCCGTTGCTCGCCCACTTGTCCTGGATTTTTTCTTCCCTCTTCTTCGTCATCGCCTTTTCTTTCTTCTTTTCTCTCTCCGCTAGAGTCTCCGCCTCCATTTTATGACCTCCGCTGCAGCTGCGTTCGCTCGCGGAGGACTGAGCAGAGCGTCGATCTCCTCTCGGAGGCCTTCGCCCAAGGCCACGACCACCAAGGCGCTCGCGAGATCGTCAAAGTCGCCGATCGGCCACACCCCTTCCGCCCCCGTCCCCGCCTCGATGGCCCCTCCGCCGAAGAGGGACACGGTCGCGCGCGTGGCTGAGACCAAGTGAGCTTCCTCTTGAAGTGATTCTGAGATCGAAATTGACAAGGAGGGAGGCGGCGAGAGGGAGCGAAAAGCGAGCGGCAAACGCTCACCAAGCCAAACGAAAAAAAAGACGCTTGATTTTTTCTCTTTCGACCTCCTCTCACTCAACTCTCGCTCTTTCTCCACTCTCTCGAACCCCTCCAATCCCCCCAAAACAAAAAAAACAGGTGGGCTGCCCCCACCGCCACGGGCGGCGCGGCTCAGGGCCACGGCCTCGGCATCTACATCAACTCCCACTTCGACAGCGGCAACGTCGAGGTCCTGGGAGTGACCGGCGCCAAGGAGCGTTTCGAAGGGGACGAGGCGCACGTTGTCGACCTCAAGATCCACGCCGACCCCTTCTGCGAGGCCGACGGCCGCGAGCACTTCCAGTGGTTCTACTACCGCGTCTCTTCAGCCAAGGGGGAGCGGTTGCAGATGCGCATCGTCAATGCCGGGAAGGCCAACTTCCCAGGGGGCTGGGAGGGCTACCGCGCCGTCGCGAGCTACGACCGCAAGCGCTGGTTCCGCGTCGAGGGGACCAGCTTCGACAGAGGCACAGGGGTGCTGACGATCGACTACACTCCCACGCGCGACGCGGTGTACTTTGCTTACTTCGCTCCCTACCCCTACGAGAGGCACCAGGCGCTGATCGCGGAGGTGCAGTCGTCGGGGACGGACGAGAAGGAGGTGGCGCTGGAGATGGTACGTTGGTTGAGATGAGGGTGGGAGTTTTTTTCTCTCTCTCGCACTCTCTCTCTCTCTCTCTCTTTCTCTCTCTCTCTCCCTCTCTCTCTCTCTCGCGCGCTCTTGAGAAAAAGAAAGACGCACGATGGAGGGCACAGTCAGACAGAGAGAGAGTGTGTGAGAGAGAGAGAAAGAGAGAGAGTACAAAGCGGGACTAGCGGAAACGAGGAAGAAAAAAACTCACCCTCAAAACACTCCCGAAACAACCAAAAATATCATTTTTTTTGTGCAGCTCGGCGAGACGCTCGACGGGCACGACCTCGACTGCATCCGCGTCGGTCCCGTCGAGCCCGGGAGGCCGAGAGTATGGATAATCGCGAGGCAGCACCCCGGTGAGTCGTCTTTATTTAACGGCTCCGGAAGCGAGTTTTTTTTTGAGAGAGAGGGGGGAGAGAGAGACGTTTTGAGTGCCGAAAAAAATCTCACCCTCTCTCTCTTTCCTCTTTCAAAAAACAAAACACAAAAAAAAACAGGCGAGACCCAGGCCGAGTACTTCGCCGAGGGACTACTCCGCCGCCTCCTCGACGACGCCGACGCCACAGGACGCGCGGCCCGCGCCGCGGCCACGTTCTTCGTCGTCCCGAACATGAACCCCGACGGCAGCTGGCGCGGCCATCTGCGCACCAACGCCGCCGGGGTCAACCTCAACCGGGCGTGGAAGGAGCCGGTCGACCGCGAGGAGGCCCCCGAGGTCGCGCTGGTCCTCGACTACATGGACGAGGTCGGGGTCGACTTCCTGTGCGACGTGCACGGCGACGAGGCGATCCCGGCCGTGTTCGCGGCGGGCTGCGAGGGCGTGCCGAGCTTTGACGACACGCGCGCGGAGATGCAGTCCAGGTTCTACAAGACTCTGGCGATGATGTGCCCGGAGTTTCAGACGACCGTCGGCTACCCTCGCACCGGGAAGGGGAAGGCGAACCTGTCGCTGGCAAAGAACGCGATCGCGGAGAGGTTTCAGTGCCTCGCGATGACGCTCGAGATGCCGTTCATCGACGTCAAGACCGAACACGGCCTCTATGCCGCTGGCTCAATCGACGGGTGGACGCCGCAGAGGTCTGCGGCGTTCGGCGCGGACTACCTGGGCGCCATCCTCGACGCCCTGCCCGCGCTGAGGGCCAAGCGCGAAGCAGAGGACGCGGACAAGTAGAGGGGAAGAGAGAGAGAGAGAGAGAGACATAAATTTTTTCGCGGCAACAAGATCAAAAAGTTTCGCGAAGCGTCATTTCTGTGACAAGTTCAAACCGTGCAATAGTTCCCGGTCCGCATCCCGTAGACGAGCCAGCATCCCTTCCAGGGCCCGGCGTCGTCGACCCGGGTCAGCAGGATCGTCGCGGTGTACTTCCTCGTCTTGCCACTGCTCTTTTCACTCTCTTCGGTTTCTCGACCCCCTCTGCTGCTGCTCGTGGTGCGTCCCGCCGCCGCGGTGATCGAGACCGCCTGCGCGGCTTTCGAACAGTCCCCCGTGCCGCTCATGCTCCCTCTCCCCGTGAACACGAGGTCTCCCACGAGCTCCCACGACTCGCAGTCCGCAAAGACGTCCGCCGGCGGCGCCGCGAGCGAGTCGCGCGCGAAGGCATCAAAGCCGAGGAACGCCTCCGTGGCGCCCCACGACCGCGCCCTCCGCCCCGCGCCGGCCAGCACGGGCGCCGCGGGGGCGACGTCCGAGGGGAGCGTGAAGTCGAAGGCGACACGGGAGCCCGAGCCGACCTCGGGCGAGTCTGGGCGCTGCAGGGCCGAGCACAGGGCGCGGGAGACGGTGGTCGGGGAGAGCAGCGGGGAGGGGGCTCGCGGGGCAGGGGCGAGGGCGGCGACGTGCCGGGCGAATGCTGCAGCGACCTCGTCGTCGGCGGCGTCGGAGGAGGAGGGGGAGGAGGGCGGCGGCGGCGCGTCTTCTGGCTGCAAGCCGGCTCTAGGAGTGACGCCTGGCCGTCGCCGCGGGGCTGGATTCTGGCGTTGCTGCTGTCGGCGAGACAGAGAGGGCGCGAGCGGGCGCGCTGAAGCTCGACAAGAAGAGATCATCGTGATCAGAGCCGTGGCCGTCGAAAGTTTTTTTTTTTTTTTTTGCTCGAAGAGTTCTGCATCTCTTCCATTTTTCTCGTTTGAAGAGAGAGAAACGCCTCCATCACATTTCGAGCTGCCCCCCTGGCTCTCCCGTCCGTACCTTTAGATGGACGACGCCGGCTACGACTCGGACGGAGATCTCGTCCTGAGCCTCGTTCCAGGGCTCGCAGAGGGGCTCTCGGCTGCTGCTGCTGAGGCGGAGGCGTGCGTTTTCTTGTCTTTTTTTTTTTTTTGCAATTCGACGCCGACGACTACGACGACGGGCACGCTTTGGGAACAAAGCCTCGATTCTCGTTCTCTTTCTCGCGCCTCGCCTCGCGTTTTTCTGCGCTCGTTTCTGTTTTTGCTTTTGCGATGAGCGTGTTCTCACTGGTAACTTGTTACAATTCGAAACGGGAAAAACATAAAAAGAACGCACAGGGACAGGAACGGGACCGTTTCGGCATGCCAACCTTCGACTTCGATGGCGCCTGCGCCGGCGGCGACGCAAGACCAGCAGCAAAACTCCGACCCCGACCTCCGCAGGCTCCAGCCCCAGCCCACCGCCGTCGCGGCACCGGCGGCGACGCGCCCGCTCTCGGCCTACAACAGGACGGATGCTGCTGAAATTGCTGCCGCGGCGCCCGGCGCCGCTCCTCGAGCCGCCGCTGTCGCCCCCGCCCCTTTCGCCCCTCCCGCTTTCGCTCTCCCTTCCTCGGCCAAGGTCGCGCTCGAGGAGCTCCGCGTCTCGCTCGACCCCAGGCTCGTCACGCACTCCACGGGACACGCGCTGCTCCCGGCGCTGTCCGCGGCGGGGATCAGGGCCCGCGTCGGAAGCGGGGGCGGAGGAAGCGCAGGCGGCGGCGGAGGGAGCGGAGGAAAGCAGCAGACACACTCGCTGCGGTGGCGAACCGTCCTGTTCTTCCGGAGGAGGAGGAGAGGAGGAGCCGCCCCGCGGCGAAGGGCGGCGCCGCGGCGAGCAGCAGACGCAGACGCAGACGCAGCCGTCGACGAGGAAGACGACGAGGACGAGACTGGCGACTTCGAGGAGGAGCAGGTGCCGTTTGCGCTCGCGTGCCTGACCGCCGCCGACGTCGTCCGCGCCGTCGACGCTGCGAGGAGCGTAGAAGAAGAGGGAGGGAGCTCCTCTCCCGACTTCGACCCGGGCGCGGGCCTCGAGCGGCTGGTCCGCGACGCGGCGCTGCGCTTCCCGGGCTGCACGCTCGGCGTCGCCGTCGAGGGCCTCGAGGCGCACTGCATCTCGCGCGAGCGCGCCGACGCGGCGAGGGGCGCGAGGCCTGGAGGGGGGCCCTCTACCCCTGGCGGCCACCGGCAGCAGCAGCAGCAGCAGGGCTGCTTCGTCGCGCGGAGGTACGACCCGAGGCTGCTCGCGGCCTCGGCGGCGCTGCGCTTCCCGGCGCTGCGCCTGGCGCTGCTGCCCGACGCCGCCGCCGTCGCGGAGCACGTCGTCGGGCTGGCGCGCGCGCTGGCCGAGCAGCCGCTGCGGGCGGCGGCCGCGGCCTCGAGTGTCCTTCGTTCCGCCTCCTCCTCTTCTTCTTCGGCGTCCCAGCAGCAGCTCCTGCGCACGCACGGAGGTGGGCGGAGGGGAGATACGCAGGCGGCGAGGGAGGCGCTGCTGCTGCTTGAGGCTCCAGCTGGAGGGAATGGGCAGCAGCTCCCGGCGGCGTCCGTCGCGCTCGCCCGCGCCCTCGCTCGCGTCCCGGGCGTGGGCCCAGCCGCGGCGATCGCCGTGGCGGCGGAGCACGGGAGCTTTGGCGCGCTGATGCGTTTTGTCGAGGAGGCGGGAGTGGGAGCGGGGGCAGGAGCGGCAGGAAGAGGAGGAGGTGCGGCGGCGGCGGGAGCTGCCTCGGTGCTCGCGGAGCTGCGGACCAGGGCGCGCGGCTCCGCCGCCGCCTCGGGGCCGAGGGTGGGCCCGGCGGCGGCGAGGAGGATCGTGGCGATGCTCCGGGCGGTCGATGGGGGCGCGGCGGCGGACTGGTGAGGTGAAAGCTTTCAAGGGGGTGTAACAACAAGGACGAGGGAAAAAAGCCATTTTTTTTATCGAATTACTTTTTCTTTTGTCCCCTCTCTTTCTCCCTCTCCAAACGCGCGCCACACCTCGACGACGCCTCATGTCACCTCCCACCCTACGAATCTCTCTAAACGAGATTATGCCTGTCTCGCAACTCAATTTTGATCATTCTCTCGTGTTATTCGCCCCTCTCTCCTCCCTCTCTCTCTCTGCTCTCTCTCTCTTTCTCTCCCTTAAAAAAAAATTTAACTCTTCTTCTCTCTCCTTTCAAACCCCGCCCCTCGCAGCCAGCGCCTCCAGCTCCGCCCTGACCGCCTCGGGGAGCGCGGCCACCAGCGGCGCGGCGATCTCGGGCCTCGCCGCAGCCGCGGCCACAAGCCCGCGCGCCGCAGCGACCCTCACGGGGGGCGGCGCGTCCGCGTCCGCCGCCGCCGCCGCCAGCGCCGCCGCGGCCCGGCCGACAAACGGCTCGGCGGCGGCGGCGGCGGCGCCGG
>Ga0315294_10006674_pt1 | contig 12660 bp, 5 predicted proteins | sample YL17G13_40_MG_FD_203626 | JGI IMG/M metagenome (GOLD analysis project Ga0315294, IMG submission 203626) | Sediment microbial communities from Yellowstone Lake, YNP, Wyoming, USA - YL17G13_40 | ecosystem: Environmental > Aquatic > Freshwater > Lake > Sediment | place: USA: Wyoming | collected...
GAGGCGGTCGCCTTCGCCGCCGGGCACGGGGGCGTCGGGGTTGGTACCGGAGACCCCCTGGGGTGTCCCGCGCTCGGCGAGTAGTTGCTGCTCCAGCCTTTGAATCCGGGCAAGCTCCTCCTGCAAGAGGCCTTCGCCTTGGCCTTGGGGCGCGGAAGCGGTAGCGGTTGCGTTGGCGGTGGCTTGTTCGTCGCTTCCGCTGCCGCTGGTGGCGAGGAGCACCCCCGTCACGGCCACGGCCACGATGACGATGACCAGGAGGGGCACGCCGATGAGGACCGCCTGTCGCTGGCGAGGAGGAAGGGCGAGAAGCCAGTCAGCCAGTCGCTGGCGGGCCGGAAGGGAGCGAAACCAGCTTGCCAGTCGCTGGCGCCAGCTCCCGCCAGGGGAGGACTGGCCGCTCGATTGTCCGGAGGGAGGTTCGAACCTATTCATGATGAGCCTCGTGGGAGAATGTTGTCCTTAGTTGCCTGCGCCGGCCCTGTCCACCGATGGCAGGACGGGAGGGACAGGGCCGCCAGAACTAATTGTACCGTCCCCTGCGGCAGGGTCAAGCGAACGCGTCTCTGCGTAGCTGGTTCGTATTTGGTGGGTGAACTCTCTATCCCGCAGCAAGCGGCTAACACAGATTCATTTCCTCATGCCCCAGCCTTCAGGCTGGGGTGGAGTCTGAATCTATGAATAGAGCACCCCCACCAGCTTTGAACCCACTAGGCCCCTGCCCCTTGATCGTCCTGGGGGCCCCGGACTAGCCAGGACCCCCAGGTCAGAATACTTACCGGTTACTGCCTTACCTTACGGCAGGCGGGTCTGCCTTACGGCAGGTATCCGCCATCACCGGTGCCCGGCGGTACGACCGTCGGGCCTGTTGGGCCTACCGGCGGCGGTGGTGGTGGTGCTACCGGCAGGGCGCAGTCGATGCGGATGCTGCCCTCGAGGTCAGCACTCTCGACTGAGACCAGCACGACTACGCCGGCGGACACGCCGGAGAGCGGCGTGATCTTGCTTTCGGCCGCGCCGGTGCCGCCCGCCGTATCGGTCGTGATCGGCAAGGAGGTGCCGAGAGCGACCACATCAAAGCGGACCTCGGTGCCGTCCACGACCTTGTTGCCCTCGCTGTCGACCAGGGCGGCGGTGACAGTCGAGCTGTTCACGCCGTCGCAGGTGATAACGGCGGGGCTGGCGGTCAGGGCCATGGCGTCGGGGGCGCCGATAACGGTGACGTCGACTTCGGCGTCTTCGACACCGATGTCAGCGGTGATGGTGGCCGTGCCGGTCTCATCGCCGCAGAACAGGTTCACTGCGAACGTGCCGGATTCCAGGGCCCAGCTGAGCGTCTTGGGCAGGTTCAGGTCGGCCACGTCGGTGTCGTCGGACTCCCACTCCACGTAGATGCCGGCCAGCTCAGTGCCGTCATCGTCGGTTACCGTGGCGACTAGGCCGTTCTTCTCCGGCTCCGCAGCTCCGTCTGTGAAGACGCTCGAGTCGAGAGGGGTCAGGTGGGGGGTATCCGCGCACTTCTCGGCGTCCTCCTGCACGGTGCCGTCGGTGAGGAACGCCAGGGTGATGTCCTCGGGTTCGCCCACGACCATGTAGTCGTAGATGACGTCGACGCCGGCCTGGGTCGCGACGAGCTCGGCGTCGCCGAGGTCGGCAACGTCGTTGCCGTAGAGCAGGTCGACGACAATCTTGTCACCCTTGGTGCCGTCGCCGTCGCAGTCCTCGTCGACGATGGGGTCCGCGGGGAGGTTGCACTTGGTGTTGGAGGCGCCATTGGAGGCCCAAACCCCCTCGTCGGCCTCCAGCGTGAGGGCCCCGTCGTTCGTGACGAACGTCAGCACCCACAGCTTGCCTTGCGTCGCCATCCCGCCGGAGTAATCACCGAGCTGGGCGCCGCTGAGGTCGTTCAGGTCCTGCCACAGGTCGGGGTCGTTGTAGCCGACGGCGCAGCCGTCGTCGATTACAATTTCGGCGCCGGGGTCGTCGAGCGGGTCGTCGTCAACGCCGTCCCCGCACTTGCCTATGCTCGCCTCGCTGGCTGCCCCTACTGTGTCGCTAACGTCGGCGCCCAAGGCACGTGCCAGGTCGTTCAGGCCGTCCGCGTTGCCCGCGCCGGCGGCACAGGCACCATCGCATTCGCCTGCGGTGTAGGCGTCGTCGGCGTTACAGTCACCCTCTATCACCCTCATCAGCGAGATGCAGACGTTGGGGCTGAAGGCGAGGACGTCTTCGGGCTTGGCCTGGGCGTCATTGCTGCGGACGGCCGTCCCGGCCATGCCCAGCACTAGCGCCACGGCCACTAGTCCGGCTAATACTACAAACTTCTTCATTCAGGAACCCTCCTTAGTTTCGTTGCTTCCAAATTGCTTCTGTTTGTCTTCATCTCTGCTTGTCCCGATACGTTTGCGTTCGCTTCTGCGTCGCCCTCGGCCGAGACTATCGACGACGCCGAAGGCAAAGCGTCAGCGCAGCGGAACCTTCTTCGTCCTTGCACCTCCTTTTCTGCTTGGCCGCCTCCCTGCGGGATCCTTCCGGCGAGCAGGCCCGCGCCAAAGCGGACGCAGCTATAGCCATACACGTCCGCACGCAAACCTGCGCTGGTTGTTATAACGCCTGCCGGGAAAAAAGGTTAACGCCTAGCCGTGAAATTGTCTAGACAGGTGGAGAGAACGTGCTCTGCGGCTGTGCGCCGAGGGGAAGACAGAGTACCGCCCGGGCAGTCCCTTGAGGATCCACCCGGGCGGTACCGTTTCTTGCTCTTCCTGCTAGCTTCTAGTTTCTAGTTGCCTCCTTGTGTTTAGGGATGGTTTCAGCTAAAGGCCATGCTTTAGTTCTCCGCCGGACAGGTCGGACAACCACCCACACCTATTTTGAGCAGGCAACTGTTCTTACCCATGCTGCTTATGTCGCTACTGTCGATGGTCCCGTCCTTGTTGACGTCGAAGATCAGGTCCGAGACACAGCTGCACGGAACGGCGCCAGGGTAGACCCCGCCAGTGCAGTCGGACAAGATCTTGTTGGCGAAGCGTTTGGCTAGGAGAGAGTAGTCGCTGGAGTCAACCGTCCGGTCGCCGTTGATGTCGTGGATTTCGACCCAGTCGTCGCAGCCGTCGCCGTCGGTGTCCTTGTTGGCGAGGCCTGTGTTGTAGCCGTATGCCTCTACCTGGTCGATGACTTCTGCCTTGCCACCGGCACCGGTGCCCGTGCCGTTGTCGGAGTCTTTGTCGGTCGGGCAGATGATGCCGTCGCCGTCGAGGTCGTTCTCGGCGTCATCTTCAAGGCCGTCGTACTCGGCGTCCCAGTCCGTGTAGGAGTGTTCCGAGTTTTTCGCCGCGTTGATGTGGCAGCCCCTGTAGTAGACCTGCTGGACGTTTGACCAGGCGGACTTTACAGCCGGGTTCTTGGCGGTGGCGGCGTCGTTGACCCTCAACTCCGCGCCGTCCATGACCGTGTCGCAGTCCGTGTCGAGCTGGAGGGGTTCGGTCCCCTGCGCAGCCGCAGACTCGTACCCATTGACGGCGCCGTCATTGTCGTTGTCGTCGTCGCAGGCGTCGCCCAGCTTATCCTGGCCGGGGGTGCTGGCGTAGATGTTCGTGATCTTGCCGCCGTTGACCCGGCGCGCGCCGTCGCTGTTGAGCTGGGTTGGGTTGTACACAGACGGGCAGTTGTCCATGGAGACATCGGTGTTGTTGCCATAGACGTTTGCCGGCTTGTCCAGGAACCCGTCGCCGTCGGTGTCGTTGTTCACCGGGTTGGTGAACATGAACATCTCGACGAAGTCGGGGGAGCCGTCGTCGTCGGAGTCGGCCAGCAGCGGGTTGGAGCCCCAGGCCTTCTCGATGCCGTCCACCAGGCCGTCGCAGTCCGCGTCTTTAGCCATTGTGTTGGTAACGGCCACGGGGTACTCGCTGTACTGCAACTTAGGACACGTGCCGGCGATCGTGGGCAAGTCCACGGGGTGGCCCGGCTGGGCAAAAGCGGCGTCGATGGCGCAGTCGCCGTCGGGGTCGACAGTGCCGATCGTGCCCAAGGCCAGTAGGTCAGGATCCTGCCAGCTCTCTACCTCGCTTATGACACCGTCAGCGCCGGCGGGCGCGCCACCGTCTTCGTCGATCCAGAAGCACTGGAGGTCGATGATGCGCTCGACGTAGCCGATGTCGGATGGGATGCTGGGCGAGCCCGTGTAGCTCTTCCGCAGGTCCCCAAGTCTCGCCAGCGAGGAGGAGCCCTGGCTCGCGAGGATCGTCCAGCGTGCGTAGAGGCCGTCGCCGTCCACTTTGCCGTCGTCAGCCGCTCCGCCGCAGCGCACGGTGATGACCCTGTGGTTGGCGTTGTCGCTGGCCTTGGTCTCAAAGCTGGCTGCCGGCATATCCGTCGCCACGACTACTGCCGCGTACAAGCCGGCCGGCGTGCCGACGGCGCAGGCGATGTTCAGTGTAGCGAGGACGTCGGCCTGGCCCGGCCACTCGTCCACCGTGAAACTGATGGTCGGAGTGCCACCACCGGTGACAGTAGGCGTCAGGTCCGAGTGGCCCAGAGCCCTCACTATGACGCCGGGCGCCCAGGCCACTGTGAGGTCGGGTACGCCGTCAGGAGTCCCAGGTACTGGTCCAGTCACGTCTGAGACGAGGGCTTCCAGCGTCTCGTTCCCCAACACGTTGACCGTCGCGTGGTTCGCCTTGAGCTCATCTATCGCCACAGGGACGGGCACGCCCGGCGTTGTAGGCGCGATTTGGCTCGGGTCCGCCTTGATCAGGGAGACCTCTTTGTCCACCTCAGGGGTGGTCGCCGGGGTCCCGCACTTCACGAGGATGATGGCCATCCCGACGTTGTCGCCGAGGTTGGTGTCCTCAGTGGGCGGGAGGGGGAAGAGAATGTTCTTGAGCACCAGCAGGCCCCAGCCGGGGGCGTGGCAGGTGATCTCGAGGTTCTGGTGCTGCTCGACATCCACGCCCACCGGCAAGAATACATTCACCACGAAGGCGGCAGCGCCGGGAGGGACCCACTCCCCGGTGACGATCGCCGGGGTCAGGTTATTCACCATCCAGAGCTCCGCGAAGGTGCCTGCTTCGGGGCCACTGTTCACCTTGTGCTTCTCCACGTCTACGTTTACAGCCGCGGGGAAGGGGGCGGCAATCGTTACATTATAAAGGTCCGGCGCCTCGCCGTAGACTCCCGCGTCGGCGCACTGGTTTGCCACCTGGTTGCAGACGCCATCGATGTCACCATCATTCGGGGGGTTGTTGTAGACCCAGGTGACGGATTCGCTGCTCTGAGGGGTGTCCAGGCAGACGGAGGAGGGCGGAGTAGTCGGGGCGCCGCCCAGCTTGGTTTGGGCGACGAAGGTGCTCCCGTTGGGGGAGTAGGGGATGGCCGCGTAGACGGTGTTAAGGACGGATACTGTGCCCACCGAGCCGGGGCCCGTGCCCAGAATGAGATGGTCGATGTCCACTTTGTGGCGGAGGAGCCAGGAGAACGGAGGCATGATCGCCTTGAGGTAGTCCTCGCTCGTGCCCTCTACGGCCGTCGTTGCCTCTAGCCACTTCAGAGGGTCCGTCGGAACTGGTGGGTCGCCGGAGAACGTAGTTGCACCGGCCATGTAGTCGACTTCGCCGTTGCAGTTGGCGTCTATGTTAGTCCATACTGTTCCGACTTGCGTCCCATCTACTATTTCTTTATCCAGGTCAAGCCAAAAGCCCGGCCCGGAGAAGATCCAGGGCAGGGATGAGCGCTCACCCGCGAGGGTCTGCGTGATCGTGTAGTTCCCAGCAATGCTCTGATCGAGCTTGTTGGTGCTTATTCCGCCCAGCGCGTCCGACGCGAACGGCTGGATGGGAAAGGTGGGAATGATGTGGCTGCTGACATCGCTAAACCCGCCAAACAGCGCTAATACCATGGCTACAGCTACTGATGCTAGAAACGAGACTCTTAATTTCATCCTAAGGTCCTCCATTGGACTGCTATCAACAGTTCCGGCGGGGGCCGATGTATCATGTAGTGGAGTTGCTCTTCTCGATCCTGTTCTCCCCCTTTCCTGGCCGCCGTTCCCCGGCGTCCAAACGTTCACAAGACCTGTAGAGGGTTCACCGCGTGTACCCGTTTTGAGAGCGTTACACACCGTGCAGAGAAGACCGCCACGTTGCGTTCACAGTGCCACATGCCCGAAGAGGCAAACAAGCCAACCTGGCGGGGTCGGCTTCTCTCGGAGGATACCCTCCAGTGGCCCACCTGTGATCCGTGCGCAGCCCCGCCGCCTGGCACAGCCTCAACCAGCATTACTATTTATTACTATTATACTCCTGATGTCAAGGGCTTTGGCCTTCGCAGAGCCCTTCTACTGAATTAAATTTCCGGTGTTGGCGGGCTTCACCCCGCCGGCGATATAGAAGCGGCCCCCTTCCATTCTCCGAAGGGGACCGCTTGTTGTGCTCTAGAAGCCGCGCTGTGTGCGGCGGTTGCTTACAGGACCCGTCTTACCACCCCTGCAAGTAGCCTCCGTCGCCGGTGGCCGGCGGCGAGATGGCAGGCGCGCCGCCGGCGGCAGGCGCCCCGGGTACGGGAACCCCCGGTGCCCCCGGCGCGGATGCGCACTCGACAAGGATGGATTTCTCGATGTCCGGTACCAAGACCTCCTCTATTGTTGGCGTGGGTGTGGGCCCCGGCGCCGGTTCGTCTACCTCTTGCTCTTCTCCCTCAATCAGGAGCAGGGTGGCCTTCACGGTCACGCCTCTGGCGATGTCGGTGAGCGGCGTCACTTTGGTTGTGGCGGCGCCGGCGGCCGACTTGGCCTCGATCGGTGAGGCGATGCCGAGCGCCTTGACATCGAAGCGTACGGTGTTGCCGTCGACCGCGGGGTTGCCCTCGGCGTCGGTGAGGGTGGCGGAGACGGTGGAGCTGGCCGTGCCGTCGCAGACTAGGCTGGAGGGGCTGACGCTCAGAACCATGTTCTTCGGCGGCCCCTGCACCTTGATCTCTGCTTCCGCGTGCCTTTCGCGGACGCTGGGGTTGGTTATTATCCCTTCCTTGACTCCCTCCGATATCGTGGCTCGGATAGTGACCGTTCCCGTGTCCTCCTTGCCGCAGAGCACGTTGGGAGCCAAAACGCCGAGAGCGGAGGACAGGGAGGGCGTTAAAGGCTTAGCAAAGTCCGCCATGTCGGGATCGTCGCTCTCAAATGCCACTTGGGCATAGGTCAGGAGCGTGCCGTCGCTGTCCGTGACCTTGGCGGTGACGGGGGTCTTCGCGGGTGCCCCCAGGATTGCCATGAAAGCCGCTGTAGTTTTGAACAGATCGCACTTCGCTGCTCCGGTCTGGATGGCCGGCTTCATTACAGTAAACTCAATGTTCCAGGGCTCGCCGGTGACCACATATTCGCTCTCCATCTCCAGCTGGTCCTGGCGAACCGATAGAGTAGCCGGCCCTCGATCGGCGCCCGTGGGCTCCAGCTTAACGGTAACTACGCCGTCACCCTTCACGCCATCACCGTTGCAGTCCTCTTCCTCGTAGTCATAATCGAGGCTGGGCAGCGGGCCGCAGGCGAGGTCCGACCGGCCACTCTTGGTGAATACACCCTCGTCCGCGTAGAAAGAGACCGGGTTATCATTGCTGACGAAGGCTACCACCCATAGGCTGCCGTCCTTCTCGTGCATCTGCCCGCCTTCTGAATCCAAAGGCGTGCTGCCCGGCGGCGCTGTAGTGAGGTCTTCCGGCTTGGGATCGTCTTCGTCACCCCCCAAGGTACGGATCATGTTTCTGAAAGTAGTCTCTTCATTGAGGCCCTGGCAAGCGAAGAAGCCCGTGGTGGAGTCGGCGGCATCCACGTTGGTGTCGCCGTCCCAGTCCAGTTCGGTGGTTAGAGTGAAGCAGAGTATCCAGCTTATGGTGACTACCTTGGTGGGCTTGGCTTCGGCTGCCGGCGGCCGCACGCTCTGTCCTAGAAGAAGCAGGGCCAACGCTGGGATCACCAACACTAGTGCCATCTTTGTCCAGTTCACGGTTCGCATCCCCCTTTGTGCGCATCCTGCGGTGCCCGGGTCATCCATCCCTTGCGTGCCTCAGCAGCGACCCCGGGACCGAGGTCTAGTTCAGCCACTCTCATGTAATGGTGGGGAGAGCGTCCGCCTGTGGGGGAAGCTCTTCCCTTCCCAGTGTTCCCTCACCGGTTCCTGGCGCGGCGAAGGTAGAGCCCGCCAAGGAAGACCGAGAGCGCGCCCGCGCCGGCCAGCGTCCACATAAGGCTGGTAGTCCAGTCGCCGCCGCCGGAGCCGGTACCGGTACCGGGCGGCACTACCTGGGGCATTGTCCCGCCGGTAGGCGGTGGCGGTGGTGGTGGTGGCGCCGGCTCCCCCGGCCCCCCCGGCTCAGACGGCGCCGGTGTGTCGGTGGGCGCCGGCGTAGGCGTCTTTGTCCAGGCCCTGGGCGTAACTGTCGAGGTGGGGCAGCCCCCCGGTCCGCAAGGCGTGTTCGTCGCCGCGGGCGTCATGGTGGACGTGGGCGTGGCCGTGGGCTCGGCAGGTTCTCCCTCCTTTGTGTCGGCGGCGGGAACGCAATTGGCGCCGTCTGCGGGGCAGGCCATAATCGTCTCCACGTCGTAGTCGGCCACCTTAACGATGCCGAAAGCCAGGTTGTCGACGCCCGCGCCCACCGCCTTCAACGTCACGACGGCGATCGGGCTGGAGACGCTCGCGCCAACGGGCAGCGTCAGATCCCCCGGGTCAGCGCTGGGCGCCCCGCACGTGAGGAAGGCTACGCCTTTACCTGCTCCTCGTTCGGCAGTGTTGGTGTCACAGACCGGGTAGTTTGTGCCGCCGGCGGAGCAGTCCCAGCCGACGGTGCCCAAGCTGTGGCCTACTGTGTCCCAGTACGTCGTACCGGCGTTGGCGTCGGGGTTGTCGTCCAGTCCGGTACCGGCGTTGGCAACATCTGTGCAAGAATTCCACAGGTCGTTGTAGAGGAGCTCGATGTTGAACGAAGCGGGCGGTGCCTCGGCATTCGTCAGACAGATCGCCACTTCGTACACGTCCAAGGGATTAGCACTGACGGTGTGGGTAGCGGCGTTGTTGACCGGGTTGCACCAATCGCTCCCGTCCTTCACCATGTCGATCTCGATTTTTGCGCCGTTGGCTGCGGCTACATCTGGCGACCCGCCGAACGAGCGGACGCCGACTAGCGCCACAACCAAGAGCAACGGCGATAAAGCTAGGAGAAACCATTGCCGGTATTTCATCTTTTCCTTACCTCCTGGCGGAATGCTGTGCGTTCACAGGCCTCCCTTCCTGTCCCATTTCCTCGGCGCGCTTGACGACGCAAGCGCGCCGAGGATATGCACACAGAGGCCATACGGACGCCCTAGGATACCAATACTCAACTGAGAAGGCCAGTTGCACCAGCCAGCCAACGCCTTACGTATAACGCATTAGAGGGCGCTAAGTCAACAGTACGGCGAAAAAAGTCTCTCCCGGTCTTTCGGACGTATCCGCTGAGCGCTTGTTGGGCGAGAAAAGGCGGCGAGCCTGTGCAGGCTCGCCGCCTTGGTTACGTGCTATGTCCGTTTGTTAGCGTGCCTTCTTGGCGTAGCGGAAGTAGAACCCTCCCGCCGCTGCCGCTCCGGCGATGCCGGCGGCGAGCCAGATCGCCCAGGTGAAGCCGCCGACCGGGGAGCCGCTACCGGTAGCGGGAGCGACGATCTCGGGCCCCACGCCGCCAAACGGGGTAGCCGTGGGCGGCGGTGGCGGTGGTGGCGGCGGCACGGTGGGCGGCACTGGCGTGGCCGTCTCCGTCGGCTCGGGCGTTGGCGTCTTGGTCGCGCGCTTGCGGGTTTCCGGCGGGGGCGTCGGCGTGATGGTAGGCGTGGCCGTAGGCTCCACCTTGGTGTCCCTGGCGCCCTCGCAGTTCATGGGAAGAGCGCCGCCGAGGATCCCCTGCGCAGCCACAAAAATCCCGCACTGAGCGATGATAGCCTCGTCGCCCCAAATCTGCAGGGATTCGATCTCGACGTCGTCTTCGCCGTGGTCGGCGACGTACAGGGTGAGGACCGCCAGCGCGCCCGCCCTCAGGGTTGTGCTGGAGCCCTCGTTGGTATGACAGCTTATCCACGCCTCTCCTTTGCCGGCGCCGGGGTCACCGTCGTTCAGGTCGCACGTCGGCTCGCCCACAGCCAAATCAAGGGTGCAGTCCCAGTCGTCGCCGAGGCCGACGCCGCCCCATTCGCTCAAATCGCCGTCGTTGGCGTCGGGGTTGTCGTCCAGGCAGGCGGTGCCCACCGGGCACTCTATTTCGTTGTCGTCGCACGTGTCGAGCGAGTCGTCGTAGCTCAGCGTCAGGTCGAATTCGTGGACATACTCCGGCAGGTACTCCACGCAGACCGCGAGCTGGTGGGTGTCTCCCACGACCTCGGTGGTCTCGTCATCGACGAAGTCGGGGTCGCAGGGGCCGTCGCCGTTGGTGATGTCCTTGTCGATGTAGGCGTGCGGCAGCACCTCCCTGGTCTCCTCCGAGTCCTCGTTGTTGGTGAGATCCAAGTCGACCGGGGCATCGGAGTGGACGCTGGCGGTGGTTGTGTGAGTGCCCTCAGTCTGAGCCGTGGCCATGATGGTGCAGACCGTCTCGTCGCCATCGTCCATGTCGACGAGGGCGCAGGTCACGGTTCCGGTGTCGTAGATGCAGGTGGAGGAGTCGTCGCACTCGGCGCTGGCTGTAACGTAGACCTTCTCGTCCGGCAGGGTGAATACCAGCTCCACGCCGCTGGCGTCGTTAGGGCCGTTGTTGGTCACAATGGCGGTGTAGACAACATTCTCGCCCACCACTACAGGGTCGGGGTTATCGGCGAGGTCGACCAACATGTCGGCGTTGGGGATGGGGGTGGGCGTGAGGGTCGGCGTCGGCGGCGGCGTGTTCGTCGGCGTTGGCGTGTCCGCTTGCACTTCTTGCTTCGTGTCGGTGGCGCCAACGCAGGTACCGACGGGGGTGCAGTCAGTAATCGTAGACACGTCGTAGTCGGCCACCTTAACGATGCCGAAAGCCAGGTTGTCGACGCCCGCGGCCGCCGCGTGCAGGCTCACCACGCCGATCGGGCTGGAGACGCCCGCGCCAACGGGCAGCGTCAGATCAGCCAGGTCAGCGCTGGGCGCCCCGCACGTGAAGAAGGCTCGGCCTTTACCTGGTCCTGTGTACACGACGTCATCACACTCGGGGTCCACGGACGTGTTACACACGTTCGTGTCACAGACCGGGTAGTTTGTGCCGCCGGCGGAGCAGTCCCAGCCGACGGTGCCCAGGCTGTGGGCTACGCTGTCCCATACCGTCGTACCGGCGTTGGCGTCGGGGTTGTCGTCCAGTCCGGTACCGACGTTGGTAACATTTGTGCAAGAATTCAACAGGTCGTTGTAGAGGAACTCGATGTTGAACGAAGCGGGCGGTGCCTCGGCATCCGTCAGACAGATCGCCACTTCGTACACGTCCAAGGGATTAGCACTGACGGTGTGGGTAGCGGCGTTGTTGACCGGGTTGCACCAATCGCTCCCGTCCTTCACCATGTCGATATCGAGGTGGGCGGTGCCGGTGTTCACGTGGGCTGAGGACCTGGGAGTCCCTGAACTCCCTGAATGGAAGAGGGCGGCGACGAGCGCCAGACCAACAGCCGATAGGGCCAGCAGACCCCAGATCCACCGTTTCATGGTGTTACCTCCTTTAGGATGCACGCTCACTAGTCGATCTCCCTGCGCACCTCATCCGCTGCACGCGCAACGAGTCAATGTTGCCGCACATGATATACCATAGGCCGGAAGATGCGCAATCCTTGGCAAGTGCTGGCCGCCGCTCGCTTGGGTCGCTTGCGGCTCAGAATACTCCTCAATATGGCCGCAATGATACACCACATGCCGAGGATATGCAATCCTCGGCATGTGCCAAACCGTCGTCCGCTTTGGGGTTAGTTGCGGCTCAGAATCCTCTATTGGGGGGGGATGGGACATCAACGCACTCAGATTGCATGGGGGTGGGGCAGCTTCATGGTACCGGGCACGTGGAGGTCAATGATCGTACCACGCCGCCCATCCGCTCGCGCTCCCAGCAGGAGTTGTACTGGCGGCGAAAAGAGGAGCACCGGAAGCGCTGGGGCGACCGCTACCGCTTGCCGGAGTCCTTCTGCTTCGGCCGAGAAGGGGACCTGGTACAAGAAAGGCCCGCCCCAGATTCAGGAGGCGGGCCTTCACGTAGAAATACTAGCTAGCCCCAAGCCAACCTCAGCGCGACCCGTGCCCAGAGCGTAAGCTCTCCAGCAGCGCCAGCACGAATTGGAGCGCTCTGCATTGAGGTGCTTTGTACCACGGGCCGTTGCACGCCCGGTCGGTCAATCGCTCAATGCGCTCGATGGCCCGATCCAGTGCTGTCGGCGTTGCTGTGGCTATGGGTGTGGGGGTGTATGACGCAGGTGTGGGCGTGCACGTCGCTGTGGGCGTTGGCGTGCGGGTCGGCGTGGCTGTTGGTGTCCTTGTCGGCGGCGTCACCGGCGTGAACGTGGCCGTCGGCACCGGCGTGAACGTGTTCGTCGGCACCGGCGTGAACGTGGCCGTCGGCACCGGCGTGAACGTGTTCGTCGGCACCGGCGTGAACGTGGCCGTCGGCACCGGCGTGAACGTGTTCGTCGGCACCGGCGTGAAC
>Ga0315294_10006675_pt1 | contig 12659 bp, 20 predicted proteins | sample YL17G13_40_MG_FD_203626 | JGI IMG/M metagenome (GOLD analysis project Ga0315294, IMG submission 203626) | Sediment microbial communities from Yellowstone Lake, YNP, Wyoming, USA - YL17G13_40 | ecosystem: Environmental > Aquatic > Freshwater > Lake > Sediment | place: USA: Wyoming | collected...
GGCCTTGGAGCGCCTCTTTTCCTGGAGCAGGAAGGCAAAGTTGGTTAGGGCATGGTGAGAACAGTACGGAGCAGGAGACGATGGATTATCTGGAGTTCATTGCCCGGGTGACGTCGCAAATTCCCGACAAGGCCAAGTGGCGGTGATTGACATGGCCGCGCGGCCGGAAGTATATTACAAGTGTGGTTAAGAGGGGGGATTCGTCACGGCTTAAAAAAGAGGGGAAATCCTATCCTTAAGAAAATCAATATGAAACGCTCAATTCTATTCCTGTCAATAATTACAGTTCTCACGCTCAGTTGCGCTATGCGGCCGCGAGTCAAGGTCATGCGGTATACAACTGAGATCTTTCCGCCGACGACTCAAATTGAAGTAATTCATACTAAATCTATAAGCCGAGATTATATAGAAATTGGAGAAATTGCTATCCGGTTAAAAAAAGCCACCCAAGAAAACGCAGTATTATACTTAATCACAAAAGCAAAAGAATTAGGTGCAGACGCCATTTTGATCATCGGCGAGCGTTCGAGAGGCGCTGCCGCAATGCCTATAGGCCATTTAGTAGTAGCCGTCCCATTTCGGGAGCTTTATGCGATAGCCATTAAATACAAATGATAATCGCCTATTCCTTCACTTCAACTGATATCAGAGAGCCGCCACTGATAAAAACGGAGGTCATGCAGAAGTCATAGATGGGCAAGCGTGGCCGGGGCTCCCCGATGCCGCGAAACGGAAGAAGACATAATTGCTGCCATACATGAACGCCTGAAGGACTGACGCCAGATCGCTTTTCACGAAGATTGACATCGGCTCGCGGCCGGCGATATAGTTCCGGCATGGATAGAAGGGGGGATTCAGCACCAAGGGCGGGAATTCCCACGCCGCGAAAAAAGGAAACTCCTATCCTTCATGATGCCAGTTCAATGTGAAAGGGGGATAAAGCGGTGTTGGAAATTCTATTTGATTTCTTCGTTGATTCGCTCCTCATTCTCCCATTTCTTTTAAAAAGAAAAAGGGACACCCGGCTGGAATGGTCCGGTATCGTCGAAGAGAAAAAGGCGCGGGCTCGCCATTTTCTCTCCAAATATGCCTACACCGTGGTTTTTCGAACGGACGACGGCAAGAACAAGAAGCTAAGAATGGGGAAAGCCGATTTTGACCTCTATCGGGAAGGTGAAAGATATATAAAAAAGGCGGGAAGCTACCTACCTGATTCGAGCCCGGCCAGATAGGGACCTGTTCTTTTTTCTCCTCGGCGATTTCTGCCGCTGCGCCCTCCGGTCCCTGAGCTGTTCCTTCGAGGTTGTGACCGAGAGCGCGCTTACGCCCGGGGTCATCGCCGCCATCCAGACCTTCGGGGTGTCAAGGGTCATCGAATAATTACCCTCTATGGTCATCGAATATTTACCCCTTGCCCATTCTTAAGATTCTTCAGCCTCGGGCTCCCGGCTGGGGAGGGCATTTACTTAATCCTGACCAAAAAATATGTAATGTGTGATCGAATCGTGCTCTTCATCCTAATTTTTTCTGAATAATCTTATATAAACTTGCCTCCAATCTCCCGGTTGAAAGGCATGACTTTTGTTCTGTATCAAAATCTGTCTCAAATATAGAATTTATTTTTATCTCACAGGGGCCTTGCTCTGATTCCTTGACGAAAACATTAAAGCGCCCGCGCACCTTGAATGTAGTATATGTTTTAGCAGTCACATCCTCTTCTTTTATGGGTCGGCCCATTATCCAATCGGGACTGGAAGACTGGGGGATAAGCACCTTGCCACAATCGCAATATCCATTTTCAGGATTCTGTTCTTGGAAATTAATCCAATCGGTCGTAATTAGGCCCGAATCTCTTTCTAAGTTATCGATTGGTAAGTTAAGTTCAGCAAAAGCTTCGATAACGGCTTGCCAAACTGAATCAAAAGGTTTATCGACAGGAAATGTATTCTGGATTTGACGCGGCTGCGGCGGAATGAACTTTGGTAATAAATCCGCGCAAGAAGTCATTAATAGAACAATCCCGATTGCCGAGAAGAGATTTCTCATGACTAACCTCGCCACGCTCATAATAATAAAAATATCATTCTCTTGACCTACCCCCGATCAATATATCACCTCTAAACTGAGATTTTCAAGCTTTACGGTCTCTGGCGCCGGGGGCCTGTAACCCAGAGAGCAATGTGGCCAATCTGCTCATAAAGTACAGGGCTGAGAGTTAAGGCAAAAGGAGACGGTAAGGACCGGAGCTCCCCGATGCTGCGGGACGCCCGAGGGCGGAGCGGGCCTCACATGCAGGGACGGAAGGGGGGCGGGGAAAATCTCACTTCTTCCGGGTTTGCCCAATATTCCTGGACCGATTTATGGGGGGGGGGCAGGTCATTCTTCCAAAGTCACAATAACAACCACCGTCCCCGGTCTTTGCTTTCACTTCCCATAGATACTCCTTATGCCTCTCGATAGGGCACCTGGGAGAACAGAAACATGACTCTCGCCGGGGTACCTCCGTATGAGCCAGCGCAACCCGGCGTAATGGCGTCCGTCCAGCAGCCGATTGAACTCATCCCACGGTGTCACGATCGTCGGATCGTCCTCATTACCCACTGCACTGAAAACAGTCGCGGACAGCGCCTTGGACTTCGCCTGATACGCAACCTCGTACTGCCACAAACGCCTGTTGTCCCAGACAAACGCCGGAGAAATCAGAATATAACGATTAAACAGGCTTGGACGGGTGAATAGGTTGAAAGCCCCAAAAAGCCCACCGAGCGATATACCAGCAATGGCCCGATCGTCCGGTCGGGCCCGGTAGTGGTTCTCGATAAATGGAAACAGCTCATCAGCCAGGAATTCCTGGAACTTCGCCGCTCCTCCGGCCAAAGGCCACTCGCCCCATAGCTTGCTGGCGTCCTTCGTCGGCGTGAAATCACGGCTTCTCTTCTGCCACCAATCGTCAAGCCCTTGACCATATGCGATACCCACGACGATAATCTCTGGAGCCTCCTTAGCCCACGCCAGCCAGTCCGCTATATCCGCCGCTAGACCGAAGCACTTGTCGCCGTCGAGCACATACAGCACTGGGTATTGCTTCTTGCTGTCTGCATACGACTCCGGCATCCGAACCTGGATCACGAATGCATCGCCGACTGACACAGATTCGAGCCTATACTGTGCGGAGCGCACAACCGTGACCGGGAGAGCGCTTTGGCCCGTCTCAGCGCCGTACACCCCTGCAGCTGTCGCAAGTACCAACAACGTGACAAACAGGACTTTGATTTGCATCGCACACTCCCAATCTACGTCGGGAGAATACTCCCGGCCGCGAGGCGATGTCAATCAACGTGAAAAGCGGCCTGGCGTCAGCCGTTTAAGCGTTCGACTATGGCGGCGGCCTCGGAGACCGGGGATTAACATGGACCGGATCGAGATCGTCGTTCCTACGTCAAATGGTGAAGCTGTTTTTCCGGGGTTCACGCGAAAAACGAGTTTTGGGCATCAGAAAGGCTAAAATGGGCACGACCAGCGGGCCGTAAATCTTCCTCTATAAGGCCCCTAGACTTCCAAAGAATGGAGCACATAAATCGGGTGGTAAGATTTTAATTGAGGCTATTGGGGGTGCAGGGTAAGATTCTTTGATGAGTCAAAAGGAACGGGAATAATAGTTGACGTTCATCACATTTCTTCTTTCTCGCCTCTTGAACATAGACACCGATAGCGGCTATCAAAAAGACACGAGCAACTTGAACCGCAACATCATTGAGCCTCAAGAACGAAAGAACTTTTCCTTGTGCTTTGAGTCCGGCACGCTCGGCTTCAGTCCAATACTTTTTGTGCATTTAATCCTCCTTGTTAACCGATTGACAACTCATCTGTCATCCCTTCCTCCATTGGCTAATCACTGAACCACCGGAGATTGATACCAAGGAGGCTGTAGGGGAAGTGAACACCAAGAATCATAAGCCCGAGCCTGAGGAATGCGAGAAGGTCTGCTTTCCAGTCTTCCTTGTGCGTTATGGACATCTAATCCTCCTTTACCACGCCATAAACGATTCGCCCCCACCGCCTGTTCATCGCCCGCTCCCTTTGCTGATGAAGTATAGGAATTTCCTTTTTCCGCGACGCAGCGAATTCCCGTCCTTGGCGCTGAATTTACCCTCATAACCATGCCGATAAAATATCGCCGACCGAGCCCTCACCGGGCATGTCTTCATGTATTTCAACGCAGACTTGAACCCGAAGACGTATTCCTCGCTCTCCGGCTCATCGTTAAATATGTAATATCGGGCCGAAGCGCACCTCTTCGCAACCTTTGTGTCATATGCGTCCTCAACCTGCCGTGTCACGACAGCAGCCAGTAAATCAAAAAGCCGTCGTCGCTCCCCCCTCCACCATCCATCCGGCGTTCCATAATCATCGTTTCCTCCCGCTTTTCATGGTTTATCCGGCCCGGTCTGCGCCAAAAAGTCCTTAACATCGTTTTTTCATGTCACCTTCCCCCCATATGAACATGTATGAAAAAAGGGGGGGTCTGTATGATTCATCCTGTTTTGCCCCAAATGTCACCTTTTCCCCATAAAGACCATTTTCGGAGTTTTTGCGTCCTGGGGCCTCTATGAGCGTTTTGTTCAACCATTCCATTGCAGACACGGACGTAAGATGCCCTCCTTCCATGTAGTCCCCCCCCTCCCATTAGTCCCAAATCTCCCTACAACCGCTTAGTCCTTGGCTTTCGGGCATCGACAAACGACCCAAAGGCGCCATCTTCCAGAGATTTCCAGTTCTCAGGAAGATTAACAAGCCGAAGCGTTCCGCGTAGAATGGCGGCAGCAAGCCCGGCTTCCTGTTCAGGCGTCTCTACCGGACCCACGCAGAGACGCGGCGGCCATTCGGCAGGATCGCCTGCCTTCTTTTCCGACCAAATCAAGACATACTCCCCCGTGTGAGAGTCCTGCGCGTAGATCGGGTCATCGTGAGGAATCCCGTTCGGATACCTCGCTTCACCTGGCCTCTTGTTTATCATGATTTATCCTCCTGCCTTCATCTGATGCCGATATACATGGTCGCTGACCCAATTTTTGCCGCCCGCAACTTGTTTAGAATCAACCTTGTTTTATATCGATATTTCCTGGATGCCACAAAACACGCATTCAAATCGAAAAAACGGCCTTTTCCCGCACCTCAAACTACCGCTCTCGGGGAAACCGCACTTTACCCCTACTCCTACCCTTACCCACCAGGCTTCCCTCGCCACATGATGCGCCCGTGAGCTCCCAGCGCCAAAAACAAGGCATCTAATTAACTTCACTAGCCTCTTTCCCCTCTTTGCCCGATCTGCCTTAGTTATTTTCATTTCTCCTCTCACCTGTATAGTCTCCACCCCCAAATTTGTCCCAAATTCCCCTTCATCCGCATATTATGGCTCAATCAGGATCTCCCCGATGACCATGCTGACAACGCACTTCGCGGGCAGGATGACCTTACGAATGGTCTCGTCGCCAGCCAGGATAAGCGCCACCAGCCCGGCTTTCTGGATTGGACTTATCACGGGAGAGGCGTGGATAAGACCGTCAACAGGGTCCTTCCACAGGACGACATACTGCCCGGCCTTGGAATCCTGGGCATAGATCAGTTCTCCGGGCGGGAAATCGTGGGCGTAGATTGCTTCCATCACCTGTATAGTATCCGCCCCCATTTCGGTCCAAATCTCCCCTAGATCAGTTGTCGTGCCCCCTTTTTCAAAACTTCCCAAAATTATCGCATGTGGGGAGGGGATTGATGAGTGTTACACGCTCTCATCCCAGACCCAAGCGTCCCATGGGGTCCCCGGCCCCAGGGGGCCCCTGACCATTTGAGCGTTGTGCTCTGCTGTGCTGTGCCGGTGCCGGCGCCCGCTGTGTCCTGTCCTTGCTTGTGCTGGAGAGTAGGAACACGAGGACAAGGATGACTTTATCATGACGTGCATGTGAGGATACCCGGGGGATCCCGAGGACAAGGAAAGAAGTAGATGGGTACTCTATATAATGGCTATCAGGTATGCTGTAATGTATTAAGACTATTAATTAATACATAGTACTGTACTCTTAATAGAGATCATAGGTAGGTGAATAGTGGGAAGGGGGGCGCCTTAGATGGCGACGTTAATTTGTCTTAGGCCGTCGTACGCCTGCAGGATAATAGCCAAGGTGACGGACCCGCTGTCCGACACGATGAGCTTCCAGTATTTCAGCTTGGCTGATACGGGTTGATACTTGTAGGTCTTTCTGTAGTATTGAACCTCGCGCTTGGCCAGGTTGTTTAACTCGCCCCTTGTGTACTCTGTCATTCTTGGCCGCCTTCGAATAGACCAAGTTGAATGAGGTTGACTGGTAAGGGGGACCCTTCGAGCCCGAAGGACTCACCCGCGCCATTACCCGGTTCCGCATACTCGCAGAGTTCGCAGACGCCGATGATGAGGTCGCGCTCTCGCGTTATCCGGTGGCACCTGTCGCAGTCCATGAGCCCGGAATAGGCGAGAGCCTCGCGGAGTCCGAACCTGGACTCCTCTGGTTTAATCTTGGGGACCGGGGCCGTTGCGATCCGAGCCCGCAACGCCTGGCGGTCTAGCCTGGCCTGGCGCTTGAGATCGCGCTCCGCTTGCTTGACCAGCCGGCGCTCATGCCTAATCTCGCGCTCATGCTCGCGCTGGAGCGTCGCTTCACTTTTGGGTCTACTCATTTGTTTGGCTTGAACGGAATGACCCCGGCAGACAGAACAAAGCAATCCATCTCGCCTTGGTCGGCCATTGAATAAAAGAGGCCATCGCCCAGGATGATGTGATCCAAGAACTTAATCCCAAGAATCATTGACCCCTTGACTATTTCCTCTGTAATTTGCTTGTCGCAGAAGGACGGCAGAGGATCGCCCGAAGGATGATTGTGTACCAGAATAAAGCTCGACGCGTTCTTGAGTAGCAAAGACCGGAAAATCTCCCGAGGATAGACGGCAGACGAATCTATGCACCCTATCGCGTGTGTCTCAATCGAGAGAACCATGTTTTTTGAATTGATCATGACGACGAGCATGATCTCCCGATCCGCCTTTGCATACCCCTTCGTCAGTTCATAGGCCTCGGCGGCGCTACAGACGGATGGGCCCTTGGGATCAGCAGGATTGACGCCGACGCGTAGGTCAAAGGACGCGTCGAGCTTTTTGTATCCTTGCTTGCTTTTCATCTTGCCTAAACTCTTCAACTGTATAGTTCTCGGGTCAAATTCATCCCAAACCGTTATTTAGAACCTGCGCGACCTGCGCGAGATGAAAAAACGACAGGCACAGAGCACAAAAAAAACAAAAAGGAAATCGTTCATGAGGACAGCACCGGCAAGGTCAGGCCGAACGGGGCCTTACGCCTGTCATTATCCGCGATCCAAAGAACCGGATAGAACGGCGCCGCCTTGGGAAAGCGCCCGTCGAGGTCAGTGAATACGACCAGGCACGCGGGAGACCAGCCCTCCGCCTCTATCCGCGCGAAGATCGGCCGGAAGTCAGTCCCGCCGCCGCCCGGCATATTGAGTTCATCCGGGAGCGGGTCCCCGGGTTCAACGTGGTCGACCCGCTGGACCTTGGCGTCACACATGATGAGCTCGGCCTCGGGCCTGATGTCCTCAAGCGCGGACACGCACTCAGCCCAAGACGCCTTGAGAATCGGTTCGTTCATGGACCCGGACGTGTCGAAGGCGAACACAATCAACCCCGCCTCGATACTCCGCATGGACGGGAGAATGAGCCCGGACGATATGTGACGACGGGAAGGACGACTCCAAGAATAGTCGGACGCCCGAACCTGGTTGAGAAATTGCCGGAGGAGCGAGCGCCAGTCCACCCGCCCCATGGACACCCGCCGGACAAGGCGATCCATGCCCGCCGGGAGCTTGCCCGCTTGCTTGGCCGCTGTCGCGGCCTGGACGACGGCCTCGCGCCACTCTTCAACCGCTTGCTGTGCTCCCCCTGCGCCCTGGGCCTGGCCGTCCTCGCCTTGGCCGTCCCGCACTTCGTCCAAGGCCCCGCCGTTCGAACCCGGTGGCGGGTCCGGAAGCGCGTTATAGATCCGCTCCGCCGCGTCGCCGTCCCAAGATGAATCATAGAGCGCCCCGGCCGGGAGTTTGAAACCTGAATTGAGTAGGATCCCGTTTATTGCGAAGTCCGCCGCCATGTTCCACTTGGCCGGACCCCTGGACTCCCGCCTGTATGGATGCAGGTTCGCGCAGTGCATAACTTCGTGAGCGAGCAAGCCTTGGAGCTCTTCGTCCTTTAGGCCATCGATAAACGCTGGATTGTAGCCTATCCGGCACCCGTCGGTCCATGCCGTCGGCGCCTTGGGGTCCTCTGCCATGTCTAGGCGGAGGACCAGCCGCCCGAAGAATGGTTCTCTCAACACAAGTTGAGCCCGAGCCTTGACAATCCGCTTTGATGCAATCATCCGCAGTATCCCGCCATTTTCCGCGCTATTTCGTCCGCCGTCCGCGCCGCCTGAGCTCGGTCATGAACGTCGTCCCTCAACCCTTGCGGGTCAAGATCCGCCAGTTTGTCCTTGACCTCGACAACCGCCGCCGACAGCACCGGGTCCCCGGTCAGATTAAGCGCCGGAAGGATAGCGACAAGCTCCTTGACATTACCGATCAAAGAATCCCTGAAGATAGCGTCCCCGTCCTTGAGTTTGTCCGAGACGTGCCGGACCGCATCATACAGCCGCCGCCAAAGGTCTTTCATAGCCTGGGTCGTCGCGTCCTGGAGCTGAGCCTCGATGTCCCCCTTGATCCTGGCCACATCGTCCGCCGACAGGTCAACCCGGAAATCATCCCCCGCCGGAAGGGGAAGAAATTTGACCGAGAAGGAGAACCGCGACCGGACCTCGCCCGGCGATGGATAGTCCCCAAGGTCAAACATATCGCCAAGGCCCGCCTGAGCATCGTCAATCAGCCTGGGATACTCTCTCTCGAAATCGTCCGCCGCCTGATTAAATATCCTTTGAAAGGCGCCGATCTTGTCAGCATACGTCATGAAGTGAGCCGCCGGAAGGATACGGACCCCATCATCAGCCCAAGGCAAGGTGTTATTGTAATGGAAGGTCCGCGCATCGGACGCCGCCCGCTTCACCCCTTCAAGCGCCCGCCCGAGCACAAGAGACTTATTCCACCGCCCGGCGTCCCGGTCCGCTTTATGATCCGTAATCACCTCCGCCGTCACACCCCGGTCGAGCTTGCGCCCGGACCATTGAGCGATTGACAGGTTAACCAGCATCGCTTTCTCTGATAAGTTCATTTTGTCACCCCGTGATCAGCCAGCCATTTTTGATAGCCCAAGCGACGAACGCCGCGCTTGATTTCAGTTCGCCCTTAGTCCTTAAAATGTCCTTGACGAAAAGGACTTGGTACTCCGGCGCTTCGTTTCCGCCGATCCTGATCCTTGAAAGGTACTCCAAGGCAAGCCCGAATGTCGCATGAGTAGTCACCCTGCGGGCGAGAGCCGAACACACCGCATAGAGCGCCCCGGGTCCCCTGGGGATCACCGTACCTTGGGGGTCCTTGAATATAGCGTCGATCTCCGGCAGGTCCCGGTACGTACGAAGGAAGCCCAAGAATTCAACGCCCGCACCCGCGCCGACCGCGCCCTGGATCAAGTCCGCTTCGCACTCTTGGCCGTCCGCGCTCATGAGGTCCGAGACAAACTCCCAGGTTCGTGGAGTAGGGAAGGACTTTTCGCCCTTGGCTGGATCAAAGGAATGTAAGAGCTCGGGACGAAAGCGCAGGAACGCGACGAGCTCCGGCCGGATGCCCTTGTCAAGTGCCCAGTCCACCCAGTCATCAAGTGAGACCTCGAACGTGAGATGGACAAACCTGTTGGCCAAAGCCGTTGACATCCTGGACACAACCGCCCGGTCCGAGTCCAAGTTCCCCGCCGCCAGGATTGACCACCCTTCCGGGAGCCGATAGTCCCCCAGCCGCCTATCCAGAATTAATTGATAGACGACCGCCTGGATAGATGGGGGAGCCGCGCTTATTTCGTCCAAGAAAAGCACCCCTTGACCGTCCCTGGGAAGAAAGCCCGGTAAGGTCCATTGAGTAACGCCGTCCACGATGTGAGGAAGGCCCCGGAAGTCAACCGGGTCCCGATCCGAGACGCGTTCGTCCTGGCATGGGAGCCCCAGTTCATCCGCGACTTGCCGGACAACCGCCGACTTGCCGACACCTGGCGATCCCCAAATCATCACCGGGCGCTTGGCCTTGATCGCCACCTTCAAGGCCAGCTTGAGTTTTGATGGAATCATCTTATCTTCTCCTAACCCCTTCACTTGTATAGTTTCTCGGGCAGTTTCGGTCCAAATCCATGACCGACGAGCCGGCGGCCGGCCGTTTAGCCCGGCGGGCGCCCGCGGCGGGGCCACACAAAAATGAAATAAAAAAATGAAGCTACATTGGTGGGAATCTATATGAGACGGTTAGGCGGAGGCGTGGGATATCGCGGGGTCGATGACGGCGAGACGTACGTCCCCGATCTCGGCGACGGCTTTCCTTAGCTGGTCTGACCTAAACTCGGCTTGACTTGCGCTGTCAACTGAAGTTTAATATTCTCATCAAGGAGGGGTAAATGAAACGCATCGTTTTTGTGGTTAGTGTCGCTGTCTTGGTCTTTTCCGTAGCCGTCAAGGCACAGACCTCCGTCCCTCAGCCGGGTCCAGAATACAAGATCTTGGATGCTTGGGCTGGAGAATGGACTATTCAAGTGGAAGTTAAGGATAGCCCGTCTGGACCTGCCTACAAGGTCGATTGGACGCTCAAGGGTCAAAGAATACTAGGCGGCTTCTGCCTACAAGTCCACCACACGTGGAGGGCCAAGGGGGCCGTGCAAAATGGGTTGGAGGTCACGGGATATGACCCCACAAAAAAGGCCTGTATGACTCATGTATTCTATGACGATGGAAGTTGGATTAACTCCACGCCCACATTTATTAATGAGAGAACCTGTATTGAGACCGGAACTGAGAATTTTCCTGATGGAATAGTAAAAAAGTTGCGAGTTACATGGGAATTCAGCCCTGATTTTATGTCCCTTTCAGTAAAGGAAGAAGACGAGAAGGATGGCACCTGGTGGACTTCTATGGCAGGCAAGGGAATCAGGCCACAGGCGAAGTAATAGTTTTTGGAATTTGGGAGAGATAAATGAAAAATCCAATTTTGGTCGTTTCTTTGGTCTTGCTGCTTTGCGTTGCGTTTGGCTGCCAGAACAAGGCCGAGAAAGCAGAGCTGGAGAAGTTAAGAGGCCAGGCTGAGATTGAAAAGCAGAATGAGACTATTGTGCGTCATGTATTCGAGGCAATAGATGCCCAGGATTTTGCCCGTTTCAAAGAACTCCTTGCTCCAGGGCTAATAATTCACTATTCAGGGCCACAAGTAGACCTTACATTGGATGATGCAATACAGTTCATAAAGACCTTCTATCAGGCTTTTCCCGATTATTCTCACACTGTTGAGGACATTTTCGCTAAGGGTGACAAGGTCGCAATCCGGATATTCCAGCAGGCTACACAGAAGGCAGAATTTGAGGGAATTCCTCCGTCGGGCAACAAAATCAAGTATTATCAGATTACCATCATGCAGGTTAAGGATGGCAAGGTAAACGGATGGTGGATTGTTGAGGATAATTTGGGAATGTATCAGCAGCTCGGCATGGAGCTGAAGCCGAAGGAAGTCAAGAAATAAGCCCAATAATCTCAGCAAGGAGGGGTAAATGAAACGCATTGCTTTCGCTGTCGGCGTTATAGTCTTGGTATTCGCAGTTACCATGCTGGCTCAGATACAGACCGAGAGCGTGGAACAGGAGTTGATAAAGTTGGAGAAAGAGTGGGGTAACGCCCTGGTTAATCGCGACGTCGCATTCCTTGACAGGATTTTCGCGGATGACTATATCGGCACGGATAGCGATGGGAACGTCCTGACCAAAGCCCAGGAAATGGAGAGTGCGAAGTCTGGCGATTACGCGGTAGTTTCCACAGTGCTCGACGATATTAAGGTCCACGTTTATGGAGACACGGCGGTGTATTTTGGCCGGAGCACCGATAAAGCACAGTTCAAAGGTAAGGATGTCAGTGGTCAGTATCGATGGACGGATACCTGGGTCAAGATTGCCGGACGTTGGAAGTGTGTTGCCTCGCACGGGTCCAAGATAGCCCAGAAATAGGGCATCACCGAACATACATTATTTGACACTCGCTGTCTGAGTAAGTATTGGTCAAACCACCTTAACGCCGGAAGGTGCCTTGCAATATCGAACACTTGGAGACTATTTTCCTTGCCTCCCGTGGGGATCAAGGCATGGCGGACATAGTAGAGTTTGTCCGTATCGTCCCCGCACGCGAGGATGCAAGGCTTGAGAACTTCCTTCGGCTGGTTCTCTGTCGTGATATATGTAGTCGAGCTCTAGGCTCGCGTTACGTTCGTTCTCCTTCAAGTGAGTGAAGTGCATTTTCCGTGTCACCTTCCCCCCATATACTTTATGCACAAAAACGGCGTTTCCATAGAATCATACACGCTCCGACACCAATGTCACCTTTTCCCCTGTTGAAATATTTTGCCTATTTAGCCACTCCACGGCCCTCGTAGACAAAGGCGGACCGTCGTTCTTCT
>Ga0315294_10006677_pt1 | contig 12658 bp, 11 predicted proteins | sample YL17G13_40_MG_FD_203626 | JGI IMG/M metagenome (GOLD analysis project Ga0315294, IMG submission 203626) | Sediment microbial communities from Yellowstone Lake, YNP, Wyoming, USA - YL17G13_40 | ecosystem: Environmental > Aquatic > Freshwater > Lake > Sediment | place: USA: Wyoming | collected...
TCCCCGCCGCTGCGGCCTTTTGGTACAGTTCCATCGTTTTATTGTAGTCCTGCATAACCCCGCCCCAGCCGTATTTGTACATCAGACCGAGGTTAAACATCGCATTTGCGTTTCCCTGCTCGGCTGGCTTTTGCCACTTTGCCGCATCGTCGTTGCGCAGTGATTCAACATATTGTCCATCGGCAAATGCTAAACTTGTGCAGCCAAGAACCAGATTTAATACTGTGATAATAACGGCGTGTCTTTTCATCTTTTGTTCTCCTTTTTTAGGCCTCTCCATAAAACCTCGGCATAGATTGCTATTTTCCAACAGGGACGTTTTCGCCAAGCCTTCCTTTTCGTTTATGTACCCTGAATATAGTCTATAAAATTATCGGCTATTTGTCAAGAGATTTTTGAGTCCCCCGAAGGTGGATATTCGATTTTAAGTTCTTAGATGTTATCCAATGTCATCAGAAGTTTTTGCTACTGCCCTTACAGCAGGCAACTGTATTTGATGCGGGTGAGGTCTTCAGCGGGGCAGGGTTTGCGGAAAACGTAGAGGTGTTCGTGCATTATCAAATAGAATTTGTCGTGTTTGGCCTTAGACTCCCATCGCTTTGTGAATGCGCAGTTGTGCTGGACTTTGACAATGTCTTCCTTTAACACAAAACCCACATTTAAGAACCGCTGGAGGACGTACATTGAAAGCGGTACGTAATGACGGGCTTTTCGCGTATCGCCGATAAGAATCGCGCAGTATTTATCCGGCTTAAGAACGCGCAAAAGTTCGGCTGCTATCTTTTCAATTTCATCGCAGAATTGCGGCACGCTTGCGATATTTGAAATATCGCCGTCTATTTTGCCGTCGGAGTATTTGATGATATTCAGGTAGGGCGGGTGCGTAAGGATTAGGTCAAAGGAATTATCCTTAAGAAACGACAGGTCTCTGGCATCGCCGAGTTTTACCTTTTGTATGCTTGGCGGCTGATGATTGAACTGCAATACTTCTTCGCAGAGCTTTACGGCCTTTGGGTTGATGTCGATGCCGAGGGCGTTTCTACAAAGGAGTTTTGCCTCTATAAGAGTAGTACCGCCACCGGCCATCGGGTCGAGGATGCTATCTCCCTTTTCAGAGTACATTTCGATGATGTTGCGGGGTATCTGCGGGGCGAAATTGCCGCGATAGCTTGGGTTGTGCGTTGCCCAGTCGCCGCGTTCTGGGAACGACCAGACGGTAGTGGATTGGGGTGTGTATTCTGAGGAATTAGTCATAATTAATCGGAACACCGTATTTTTTAGGGGCAGGATACATTCTTCCGGCAGCAGCAAAGATTATCCTATCAATTTGGGTGTCTCCCGCTGCTATCCAGCGGAAGAATCGCATTAAATATTCTCTGGGTGGGTCTAACTTACTTTTCTTCTTTCCTTCCGGTCCGAAATTGAAGTCTTGCTCTATCATTAAAAGCTGCGCGAGGTAAAGATTGATTTCGCCTTCGTCTAAATGCATCGGAAACATTATGTTTCGTAATTTGTTGACGTAAAGGGAGGGTGAATGACCATTGTAAACCTGTTCCAATGCCTTAAATAATTCTTTGAAACCGTCAAAATCGCTTTCTCGCTTTATATATAGGTCGATAAGCAACCGTATGTGAGAAGGATAGAATTCCGACTGGTTTGGAATAATTAAGCCGACAGCATGATCGTGTTCGGAAAATTTCCCCGTTTGTGTAGCCGTAACTTTTACATTGTTGGCACTCTCGTAAATGATACGGTGCTCCCCTTGTTCAAGACTTTGTAGCATTGCAGCAAGTTTTGCCATCTCCATACGTGTCCCCTTTCGCTTTTTAACAGTGGTTGTTAATCACTAAGGGGGATTATCCTGCTTAGAGATGTCACGCTAAGTGAGAAACATATTCAACGTAAAACGAGCTAATTTATTTGGTTTGGTTACATTTTGTCTGCGTTTTTAAACCTCATAGTTAGTGATAAGTAATTCGTTTATTTGTCCTCTGCCGGAGGCCTTGCAGTTTATGGCTCTGGAAGCTTTGACCTTATCAATGTGGAAACCATAATTTCCATAATGATCTTGAAAGAAATGGTCATCTGGATTTTCATTCTGCGGGTCGGAATTGCTCAGTAAAAATTTTGCACCTTTCTTATGTATCTTTCTACAAAAATTGGCAAGGCGTATTTGATCTTCTTCCGAAAAGCTATCTTTTGAATAAGAAGTAAAACTTGCCGTCTTGCTTATTGGCCGGTAAGGGGGATCGAAATAGACAAAAGTGTGGTCGTCAAGGTATCGTAAACTAGCTTCAAAATCTGTGCAAATAATCTTTGTTTTTCGTAAAAGGAACGAAACATTTCTGAGATTCTTAGGATTGCAGATAGGCGGATATTCATACCCTCCAAAAGGCACATTGAAATATCCTTGTTTGTTTACACGATAGAGGCCATTAAAGCAGGTTTTATTAAGGAAAATCAATTGTGCCGCATTGACTACTGTCCACCTACATTTAGTCTCATTAAATTTGTGCCGAATTGACAAGTATAGTTCTTTTGTATTTTTTGAAGAGCGATATATGTGAGCCAATTCCTGTAATTCGCCAATTAATGCCTCAACGTCATTTTTTATGGTGTTGTAGCAGGCAATCAAATCTTCATTTACGTCAAAAAGATAAAAACGTTTTATGGTTTCAAAGTGCTGTGCGATATGAAAGAAAACTGCACCGCCGCCAACGAATGGCTCAATGTAGGTATCAATTTCACCTGTCCACAGTTCTTTCGGCAGCCGCTTATCAATTTCGTCAATAAGCTGGGATTTACCGCCTGCCCATTTGAGAAAGGGCTTGCTGGGAACTGATTTTTCAAGAGTGGCTGGCATTCTGCTCCTGAAAGAGGACGTTATAATTATCACCATAGTAAAGAAATTTGTCTGGCACTGGGGCTGCCTTTCCTGTCGCAATAACAAAATACAACGAAACTATTATAAGATTATTGCAGGGCAAAACAAGGGAAAATAAACAAAAGACTGGGAATACACGATTTGCACGCAATTTTCTTTGGATGCTTGCAAATTATCGTCAAAGGGCGTATAAAATGTGTATGGCAGAGAATGTAAAAAATACGATTGGCCGGCTTCGTACCGATATACGCAGGCACGATTACCTGTATTATGTTCTCAATCAGCCCGAAATCAGCGACCAGCAGTACGACAAGCTCTTTGCGGAACTTAAGGCGTTGGAGCAGGCAAATCCGCAGTTCATCAGGCCTGACTCGCCTACTCAGAGGGTTTCGGAACGGCCGATAGAGGGGTTTGCAGCCGTCAGGCACGCCTTGGCGATGCTGAGTATGGATAATACCTATAATGCCGATGACCTGCGGGCGTTTGATGAGCGGGTGGCAAAGGGGCTTGGCAGCAGAAATTACGATTATGTAGTCGAGCTGAAAATCGACGGGCTGGCCATAAGTCTGCGGTATGAGAAGGGCGTGCTTATTACCGCCGCTACCAGAGGCGATGGAGAAGTGGGGGACGATGTTACCGCAAATGTCCGCACGATAAAAGCAGTTCCGCTTATGCTGCTTTGCGATGGCCGGATTCCGGATATCCTTGAGATTCGAGGCGAAGTTTATATGCCGACAAAGTCATTTGTACAGTTGAATAAGAGCAGGATTGATGCGGGAGAGCAGGCCTTTGCCAATCCGAGAAATGCGGCGGCTGGTTCCTTAAAACTGTTAGACCCAAAAATCACGACATCACGCAATCTGTCGTTTTTTGCATACGCTGCAGGTGAAATATCCCAGGCGCTGGCGGGGAATCATTACCAGGCACTGCAATGGTTTAAAAAATTGGGACTGCCCGTCAATCCCGATATTAAAGAAGCCAAAGATATAAACGAGGTTATAGATATTTGCAACGGCTGGGGCGAAAAACGCCATAAACTTGAGTATCAGATTGACGGAATGGTGATAAAGGTCAACCGCTTCGACCAGCGGGATATTCTCGGTGCGACCGGCAGGGCGCCGCGGTGGTGTATTTCATATAAGTTTGCCGCTGAACAGGCCGAAACTGTCGTTGAGTCAATAGATGTTCAGGTGGGAAAAAGCGGAATCCTCACACCGGTGGCAAACCTGGCGCCGGTTTTATTGGCAGGCACGACGGTCAAAAGGGCAAGTCTGCATAATTTTGATGAGTTGAATCGGCTGGATGTGCGAGTTGGCGATACAGTTGTGATTGAGAAGGCCGGCGAAATAATACCGCAGGTAGTAGAAGTGAAAAAAGAAGCTCGGCCTGATGACACCGTCCAATTCAAAATACCCGCGCAATGTCCAAATTGCGGCGGGGATGTTAAAAAAGACCAGGATGGTGTTTATATCCGCTGCCTGAATACGAATTGTTTCGGGCAATTGAAAGAGCGGCTCAAATACTTTGCCGGCAGAGGCCAGATGGATATCGAGAATTTAGGCGATGCCCTGATAGAGCAGTTGGTCGAGACAAGCCTTGTTGAAAATTTTGCCGATATTTACAATCTTACCAAAGACCAGTTGGCCGGCTTAGAGAGAATGGCTGAAAAAAGCGCAGCCAATGTGATAGATGCCGTTGAAAAAAGCAAAACACGGCCTTTGTGGAGATTCATTGCCGGACTTGGTATCAGGCATATCGGGGGACAATCGGCGCAAATCCTTGCCGAGCATTTTGGTTCGCTTGAAGCGATTATGGCAGCCGAGGAAAAAGAGCTTGAGGCCGCAGACCAGATAGGGCCGACAATGGCTAAAAGCATCTATGAATATTTCCGCGACGAGAAAAAACGCGAAGTTATCGAAGGGTTACTGGCAGCCGGCGTAAAACCTGCCCAGCCTAAGATAAAGCGCGGCGGCAAACTTGCGGGAAAAACAATAGTTGTTACCGGTTCGCTGGAAACTATGACGCGTCAGCAGGCCGAACAAACAATCAGGCAGGCCGGCGGAAAGGCATCTTCGAGCATAAGTAATAAAACCGATTTTTTGTTGGCAGGCACCGACCCAGGCGGTAAACTTGATAAGGCAAAAGAACTCAATGTTAAAATAATAAGTGAAACAGAATTTTTGAGCATGTTAAAGAACTAAGAACTCCTTATGAGCGGACAGGACAAAAAATATATGAAGGCGGCGTTGAATCTGGCTGCGAAGGGGCTTGGCGGGGTTGAGCCGAATCCTTTAGTCGGCTGTGTTATCGTTAAGGGTAACCAGATTATCGGCCAGGGCTGGCATAAGGAATTCGGCGGCCGGCACGCCGAGATAATTGCCATTGAGGACTGCAAAAATCTTGGCGCAAATCCAAAAGAGGCGACGATGTATGTTACCCTCGAGCCGTGCTGCCATCAGGGTAAGACAGGGCCGTGTACGGATGCGATTATCGCTGCCAAAGTGGCCAAAGTGTTTGCAGCCGCAATCGACCCCTCGGCACATGCCGGCGGCAAAGGCATCGAGCAGTTACGCGATGCAGGAATCAAAGTGGAGCTGGGTTTGTGTGAAACTGAGGCCAAAATTTTAAATGCGCCATTTATGAAATTCGCAGCCACAGGCAAAACCTGGGTGATATTGAAATGGGCACAAAGCATAGACGGCAAAATGGCATGGGCCGATGGAGCGGCAGAACAAAGGTGGATTTCAGGAGAGCAAAGCAGAAAAGACGTTCAGAAGTTGCGTAAGCGCGTCCAGGGAATACTGGTCGGCATAAATACCGTACTTGCTGACGACCCGCTGTTGACGGTTCGTTTTGACAAAAATAAAAAGCCGATACGGATTGTATTGGATAATAATTTAAGGATTCCGACCGACTGCAGTTTGACGGCGACCGCCAAAGATGTGCCGCTATTGATTGCCGCATGGCATGAGGCGGTCGAGGCAAATCCGCAAAAGGCCGAGGAACTTAGACAAAAAGGAGTCGAAATACTTGCCTGTCCTGATACGTATGGTGGGTCGAATTTGCACTTTATTATCGATGAATTGAGCAGACGCTGCATTGAGCAGTTGCTTGTTGAAGGTGGACCTACGGTGATTTCATCTTTCCTGAAAGAAGGACTTACCGATGAGTGTATAGTTTATATAGCACCGAAGATATTGGGGGTAAAGGGCATTGCGGACATAAGTCAGCCGATGGCCAAGCTGAGCGAGGTGGTCGGGTTAAATCATGTTGATATCCAGCAGTTTGACCAGGATGTTCGCTTATCCGGGTATATCAGGAAATTTCAGTAGCATAGAGGCAGTCTATGAAGAAAATTGAGGTCCTCGGCCTGCAGACAATACCTGAAATCAAAAGAGGCGATAATCTGGCGCAGATTATTATTAAGTGCATCAATGACGAAATCGGCAGCCTGCAGGAAAAGGACATCATCGTTTTGACAAGCAAGATTGTGTCAAAGGCCCTTGGCCTGACAAGGAAACTCAGCGAAGTTGTGCCGGGCGAAAAGGCACTTGCAATATCCAAAAAGACCGGCAAGGATGCACAATGGCTGCAGATGATTTTTGACGAGGGACATGAAATTCTGGCCATACTGCCGCTGAAGGGCATTATCGAAAATCATATTATGGCAGGTGCCGAGGATAAGCATATCGGCAGTGAGCTTATTGAGCACGAGCAGGCCATTTGTATAACGATGAGCAAACAAGGCATGATTCACACCTGCGATGCCGGCATTGACGGCTCGAACCATCAGCCGGACATAGTGAGTCTGCTTCCAAAAGACCCTGATTTCCGGGCAAAAGAAATACGCGAGCAAATCCAGAAACTCTCCGGCAGGAAAGTAGCCGTGATTTTAGCTGATACGGAGATGTTCCCCTTTGGTACGCTTGATTTGGCGGTCGGGTCGTCGGGGATTTCGCCACGTTCGAAGATGTTCGGCAAAAAAGATTTATTCGGCAAACCCAAATTCGGCGGTATGGATTTGACCGCTTATGAATTGACGGCGGCATCGGCGCTTGTGTTCGGCCAGGTAGATGCAGGAATACCTGTTACCGTGATAAGAGGTTATGAATACGAAATCAATGAAACTGATAATATCTCAAATACAATTCTGCCGCAGGGGGATAGCAAGGATACCGTCCGGATAATAAAGGCGACGATGCGTGCTACCGCCGCCGCTATGGGGTTTAAGAAACGGCTGCTGCTGAAGATAGCGTCCTGGTTCGTTTAGAATTATCATACCTTTGAGATATTAAAATTTGGCAGGGGGAATTTTGTTTTCTATACTTTCTTTAGAATCCTCAAGTAATTCTTTAGGGGGTAAATGTGAAATGTTTTTCGGACGTTCGGCTCAAAAGTGTCATTATCTGTTGGAATACTAAAGCGGAATTATCGAATTTTTTGATGTAATTTCAAAATTTATTTTATTTAAGGAGTATAGCGGCAAACAAAATATTGTACTGAGCTTAAGTCCTGATGTAATCAGGCCGATAGCTTGAATCGAGAAAAGAACACAAAACTTTAACAATGCAAATTTTATTAGGAAAGGGTGTAAAAATGAGAGCTAAAAGTGGTTTTACGTTGGTAGAAATTTTGATCGTGGTTGTCATACTTGGTATTCTTGCGGCTATCGTGATACCGCAGTTTACAAATGCAAGCACAGAAGCCAAGCAGTCAAGTTTGCAGAGCGACCTTCAGATGTTGCGTTCTCAGATTGAACTTTACAAGATTCAGCACAATGATTTTCTGCCTTGTGCTCAAGGCGAGACTTTTCTGGACGCAATGTTACAGTATACTCTTGCAACCGGCACAGTATCTGCCAAGGGTGTTGTTGGTGCACAAGGTCCATACATGCGGAAAATTCCGTCGAACCAATTTGTCGTTGCCAATGCTGATGTGATTACGGAAGCCGCTGGTGGTGTTTGTCCTGCTGACGGTACATATGGCTGGTGGTACGATACTACTACTGGTGACATAAGAGCCAACAGCCTTGCTGCAAATTGGCCGGATCATATTAATTACTAAGCATTGAAAACAGTGCTGAAATACCCGGCTGGAGTTTACCGTGTCGGGTAGTGTGAAAAAGTAAGGCTGACCAGTCCTGAGAGAATTCTCGAAAGCTGGTCAGCCTTTGTCGTTATCATTGATTATTGATTATTGAAGCAAAAAATGGGAAGCAAATATAAAAATCCAAATGGCTTTACGTTGGCCGAGGCAATGATTGCGACCGTTATACTCGGTATTGCCGCCGCGGGGATACTGCTTCCCTTTACAAGCGGCCAAGTTGTACGCGCCGAGGGGGTACATCGGACACTCGGTGCAAAACTGGCCGCCGATTTGATGGAAAAGATAGTTAATACGCCGTTCAATCAGATTGTCGCCGGCTATAACGGATACTCTGAGTTGAAGGGTCATGTGAAGGATTCAGCAGGCGTGGCATTCATTTCCACTGATTTGAATTACGCCAATTTCAGCCGCAGCGTATCCTGTGATTCTGTGTATACGGTGCAGCAGGCAGGAACGCTTCCATCGGTATTTATTCGTGTGACGGTGCGAGTTTCTTACGGAGGCAGTGAACTGGTGAGTCTGACAAGACTCGTGAGCCAGTAGACAGCAGAACAGCTGAGAGGTGAACAGGTGAGAATGGTTTTTGAGTTATGAGTTTTGGTCAACGAACTACGAACTACGAACTACGAACAATGAACAATGAACTGAAAAAAGGGTTTACGCTTGCTGAACTGCTGGTGGCCTTGATGGTTTCAAGCATCATTTTAGCTGCGGTTGCTACGCTCGCTTATGCACTCGGCAAGGTCAATGACACAGGCAACGATACCAGCCAGAAACAGATGCAGGTACGCAGTGCCACGCTTCGAATCTCGGAAATGATAAGACACAGCCGGCTTATATGCAGCACCGGCGGCAGCGACATCGTAATATGGAAGGCGGATGACAACCCTGCCAATAATAAGATAGACGTACTTGAGCTGGCATATATTGAAACAGCCGGCAATCGAATACGGCTTATGGAGTTCAGCAGTTGCCAGGAGGCGTTTAAAACCACATTCAGGAATTTGCCGGATGGGCAAATCGACACGCTTCAACAGAGCACGTGCAAAAGCTGGATTATGGGGTTTAGCAGTGTAGTTTATACACCGTTGATTCCAAACTGCAGTAATGTGCGGGTTTTGACGGATGCGGCGGCGCCGCTTGCCAAATCAATAAGTATATCGTTTGATTTGCAGGAAAATGATGCAGTCAGGCGTTATCAGATAAGTACGACGCTTCGCTGCTGGGCAGGTTACCTGTTGAACAGCAGCGGCAATGCGATTGTCAGCGATGAAGACTGAAAGATAGCGGATAGCGTATAGGGATAGCGACGTTGATATTTTGTATTCATAAATGTATGTGTAAAAACGGTAAAAAAATTTGTTGCACGAATAAGTCCGGGATGGCGCTGCTGGTAGTGCTGTTTCTTGTTATGGTGGCGACAATTTTATCACTGAGTTTTTTATCCCGCAGCGATGTGGAGCTGGCCTGTGGCGAGAATATGGCACTTCGCGAACAGATGGACTATCTGGCTGAATCCGGCCTCGAACACGCAAGAGGACTTATACTTCATCCGCAGGAAATTGCCTCGGGATACTGGACCGGGGCTGCCGAACAGCAGTTGGTTGACGGCAGCAATGATTTCTACGATGTAAATGTGGTTAAAGATGTAAATGGAGAATGTAATTATCGGATAACTTGTGATGCCTACAGGAGAAAGAACGGCGAGAAAATCGGTCAGAGCAGTTTGAAAGCCGAGCTTCGGCTTAATCCCTGCATTGCATTTTGGACCGCCGGCAGCTCATCAATATCTGCCGACACCACAATCAACGGAGACGTTTATTGCGGCGGCAGCTTCACAAACGACGGTACGATAAAAGGCGATGTCTTTGCCACCAATCCTCTGGAGATAAACCCGCCGGTATCGGGTCAGAAATACGGTATCGAAAAGGCGGTTGCGGTAGGCGTTACTAATCCCGGACTTAATATAAGCAATTTTACGCCATACTACTCTACTCCTGATTCCAACGGCAACGTGGAGCTAATCAGTCAAAATCTGACGGTGAACGGAATTGTCGTCGATTGCAATCTCGTCATCAACGGCGGTATAATCAAAATCACCGCTGTGAAAAATTCTCCCGCCTTGCTGGTCGGCAACAAATTAACGCTGAAAAATGGAGCGGTATTGGAAGTCAACGGTTTTGCCCAGACGGCAAATGGATTGTCGGTTGACAGCGGAACCGAAGTTAAAATATCCGGTGCATTGTTTATAGTCGGCACCGGCGGAATAAGCGGCGCCGGCAAAGTGGTCATCACCGCCGACCCGTTGAAGGCCTCACTTCAAATACCTGCCGCGATGGGCGGGCCGATAACCTGGAGTCCTGCGCAGGATGCTTTTTTCAGAAGCATTAGAAGAAACTGAAAAAGTTCATAGTTCATAGTTCATAGACAAAAAACAAAATTGCTAATTCTATGAACTGCGAACTGCTTTATTTAGAAGTATTAAGCGAAAATTCGAAATGCAAATCAGCGGGCAACCGCATAATTCTTCGTTTTATAGGCAATCCAGGAATTTGAGTTATGGGACGGCACAGGATAGATAATACATAGCGGACTTTACAGGCAAAGAAAAAAAACAGAGCCGACTAACCATAATAATCATTTTTTTATCCCCGGAGCAGCGAAATAGTTTAATGGATTTGGTCATATTATTTTGACGATTATACCGGCTTTGTTGGCCGTAACTGTGGGTAGTGCAGGATTTGACAGTTGTATCGCTTTGGCTGGGGTTTGAAAAGGAAAAACAAAGTGAAAAAACAGCGACTTTTATCGGTTTGGACGGGTTTTGAGTGTCAGGGCGGACAATAGTTTATGAAAACCGAGCAAAAACTTAAGTAAAGAGGCACCCATAAGAAGACGAAAAAGAACGAAGATTGACGCGTAGTGCGCCAAAAAGGAGAATGAAATTATGGTGATGAAAATGCAAAATTTTGGACAGCTTTTGGCAGCGAAGCATTTTTGTGAACAGGATGCTGAAAGTGGTACACACACCTCAGGGAGGGGGTTCACTTTAGTAGAGGTCATAATTGTGGTAGTCATACTTTCAATAGCAGCGATGATGGCGATACCGATGATGAGCTCTGCCGGCAGCGTACAGATTCGCTCGGCGGCAGAAGCAATAGCAGCTGACCTCGAATATGCCAAGAGCATGGCAATCAGCCATCAGCAGAACTATGGCATCATATTTGACCCTGGCAACAATAAATACTATGTGGTGACGGATTTGAATGATAACCCAATACCGCATCCTGTCAAAAGGGGTTTCCCATACACCATTAACTTTCGCAGCGATAGTCGACTCAACAAAGTTAATTTGGTAACTGCGGATTTCGACATCCCCAACAGAATCTATTTTGATTATCTGGGCAGCCCGCTTCTTAACGGCGGCACTATAACGCTGCAGGCGGACGGGTCAACAGTAATTATTACAGTCGAGCCGGTTACGGGGTTCATCTCAATTTCAAACTAAACCGGCAGGGAAATTGTGAATGATAAACTGGAAATTAAAAACACGAAGTCAGCGTCCGATAGGATTGGACATAGGTCATAATTCTATCAAGATGATTCAGCTGGCAACTTGCGGCGGACAGATAAGTGTTCTGGCTGCTGCGAGGGCATACATCAACCTCAATATAAACGACGACGCCGAGGCAAGAAGGAATTTTGTTGTTTCGGCAGTAAAGCAGATGCTGGCAAATGGTAAATTTTTCGGCAAAGACGTAGTTGCGAGTCTGCCAAATGATAAATTGAAAATCACGAGTGTCCGTCTGACTGAGACCGAGGCGGGGGCAATCGAAGAGGCACTAAAGAAAGAAGCTGCACAGCGATTCGGTTTGGATCCCGAAAAAGACACAATTAATTATATAACGGCAGGCGACGTTCGGCAGGGCGACGAAGTTAAAAACGAGTTTATAATTTTTGCCGCCGACAATGAATCTATCAAAAGTCATATTGAACTGCTCGAGGAAACGGGATTGTGCCCGGTAGGTTTGGATACCATTCCAGGTGCGCTATTCAGAAGTTTTGAGAGGACGCTGCGGCGTCAGGAAGACAGAGAACGCACAACGGTTTTTGTTGATGTCGGAAGCCGGTTTACCACCGTCGTGTTCGGTCGCGGCGGCGAAATGAGTTTTGTCAAACAAATGCCAATCGGCGGCCAAAGGTTTGACCAGGAAATAGCATCGAAATTAGGCGTCAGCATCGAAGAGGCACAGACGCTTCGAGGTATGCTGCGAACAGGCAAAACCGCAAATGCGGATTTCGGTACGCAAGGCTTATCATGCGGCCAGGCGACGACGGTACAAACGGGACTGGATGTCTCGACACGGCAGGTAATAGTGGATGCCGTCGGCAGTGTGGCTGAAGAGCTGGCAAAGGAAATCTCGCTGTGTTTCAGATATTACACGGTGACATTCAGGGGCAAGCGGGTGGAGAGGGCGATTTTTACCGGCGGCGAGGCTTACGAAAATATTCTGCTTAATGTCCTCAAACGGCAGTTGACGGTGGAGATTGAGGTAGCTCAGCCGTTGAAGGGCTTTGATATGAAGGATGTGGATTTTGGTAATGACAGAAGAGGCTGGCTTTGTGAGTGGTCGGTAGCCGTGGGGCTTAGTCTCAAGGGCTGGGACG
>Ga0315294_10006678_pt1 | contig 12658 bp, 11 predicted proteins | sample YL17G13_40_MG_FD_203626 | JGI IMG/M metagenome (GOLD analysis project Ga0315294, IMG submission 203626) | Sediment microbial communities from Yellowstone Lake, YNP, Wyoming, USA - YL17G13_40 | ecosystem: Environmental > Aquatic > Freshwater > Lake > Sediment | place: USA: Wyoming | collected...
GATTGGAGGCCCTTGCCCGGTCGAAGAGCGAGGCGAAACAGAGCGAACAGAACGTCAACTTGGAGTACATTCCTACATGAGGCAACGAAGCGTCCTTCGAGTACTTTCTTACATGAGGCAACGGGGTGCGCGGCCTTAGGCCTACGAAGCTCTGGTCGAGACGGCATGGACTGCACCGCCGAGTCCGGGGTTATCTCTGAGGCCTGACCAGCGCGGAACCCAGGGACCTCAAGGTGGGCCCGCACTTCTCAGCGAGCCTAACGGAGACCTGCACCGCCCGCGCTGTCGCTTCGCTCGATGCCAACCCAACATCGGCCAAGCTGTTTCCAACCCAGTGGGGTCAACGCACGCCTCCTAAGTCCCAGGTACAGGCCCAAGGGGAGCTGCGAACGTCCCCGTCGCATGCTCCACCAGGACTGATGGACTCGGTCCACGCACGGATTCGAGCGCATCTGAAGGGCTCGCAAGGAGTCCCTCATTGGTGCCCGCGGCGTGTTCGACAAGGAGGCTCTGGGTTGCGGAACATGCACCTGCAGGGTCCGCGGCCCCCATCACCGGACAGCCCAGGACGCCACTTGCGTGCTCTGCAAGGATCATAGGCTCAACTGACGTTGCGGCACCTGCAAGAACAGCTGACGACTCAAGGTCCTGGCCCGCCAGGCCGCTCGCGTGCTCGTTCATTACCGTCGTGGACACACTCTGTGCCGCACTGACCAGTTCTAATGAGGGCTCGAGCCCGGCTTCCAGCAATCCCGACGAATCCTGCTCCAGGATCGAGGGTGACGTATCGGCAGCTGCCGCATTCAGTCCATGAGAGGAGAGAAGCACAGCCACAGCTGTCCCCTCCGCATTCTCTATGGTGATCTCCTTCTGCACCGGCGGGGCTGCTTCAGTTACTGGTCTGGGCGTGGTCGGCGCTACAGAGGCAGGAGGAGTCTGAAGGGCTCCCTGAGTGGGAACCTTCGCCTGTGGATTGGGATGAGCGCTGGAGCACCCCAGAAGAAGGAGAATCAGCGCCGCAGCGCCGATCAGAAGCAGTAGCAGCGGGCGTCGCAGTTGCTCCTCCTATCGATAGATGAACGCAATAGCGATGCCCGAGTGTCCGTCGCGGCCTTGACTGATGCTTGCAGTGTGTGGCTTCTCCTTGATCAGAAATTGCTCTCCTAATAGGCCGCTGGCGTAGTAGGTGCCACCTCCCCCTTTGTACAGCGTCGAACCATCTACCTTCGACTCAGTCGAATCGTACCCGTGGACGCCCTCCGCATAGTGAGCCCAAGAAGACTCATAGGTCATCACAGCGCTCGGGATAGCATAGCGCAAGCTGTCCTCTTGGTTCGGAAGGACAACGTCTACGGCCAATACGAATGCTCTTGCCTCAGGATACCGGAAGTCATAGTAGTGGAGGTCCTTCTCACTGGCAGAGAAGGAGAACGCCATCTGCATGGAGGCGAACAGCTGAGTCGTGAATTGCACCAAAGCATCACGGAGAGTGGTTGTCGCCACCGGGCCACCCTGGTAACCATTCCAGGGCATGAGCTTGCTCGCGGGATCGTACTTCGAGTAGTAGGCGAGGAACCACCCATCCTTGTTCACATAGAGATGCGGCCAAAGCTCTTCTCTAAGGCCGGGCAGCTCGACAATGCCGATCAGATAGCCATCTCCCTCTGCCTGGATTCCCCGGAAGAAGGTCCGCGCTTTGGCGATGTCCACACTCTGGTTGACCTTTACGTACGCCGAAATCCCAGCTTCACTCATGGGGAACCGGCCTGCGGGAAAGCCCTGCGCAAATGCTGGCTGCACCAGGGCGAATCCTTCGCGCACGTCGCCGAAGTCCGCTTGCACCCTCGACGAGTACCTGATCCCAAGGCCTCCCAACACCGCGCACACAATAACGCCAGCAATAACGAGAAAATGAAGCAGTCTGCGAGTCATAGTCTTCCCCCGTTTGACTCCGAAGTATGAGGCCCCAAGTCCCCTTTCCTAAACGCCGACACCATCTGCGACAGTAACACATTCTGTTAGCGATGTGAAGAGCATCGACTGTCACGGCTGAACTGCCTTGGGTCCGCTCCTTCACTGGAACAGGATTCAGTACTCTCTTGCGTTTCGCACGATCTCGAGAGCCAATCGACGTCTTCCGTGAAGCTCCAGTGCTCCGCGAGACCGTGGGTCTGAGGGGAACCGACGGCTGGAGTGGCCTCAGGTTGGTGCTCATCCACAGGCGCGTCTCCTCTTCTGGCTTCCACGAGTCGTCATGCGCGTCTATCAGATAGATGGCATGGGGAAGCGATACGCCATCCGAGTTGTCCGAGTTCCCTTTGATTGCGCGTGACTCGCCCGAAGGTGGCAGGTCACGTCGGGATGAGGCAGTCTGTGAATCCGTCCCACTCTTCATCACCACGCGACTCCATGTCACGACGAGCAAGACCCTGGCGAATTGCCCCCTGTGGTCGGCTCGCCCTGGAGATCGCCTCAATCCGAGGCCCGTCAATGCCGAGAGCCCCGCCCACCGGCTCTTTGGCAGACAACTCCGGTTCCTCTAGGGCCCGCCTGAGCGTTGAGCGAGGATTGTGAGGCCTTCGAATGCCATTCTGTCCCAAGTTTCCAGCGCTTCTGGCCCAACGACTTCCAGGGCAGTCGCCTCCAGAGGCTTGGAAGTGGGTATCGCAAGGAAACGAGTCTTCCTCACGTCGGGGGGGAGGCTCATGAATGTGACAAGAAGGGCCTTGTACGGTTCATACTCCGCGTCCATCTCCAGGAACTGACCAAGCATGTGCTTGCCAGTCGCTCCTGCGGCGGTGGATCGGGTCAACCTTATCACTCGCTCTTTCAGTGCCGCGTCATGAGAAGCGCCGGTTACGCAGGACCCCGATGCATCAGGCGTAACAGGTTCGGCAAGCGGTGGGATCAAGCCATCGACTCCGGTCTGGGTCTCACTTTCTACGGCGGGAGCCCCGCACGAGGGGCAATACCGATCGCCCGGGGAGAGCGGCTCGCTGCACTCCGCGCATGATACTGCCTGAACGCCATCTCTGTGTGTTGCTGAAGATGGCAGCTTCGGGCTCCCGTCTCCTTTCACCGCCACCGCTGAGACCATATGCGCGAACTCGAAGGCCAGAAACGCAAGAATCCCGGCGGCGAAGACCCAGAAGATGAGATTGTAGGCCCATTGAACCCCCTGGGAAGCAAGCGGTGGCAACACGAGCGGGGCGTAGGCGTAGTAGCCGATGATCAGGGCGCCGAGAGCCATGCCGAGTGAACCCATCCGTCCGAGACGTGGCACGCGGGGAAGAGCCGAGGACAGGACCTCTCCCAGCCGGCCGCCGAGCGCTAGAACACAGATGATGAGAATGGTACGGAGTATCATGTCGAATATCTGTGCCCAGTGAAGCCCGATTGGATAGGCACTGGCTTGGAAGGGGTACACAGCGAAGCCAATCTCCTGGACTCCGTGTAGAGATAGAATCACCCGTCGTAGGATAATCAGGACAACAAACCAAATCGCGTAGCCAACGACCATTCGCCCCCATGCAGACGCTTCCTCCCACCTCGACATCGCCAATCCCTCCTTCGCCCTCCTGGCCACGGGTTCATCTCAGCACGAATCCCTTGGGGCATCTGCGTAGATGGGACCCAGACCGTTGTACCCAGTGTGGTGGCGGGGAATCCGCGGCGGCCACGGCCGCAAGCGCACTCTGAGAGCCGAGACCGAACCAGCAGAGAAGGGCTCGCCGCAATGCAGCAAGGAGACCGCGGCCGGGCGAGCCCTTGATGTCTTCCGGCTTGGTTCCAGACATCCGCCGAGAGATTCCATTCACAAGCAGGACCCCACACGCCAGCCGTCGTCATGGAGGCTGAAGCATGCCGTGCCCTCCTGCGTCTGCCCCGCCGGGAACTGCTGCAAGACTTCTGCGGAGAGAACGCTCTGCAGGATTCTCAACACGGGAGTCGCCTCGCCACGCTTCCAAGCATACTTGACCAACGCCCACGTTCCCATCCTCTGGATGTCGGTCACCTCAATACTGGCTTTGCTCCATGCGGCGACCAAGAGGTTATCGCACCAGACAAGATGATCGAAGGGGTCGCGGTAAAGCCCATGGTAGCTCTCACTGACCTCCTCTCCAAAGAGGTCTATTAGGTACGCTGCTCCTTTGGCAGTGGTCGATGTTATGTCCACCATCCGCCCCCAGAAGCCATAGGAGAGGCTGTAGTCATTGATGTATCCGTCGGCTTTGAGCGTGTCGAATGCTGCTCGTATCTGAGCTTCGGCTGCGTGTGGGTCGACGAAGAATCCCACCCACGTCTTTCCTTCCACGGGATCAGCAGCAATCAGTCTGACTGCACTGCTCCGTGTCAGTTCGGCGGTTGTGTCTACACTGCCTGACGCTGCCGCGGGTGGCGTCGTCGTAGCTGGCGCAACCGAAAAGCTCGCCGCGACAGGAGAAGAGGCGTTGCCGGCCTCATCTCTGGCCTTCACCTCGAAGTGGTAGCTGCTCGGCAGAAGCCTGTTGTAGGACACGCTCTCCACGTGTGCCCAGTCCGTCCAGGACACCTCGTTGGGAGTGAGACGATACGCGTACTCCAGAGCAGCGGCGGACGATGTATTGTCTGTTCCGCGCCAGGCAAACGAGACGGACGAGGACGCTACAGCCGACGGCGTCTTCTCGAACCTCACGGAGGGCGGCTCTGTGTCTTCTGACGGCACCTTCGCGACTAGAGACTCGTCTTCCGGGCGGCTACTAGGACTCTCTTCAGGCATGGCCGGACCTACTCCGGTCGCCAGAGGTTGAAGCGGAAGCGTGAAATCACATACAGTGGATGCTGAAAGGGTCGCTGTGATGTCTCTGGAGTACGGTTCATACCCACTCAGCCATGCATATAGCCTCTGGATTCCAGGGCGGTCGGTTGACAGGGCGTATTCCCCTGAACTGTCCGTCTTTGTCTGACTGCTCCCAAACCGAACTGCCACCCCAGAAAGGGGCAGCCCGGTCTCGCCAGACGTCACCACACCAGAGATCTGCGTGGCCCGTCTTCCACAGGCTGTCATAAGCAGTGCCAATAGAATGAGAGCCCCTAGCCTGCACCGCCACCGCCGACGCACCTTGTTCCTCCTTGCTGCATAAGTGCTAGCGGTCCAACTCGAACGTCCTACTACACAATCCTCTGCAAAAGACCAGCGCCCGCACCTACATGCCACCAAGTTCCCGCACCCAGGTCCAGAACCCGTCACCAGCCGAACTCGAGCGACCCTCGGAACTGGGCATTCAGATAGGGATGAGTGACGATGGCACCATCGAAACTGAAGCTCCCGAACCGAGCTCCTATCCCCAAGCTCCACCTCCAAAGGCTATCGTACCCAATCCCGCTTCGCAGCGAGAACGAGGGGATCGGCGTCCATTCTGCCCCTACGCAGACCGTTTTCTCGGTCGTAACGTCTAGCGCCAACACTACCTGGTCGCGGAGCTCGATTGACGTGCCTATCGTGAGCTTCCTTGGCCAGTCTTCCTCGTGCCCACTCCCGTAGCGAATCGGTATGCCAACAACGTTCTCAGCCACAACACCCACTCCACAGCCAGTGATGAGGCCGGTCGAGTTGGTGCGCAGGAGGCAGGAAAGGTCAACTGCGAAACCACTTCCACTCCCAGCGTCGAGAGTGCTGACAACAACGGATTTCGCCGACAGACCCAGCGCAATCCGTTCAGCCCAGGCGTTCCTGGGCACAAACGGAAGATCCGCTGCCTTGACACCAACTCCTGCGACGAAGCCGTAGTCCCGGTAGGAGAACGAGCCAATGGTGTTCCCATACTCGTCCGTCTCCGAGACCTCGCCGAAGTCGAAGAGCGTGATCCCCGCGCCGAAATGCGGCAGTGCAGCGGAGACCTGCCCGTAGCTGGAAGTCCCAGGGCGCGACTCGTAGCTGGACAGCAAGGAGCTTCTGCGCAGCCCCGCCAGCCCCGCCGTGTTGTAGGAGAGTGCGGTCCCGTCGTCCGCGAGGCCGACGAACGCTCCGCCCATTCCAACTGCGCGGGCACCCAGACCGAGCTCGAATGTTGAGGTAATGCTGGCGGCGTCGGCACATCGACCTAACAGACAAGCAAGTGCCCCAGCAGCAACCGCCATCCCGGTCAGAGTGACCGCTCGAACCCACCGAAGCACCTCTTCCCTCCTCGCTAGCGCTGGATCAGCATCTTTCCCTGTCCCACGACCTTTCCGTCCGCGACCAGCACGAAGGAGTACGGGCCATTCCCGAGCGGCACTCCGTTGAGGTCAACTGGGTCCCAGGTACCACCTGCCGGATACCGCGTGCCTGAAGGATCCACATCCGTTCTGAACACCAGCCGGCCAGACAAGTCCAGGATCACGATCTCTGCCCCCTTAGTCCCCTGCGGCAACTGGTAGTAGAACGTCACGCCGGCAGGCCCCACGGGATTGGGGCCACAAATGACTTGTGCAGTCGGCACCGAAGGCAGTGACGGGGTCGCGTGCACTTCGCGCGAGTATGAGGTCTCGCTGCCCGTCGAGCTGACTGCCGTGACGACGTAGTAGTAGGTCACATCGTTGGTCAATCCCACGTCGCGATACGACGTTGTCGAGATTTCGGCAGTTGTGATCTTCGAGTACTCCCCTCCCGCAGCTGTACTCCGGTACACGTTGTAGCCGGCGAGAGTGAACCCGCTCTCACTGAATGGGTTCCAGCTGAGCGTGACCGTCAGGTTACCCGGTGCTGCTTTGAGCCCCGACGGAACCGCCTCCAGGTCGTTCATGAACTGCGTCACTGCACCTTCCATCGCTGTGAACACCACGCGCGTGACACGCACCTGACCAGGAACAAGGCTGCCTGTGCAGTTCTTTGAGGAGACAGTCAGCCCAGACTGCTGAACCACGCTCTCGAGCGTGTACGCTCCGCCAGTCGTTCCCACAAGCTCCACTCGGTAGCTGCCAGCTTCAAGTCCAGAGATGGTGATGACTTGCTCGTCGGCTGGCGTCACCGTGTACCTACTTCCAGGGATGTCTTCGTCTACACTCGCTCCCACATTGCTTGGACCGACGTGCGCACCGTCCGGCGCATAGACGTGAAGCGTACCCGGCGAGTGAAGAGTGAGAACCCATGAGAGCTGCTCCCCGCGTGGGAGCAGCTGGGTCTCCAGAGCAAGCAGGGCGTAGGCCGTGCAGAGATCGGCGTTGTTCTCCCATTCCTCGCCATTGTCGTTGACCCAGTCGCCTTCTGCCTTCTGGAGCGTCCCGAGCTTCGCCACCAGCTCTGAATACCAGTTGTGCCGCGCCCCGCCTGAGTCCGTGATGGTGCCCCAGCTTGCCAAGGTGAGGGCCTTCGCAAGAGTCACATAGTAGTAGTACAAAGCCGAGGTACCCCGTCCGGGGTTCTCCACCAGCGTATAGTTGGCCTGAATCCATTTGCGCACCTGAACGACTTTCTGGTCCGGCTCCTGAATCCCAGCCAACAGCAGCGACCAAAGCCCCGCCATGCTCATGCTCCCGAGACTCTTCTTGAAGTAGCCGCTCTGATAGTCGAACCCTCCGTCACCCATCTGACAGCGCTGCAGAAAACCAACCAGCTTCCCGACCCAAGAGGACGAGTCGCTCGGCAAGGGCTTTGACAGTCCGAGGTAGTCGTAAGCAGCATCGAGGGCCATTACGACCCACTGGGTGTTTGAGAGATCCACCCAACTAGCACGCGGGTAGCCCCAGCCTCCGTAGTTCGCGCTTCCCTTATCTGCAACAGACTGCACGCTGACAAGGTAGTCCTTCGCCCGAGTGATGATGTCCTGATAGTGCTTGACGCCAGATGCTCTGTCGGCAGCGACGAACGCCAAGATACAAAGCGCTGTATCATAGCAGATGTAGGAAGTGCCATCGCTCCTATCTCCGGAGAACGATCCAGACGCCTGGTCGAACTTGCCCGCGAGGAAAGCCATGCCCTTTTGCATGTCCGGTACGCCATCCTTGTTGGTGTCCGTCGGGGCATCCGGAGAGATACCCGAGTTGAAGAAAGAGAGAAGGGCGAGAGCTGTGATCCCCGTTGATTCGCTCCACGACCCGTCCTGCTTCTGAGAACTTCGAAGCCACTGAAGGCCCTTGTCGATGCTGGGTACACTGACCGCCAGCGCCCAATTCACCTGCATCTGGCTCCATGTGTACAGAGCATTCGCACCGTTAGTGTTACCACCACAGCAGTCCGTCTCAGGAGGGCCATATCCGTAGTTGCCACCATTCATCCACTGCCCGAATGGGTCGTTCACTCGAAATTGGCCGTCATCCGTGTACCCACGCAGTAGAACAATGTGCCTGCAAGGCGGGTTGGAACACCCATGTACCAACCCGCTGGTGCTGATGATGACGAGATTCCCTTGACGCAGATTCTGCTCCACGGCGTCCACTTGCGGAGCACCAAAGTATTCGGTGTGCAAATCGTGCTTCTGCAAGTAGGCAGCGATCAAGTCACTACGCGCATTCCCCGCTGCATTCCCTGTCTTGATGATGCAGTCGCCATATGCGCCTTGCCCCTGAGTCCCGTTTGGCGCGGGGGCGACTCTGTCGAAGGTCGTGTTACCATATGTATATGCAGTGTACACGTACTTCCCGTAGTTTGCGCCATACTGGAGGCCGTCAAGCCTCCCGAAGTAGGCTAGTGCCATCACTGCCGATGTCGGACCGCATGCCCAACTACCGTTGAAGGGTTTCGTGTTGAGGCACTGATGAACGTAAGGAACCGGCCAGTTCACAACGTCGGCTGCCGCGCAAGAGCGCGAGTTCAGAACAACAACGACGGCGACGGCCAGAGGGAGTCCTAGTAAACAGTCAGCAGCTACTGCGAGAGCTTGGTTTCGACGACGCGACTTCATAGCCGAAGCGACATGTGGAGAGCAGGTTCCATAGACCTCAAGCGTATCCGCCTCGATCACGCCGCTTGCCGGCATCCTCATCGCAACTTCGGTCGTCCCCACAACAGCGACGTTCACGTTCTCACGGTCGTAGTTCAGAACGTTGCATCTCCTTTAGGAATGTAAGTATACGGAAAGACCGCCACCCAGGTCAAGCTAGCATAGCCTACGGTCTGACTCTGCTGAGCCGCCCCCGTGAACGGTCATCGAGCCCGGGAGCCCGTGGGAGAACGGCTACACCGAGAGCTTCAACGGCAAGTTTCGAGACGAGCTATTGGACCGGGAGATCTTCTACACCCTGCAGGAGGCGAAGGTGCTGATTGAGAACTGGCGACGGGAGTACAACACGGTGCGTCCCCACAGCAGTCTGGGCTACCGGCCCCCTGCACCGGAGGCGTTGGCATCCGCCGCCCAGCAAGGGTTAGACTGGCTTGAGAAGTGGACCGTTCATCAGGGGCGGATCAACCCTGGTTGACAAGAAGCTGCACGAGCGCTGATAGCAGAGTCGCGAGCACCAGGGCGACCGTCAGACCAATCAGGACCTTCGACAACCGTCGTTCTTGCTTCGCCGATTGCTCAAGAGCAGAGATCAGTCGGTCAACCGCCTGGGCAGTGCTTGCGGTGGCCTGCACGATCTCGAATGCAAGGAGTGCAATGGCAGGTCCAGGCCGGGTGGAGTCGATTTCCTTTCCCAAGCGGTCGCGGAGCTCCTCACTCATCGGTTCGCGCTTGTCAGCGCGGCTCAAGGGTGCCCCTCCGCCTGCCTCTGCATCTCCGCGAGTCCGACGCTGTCCTCGTATTTCTCGGCTTGAACGAAGCTCAGGTCCAGGGTTCCCTTTGTAAGAAGACTGAGGTCCTTGCGGAACTCCACCTGAAGACGCTCAAACCGCCTCACAACTCCCATTCGGAGGATGAACTCCCACGGAGGAATGCCACTCTGGTGCCTTAGGAACTTGATGTGGCTGTCCAGCACGTTCTCGAACAGGAGGTCTCCTGGTCGCTCTAGAGCCGCGTCGTCCCTAGCTCGAATACAGAAGGTACCCTGAAAACGGTCGAGCCAGGACTCGCCCTTGAGCTGTTCTTTGACGTGGGCGAGGCCTTTCACATGCATCTCAGCCAGGCGGCATAGGAAACTCAGAACGCCCGCCAGCGACCCCATTGTTATGGGATCGGAGTCTTCGAAGCTGAATACCCGCCCCCTGTAGATGTATTTGTCCTTGCGCAATTGGGAGAGGACGAACAGCAGTTTCAGGCTCAAGTACTCGCACAGGTGGGTCGCGCGCGATGTCAACCATATGGCGTCCTCGTCTCTGAGGTCGTTGACCGTCTTGACCTTGTAGAATCTCTCCGTTTCCAGAAGACCGATGAACGTCTCCTTGTGCTTGTACATCTCCAGAATCCGGCTGCGAATCTGGCCGTCGCTGTACCCAAGTTGGGCGAGCCGCTCGATAACATCCGCGACCCTCGTTCGGGGAACGAATTCGTGCTTCCCCCTGATTCGCCCGGTCAGGTTGTAGATGGCCCCGATTATGAGGTGAGTCAGGCTGCACCCGAGCGTCTTCTTGGCGGCGGCATGCCAAGCCATCCAGTCTTGCACTACGTCGTACGTCTCCGTGCCGAGTATGGCGCCGCGGTCGTTTATCCAGTGGTAGAAGTAGGACTCCAAGACGAAGAAGCGCTGTTCTTCTGTGAGACCAAGGCCCTCCGCTCGAGCTCCCACGTCCTCTGTCATGAAGCGTGTGAAGTTGCTGATGTGCATCAGCATCTCGCGCCTATCGAGGTTGGCCAGCTCGAGCGCGGTGCCGAAGATACGAGGGTCTCGCATTGCCAGACTATGTACGCGCCTAATTCGCGCCAGATTCTCCTTCTCCAGTGGGAGAGAGATCCCCTCGGTCAGCCTTTCGTCAAGGTACCTGTTCCGTTTCTCGAGAAGTGACTGCGCGAACTGTTCGCGTCCGTACCCACCCAGACGTTCCTCGATGCGCATCCTGTCCAAAGCGCTGCAGTAGCCCTGGCGCTCCCTGGTCCTAGAGCATTCTTTCTCCAATTGTGCGTCATCGATGAAGTCCTTGTAGTCCACCTCAATCCCGTCCACAAGGTGAGTCCCGAAGTCGGGGAGATCCTCCTGGACAAGATTCGGTGTTCGCGCCGCCACGATGACCCTCGCAAGAGGACCGATAGTGGCGTGTAGACGTCGGACGTACTTGTTGAAGGAGACACGGGTCTCATCGGAATGAATGCTGTCTATATTGTCAAAAAGGAGGACGGGCACGCTCTTCTCAGGTGCTAGCCGGTAGACTGCGTACATGAGATCGACGAGCGACAGCTTTGCGGCCATCTCTCTCAGTCTCGCGGCAATGCGTCTATCAGCGTGTGCGAGCAGATCTCTGACCCACATGCTTACGTCTTGGGCAGCGGTTTGCCGAGCTCTCAGCTCGTCGGTGTACTCGCTGAAGAGCGAGAACTCCTCGTTGGAGAATGCATCGCTCTTCTGGTCCCTCTCCGGAGACTCCAGCAGTGCCGTGACGACGTCCGACTCGCCGAAGCCCCAGCTCATGAGGAGGCTCTTGCAGCGGCTGACGAGGAGACTGTTCAGCTCGGTCTGGACGTCCAGTTCGAGAAGCTCGCCAACAAGTGCCTCCAGCCGCTTGAAATCGACGCGGATGACTTGCACACGGTCCCCGATGTCGTCCAAGACACTGGCGACAAACGAGGTCTTGCCGACCCCAGGGAATCCGTATACCAAGATTAGTCTCGAGCCGGCCTCTATGTAGCCCCTCAGCTCCGCTTGTTTGTTCTCAGGCCGCCGTACGTACAAGTGCTTAAAGAACCGCTTGTTGTCCAACCCCAAAGCGCTAAGGACCGTCTTCCTGCCCTCGTCGTCTTCGACCGAACTTGGGTCGTCGATCGCATAGGCAGTCACCGCTTCCAGTAGCTGACTCGAGAAGTCCATGGTTCGTACACCTCTCTGCGCTGGTCTGCACTGCTGAAATGTGCGTAAAGGCTTCACCGCCTCGGCAGCATCCACACACAATAGCACAATCTCATACCCGGAGCGAAATAACCGAGAATCAGCTTCTAGTGTGATCAAACTCGAGCCGTTGATTGCGGACAAGGCTGGTCTCATGGGAACGGGCTAAACACGGTGACGCGCCCCCCGAAAGCCGGTCCAAGGTTGGAACTGGGACCTGCAGGTGAGACAGTCACCGACTCCCAGCAACAACCATCAGTGACCGGATCTCTTCCGCCGTCGGCCAGGGACAAGTTCCAAAGCCGTCCACTGAGGGGTCAACCGTCGGAAACGGCCTTCTGGAAAGCGGTTCAGAACAGGCGTCTGGAGCTGTCTGGAACTCACCCTCGGGCCACCCTGACTGCCGCAAAGCCACGGATCCTAGTCCTGCTGGCGAGATCGAGAGTTCCAGACTAGCTGTGGCTGGACAGCTCTTCCGTGCAACCGAAGGTATCTCGAATGGGACGGTCAAACTCGACCGGCCCCGTGCCCGTCCAGAAGGTTCGAACCAGCTCGTGACATGTCCCGCTGCGACTGAGGCGTTGGTCGGCGTTGCCGGGGGAAGCTATGATGGGTTGAAGGGTGGAGCTAACGCTGCGGCAGGTCACAGTCGTCAGCCGCCATAGAAGGGGTGAGATCAGGATGCGTGTAGCTGGATTGACAGCAGGCAATCGAAAGAAGTGGACCCTCAAGAACGCGAGAAGCATAGTGCCCCTCTTTCTGGCCCTGTCTCTGGCAATCGTGTGCA
>Ga0315294_10006679_pt1 | contig 12658 bp, 8 predicted proteins | sample YL17G13_40_MG_FD_203626 | JGI IMG/M metagenome (GOLD analysis project Ga0315294, IMG submission 203626) | Sediment microbial communities from Yellowstone Lake, YNP, Wyoming, USA - YL17G13_40 | ecosystem: Environmental > Aquatic > Freshwater > Lake > Sediment | place: USA: Wyoming | collected...
GTTTCTTAATTCCTCGCATTGGAACAGCTATATTCACTCCCCCACCCCGTTTTTGACTAAGCCAGCTGATTAATTCTGCTCTATCTTCTGGTGAATTCGCTACTAAAATTTCTTTAGGTAAGTTCTCAAAAATGTCACTATAAATTGCCTTAATAATTCCGGAAGTAATTTCTTCTTCAGATAAATTGCCCGCAAAATCCATCGGAAAAATTTGTTGATCGATGAGGCGTCCCCCGCGAATAATCATCTGGGAAACAATCAATTTATTTTCGGCCACACATCTTCCTAAAATATCATTATCAGCGAGTAGCTCAGGTTTAGCCACTTTCTGTCTTTCAGTTAAGAGTTCCAGCGATTTCAATTCGTCGCGCACTTTGGCAGCAGTTTCGAATCGTTTTTCTTTGACCAATGCTCGCATGCGCAAATACAAATAATCACTGGCGATAGTTAAATCTCCTTCTAAAAACTTAATCACCTGCCCAATAATTTTTTTATATTCCTCACTATCTATTTTAGCGGCGCAGGGCCCAAGACACCTCCCCAAATGCCAGTTGAGACAGGGGGCTTTGACTATGCCCCTATTTAGTTCATTAGCCTTAGCACAAACCCCAAAAATATTATTAATCAATTTAAGTGTATTTTTAACGGTAGCCCCTGAAGTAAACGGCCCAAAATATTTTGCGCCACTATATAAATCGGATTGATTTACCCTGCGAACAGAAACAATCGTTGGAAATTTTTCGTTTAATCCCACCTGAATATATTGATAAGTTTTATCATCTCGCAGCAGAATGTTGAATGGTGGACGATGCTGCTTAATTAATTCGTTTTCTAAAATTAAAGCTTCGATTTCATTGTCGGTAACGATAAAATCGACTTTATTTACCTTAGTCAGCAAAACTTGATTTTTGGGCGACTGATCCGAAACTTTCTGCCAATGCGAAGACAGTCGTTGTTTTAAATCTCCGGCCTTACCGACGTACAACACCTTATTTTTGCCATCACACATTAAATACACCCCCGGAAGATGGGGCATTTTTTTAAAATCTGGTCTGAAACCACTTTTCTGCATACTTTTATGGTATCAGAAATTGCCACCAAAATAATCTAAAACTAGCGCATTTGACAGGCCAGATATTTTCATCTAAGCTCACCTGTTAGTACATTTACCTCAAATCTGGGATCGCTGTGCCGGGGGCGCACAGAGAATTGCAATAACTATGTATTTTCTTAAAAAGTTATAGTTATTAAACATTGCGATTATGAAGAGAAAAACTATTGGTTCGCTCATCCTCGTTTTATTAACCCTAGTTGTCTCTACTTTCTGGACAACAACAGCTCAAGCTGCTCCCCCCAAACCATGGCCTGGGTCACTTAATGCCAACGCTATTAACAATGATAATGGTAGTTCTTCTGTCGGAGTTTTAGTGTACGATTTTTTGAATAAATATGGCATTCTCGACAAACTCAAACTAACTGTTACTACGCCTCATTATCAGCCAGTGGTAGGGACATTTGATCAATACTACGACAATTATTTTACGCCAACGGTAAATTCACTTTTGTCACAAGGATCTTTTAAAGAAGATCTGGATTTGGTGCAAAAATTATTAGAGGCCAGAGTTTCTTTTACCCTTGATGATATTAATTTTCATGCCGGAAAGAATGAAATCCCCTTGGTGATCATCTTCAAAAACAAAGACCTAGATTTTGAGGCAGCTGCTCAAATCATTGCCGAACCCGGTGGTAAAGTTAACAAGGTCTTCAAGATCGTGCCCAGTATTAGTGTAACTATTGAAAGAAGTAAACTTATTTTTCTAACCACTCAATTACGTAATGCTTTTGAGATTAAAAGCATCGATGTCAACTCTCGCGTTTATACCTATCTAGATGAGAGCGTACCAATGATTTTTACACCAGGTAGTGAAGAAGGTCAACGCCAGTGGATCGAAGAAAAATGGGCGCGTGGTCCGGTAGATGGTAGGGGTGTAACTATTGCGATCTTGGACACAGGCATCAATATTTTTCATCAGGATTTAAGTGGAACTAAAGTGGCATTTTCTAAAAATATCACTCCTCCGATATGGTCACTCTACGATGGCAATGGCCATGGTACCCACGTTGCCAGCATAGCAGCTGGCACCGGCAGAGCCAGTAATGGTAGATATACAGGGATAGCTCCGAGAGCTAACCTGTACAACATTAAAGTTTTTGATGATGAAGGACATGCTGAAAGTGAAGATTTGGTTGTAGAAGGAATTCAGGTAGCCATTGATGGACCTGATGGTATTTCCCCAGGAGAACTCAACGACCATGGTGATCGGGCAGATATCATCAGTTTTAGTGGTGGTTTTAGAGAATACCCCTATGCTTACACGGATGAAGTTGTCGAAAGGGCGGAAACGGCTGTAGCCGAGGGAGTGGTAATGGTAGTAGCTGCTGGAAATTATGGTAGCGGCGGTTATTCAACTATCGCTTCTCCTGCCAGAGCTCCTCATGTGATTACAGTGGGAGCTATCCAAAAAAATGAACTACTGTCTCCCATCAGTAGTAAAGGTCCAGCTCCAGCTGAACCATTTATAGAAAATTACGAAACGCCTTATCTAGTCAAACCAGACGTGGTAGCTCCCGGTGTTAGCATTTGTGCTGCTAAAGTGCGGGGTGGTTATTTGGACGATCACAATAGATATGGTGATTGTGATTATAACCAGGATCAATATGGGACCTTAACTGGCACTTCCATGGCGACTCCCCACGTGGCGGGAGCTGCTGCCCTTATCTTGCAAATGCATCCAAATTGGACACCAGCTCAAGTCAAAAGTGCTTTAGTCCAAATGGCTCGCCCCTTGTATGGCTTAGGAGGAGAATATAATGTCTTTGAACAAGGTGCTGGTCTGATAGTGATCGGTGACTCTCTCAGATTCGGAGGCGAAGTATTGCCCCCAGTTATTAACGCAGGCATTTATGACACAACGAATCCTCAACTACCCCCAATTGAAATTGACTTCGATGGAAGAAACGATAACCAAAATGGTAAATGTTATGGTTTAAAAATAGATTCAATTGAAACTACTAATGTAGATACAGGTGAGGAACCAGAAACCTCCTGGCAATTTCCTCCTGGCAATTTAGAACTAAATGCTCTGCAGATGATTAATTTCTTTATTAGTCACCTCACATCCGACCTAGCTCCCGGTAGATATGCCACCCGCATGAAAATTGAATACTATAAAGCTTGTGACTTTACCTTGCCAGAACCAACCAAAGTTCTGCAAATACCTATTGGTTTCTTTGTGAAGTAAAATTCATAGTAGCTTTTAAGTAAACTAAAAAACCCCGCCATTGAAATATGGCGGGGTTGCATATTATCACTGCACTAACCACGAGTGAAATCGACATAGTCGAGGAGTTCTTTTCCTCCCACTCTAACCATCAAGAGCACCTTACCAACAAAAGTTGGCATATGGAAACTGATAGCATCGCCCTCGATGAGCACCGGCGGGTTGGTATACTGACCGTCAAGCGCGATTATTTCAACAACAACCTGTTGACCCGTCAGTTCCCCCTCATTCATAGTTATTTCTACCAGTTCGTCCGGATTAACCACTTGGTTTTCCGGTATGACAGAAACAACAAATGGAGGAGTTTCTATCGTTGGCCGGTTGGCGAATACCTCGAGACCAACTGAGTCGCCTCTATTGCCTTCTTCGGCGGTTATTGTGTTGTTACTACCAACTTTCAATTCAGCCGCCGGAGTGAAAACCACAACCCAGGCGTCACCGAGATAGAGATAGACCACCTCCGGTGCGACAATTTCACCGTTAATTCGTATGTTCAACGCGGAGGGATCTTCCACCCCCTGAATCGTCATTCGGAGCCTATCCCCCCTGATTACATCATTAGGAGAGATCTTATTAATCACGAGTGGCACTGGTCCAGCAACAGTGCAGCCTGTGATCAATAACATCATAATGAAAAGCATTACAACGAGGGTGATTCTCATATTGAGACACCTCCTTAATATAAAGATTTTAAGTTTCAATCATTACACCTGAACATACCAGAAAATTCTTTCCAGTCAAGAGCCGGGACTTGGCTAGCTTGCCCTCAGGGTGCGGGACACGGCCAGGGAAATAAGTTCAGGATGACGGATAGGTAGCCCTTCGACTGCGCTCAGGACATAAAACATTCTTATTTGAAGTATCGGCGGAGATACTCTCCAGTGTAACTTTTAGTAGATTTTGCCACCATCTCGGGCGTTCCCACGGCTACTACTTTTCCGCCTTTATCACCTCCTTCAGGCCCCAAATCAATAATCCAATCAGCAGTTTTAATCACATCCAAATTGTGTTCAATCACTAAAACGGTATTCCCTTTATCAACCAATCGAGAGAGTACCCCCAGTAGTTGCCGCACATCATCAAAATGCAGACCGGTGGTTGGTTCGTCTAGCACATATAAAGTTCTACCAGTCCCCCGACGCGACAACTCACTAGCCAATTTAATGCGCTGGGCCTCTCCTCCGGAAAGCTGCGTCGCCGGCTGACCGAGTTTAATGTAACCTAGGCCAACTTCTTTAAGAGTATCAAGTTTTGTGCGGACGGTTGGAATGTTATTGAAGAATTCCAATGCTTCATTAACCGACATATTTAAAACATCTGAAATATTTTTATCGTGATAATGAATTTCTAAAACTTCCTGATTGTAACGCCGACCTTTGCAGACATCGCAAGTGACATACACATCTGGCAAAAAATGCATTTCGATTTTAATGGTTCCGTCGCCTTGGCAATTTTCGCACCGACCGCCTCGAACGTTAAAACTAAACCTCCCTGGCTGATACCCTCTAATTTTTGCTTCTGGTAGCTCAGAAAACAGATCGCGAATGTCGGTGAATACGCCAGTGTAAGTAGCGGGGTTACTCCGGGGGCTCCGACCAATTGGTGACTGATCGATATTAATAACTTTATCTAAATGATCAATTCCTTCGATAGACTTGTGTTTCCCGATTGGTTGATGAGAGCCATGAAAAATCTGACTTAATTTCCGTACTAAAATTTCGTTAATTAAAGTGGACTTGCCAGAACCCGAGAGACCAGTCACACAAACAAACACGCCCAAAGGAATTTCGACATCCACATTTTTTAAATTAAACTCCTGCGCACCATGAATAATTAATTTTTTGCCATTGCTCTTTCGACGCTCCAGCGGTATGGCAATTTCTTTCTGATGGTTTAGATATTGACCAGTGAGCGAATTTTTCACCGCTCTCACTTGCGCCGGTGTACCAACCGCCACCACTTCGCCGCCTAACTCCCCTGCTCCCGGGCCCATATCTACCAAATAATCAGCCGCCAGTATCGTCTCTTCGTCATGCTCCACTACAATAATGGTATTGCCCAGGTCTCTTAAACCCTTCAGTGAATCAATGAGTTTGCGGTTATCATGCTGATGAAGTCCGATTGAAGGTTCATCAAGGATGTAAATTACACCCGAAAGACCCGAACCAATTTGAGTAGCTAAGCGAATACGCTGGGCCTCGCCCCCCGCCAAAGTAGTGGCACTACGGTTAAGTGTTAAGTAACTTAAACCAACTTTATCTAAAAAATTTAATCTTTCTTTAAGTTCTCGCAGAATCTGGTGAGCAATTAGATTTTCTTTTTCGCTTAATTTTAATTGACCAAAAAATTTGCCCACTGCCGCGATCGACATATCGGCTACTTCAATAATCGACTTATTCCCAACCGTCACTGCTGCAAATTCCGACCTTAGCCGTCCGCCCTGGCATTCGTTACAAGTTTTTTCGACCATTAATTTATCAATTTCGGCTCGAATAAAATCGGAATCGGTTTCATGGTATCTGCGCATTAAATTAGGGATTACACCTTCGAACTTAATATGATACTCGTTAGTCTTGCCAAAACTGGTTTTATAACGCACAATTACCTCTTCGCTAGTGCCATACAAAAGCGCAGTCATTGCCTTAGCGGAAAACTGTTCAACTAGCTGATCTAATTTAAAACCAAACTTTCTTCCCACTGCTTCTAGAGTCCGCTGGGTCCAACCATTACTCGAACTCATATTAAAACCGCCGGCCTTAATTGCTCCTTCCAAAATTGTTAGTTTAGGATTGGGAATTAATAGCTCCGGATTAATTTCTTGAATGTATCCGAGACCAGTGCACCGCGGGCAGGCCCCGTAAGGGTTATTGAACGAAAAACTTCTGGGTTCGAGTTTGGGAATGCTCACATCACATCTGGGACAAGCCAAATTTTCGGAAAAGAACCAGTCTTTGTCATTTTCGTAGTCCCAAATAATTACCATGCCACTACTTTGACGCAAAGCTGTTTCGAGTGACTGAGAGAGCCGCCCTTTGCCACTTTGATCACTAATTAAACTGGCATCCAACCTATCGATTACTGCCTCAATGGTGTGTTTTTTGGTCTTAACTAAATCAATTTTATCTTCCAGATCACGAAGTTTGCCATCTATGCGAGCCCTAATGAACCCAGCTTTTTTAATATCTGCCAATATATCTTTCGCTTCGCCTTTTTTACCGGCAATTAGGGGAGACAAAATTGCAAATTTTTTGAGGGGCAACTTTTGCACTTGAGCAGTAATTTGATCAATTGATTGCCGAGAAACTGGTTCCTTGCATTTGGGACAATGTGGCAATCCAATCCGTGCATATAAAAGCCGGAGATAATCGTAGATTTCGGTAATGGTACCAACTGTCGATCTAGGATTTGTCAGCGACGACCGTTGGTCAATTGAAATAGCCGGAGAGAGCCCTTCGATACTATCGACATCCGGTTTTTCCATGACACCCAAAAACTGGCGGGCATAAGCCGAAAGCGACTCCACGTAGCGCCTCTGACCTTCGGCGTAAATAGTATCAAAAGCCAACGAGCTTTTACCCGAACCTGAAAGTCCGGTAATGACCACTAACTTATTTCGAGGCAATTTAACATTAATATTCTTGAGATTGTGCTCCCGGGCACCCCTGACCTCAATATAATCAAACATATTATTTCCGCTTTAAACTCTGAAATAATATCCTAATTTAACGCCATTGTAAACCCTATTCCTCGCTGGACTACTAAAGGGATGGGGGAAACAATTTGCCAATTATCCCCTGTTCAGTAGCAGACCCACCCAGAAGTACGGCCGATAAAATGTACAACACCACTCCTGAAATAGCTGATATGATATATTCTTTAGCAGTTTTGATTTGATTGGGATTACCAGCCGAAGTAGCATACATAATTCCTCCAACTACAATCATCACTAACGCCAGTGCTCCAATCAAAGTCGAAACCATGCGTCTCACATTCGACACCCACTCGTAAAGTTCGGTGCCAGTACCTGAAGCTGCCATAGTGATACCACTGTAAACTACAAAAATCAACGCCAATACCAAAAAAATAAAGAACGTCCATTTGATTCGATTGGCCATTCTCTCTAAATTTTCGAAATTTCTCCTTTTCACAGGTCTCATTTTAACTTAAAACTCATTAACTTTCAACGTCGGCTACTTGATTTCTTTGTCTTCGAAACCACATTCGGTGCAAATTGGTACTTTTTTCTTTTTAGAAATTGTCATTAGTTTTCCGCAGGTTGGACAAGGATCTTTGACTGGCTCATCCCAGCTGGCAAAATCACATTTAGGGTAAGTGTCGCAGCCATAAAAGATTTTTCCGCGCTTAGTTCTCTTGACCACCACCTGTCCGGTTTTACATTTCGGGCAAGGCATAATCACTTTTTTTTCGACCAAACTTTTAGTGTGTTTACATTCTGGGAATTTGGAACAGGCCATAAAGCGACCGAAGCGACCCATCTTGATGATCATCGGCGCTCCACACAACTCACATTTTTCGTTAGTTTCTTCGTCTAAATCTTTTTTAACCAAGGTCTTCTCCTTTTTGGAGAGTTTCATAGCAAACGGTTGATAAAATTCCCCTACTACTTCTTGCCATTTTTCTTCACCTTCAGCAATTTTGTCTAAATCGTTTTCCATATTGGCAGTAAATTCAAAATCGACAATTTCCGGAAAATGTTCCATCAAAAAGTCATTAACCAAAAAACCGACTTCCAGTGGATAGAGTTGCCTTCTTTCACGGCCAACATAACCTCTGGCCGTAATCGTGGTAATCGTAGGCATATAAGTAGAGGGGCGACCGATGCCAAGTTTCTCTAAAGTTTTAATTAAAGCAGGCTCGGTATAACGAGCAGGGGGTTCGGTAAATTTTTGTTCGGAACTAATCTTAAGCAAATTAAGAACCTCACCAACTTTTAGAGCGGGAAGCACCTGTTCGGCAAAATGATTCTTCGCCATCACTGCCATAAAACCAGCAAATTTAATCGCTACTCCTTGAGCTACTAAAATTTTATTATCGGCTTTAACACGTACATCTCGCTGATCAATGATGGCCTCCGCCATTTGTGAAGCCATGGTTCGTTCCCAAATTAAACGATAAAGTTTTAATTGGTCGGGGGACAAAAATTCCGCGACATCCTCTGGAGTACGTGATGGCACAGCGGGACGGATAGCTTCGTGAGCTTCTTGGGCCATTTTGTCTTTGGTTTTATACATGCGCGGGGACACTGGTACATATTCTTTGCCAAACTTATGTTCAATCCAACTACGTATATCGTTAATTACTTTTGAATTGATATAAGTCGAATCAGTACGCATATAGGTAATTAGACCAACGTGTCCACCTTGACTATCCAAATCAACACCTTCATAAAGCTGTTGAGCAATTAACATAGTTTTTTTAACAGTAAACCCTAATTGAATACCGGCTTGTTGCTGCAATGTGGAAGTGATAAATGGCGCATTAGGGTGTTTTAGTCTTTCACTATCTTCAATGTGATCGATAACGGCCTGGGCCAATTTTAGTTCGGCCTCTAATTTTTCTGCTTCAGGAGCATTCTTAATCGCTATTTCTTTGCCGTCTACCTCTGTAAGTTCGGCATTAAACTTTCCGGCCTTGGCTTTGTAATCGACTAAAATTTTCCAATATTCTTCCGGTACAAATTTTTGGCGCTCTCTTTCGCGCTCGACAATTAGACGGACTGCCACCGATTGTACCCGCCCCGCGGACAGTCCCCGAAAAATCTTTTTCCACAGCAGCGGCGATAATTTATAACCCACTAAACGATCGAGCACTCTTCTGGCTTGTTGGGCATGCACCAAATTGATGTCGATTTTACGCGGGTGTTCAATGGCCTCTTTAATCGCCTCGTCAGTAATTTCGTGGAAAACAATTCTCTTTACTTGGCTACTGTCGGCATCCAGCGCTTCGGTAATATGCCAACCGATTGCCTCACCTTCGCGATCTTCGTCAGTGGCTAAAATCAGTTCCTTCGTTTCGCCGTACAATTTTTTTAATTTGGTAACGATTTTACGGCTTTTAGTGGGAATAACATAGGTAGGTTCATAGTTTTTCTCCGTATCTACTCCCAGTTCCGCCTTTGGTAAATCGCGTAAATGCCCCATCGAGGCCTCAACTATATAACCACTACCCAAAATGCGACCGATGGTACGGGCCTTAGTGGGTGATTCGACAATTACCAGCGCTGATTCTTTTTTGACCATTAATCTTTAGTGGCTTAACGCAGCCGGGCAAATTTACCAGCACCGACTAATTTAATTTCCCCCTTAATTTCCATCAAAGTCAGTGTACTACTGACCATTGCACTGTCAAGCTGAAGCGCTAAAGCAATCTCGTCAGCATGCAAAGATTTCTCATTTAATAACTCGGCAATTTTTTCTTCTAATGAAAGATTATTAGCGTCCTTAATTTCTGTACTTTTGATGGATAATTGTTGTTTTACGCCTAAGGCATCAAAGATATCAGACACGGAGGTTATTAACCGAGCCCCCTCCTTGACCAACTGATTGCTCCCCACGGTTTGCGGAAGAAAAATGTTACCAGCTAACGCCATTACTTCGCGATTGTAATCAAGGGCCAAATTGGCAGTAATCAGGGCGCCGCTGCCTTCGCCAGCTTCGATGACTAACACGCCTTTGGTGAGGCCGGCAATAATCCGATTGCGAGCTGGAAAATGATGCTTTAACGGCCCCGTTCCCATTGGATATTCAGAGATAACTGCCCCACCAGCAGCTATGATGTCTAATGCTAATTTATAGTTACTCTGCGGATAAAAACTTTTGCGGTCTAAGCCAGACCCGATTACGGCTATAACTGGTTGGCCGGCGCTAGCTAAAGCTTCGGATAGAGCAACGGTGTCAATGCCATAAGCTAGTCCAGACACAATTGACAATGTACTGGCACAACATCTGGCAAAATGACCCGCCGCTTGAATACCATAATCGCTGGGTTTGCGCGTCCCGACAATTGCTAAAGCAAAATTAGAGAGTATTTTGGGATCGCCCATCACAAATAACCGTTGGGGAGCATCAGGAATTTCTTTAAGTAGCGGTGGATACAATTCGTCACCACGGCTAACAGTAACTATTTCGGGAGAGAGTTCCATTTAGGCTATCCTCCAAAACTAAAATTATCTTGTATAATACTAATGTAAACTAATTTGAGTTAATTGAAACGCAAACCTAAGAAATCGTCGAGCATAGCAACTATGGCTATAGTTTTGATTATAGCCATCGTGCTACTTTTGGTTGGCAACTATATCAAGAATTTCCATGGCGGGATTGCCTTAAGTTATCAGCCAGTGGAGCTCAATTTCCAAAAAGACAACCCGGCTGATGAAGATTTAATAATGGTAGCTACTTCTAATACCGAACTGAAAAACTTTTCTCAAAAAACCGTTAGTAGTGGCACTTTTAGCAAATATGTTGTGTTAGGTATAATTGCGACCGCTAAACCAACCACTGACTTTGGCATTAAAGTTGATAAAATCTATTTGCGGGGTTCGCAAGTAAATGTTAATTACCACATTAATTCGCCAGATAAAGGGCAGATAGCATCCGACGTCATTAGTTATCCCAACACATTGATTAAGTTAGAGAGAGCCAGTTTGCCAACTAATGTACCCATAGAATTTAGATTTAATAATTTATCTAATCTGCGCACGGAATTAGTAAGTAAAATAATTAAATAATGAAACAAAAGCTGCTTATCGACATTTCTACCGCTTCTATAGTCAGAGTAATATTGGTGCTGCTGTCTATCTGGTTTCTGTACATTGTTCGCGACATTATCGCGGTGGTGTTCGTTTCGATTATTATTTCGGCCGCCCTTTCGCCGGTGGTGGACAAGTTAAGTAAAATCAAGTTCCCTCGCGCATTATCGATTGCTCTAATTTACCTGCTCGGACTTGGAATTATGGGTGTGATTGTTTATTTTATCTTGCCACCGATGATTAGCCAGATTAAACAGTTGGCAAATAATTTACCTAATTATTTTATAGTTTTTAGCAATTTTATTACCAAACTAAACGCCATTGGCAACAGCAGTTGGATTAGCGCTTCACAGGCCAATCTGCAATCGGTGTCTAATTTCTTGGGCAGTTTTGTTAACAACATTTTCAGCACTACCTTAGGTGTAATCAATGGTGCCACCGCTTTAATCGCCACCTTCATTTTAACTTTGTATTTTTTATTGGATGAAAACGGCATCAAAAGATTTTTTGTATCTCTAATTCCTATCAAGCAAAAGGGTAGAATTATTAGTTTAGCTAATAAAATCGGACTGAAGTTGGGCGGTTGGTTACGTGGACAAATCTTACTTGCTATCACCGTTGGCCTAGTAGTTTATTTAGGACTACTAATTATTAAAATGCCTTATGCTTTAACTTTAGGCATTTTAGCTGGTGCACTGGAAATTATCCCGGTGATTGGTCCCATTATTGCCGCCATTCCCGCCATTCTCATCGCTTTTACTATCGCCCCAACTACCGCTTTGATCGTTACCGTCTTTTATATCTTTGTGCAGGAATTAGAAAACAAGCTCTTAGTACCTAAAGTAATGCAGTACGCTGTGGGGCTTAATCCCATAACCATCATCATCATTTTGTTGATTGGAGCTAAATTGATGGGAATCTTGGGCATTTTGCTATCCGTACCAGTGGCTGCCGTGATTTATGTTGTTTTAGAAGAATGGCCTCTCCTCTCCGACAAAAAATAATTTCCTACTGTCATCTTCAACTTCCCTTTGCCGTCATTCTGGGGAGTTGTGACGACTCCAGAATCTGTTTTTCTCATGCTCCCCATTTGTTTGTTCCGCCAAACGGGTAGCATAGAAAAATAGATATAGATCCTGAAACAGGTTCAGGATGACACGAGGGATTCTTCGACTCCACTACGTTCCGCCCAGGACGACGAGATAGCCTGGATCCCCGCCTTCGCAGGGATGACAAGAGAATACGGGGATGACGTGAAGATTACTGATTCAAGAGTTCGCCTTGCATGGTGAATAACCTTTTGTAATAACCGCTTTTCTTAATGAGCTCATCGTGCCGACCTTGTTCTAGAATACCTTTTTTATCAAAAACAATGATTCTGTCTGCTCTTTTAACTGTCGAAAGCCGGTGGGCAATAATAATTGTGGTTCGACCTTTAATTAATTCCCACATGGCATCTTGAATCTCTTTTTCATTCTCGCTATCCAAAGCAGAGGTAGCTTCATCCATAATCAAAATTGGAGCGTCTTTCAGCACGGCTCTGGCAATA
>Ga0315294_10006681_pt1 | contig 12657 bp, 10 predicted proteins | sample YL17G13_40_MG_FD_203626 | JGI IMG/M metagenome (GOLD analysis project Ga0315294, IMG submission 203626) | Sediment microbial communities from Yellowstone Lake, YNP, Wyoming, USA - YL17G13_40 | ecosystem: Environmental > Aquatic > Freshwater > Lake > Sediment | place: USA: Wyoming | collected...
CCAGGCCGCCGCCGACAGCGACGCCGTTGATGGCCGCTATGGACGGCTTGGGGCAAGCGATGATGGTGGTGGCTGCCAGGTAGCGTGAGCGAAGCCGCTCGCTACGCCCGCCCTCCGGTGGTGCCTCACGAGCACCCGCGGCGACGGCGGTGAGATCGGTGCCGGAGCAGAAGCCGCGCCCGCTGCCGGTGATCACCAGCACCCTGGCCTCTTCATCTTCCCCCAGTTGCCCCACGGCCTGGCTGATCTCTCGCCAGCAATCCCAGGTGAGGGCGTTGAGCTTGTCGGGCCGGTTGATGGTTAGGAGGGCGATACCATCCTTCTTTTCCACCTTGATGTTAGCGTAGGTCATGCTTTCCTCCTTGCCTTGGGCTTGTGTTTCACTGTTTGGAGCACCGCCAGCCGGCCTCTATGGCCTCTTGCTCTGTGCAGAACCAGCGCTCGCCCGCCGCCTCGTCGATGACTGTCTTATCATAGAACTGGCCGCCAGGCACGTGATAGATCTTCTCGCCCGTCGTCGTGCTGATGTTGCCTTTGATGACCGGCTCGCTGGTACCGGAGTAGTCACAGACGCCTTCGCCTTCGACGGTGGGCGAGGGGCCAAGGCAGCCTGTCCATAGGCCTCGCTCTGCCTCGCGAGCTTCTCGTTCGAGATCGAGGAAGAGCTCCTGGTACTTGACGTCCGGCGGATAGGTGCTCGCCAGGGCGTACCCTTCGCGTACCAGGATGGCGTTCACCATGTCGCCGTTGAGCCAGACGTAGCGCAGCAGCCGTCCGAAGGAGTCTGTCTCAGACACGTCCTTTTCTAGCTCCACCATCTTCCCTTCCACCAGCTCGCGATTGCGCTGGCTGGCCTCGCGGCCGTAGCACTCTACCGGCTTCCGTGGGTCCACGGTTTCCGGCGTATTGATGCCAATGTAGCGAACTCGATACTCTACGCCGTCCATGGCAACGGCTATGGTGTCGCCGTCGATAACCCGCACTACGTGGGCGAGGCTGCGGCCTGCCGTCGCTGATGGAGTGGCTGTCGGCCTCGCAGTCGACGGCATTGGGCTGGCCGTTGGCGAGGGCGCCGCTGTAGGCGTTGCTCTGAGCACCGGCGTGGACGTGGCGGTAGGCGTGACTTCGGCCGCAGGTGTGGGAGTGGACGTTGGCGTCTCGCTACCGCAGGCGGCCAGAAGCAACAGCGCGATGAGGAATGCCGGCCAGCCGCTTTTCATTGAAGTCTCGCTGCGACAGGAGGCACTTCACACGGCCCCGTGCTGGCGCAAGAGTTCCAGGAACTCCTCCTCGCTCAGGAGCTTGGTGTCGTACTGCCGCGCCTTCTGCAGCTTGGAGCCGGGCGATTCGCCTACCACCAGGTAGTCCGTCTTCTTGGTAACACTGTCGCTGGCGCTGCCGCCGAGCTGCCCGATGAGCTCCTCGGCCTTGCTGCGGGGCACAGATGCCAGCGTGCCGGTGATAACGAACGTCAGGCCGGCCAGCGGCCCTTCCGCTGGGGCGGGCGCAATCTCCTCGGCCATGCGCACGCCTGCCCGCCGCAGCTTCTCGATCACCCGCAGGTTGCTGGCATCGCGGAAGTACTGGTGGACGCTCTCGCCGATCCTGGGCCCGACGGTGGGGACGGCTGTCAGTTCCTCCACGCTGGCCCATGCCAGGGCTTCAATGCTCCCGAAGTGGCTGGCCAAGAGCGCCGCCATCTCGCTGCCCACGTGGCGGATGCCCAGGGCGAAGATGAGACGCCCCAGGGGGCGGTCCTTGCTGGCCTCAATGGCCGCTAGCAGGTTCTCGGCGCTCTTCTCCCCCATGCGCTCCAGCCCCACCAGTTGCTCCTTGGTCAGGGAGTAGACGTCGGCGGGGTCCTTGACCAAGCCCCGCTCCAAAAGGACGTAGCACCAGGACTCGCCCAGCCCTTCGATGTCCATGGCGCCCCGCGAGACAAAGTGGGTAAGCCAGCGGAAGGCCTGGGCTGGGCAGGCCGGGTTGGGGCAGTAGCGCATCACCTCGCCCTCCGGCCGCACCACCGGCGTGTCGCAGACGGGGCAGCGCTCGGGCATGACAAAGACCTTCTCCCGACCGGTGCGCTTGCTCATCACCGGCCCCACCACCTGGGGGATGACATCGCCCGCCCGCTGGACGATCACCGTGTCGCCAACGCGGACGTCCTTGCGCCGGATGTCCTCCTCGTTGTGGAGAGTGGCCTTGCTGATGGTCACCCCGCCCACCTGCACCGGCTCCAGCACAGCGTACGGGTTGAGGCTTCCCGTGCGCCCAATATTGATCTCGATGGCCAGAAGCCTGGTGGTGGCCTGGATGGGCGGAAACTTGTAGGCGATGGCCCAGCGGGGCTCGCGGCCCACCACCCCCAGGCGCTCGTAGTACTGGAAGGGGTCGGTCTTCACTACCAGGCCATCGATCTCGTACTCCAGGTCGTGGCGGCGGTCCGCCCACCGATGGTAGTGCTGCTCCACGTCCTCCAGGCTCTCATAGCGGCCTATCTCGGGGTTGACGCGGAAGCCCATATCCTGGAGCCAGTGCAGCGTCTCCCAGTGGGTAGGCGGGTAAGGGCCATCGGCCCAGCCGAGCTGGTAGACCCAGATGTCCAGCGAGCGCTGGGCGGTGATGCGTGAGTCGAACTGGCGCACCGAGCCGGCGGCAGCGTTGCGGGGGTTGGCGAAACCGGGCTGGCCTTGGTCCGTCCGCTCCTCGTTCAGCCGCTCGAAGGCAGCCTTGGGCATGTAGACCTCTCCTCGCACCTCGAAGCGCGGCGGCGCGTCCTTGGCCAGAAGGCGCATGGGGATGCTGCGGATCGTTCTGAGGTTCTCGGTGACGTTCTCCCCGCGGAAGCCGTCGCCGCGGGTGGCCCCCTGAACGAAGCGTCCGTCCTCGTAGACCAGGGCCACCGCCAGCCCGTCGATCTTGGGCTCGCACACCAGGGGGAAGCTCTCTATCTGCAGTATAGCTAAGACGCGGCGATACCAGGCCTTGAGCTCTTCGTAATTGAAGGCGTTGGCTAGAGAGAGGAGGGGCGTTCGATGCTCTACCACCCCGAAGGCCTCCACCGGCTGGCCGCTCACCCGCTGGGTGGGTGAGTCGGGCGTGATGAGCTGAGGGAATCGTGCCTCCAGCTCCCGTAGCTCGTGCATCAGCCCGTCGTATTCGGCGTCGCTGATCTCGGGGCTGTCCAGCACGTAGTAGCGGTAGTCGTGGTAGTGGATCTGGGCTCGCAGATCCTCCACCCGCTGTCGCGCCTGATAGAGGTTCATCTCGCTCGCCACGACAGCTATAGTATAGCAAACGGCTGTCGGCAGCGGTCATTTCTCTTTGACGGCGACTGCGCTCGCCATTAGCATGAGGCCACTGCGAGTTGAAGACGCACAGCGAGCATGAAGGCAGCACAGTGAAGACAGCGAGCGCGGCGATGACCCTACTCCCTGCCGCCTGACCTGGCAGGAGCGCTCAGGACGCTGGGCGGAACAGCTGCGGGCTAGCCTGGCCTACCGGCGCCGCCGCCTCCTGGCGTACCGTGCGCCTGCGGTGAGAGCGGCCACGGTGACCGCGAACGGCACGCCGGCGTCAGGCGGGGGAAGGGCGGGCGGACAGGAGACTACTCCTCCCGCGAGCGCACCTGATGCAGCCGCACCGAGTCTTCGAACCCCCGCAGCGCCGTCGCGCCCCGGTCGGAGAACGGGAAGCCGTTGCCGTGGTGCAGCTATGGGCGTTCTGGTTGCCAGGACCGGGCCCGTTCCGCCGCGTATTCGAAGTTCTCAAACAGCCTGGGGTCCCCTGCCTCCTCCCGGACGCCTAGGGCGTACCCCTTGACTCGATCCCAGGCCGCCGTGACGGCCATCCAGTCGAACATGAGGTCCCCGCTGAACAGGCCGTTCCGGTACAAAGTACCAGCCGTTTCGAAATAGCCGAGAAAGCGCCGGAGAAGGCTCTCTTCTTCGCTGCGCTTCGCCCCCCTTGGAAACTTGTCGCGGAACCGGGCAAAGTCGGTGGGGAAATCGTCGCTCCAGATGAAGGCGGCGGCGGCGGGCAGGTTGAGCAACGCGGAAAGCTGGGCTAGGCGGAGCAGAATGTCAGCGTCCTCTCGCGTGGGCTTAGCCATGGTTAGACCTCCTTTCGGCAACCTGAAGATACTGGTCGCTAGTCAACTACCCTTCCTCGCATCTCACATCCGGCCCTACTTCACCCACCGCCTCCTGGCGTACCACCCGCCTGCGGTGAGGGCGAACGCTACCGCCAAGCCCCTTCCGGCCAGTTCCGTGCCGCTCGCAGCGTCCCTTGCTACGGGGACTGCCGCAATTCTACTAGCCGCCCGAAATCACTTTCTCCCAAGATCCGAATCGCCTGACCCCGTGCGATCAATTCCTCTGCCCTTCGGTGCTTGGAACTCTTTTCCTGACCTGCAAGGCGTCTAATGTCCTGATCACCGATAACAAGAAGAGTCGTACTTTCCCCAACCGAAGGCGCCACCTTGCACCCGGCATCAGCCGCGATCTGGGCTGCCAGCCTCCTCGGAATTGTCAAAGCGCCCGTGAAAACCACAACTTCCCCGTATAGGTGGCCCTCCGGATTCCCATCCGCGGCTATCCTTGCCGCGGCTATCCTTGGCCCTGGTGGGTTGATGGGTCTCCTGACCCGATCCAACCACTCACCAATGGTCACCCCAGTCTCTTTAATGGCATAGGCGAGGATCTCCCCGGCCGCACGTGCATCTTCTTCCGCATTGTGAGCGACAAAAGAGATACCCAGCTTCGTAGCGACGTTTGCCAGCCTATAACCCCTTTGTGAGAATTCCGGCCAAACACAGCGGACGACGCGGGCGGTGTCAAGCCACACGCACTCGAAAGTCTCTAAGTCATACTTCGCCATTACTCGTGCGAGCGCAATCTGATCAAACGGGCTGTGACTAGCCACTACGGCATCTGCTAACAGCTTCCTGACAGTCCCGTAGATTAGGGGGAAAGTAGGCGCCCCTTTGACAGCGCGTTGGTCAATCCCGTGAATAGAGGTGTTGAAGTCATCGAAATAGTCCTCTGGGTTCACAAGGCTCTGCCATGACTCCTTCACGCTTCCGTTCTCAAAAGCAACGATGCCAATCTGGCATATGCTTGCCCTATCTGCGTTGGCAGTCTCAACGTCGATGGCTACGAAATCCATACGGCTCCCACTGTTTGTCGCCCGATGCGAATTCCCTGATTGCTCTATACGCTGAGTGTGGGACGGTGTCAACCCGGTAGGCCAGCGCCCGCATCACGGCAGAAGGTCTCGAAGGCGTCAAGGGCCGAAGCGCAGTGCCGCAAGGCCTTTCTCTCACCGAACCGCGCCACCACCAGCCTCCTCCCCGCGCCCCTGCTACCCGCTCCCCTAAGCCCATGCTAGAATGGGCACACGATGAGCGTGCGCGTTCGCTATGCCCCCAGCCCGACCGGTGAGCCCCACGTGGGCAATATCCGCACTGCCCTCTTCAACTGGCTGCTGGCCCGCCACGAGGGTGGCGCCTTCATCCTGCGCATCGAGGACACCGACCAGGCCCGCATCGTCCCCGGCGCCCTGGAGGCGATCTTCGAAAGCCTGCGCTGGCTGGGGCTGGACTGGGACGAGGGGCCAGAGGTTGGCGGCCCCCACGCCCCCTACTTCCAGTCGCAGCGGCTGGAGCACTACCATCGGGCCAGCGAGCAGCTCATCGCCGGCGATAACGCCTATCGCTGCTACTGCTCGCCCCAGCGCCTGGAGGAGATGCGGGCGGAGCAGATGCGCTACAAGGTGCCTCCTAAATACGACCGCCGCTGCCGCAACCTATCGGCAAACGAGCGGCGAGAGCGGGAGGCGCAGGGCATCCCGCCGGTGGTGCGCTTCAAGACGCCGCCCTCCGGCCGCACGACCTTCCACGACCTGGTGCGGGGCAATGTGACCTTCGAGAATGACACCCTGGACGACTTCGTTCTCCTGAAATCGGATGGCTTCCCCACCTACCACCTGGCCAACGTGGTGGACGATCACCTGATGGGCATCACCCACGTCCTGCGGGGCGACGAGTGGCTTTCCAGCACCCCTCGCCACGTGCTCATGTACCAGGCGTTCGGCTGGCAGCCGCCCGTGTTCGCCCACCTGCCGATGATCCTCGGGCCCGACCGGGCCAAGCTCAGCAAGCGCCACGGCGACACCTCGATCCTCCAGTACCGCGACAAAGGCTTCCTGCCCCCCGCCCTGTTCAACTTCCTGGGCCTTCTGGGCTGGTCACTGGACGACAAGACGGAGGTCATCTCGCGCCAGGATTTCGTCCGCCACTTCAGCCTGGAGCGAATCGTCAAGAGCCCAGCCATCTTTAACATGGACAAGCTCACCTGGATGAACGGCGTCTACATCCGCGAGCTGGGGTTGGAGGAGCTGTCGGATCACCTGCTCCCCTTCCTCGAGGAGCACCTGCCCGCCGACATTCCCCGGCCCATCGACCGGACCTATCTCCGGCGCGTCGTCCCCCTCGTCCAGGAGCGCATCAAGCGGTTGGATGAGGTCGTCGAGCTGACAGACTTCTTCTTCCGCGAGGGTGAGCTCACGTACCCCACCGCGGACCTGCTGGGCAAGCGCTTCGCCGACCAACCCCAGCAGGCCGCCGACGCCCTGGCGGCCGTCGGCGAGCGCATCGCCGCCCTCGACCGCTGGGATGAGGAAGCCCTGGAGGGCGCCATCCGTTCCCTGGCCGAGGAGCTGGGGCTGAAGACGGGTGAGCTGTTCGGGGCCATCCGGGTGGCGGTCACCGGCCGGACGGCGGCGCCGCCGCTGTTCGAGACGATGGCCGTCCTGGGGCGCGAGCGCTGTCTGGAACGCATGGCGGCAGCCATCGCGCGGCTGCGAGGCGTCTCTGCCTCTTAGAATTGCCTTGCCACCGCCCTTCTGCTAGGATCAGCCTAGGCTTGGGGGATCGTCTAGCGGTAGGACAGCAGACTCTGGATCTGCATGCGGGGGTTCGAATCCTCCTCCCCCAGCCAGCGAACAGTCTGCTATAATTAGCGGCACGGCGCATTCGTCTAGCGGCCTAGGACACCGCCCTCTCAAGGCGGAGATCGGGGGTTCGAATCCCCCATGCGCTACCAACGAAAGTGGAGCCCGGCCAGCGTGAGTTGGTCGGGCTTTTTGTTTGCGCCAGAGACGCGTATTGGCCGTGTCTTTGTCGTCGCCTCTCGCGCGTCTTATACTTGTGGTATAGAGAAGCTTAGCATCGAAGAACTCGGGCTACGGCGAAGGACAAGGAGGGCAGCGGCGCCTGCTGGGCTCGGCTCCCCGGAGGGCTAGACCCGGCGGCGTATCCCACCCTCGACCCGTGCGTTGTGAATAGTGGTCAGCACGGGTATGAGTGTGCAAACGTTGTCGCTGTTGGCCCGGGAGGGGAGCATAAGGACGACGGCCCAAGAGCGCATCCGCCAGAGCGCTGAGGTCCGGCGGGAGGAAGAGTTGATCCGCAGGGCCCAGGAGTTCGATCAGGAGGCCCTGGGTTGGCTGTATCAGCTCTTCTATCCCAAGCTGTACAACTACGCCTATCTCCAGATGGGCGACGTTCAGCAGGCGGAAGACCTGGCCTCGGAGGTGCTCTTGCGGGTGGTGGAGTCGCTCAAGGACTACCGCTTCCGAGGGGCGCCGGTGTCCGCCTGGGTGTTTCGCATCGCCCGCAACTATCTCATCGATCTCCACCGTCGTCGCCAGCGGCGGCCCCAGGTCAGCCTGTACGAGGGCATACCTGATGAGGATGACAGTCCTCATGCCGCCGCCGAGCGAGCCATCGCTCAGGGCGAGCTACGCGTGGCCCTGACCAAGCTCACCGAGGAGCAACGCCAGGTGATCATCCTGAAATTTGTGCAGGGTATGGACAACGCCAGCGTGGCCCGCGTCCTGGGCCGAAGCCAGGGAGCAGTGAAGTCGCTTCAGCATCGCGCCCTGGTCTCGCTGAGGAAGGTCCTTTCATCGCAGGAGGTAGATTAGGATGGGCCGGAACTTTCAAACCATCCTGGATGAGTGCCTGAAGGAGCTGGCGGCAGGCCAGTCTTTGGACGCCGTCCTCGCCCGCTATCCCAAGGAGGCGGACGAGCTGCGCCCCCTCCTTCTGACGGCTCAGAACCTGAAAGAGGTGCCCGTTGCCCGTCCCCGCTCGCACGTTCAGCAGGCGGGCTGGCAGCGCTTCCTGGGCGAGGCCATAGCCGTGCGGCGGGCTCGCGAGCGGAGGCCGGCCTTCGGCCTCTGGCAGCCGCTGGCTGCCGCTGCGTCACTCGCACTTGTGATTCTGTCCCTGAGTGGCGGCGCCACTGTCTATGCTGCCTCGCGCAGCCTGCCCGACAGCCCCCTCTATCCCATCAAGCTGGCTGCCGAGGAGGCCCGCCTCTGGTTCGTGTTCGACGAGGACGATCGGGCGGGCACCCTTCTCGATCAGTCGGAAACCCGCATGACCGAGATTCGCAAGCTGGTGCAGCAGGGCAGGCCGGTGGAGGGCAACGTCCTTTCTGCCATGCGAGGACGGATGACGCGAGCAACGAACATTATCGACAACCGGGACGCTCCCCAGGTGCTAGTGGTGCGGGCCAACGAGCTCTCCGCTAGCCAGGAGGAGATGCTGATCGCCATCGGCGAGAACGTGTCGGCGGGCAATAGAGACGAGTACGGGAAGGTCCTGGTGGTAGTCCACGAGGTGCGCATCGAACTGCAGGGCCTATCCGAACCGGCGGCTCGGCTGGACCCAGAGACGCTAGCGCAAGGCATTAGCAGCTTCACCGGCCTGGTGGAGCAGCGCCAGGATGACGCCTGGATCATCGGCGGCACCAAGATACTGGTGGACGAAGCAACGATTGTGGAGGGAGATACGGGCGAGGTCATCGGGCAGGTCGCCCAGGTTACCATCATCAGCGGGCCGGGTGCTCCCCAGGCGATCGGCATTTCTCTTCTCAGCAGCGAGGACGTGGCCAGGACGGCTACCATCGCCGGCGTCATCGACAAAGTTGACGGAAACAAGGTCCAACTGGGTGGCCGCACCTTCAAGCTTGACTCTTCTACCGTCATCGATGCTGGGAGCTTGGTGATGGCGTCTGGCGTGCGCGCCAGTGTGGAGAGCGAGTGCCCCGAGGAGATGCTGGTGGACGGCGTGTGCCGAGGAAGCGAGCTGGCGGCCAAGCGGATCGTCCTTCTCGCCTCTGAAGGTCAGCCGGAGGCGGTGACTGTCGAAGGGATCTTCCAGGGGCAGGATGACGGAGCCTGGATCATCGGCGGCATCCCCATCGCCTTCGCCCTCGAGAGCCCAACGCTGGTCACGCCGCCGGCAGGCACAATGGTGAAGGTGACTGGCAGCCAACAGGGCCAGGCGATCGTCGTGACCACGGCGGAATCCATCCGCCCATCCGAGGAGTTGGGCCTTGTCAAGCTGGAGGGCGTGATCAGCCAGTCGGACGACAACCAGTGGCAGATAGGGCCGGCGCTCTTTCGCACTACCGCTGTCACCAGGGTCAGCGGCCAGCTCATTCCCGGAGCCCGAGCGGTAGTCTGGGGCCTGCCCAGAGAGGACGGCTCCCTCGACGTCATCCAGGTTGACGTCCTCGACACCCGATCGCTAATCGCCCCTTAGAAACCGTAGGGGCGGTTCGCGAACCGCCCCCACAGACCGCCCCCCAATCGTAGGGGTCGTTCGCGAACGACCCCTACAGACCGGCCAAACAGGCGTGGGAGCGGTCGGCGAACGACCCCTACACCTGATTGCTGGCCGATACTCCATGCCCTACAATAGGGCGGTGGGTGCCCCCGTCGTCTAGAGGCCTAGGACGCGGCCCTTTCAAGGCCGAAATCAGGGGTTCGAATCCCCTCGGGGGCACCAATCCTCTTCCGGCTCTCCATACAGCCGCTTGGCACGCAATGAGCCTGCGCAAGGAGGACGAGGGCCGATGAGGAGAAGGAGGTAGTATGCCATGGCCCCCTCAGAGTTTCGAGACATCCTCTATGAGAAGCACCATCGCGTGCAGGGCGCCGCCTGGATCACCATCAACCGACCCCAGGTGATGAACTCCTTCACCGGCCAGACGCTCCTGGAGATAAGGCAAGCGGTGGAGGATGCCAACGCCGACGATAGCGTCGGCGTCATTGTCATCACCGGAGCGGGCGACCGTGCCTTCTGCGCTGGCGGCGATGTCAAGTGGCTGCAAGAGGTGCAGAAGGACCCGGCCTGGGAATCGAAAATGCCAGACCCCCACGCGGGCATCGAGGACTGCCTCAAGCCGATCATCGCCCGCGTGAACGGATACACTATCGGCGGTGGCAACCACCTGGCCTACTTCTGCGACTTCACCATCGCCTCCGAGAACGCCACCTTCCAGCAGGTGGGCCCGCGGGTGGGCAGCCCCGCCGCCGGCCACTACGTGGCCTACCTGATCTGGGTGGTAGGAGCCAAGAAGGCCAAGGAGATCTGGATGCTCTGCCGTCGCTACACTGCCCAGGAGGCCCTCCAGATGGGCCTGGTGAATGTAGTGGTGCCTCTGGAGAAGCTGAGCGAGGAAGTGGACAAGTGGTGCCAGGAGCTGATGACCAAGAGTCCGAGCTGCCTGAAGATCCTCAAGGCCTCTTTCCGCACCCTCTACGAGCCTTTGCGAGACGCCTCCCGCCGCGAGTGGGCGGCCGACTTCGCCCCCGATTTCTTCCGTAGCGGCGAGGCCGACGAGGGCAAGAATGCCTTCGCCGAGAGGCGAGAGCCCGATTTCTCCAAGTACCCCCGCACGGCCGGCGTTTACACTCCCAGAGAGGGATAGCTCAGGAGGCTGTTGAAAAACGCCCCGTTCGCCCTTCGACAGGCTCAGGGCGAGCGGTCTTGAATTTTCCCATGCGTATCTCTCCGCTCGTGGTGAGCCTGTCGAACCATGAGCGGAGGCAATGGGCGTTTCAACGGCCTCTCAGGTCTTCCGGACGAGCAGCCAGCGGTGGCCGGCAGGTGTCACTGAGCGACGGGGTGAGTGGCCTTGAGGTCCTGGAAGCGCTCGGGCTCTGCCAGCAGGCCGGCCAGAAACGGGGGCAGGGCAAAGCTGGCGAAATGCATCTGGGGGCTGTAGTAGCGGGGTGAGATGCCCCTGGCCTCCAGCCTCTGGCGGACGGCAGCCTCATCCAGGGCCAGGGGGTCGTTGCCGCCCGAGGCCAGGGTGAAGCTCCACAGTACGCCGGGATAGGAGGGCACAGGGGCAAGGCAGACACGCACCAGCGGGAAGACGGCCTTCAGGTTGGCATAGATCATCAATAGATCGCCCGTGAGGAGGAGGGGAGAGCTGCTCTGGGTTACCATCAGCCCCTCCTTCTTCAGTATGCGGCGGATGGCCTGGTAGAAATCGACGGTGAACAAGCGCAGGCTGGGGCTGGAGGGGATGGGATCGGTCAGATCGACGATGATGGCGTCTAAGGGCTCCTGGGCTTTCGCCACGAATTCATAACCGTCGGCGAACAGCAGGCGAACGCGAGGATCATCGAACGCGCCTCTCGACACCTGGGGGAGATAGCGGCGGCAGGTCTCGACCACCGCTCGGTCCAGCTCTACCTGGACCACCTCTCTCAAGGGGTGCTCCAGGACGCGGCGCAGGCAGCCACCATCGCCGCCGCCGACGATGAGCACCCGCTCTGGTTGGGCCAGGGAGATGAGGGCAGGGTGCACCATCATCTCGTGGTAGATGAACTCGTCCGTCTCCGTGGTCTGGAGGGCACGATCGAGGATCAGCGCCCTGCCGAAGGGGACGGTATCCAGCACGCGGATAGTCTGATAGTCTGAGCGGCCCTCGTATAGCACGCCCCGCACCTGGATGCGCTGCTCCAGGCCGACGCGCTCTCGCTCACCGAACCACTCCTCGTCGCTATTCGATGTAGGAGGCAATGCCCCGCACCACCTCCATGACCTGAACCCGCTCCGCCTCAAAGTAGCCCCGCAGGACGGGGATGGCTACTCGCGGGTCGGGGCCGTCGCCACAGGTAAAGACATCGACCGCCGCATAGCTATATTCGGGCCAGGTGTGGATGGTGATGTGAGACTCCGCTAACACAGCTACGCCGGTGACACCCTCCGGACTATAGTGATAGACTTGGATGTCTTTTAACGTTGCGGCGCACGCTGCCGCCGCATCGCGCAGAGCTCCTTCCACCGCCGCGATGGAGTTGAAGTTCCTACCGCCCCACAGCTCCAAGATGAGGTGCCTTCCCAAGCCCTTCAACGGATTCTCACCTCCCCCCTTTGAACCGGCCCGCGCTTCTCAGCACAAACACCACCCCAGGCGAAGCCAACTCGCTGACTTGATTTCTGGAAAGTGGTGCTTAAGGCCTTTGTGGCAGGCCCAACCGAAACAGACGACTTCATACCATACCACATAATTCAGGCGGAATCCATATTGGCGAGAGATTTTGTGATCCGTCGCACTGGTCTGAAGATGAACAAGAGAGAGCGGGTTGCCTCCTTCCGTTTCGGTAACAGTACTTTTGAGGCAACACTACCCTTTCGTAACAGTTTCAATGAGGCAGATCGCTGGCTTGATCATAGAGAGCCCCTTTGCTAGACTCCCTGCGAAAGGAGAGCGTGAAATATGGAACTAGTATGGCTTGTGCCTGTTGCCGGGTTCGCGGGGGTCGCCTTCGCTCTCTGGCTCGCCTGGG
>Ga0315294_10006682_pt1 | contig 12657 bp, 8 predicted proteins | sample YL17G13_40_MG_FD_203626 | JGI IMG/M metagenome (GOLD analysis project Ga0315294, IMG submission 203626) | Sediment microbial communities from Yellowstone Lake, YNP, Wyoming, USA - YL17G13_40 | ecosystem: Environmental > Aquatic > Freshwater > Lake > Sediment | place: USA: Wyoming | collected...
GTGATATTCCTGGAGCGATTTGACTTGAACTTCTTCCTTTAAGAGCGCCTCAATCCCGTTGACCGACGCCGCGGCCCCTGAGATGGTGGTGACCAGCGGCACGTTGTGGGCCACGGCTACGGCCCGGATGGAAACCTGGTCCCGCTTGGGGCGATGGCCTGTCGGGGTGTTAATGATCAAGTCGATCTCCCGGTTTTTGATCAGGTCCACAATGTTTGGCCTTCCCTCCTGGACTTTAAAAACGATATTTACAGGAATCCCGTTCTGGGCGAGGGCCTTGGCCGTACCCCGCGTGGCCACGATCTGGAACCCGCAGTCGAAGAGCTTCTTGGCGATAAAAATGATGGCCCGCTTGTCCCTGTTTTTTACACTGATGAAAACCTTCCCTTTCTTGGGGAGGACCTGCCCGGCCGCCAGCTGTGCCTTGGCGAAAGCGATTCCGAAAGTGTGGTCGATACCCATCACTTCTCCCGTGGATTTCATCTCCGGCCCCAGAATCGTATCCACCCCGGGAAAACGGTTGAAGGGAAAAACGGATTCTTTTACCGAGACATGCTCCACCTCTACTTCATGGGTAAAGCCCAATTCTTCCAGAGTCCGGCCGACCATCACCTTGGCGGCGAGCTTGGCCAGGGGAATACCCGTCGCTTTAGAAACGAAGGGAATGGTGCGCGAGGCTCGCGGGTTGACCTCCAATATATAGACCATATCGTTACGGACGGCATACTGGATGTTCATCAGCCCCTTGACCTGTAATTCTTTGGCCAGGGCGTAGGTATTCTCCTGGATCACCCCGAGCAGTTGGTCGCTGAGGGTATACGGCGGGAGGACACAGGCGCTGTCCCCCGAATGGATTCCCGCTTCCTCGATGTGCTCCATAATCCCGCCGATGACGACTCTCTCCCCATCCGCAATGGCATCTACATCGACCTCAATGGCGTCCTCCAGAAACTTGTCGATGAGAATCGGGTGCTCGGGGGAGGCTTTCACGGCATCGCGGATGTAGCGTTCCAAAGTCTCCTCGTCGTAGACAATTTCCATGGCCCGCCCGCCCAGGACATAGGACGGCCGAACGATCACCGGGTAGCCGACTTCTCGGGCCACGACCCGGGCTTCTTCGAAGGAGGTGGCCGTCCCGTTTTGCGGCTGCACCAGCCCCAGCTTCTGGATCAGGTCTTTAAAGCGTTCCCGATCTTCCGCCCGGTCGATGCTATCGGGCGTCGTACCCAGGATGCGCACCCCGGCTTTTTCCAAAGGAACAGCCAGGTTCAAAGGGGTCTGCCCGCCGAATTGCACGATGACGCCTTCGGGCTTCTCTTTCTCCACAATGTTCAGCACATCTTCTCGCGTGAGGGGCTCAAAATAGAGTCGATCGGAGGTATCGTAATCCGTGGAGACCGTCTCCGGATTACTGTTCACCATGATGGTCTCATACCCTTCTTCGCGCAAAGCGAAAGAAGCGTGAACGCAGCAATAGTCAAATTCAATTCCCTGACCGATGCGGTTCGGTCCTCCCCCTAGAATCATCACCTTCTTCTTGCTCGCCGGACGCACCTCGTCTTCCGACTCATAGGTAGAATAATAGTAGGGCGTGTAGGCTTCGAATTCGGCGGCGCAGGTATCCACCATCTTGAAGGTCGGCAAGATTCCCTTTTCCTGCCTCCATTTCCGGACGGTCATTTCTTCGGATCCCAGAAGATGGGCCAGCTGGACGTCCGAAAACCCGTACTCCTTGGCTTGCCGCAGAAGCTCCCGGTCCATTGCGGGAAGCCCCCGTCCATCGGTTCTATGGCCTTTGATCTCCTCCTCGAGATCGCAAATCTGCTTCATGTTATTAAGGAACCAACTGTCGATCCGGGTTACCTCGGCAATCTCTGCCGGGAGAGACCCCATCTTCAAGGCCGCCCGCAGGTGAAAGAGGCGCTCGGCCGTGGGCAGGGCCAGTCTTTCGCGGATCGACTCGGGCGGCGGCTCCCCTTTCCCGTCGGCCCCCAGGCCAAAGCGCCCGATTTCCAAAGAACGGATCGCCTTCTGCAGCGCCTCCTTGAACGTTCGGCCCACCGCCATGACCTCGCCCACGGACTTCATGGAAGTCGTCAAAACGGGATCGGCGCTGGGAAATTTCTCGAAGGCGAAGCGGGGAATTTTGACAACGCAGTAATCGATAGACGGCTCAAAGGAGGCCATCGTCTCCCGGGTGATGTCGTTGGGGATTTCATCCAAGGTGTATCCCACGGCCAGTTTGGCCGCCACTTTCGCGATGGGGAACCCCGTGGCCTTGGAAGCCAGCGCAGAGCTCCTGGACACCCGTGGGTTCATCTCGATGACCACCATCCGCCCATTTTCAGGGTCCACGGCGAATTGGATGTTGGATCCGCCCGTCTCGACGCCGATCTCCCGGATGATGGCGATCGCCGCATCCCGCATGCGCTGGTATTCCTTGTCGCTCAGAGTCTGGGCCGGGGCTACCGTGATGCTATCGCCGGTGTGCACCCCCATGGGGTCGAAGTTTTCGATGGAACAGATGATGACGACGTTATCCTTGAGGTCGCGCATCACTTCCAGTTCATACTCTTTCCAGCCGATGACGGATTCTTCGATCATAATTTCATGGATCATGGAGAGCTCGATCCCCTGCGCGGACAGATACTCAAACTCTTCCATGTTGAAGGCGACCCCTCCACCCGTTCCGCCCAGAGTGAAACTCGGGCGGATGACGGCCGGCAATCCGATCCGGCTCACAACCTCCCCAGCTTCCTGGAGGTTATGAGCGAAGCCGCTTCGGGGCACCTCCAGCCCAATCCGGCGCATGGCCTCCTTGAAAAGCTCCCGGTTCTCGGCCTTGCGGATCGCTTGCGGGTTGGCCCCGATCATCTCCACCCCATATTTCTCCAAAACGCCCATCTCCGCCACCTGGATGGCTGTGTTAAGTCCGGTCTGGCCGCCCAAAGTGGGGAGGAGAGCGTGGGGCCGCTCCCGCTCTATGATCTTCGCCACGACCTCGGGCGTGACCGGCTCCATGTAGGTGCGGTCAGCCATTTGCGGATCGGTCATGATCGTGGCCGGGTTCGAGTTGACCAGAATGACTTCGAAGCCCTCTTCCTTCAAGGCCTTGCAGGCCTGAGTCCCGGAATAGTCGAACTCGCAACCCTGGCTGATGATGATGGGCCCGGAGCCGATGATCAATATTTTTTTGATGTCCCCGCGCTTGGGCATTACTCTTTCGTATACCTTTCCATGAGGGCGATGAATTCATCGAAGAGGTAGGCGGCATCATGGGGGCCTGCCGAAGCCTCGGGATGGTACTGCACGGAAAAGATCGGCAGCCTCCTGTGCCGCATCCCCTCCAGGCTTCGGTCGTTGAGGTTGATGTGCGTCACCTCCACCTGGCCGGCCGGAAGGGTATCCATATCCACGCAGAACCCGTGATTCTGGGTGGTAATCTCGACCTTTCCGTTGAGCAGGTTTTTTACGGGCTGGTTCGCTCCCCGGTGGCCGAATTTCAGCTTGTATGTTTTTCCCCCCATGGCCAGCCCCAGGAGCTGGTGCCCCAGACAGATCCCGAAAATCGGCCTTTTCCCCAGAAGAGCCCGCACCGTTGCGACAGCGTAGGTTAACGCCGCCGGGTCTCCAGGTCCATTGGAAAGAAAGATCCCTTGCGGGTTCGTCCGCAGGATCTCCTCCGGCGCCGTCTCTGCCGGCACCACGAAAATCCGGCATCCGCGGCTGGCCAGGTGGCGGACGATGTTATGTTTCATCCCGAAATCCATGGCCACGACCCTGAATTTTTTCTCGACGGAAGGATCGGCGACCTGCCCTTTTCCCCACTCCCAGAGCCCCGCTCCCGTTCCTTCCTTGACGCCCCACTCATAGGGCTCGGGACAAGTAACGACTTTTACCCAGTCGCTGCCCACCATCGAGGGAGAGGACCGGGCCTTCCGCACCAAAGATTCGGGGTCAAGGTCTTCCGTCGAAAGAATCCCCCGCATCGCCCCGACAGTCCGTATATGCTTCGTTAAAGCCCGGGTGTCAATCCCTTCGATCCCCAAAATTCCGTGGCTCTTCAGATAGGCCCCGAGGCTTTCTTGTGAACGCCAGTTGCTCGGGAAAGGACAGTTTTCCTTGACCACAAACCCTTCCACCCAGGGATGGGTCGATTCAAAGTCCTCTTCGTTCACCCCGTAGTTCCCAATCAGGGGATACGTCATGGTAACGATCTGGCCTTTGTACGAGGGATCGGTAAGAATCTCCTGGTAGCCCGTCATGGAAGTATTGAATACCACTTCCCCCCAATGCTCTCCCGCTGCTCCGAATGACGAGCCCTCGAAGACCTTTCCGTCCTCCAGGGCCAGGATGGCCCTTTGCCTCTCTCTCTTCATATCCTATTTTTCCATCAATCTTCTAGCCAAATCAAGGTTCTTCCGGCTTGCCCCGCGTTCAGCCAGAAGAGCCTCCCTCCCGGCCGCCCCCCTTGCCGTTAACTCCTGGGGATGATCCAAAAGATCCAGACAGCGCTCAGCCAGTTCTGCGGCATTCCGCACCATAATGCCCGCTCCCACGCTCTGCAAGAGCTGGTGGGCATCGAGGAAGTCTTCCATGGAAGGTCCATAGAGCACCACCTTCCCCCAGGCTGCCGCCTCCAGAATGTTTTGCCCCCGCTTGGGAACCAGGCTGGCCCCGCAAAAGACAACGGTCCCCGCACTGTAGACTTTGAAGAGCTCTCCGAAAGTGTCCCAAAGCACCACAGGCTTCCCTCTTCTGCCTCCCGCCTCGATCTGACTCCTGCGGACAAAATCATGAATCCCATACTTGGATAGAAGCCTCTCCACTCGCGGCGCACGCTCCACATGACGGGGAACCAGCACCAGGATCATCTCCGGATAGCGCCGGCGAATCTCCAAAAAGGCCTGTAAGACGGCCTCTTCTTCTCCTTCGTGGGTACTGCCGGCGATCAAGAGAAGATCCTGCTCGTCCACTTCCAGGAGCTTTTTCATCTCTTCCCGGAATGCGGGCTCGGCGGAGAAGGCGGCCTGGTCGAACTTACAATTGCCGTTGACCAAGACCTTCACCGGATTGGCCCCCATGGCGATGATCCGCTCCCCATCCTGGACCCGAATCATGGACATGGCATCCAAATACTCCAGAACGGCCATCCAGAAAAACCTTGTCTTCCGGTATCTGTCGAAGGATCGCCCCGAGATGCGGCCGTTGGCCAGCATCGTTTTCGCCCCCTTTTCTTTCACGATCCGCAAAAAATTCGGCCAAAGCTCGGTCTCCGCCAGGATGAACAGGTCCGGTCGCACCCGTCGAATGACGCGCCGGACCACAAAGGGTAGGTCCAGCGGAAAAAAGAAAATGGCCGTGGCCTCCAAGGCGCGCTCGCTGGCAATTTTCTTTCCGCTCTCGGTTCCCGTGGATAGCATCAGGCATGCTTCCGGGTAGACTTCTCGCAATTGCCTGATCAAAGGGTGAATGGCCGAAACCTCCCCGCCGGAGACAGCATGCACCCAAATTCTCGGCTCTCCCTTCATCTTAGCCAAAACTTCTTGCGGAATAAAGCCAAGTTTTTGAGCAAAAAGCCTGCGGTTCTTTCCAGAAGAGGTCAATTTGGCCAAAAGCCAAGGGAGCGCAGCCAAGCAAAACATCCACAGAAGAAGATTATAGAAGGTATACACCGGGGATTGAGCCTCTATTCACAATCGTCTTTCCTCTTGAATGTTGATGATCTCGTAAAAAGTCTGAAAAGACGTATTTCCGTCATTCCGGCGAAAGCCGGAATCCAGTTATTTCAAATACTTAAAAATTCTCTGGACTCCGGTTTCCACCGGAGTGACGACTTTTTACGAGAACATCAATGTTTATCAATTCTATACCCAACGACATAAATTTTCTGCTCTTTGTCATTCCGGGCTTGACCAAGCCTGCCCCGTACTTGATACGGGGGAATCCAGGCCTTTCCGGATTCCCGCGTTCGCGGGGATGACGTGGCCTGTTCATATTAATGTCGTCATGTATAGATCGCGATGCGTGCCCTTCCGTTTCGGTTTGGACCCACCGGAATCAGCCAGGTTCGAGCCCGCGGATTTGTTTTCGGACTTTCTCCAGGTCCTCAAGGGTGTCCACTTCTTGGGAGTCAAACTTCGTTTCGACCACCCGAATTTTATACCCATGCTCCAGTGCTCTCAGCTGTTCCAGGGACTCGCAGCGCTCTAAATCTCCCCGCTCCAACTGAGTGAACTTCAGTAAGAAACCCGTACGATAAGCGTAAGGACCGATATGTTTATAATACCGCGGCGCAAGAGAGCCGGATATGACGTAAGGCATGGGAGAGCGGGAAAAGTAAAGGGCGAACCCTTTTCGATCCTGTACTACTTTTACCACGCTGGGGTTGGCCAGCTCCTCGGGCGAGCGAATGGGATGGACGAGGGCGCCCATTTTTAAATCGGGGTCAACCCGAAATGGGCTGACCACCTCGTCGATCATCCCGGGTTCGAAGAGGGGTTGGTCGGCCTGGATATTCACGATTACGTCGGCCTCTCCGGCTCGTAAAATCTGCGCGGCTTCGGCGACTCGATCCGTTCCCGAGGGATGAGTGGGCGAGGTTTTCAAGGCCTCCCCCCCAAAATTTTCCACTCGTTCCAATATGCGGTCATCGTCCGTGGCCACGACCAGCCGTTCCAAAGATCGGGATTGGCGGGCGCGTTCATAAACGTGCTGGATCATGGGCTTGCCGCCAATGTCGGCCAGAACCTTGGCGGGCAGGCGGGTTGAGCCATACCGCGCGGGAATAATACCGTAAACTTTCAATACCAAATACCTTTTACCGCGGAGATCACCGAGTGCGCTGAGATAGATTTGAAATCAAAATGCAAAATGACAATGTAAAATTAAAAATCTTAAAGACATTTTTGCCACAGAGGACACAGAGAGCACAGAGGAATTTAACTTCAAAAAGCAAAAGGAAAAGGTTAACACCCGAGGAATCTATTTGGGGGTGCGGGGTTAAATTCTTTTCCATATTGTGCTCTTATAGCTCTGTGACCTCTGTGTCCTCTGTGGCTAAACAATTTTGCTTTTTGATATTTGCTTTTGCCGGTTTCTCGGCGTTCTCGGCGATCTCTGCGGTGAATGTCTTAAAGAACTTCTTTCGCCGCCCGCCGCACCCCATCGATGATGCGGCGAATCTGTTCCCCGCTCATGCGAACAGAGATCGGAAAGGCGATCGCCCGTTTCAACAGCGCTTCGGACTTCGGCCAGGCATCGGTGCGGTAGGGGTGACAGTATTGGATAATGTGGTTCCAGTTGCCGACAAAATGCCAGTTCATAGCGGAAGGGAGGATCTTGGTGTCAATCTTCTCCTTGGCCAAGAAATCATTGAAGGCTTTGGCTGCTTTGGCCTCGGGCAGGAAGAAAGCCAGGGTATCCCCGCCATCCCCGGCGGGATCCGGCAGGTCCCGAAATTCGACCCCCGGAATTTCTCCGATGGCTTTCTTGATTTCCGCCTTGTTCCTCCGCTGCTCAGCCAAAACAAAATCCAGGCGGGCCAGTTGCACTTTTCCCATAGCCCCCTGGATCTCATTCATCCGGTAGTTGAACCCCGTGATGCTGTGGGAATCCTCTCCCCGGGGCAATTCCGGATTATGCTCATGCCCATGGTCATGGTAGTAAGCGGCCCGATGGTAAAGCCGCTTATCGTTCGTCGAGACCATGCCGCCTTCCCCCGTCGTAAGCGTTTTCACGTAGTCGAAGCTATACGTTCCCATGGACCCAATCGTTCCGGTCTTTTTCCCGTGATAGCTGGATCCACAGGCCTGGCAAGAATCTTCCAGAACGGGAATATTTTTCTTCCGCGCCACGGCCATGATTTCATCCATACGGGCCGGAACACCGAGCATATGTACGGGAATGATGGCCCGCGTCTTATCCGTAATCTTCGCCTCCAGGTCCCGGGGGTCCATGTTCAATGATTTGTCTACTTCCGTAATAATGGGGACTCCCGCCGCTTCCAGGATCGCCTCGATCGTGGCCACGAAGGTGAAAGACTGAGTAATAACCTCATCTCCTCGCTGTAAGCCCAGCGCAGCTAAGGCTACACGCAGGGCCGCGGAGCCGGAGGCAACACCCAGGGCATAGGAGCACCCCACGTACCGACAAAATTCGGCTTCGAATTCCAACACCCTGAAAATATTCTTCCGTTTCTCGTTGAAACCATAGCGGAATAGAACCCCCCGATCAATGACTTCGGAGACCGCTTCCCGTTCTTCCTTTCCGATCAACTCTGCCCCACCCATCCTCGTGACCTCCTAATGGAAGATTGCTAATCATGCCGAGACTTGTATGATGATTTCGTAAAAAGTGCTCCAATCGTCACCCCGGCGGAAGCCGGGGTCCAGAACGTCTTGAAATAACTGGATTCCGGCTTTCGCCGGAATGACGGATACCGTAGCAATTTTACTTTTTACGAGTCCATCTTGTATGGATCATTTATATTTTGCCTACTCGGGTTTGTCAACCCCATAGTTGCAAAAATCCGTCTGAAATCTTCGAGAGACTCTTTCGGAGACAGGCCGGGGAAGGCAGCGTGTAGGGGCGGTTCGCGAACCGCCCCTACTGGATTCATGCTTCGGCGGGATTGACGGACTCGCGCGATATGAATATTTAGGCAACGTTTAGGTCAACCGTTTCGTGGTAAGGATTTAGAATTTCTTTCTCAGCTCGGTGTTCTCTGCGGGGAAACGATAAAAGCTAAAAGACACTGTGATAGATGCGGATGACTTCTTCCAATGAGACTGGCCGGGGGTTGTTTTCCAGGGGGCGGGCCACTTTCATGGCTTCTTCCGCCATTCCGGGAATGGCCATTTCGGGAATGCCGAGATCGCTCAGCCGCTGGGGGACTCCCAGGTCTTTGGCCAGTCGCTTCACCGTTTCCACGGCCAGAATGGCGGCCTCTCTTACGGAGAGCCCTTCCACCTTTTCTCCCAGCATTTCGGCGATTCTCGCAAATTTTTCCAGAGAAGAAAACGCATTGAATTCCATGACTGCCGGCAAAAGCAAGGCATTGGCCACACCATGGGGCACCCGGTAGACACCGCCTAAGGGATAAGCCAGGGAGTGAGCGGCCGTTACGCCGGCGTTGGCCAATCCGATGCCCCCCAGGAGGCTCCCGAAGAGCATATGAGTGCGAGCGTTCAAGTCGGATCCCTGATCCACGGCCTGCCGCAGGCTTTTCCCGATCCGCCGGATCGCCTCTTCGCTGAACATCTCCGACATGGGGCTGGCCGCCTTGGAAGTGAAGGATTCGATGGCGTGGGTCAAAGCATCCATGCCCGTGAAGGCGGTAACCGCCGCGGGGAGTCCCAGGGTCAGTTCAGGGTCAAGGATGGACATCTCCGGGTATAAAAAGGGGCTATTGATCCCGGCCTTTTTCTTCTCCTCTTGATTGATGAAAACGGCCGTGAAAGTTACCTCACTCCCGGTGCCCGCGGTTGTCGGCACCATCCCTTTTGGCAAGCCGGCCTTGGGAACTTTGTTCAGGCCTTGAAAATCCCGCGCACGCCCTTCATTGGTTGCCAAAACGGCTGCGGCTTTGGCCGTGTCCATCGCGCTGCCACCCCCCACCCCCAGGACAAAGTCGCACCTCTCCCTTCTGGCTAATCCACCACAGCGATCGGCCACCTCAACCCGCGGCTCCGGTTCTACGCCATCAAAAAAAACGAAGGGTAATTTTTCCTTTTGCAGGGCTTCAGTTATTTTTTCCAGCGGGCCAGCCTTGGCGAACCCCGGGTCCACCACCATTAAAATTTTCTTCCCACCGTGCCTTTTGATAATCGCTCCGGCATCTTCGATGGCCCCAGCTCCAAATATAATCTCGCCCGCGGCCCGAAAGCTAAAAATTCCCACGGCCTACGCCCCCCCTTTCGGTTTTTTTCTCTCCCCTTCAATCCGTCTTGGGAAGGCTCTCCGATCTCTGACTGAAGGCTCTTTCTTCGTTTGTGATTTGATGAATTCCCCCACCCGCTTTTGGGCATCACCCGAGACACTCAAAAATTTAACACCCATACCCCGACGCAAGTGCTGGCTTTCTTTCCCATACTTGTTCGTCCAAATCACTTTGCAAGCCATTTCGATGGGCCCTTTCCCATCGGACATATGGAGCTTCAAAAGGAATTGCTCCCCCAGCTCCATGGGGTTTGGGGTGCGGATGAACACCCCTCCGGGGGTCAGGTCATCGGCGAAGCCCAAAGATGAGTCTTCAAATTCCACCTTTAACATTCCGTCGCCCCGTTCCTCCGTCCCTCGCTGGATGCTCAATTCTGGAACCCCGGCTGCGTTCCCATCCCCCCCCGCAAACCCTCTCTCCGTTTGGAGTTCGGAGTCTTGTTTTTCACTGAGTGCCGGCGCCGGCATCAACTTGCCAATATGGTCCTCGATGCGCCGGCGCTCCTCTTCAGAAATGCTTTGCAGTTGGTTTAGAAAATCATCCAGATATTCTTGGTAGCTTTTCCTCAAGTTGATCCCCTTGCGCACCTCTTCCTGCAAATAGGCATTATCAACGGCAATGGAGGCATAATTACCAAAGATGGAAAGGAATTCCAGGTCGTTCTCGTCGAAACAGCGGTCCCCATCGATCAGCACAACGCTGAGGGCCGCGGTCGGTTTGCCCCGCGAAGAGATGGGGATACTCAAAAGGGAAGTGATCTTCCGTTTTCGCTCCTCGTATTTGAAGAAATCCGAGAAATCCTTTACATCCCGCAGCAATAGCGGACTCCCTTGCTTGAGGGCCCTCCGGGCCATTTCCTTTTCCTCATAGAGGTTCACCTGTTCATCCTCTGAATTCGGAACGCTGGCGAATTGGGCCTTCAGAATCCCGCTTTCCTCATCCACGCGAAATATGGTAGACCGGTGGCCTTTAAGGCAATTGAGCGACTCCCGGGTAATGAGTTCCAGGATTGTGGGTAAATCCTGATGGGCACTGATCATGGAGCTGATTTGGAAAAAGGCCGTAACATCCTCCAGGGTGCCGGCCATATGCTGGAGTTTACTCCTTTGAGCAAAAATTTCTCTTCGCAGGCGGCGAAGCTCCCGTTTTTTTCTGAGGGTATAGACACAAAAGACGAGGATGAGGACTGCGGATAGGATGATATAGGTATTAAAGAACGTTATCGGCTTGAAAAATTCACGGGGAGAACCATGCAACTCTTCAAAATAGTTGACCACGATGAAGAAGGTGAGAATGAGAATAAGAAAGATGGTTATAAACCAGAGCTGCCGGTCTTGTTTCTCCAGCTTTTCAATATCCTTCATCGTGCTGGGGGTTTCATTCACTTTATCGATGGCTTCCCCCTTGGGGGATTTTCCAAAGAATTTCCTTATATTCACTCATTCACCCAGTTGAAACCAAAGACTATTTTTAAGGACCGTCCCCTCCGGAAATCTATCTCTCAGACGCCTTTTTAGGATCGATTATACTGCTCCATCTCCTCCAACACAAGCATCAGGGTTCTCGACGGCTGGACTTGGGGGTCGTAGGCCCAAAAAAATTCTGCTTGCGGATCAAGAATGAAAAATTGATGACCTGGTAAAAATTCAGATCCCCCTCCGTTTTGAGGGGTAATATAGGAAAGAGTACCCCTTTCCTTAATTAAAAGAATGTCTTGATTAGACATCCTCGCGGGGCCTCCAACCGATTCCCTCTAAAGATTATCGGCAACAATAAGCCTTTTCCTAAATGAGCGGGTCAGACTGATTTTAAATGAAAAATCGGGGGGGTGTTGCGTTTGTGCCTCGACCGGGCGATCATCCCTTTGACGTAGCTCCGCTGGGTCTTGGGTAGTTTCGGTTCTTCTCTTTTCTCCAGGCAAATGATGATTTTGTCCAGGTCTTCGTACCGAATATTCATTTCTTCTTCATCGGTTTGCCCTGCCCAGAAACCCGCGCTGGGGGGACGGTCGATGATGCGGGGGGGAATTTCCAATTCTTCCGCCAATTTTCGAACTTGCGACTTCGTCAAGTCGCCGATGGGCAAAAAGTCCGCACCGCCATCCCCGAATTTTGTGAAATAGCCCATCAGTCGTTCAGATTTGTTCCCAGTTCCGGCGACTAGATAATTCCATTTGTTGGCGAAGTAATATAGCGCCGTCATTCTCAGGCGCGGCTTGAGGTTGCCCTGACAGATCTGCCCGGCGTCCGGAACCTGGCAGAGGAAGGCGTCATAGACGGGGGAAAGATCCACTCGCTCCCGGCGGATGCCAAAAGTATCGGCCACGACCAGGCCATCCCGCTCATCTTCCCCCAGGCTGTGGCAAGGCAGGAGGAGGGCGAGGACATTGTCTCCCATTGCCCTTTTGGCCAAGACAGCGACTACGGCTGAATCGATTCCTCCGCTCAGACCGACCAGAACCCCGGCGGCTCCCGCTGCTTCCACCTGGTCTCGAATCCAGCGGCTGATCCGTTCACTCAGTCTCATGCTAGCCTTCTCTTCTTACAATGGAAGAATTTCTATTATCATAGACAAAGTGAGGCACGGTGTCAAAAAAAAACGGGGTCCCGAAAAAATCTCCTCTCTCACGAGTCCATTCCAGGCCGGACAAGCGGAGAATGGGAATTTGAAAGGTGAGGGGCTACTCTTCCACCTTTGTGGCGGTCAGAACGGATAGT
>Ga0315294_10006684_pt1 | contig 12654 bp, 9 predicted proteins | sample YL17G13_40_MG_FD_203626 | JGI IMG/M metagenome (GOLD analysis project Ga0315294, IMG submission 203626) | Sediment microbial communities from Yellowstone Lake, YNP, Wyoming, USA - YL17G13_40 | ecosystem: Environmental > Aquatic > Freshwater > Lake > Sediment | place: USA: Wyoming | collected...
CCCACAGCCCCAGCAGCAGAGGGGGGTGGTGCAGGCGGGCCATGAGCAGGCCGGAGGTGGTGAAGATGCCGGCCCCGATCATATTGGCGATGACGATGTTGGTCAGGGGGAAGAGACCCAGCTTCCGTTGAAGTCCGTTATTCTTATCCATGATCATGAGTTTTATTACCATAAAAGACCCCGGCCTGCAAAATAAAGCGATTTCCGTCGCCTGATGTATGAGACCTTGGCCGGGAGGGCAGGCCTATGATAGGGCCGGGATTTTCTTGAGCCGGCTCAACCATTGTGATAGCATGGCTGGCGGGTTGCGACTCTATAAGAAGGGGAAGCAGGCTGGTCTTCTTTCGGAACCTCAACAGGCGACACTTTTGGCCAACGGGCATATGCTCGTCTTCGACAACAGGCTTGATTTTTCCAGGGTCGTGGAGCTCGACCCCTTGACGCGCGAGTTTCTATGGGAGTATCGGGGCGATGCCCAAAACGGCTTTTTCACCCAGACCTGCGGGTCGAGCCAGCGACTGCCGAACGGAAATACGCTGATCACCGAATCGGAAAAGGGGCGGGCTTTTGAGGTCACGCCCAAAAATGAGATCGTCTGGGAATTCTTGAGCCCACACCGGGCCGGGGAGAATCAGGAGTTGGTCGCGACGCTCTTCGAGATGATTCGGACCAAAAAAAGCTTGAAATTTTTAAAATAGAGCATGGCTATTCTTGGCCGTTTACAAAGAGAAAACGTAGGCAGTGAAAAAAGGGCGGTTCTATAACGAATAGTATGGTGAACTATGGGACCGCAGATTCATAAAATGCTAAGTGAAAAGCCACTATCTATCTGATACTATGAGAGATATATCCGGCGATAGGCAGACAATTAAGGTCTTTTCTGCGGAAAATTAGGCGATCAGGGTATTATGATGTTAAAAAGATCTTTTTCCCCATATAAGGGAATTAAACGCCTCTAAAACTACCACACTAAACGTCATAGAGCCGTAAAGGGCTTGACTTACTCAAGATATTTTAATCTAATTAATGAACTTTAAAGTTCAAATAGTCATTGTTGAGCGGGGAGTTGAGGGAAGTCAAATAGGGCAGCTTAGTTGACGAAAAGGCGGAGAATTCTGCTTGTTTTCCTGATTGCGGGAGACGTTTTTTTTGTTTTTTTCTCTCTCAACCTGGCCTATTTCATTCGTGCCTATATTGGCCGATCTCCAGACAATTCCCTGTTCGCCTTAGCCGCGAGGCATCCCCTTCTCATGTCGTTCTTTATAATCATTTATCTTTTCTCCTTCTACGTATTCGATCTCTATAATATTAAAAATCCATCCTTTAACAGACTATTCAAATATTCTTATCCCGGAGCGATATTATTTTCGACTTTTTTAATATTTATTCAATTCTGGTTTTTTCCCTATCGCTTTGGAAGGGGAGTTTTCTTATTCAACCTCGTCATCCTTACGGCGCTTTTTCTTCCTTGGAGGATTTTTGTTTTTCGCTGGGTTTTGCGGATGATTTCGCCCCAAAAAGTTCTCGTCATCGGAACCCATAAGGAAGAAATAGTCCTCCGCTCTCTGGTGGGCATGATTCCCGGCTACAGGATTTGCGGCTCTATCCCCATCGGCCGGGATGGCCGCACCAACAGGCCCCGCCACATTAGGCGAAAAATAGAAAGCGTCCTGGTCGGTTGGACTCCCGATTTGATAATCATCAGTCTGAATATAAGGCCGGAGAGAGGATGGAGCGAAGTTTTTTTATGGATTCGAGTCAAGGGTATTCCGGTCGTCGATTTTCCGACATTTTTAGAGAATCTGACCAACAAGATCCCTCTTTCCCATATCAACGAGGACTGGCTTATGCTGGGAGCTATTTTCTGCAAGCCTAGAAGCGTTCGCTATGAGAAAGTCAAAAGAGTCTTTGACCTAATTGTCGCCTCCTTCTCTTTGGCTCTCAGCCTTCCGCTGTTCGTCATCATTGCCGCGTTGGTCAAATCAACGTCCAAAGGTCCTGTATTTTTCATCCAAGAACGGTTGGGTAAGAATAAAAAGCCTTTTGCCTTATGGAAGTTCAGGTCAATGGTCGTCAAGGCTGAAAAAGGCGTTCCCCGATGGGCTAGCCCCGATGATGCGCGCGTGACAATGGTCGGCCGGCTCTTGCGAAAAATCCGGCTTGATGAGCTCCCCCAGCTTGTCAATATCTTGCGCGGCGACATGTCCATCGTTGGGCCTCGGCCCGAACGGCAATATTTCGTCCGGCGCCTGGAAGCAAAGATACCTTTTTATTCCTTCCGGTTCATGGTCAAACCTGGCATCACCGGCTGGGCGCAGATCAATTATCAATACGGAGCGTGCATTAAGGACGCCAGGCAAAAATTGATGTACGAGCTTTATTACATCAAAAACCAGTCATTGTGGCTGGACCTGAAAATCATGGCCAAGACCTTGAAAGTGATCATGTTCAGAGCCGGCCGTTGAAGCCATGTCCTCCCCCCGAAAAAACGCGCTCGTAAAGACCGCCCGGTCTCAGAGAGAGAGGGGAGGAAGTTGCCTGGCCAGGAACCGTCTGGACTACTTGAAAACATCGTTGATCCGGCCGGCGGCCTACAGGGTCTGGCGAAAGAAGGCCGTTCTTTACGGCGCCGCGGCGGCCGGCCGGCCCCCCGCTATCTTGGAGGTCGGCTGCGGGCAGGGGTTCTTTCTGCGGAGCTGGAAGAAATGGTTCCCGGCTTGGAGGGTTTTCGGGTCTGATATCCATTTTTCCGGCTTGCTCACCGCGGCCAGGACAGGCCGGGAGGCTCTGTTCGTCCGGCACGACGCCAGGATGATTCCTTTTCGCGGCCGGATTTTCAACATTCTCTGCGCTTTCCAAGTGATCGAGCACATTCCCGATCCCGACCGGTTCCTCCGAGAGGCCCACCGAGTCCTCCGGGAAGACGGGCTGCTTTTGCTGGCCACGCCCAATCCGTCGGGTATCACCGCCAGGCTTCTAAAAGATCGCTGGACCGGCATCCGGGCCGATCACGTTTCGTTGCGGAGCCCTTCTCAGTGGCGGAGCGCGCTGGAGGGGGCGGGCTACCGGGTCCTCGACGACGGAACGACAGGACTGACAAGGTTCCCGGTGCTCAAATGGCTGCCCTTCGGCCTCCTCAATTGGCTTCCCATGGCCCTCCTCGGCTATTTCCGCTGGGAGCGGGGCGAGAGCTATATGGCCGTGGCCCGTAAGTCCCGGCCCACCCCTAAAAAGCCGGCCTCGACTTGATAATTTCCCTTTCTACAGAGACAATACCATCATGCAGCCCGGGGAAGTCTCGTCTTCCGTAAGACGGAGAGAGCTTATGGTCGTCTATGTGGCAGGTCTTCTGCCTTTTTTAGGGAGCCTCTTGCGCGATTTCGTCATCCTCTCCAGATTCCCGGCCACGGCGGTCAACAGCTTTTTCAGGTACTTCTACCTTTCCAACCTGATCGCCCTCATTCCGGGCGAATATATTTGGACGAAATACAACACCCTTTCCGACCGGCGGATCAGGATTCCCTCCGCCGAGGTTCTCCTGTTAGGCCTCTTCACGGCCGCCGCCGCGTTCATCGCCTTTTTGGGCGTCGGGGTCATCTCGGCGGACTGGGTCCTTATTCCCCTGTTCAGCGTCCTGGCCGCTTATCCCATCGGCATCACCAACGGCCTCAAGCATTACCTGACTTCCAAGATCGTTTCGGCTTTTCCCAATGTCATCATGGCCGGATTGACCCTTGTCCTGGCCTTCCGGCTTTCAAAATCTTACCTGCTGTCCCTGCTTGTGACCTTGGCCGTTTTTTTCCCCCTGGTCATGCGACTCAACGGGGTCCGGACGACGTCCGAACAGTTGAACATCCGGAAAACGTTCCGATTCATCCTCCTGGTGGCCATACCTTTCCTCGTTTTCCACATGGGCAACTTCCTGGTGCTCAGCTTCAATGTCCATAAGAGCCGGCTGGTCCTGTGGGGCAACCGGATATCCAACTACCTGTTCACCTTCCTTCTATTGGCTGCTCCCGTGTTCATCAACGCCATAAAAAATCGGCCGGTAAAGATCAGCCATTTCAAGAAATATATCCTTATGGCCCTGGCTGCGGTCCTGGCCCTGTCGGCCGTCTCCGCTCTGTCGGCCGCCGCCTCGCCGGAGGCAGCCCTCGTCGTCCTCAACGCGGCCCTGGCCCTTTTTTCTTCTCTGGTCTTCTATGTCGTCAAGATCGTCGTCGTCCGAATGATCAACGACGGGAGCGGAGAATGGCCGGCCATATAAACCCTGTGGGGAAGATGACAAATATCGAGAGGCGGCGGTACATCTTTGCTAATCTCTTCTTCATCGTCGTCCTCTTTCCCTACGTTTCTCCCTTTAAAACTCCCTTCGATACCCAACCCTGGGCCCTGTTGGCGGCCTTGGCCCTGGCTCTGATCTATTTTGAAATCCCCCGGCCCCTCGCGCCTTTGTTTTTTGTCGCGGCTTACGCTGCGCTTGTCCTGGCCGTCGGCCTTATCCGGAAAACCTCCGTTCCTGTGGACGGCCTCCGGTCATTGGCCTGCTATTTGGCCGTGTGCTTTATCGCTTTGGCCGCCTATAAGCTCCATGCTTATGTGGACATCAGGCTGTTTCTGGCCGGGGTGGCTGTCTGGCTGGCCGTTGGCGTCCTGCAGCTCGTCGTTGATGAGCATTTCCTGCTGGTCTTATTGCCCAGAGCGACGATATTTGGAAACCGCGGCGTCCTCGGCCTCGCGCCCGAGCCCGCCTATTATGCCAGGGTCCTCGTCGCTTTTTTCATCCTGAACGAGATCTTCCGCAAGGAGAAGCGATACAGCTCCGGCCTCTATCTCGCCGTTGCGGCCGCCCTCGCTTTCCAGATCGTCATCACCTTTTCCGTCATCGGCCTTGTTTATCTTCTTGTAGGCGCCGCGGCCAAAGGGATCTCCTTGATCTGGGAAAATTCTCGTAAGGAACGATGGATTGCAGCCGTTGTGGCCTTGATTCTTCTAGCCGGCTTCGCCGCGTTTTTTCTTGTTCCTGACCTGAAAAGCAGCCGCGGCGGCGCCTATTTGCAAAGAGCTTCCGGCACACTTTGGAGGCGAAACACACCGCCGACCACAAGTGGGCAACAAGGCTCACCAAGACGGAAAGTGCCCGGCACGTTATGGGACCAAAGCACTTCGACAAAAATCGGGAACCTCGTCTGGGGCTTTTACGGCGGCCTGGTCGAGACCAGAGGATTGGGCTTCGGCCTCGGCTCAAAGACCCGGGGCGAGGTCCCGCCCTGGCTCAGCCGGCTGTCCGGCGTGAAGCGTTCCTGGGGCGGACGAATCGGAGGAGGCCTGGTCCAGGGCGTTTACGAACTGGGCGTTATCGGGCTTATCTTCTTTTTCGTTCCGCTGTGGATCATCGCCTGGAGTGCCTGGAAATCGCGGCCCCTGCGGAGCGCTCTGTGGCTAACGCTGATTCTCATCTGTCCGGCGGCAATGTTCAGCGAATCGCCCGCCTTCCCCCTGTTCGGATACCTGCTGGGAGTGCATACTTTTTATCTGCAAAAAGCCAGAGAAGCTCAAAAGTCTCCCAAGAGGGCTTTGGCAGACAGTCCAGGCCGGGGGCCGGCCAAAAAAGTCCTGGTGCTCAACCAGTATTTTCCCCCGGATATCGCCTCTACAGGACAATACGCCGCCGACATCTGCCGGGCATTCCGCCGGGCCGGCTGGCATGTTCACGTGGTGGCCGGCCAGCCCAGCTACCAGGCTTCGGCCGCCGACGCTCCAGCCTATGAGGAGATGGACGGTCTTGCTGTTTATCGCCTTCCTCTTCCCGGGTCGCGGGGCCGCGAAAAGATGGCCGTCCGGGTGATCGGCTATGCGACGTTTCTCCTTCGGGCCCGGCGCAAAGCGCGCCGGCTGGCCAAGGACATAGGCTTCGAGGCCGTGGTCACCTTTCACAACCCTCCTTTTCTCGGGCTCATCGGCGCCGGCCTCGTGCCTGGAAAAATCCCGCGTTTCATTTTCGTCTCCTACGACCTCCATCCCGACGCCTTGCTGGCGGCCGGATGGAAGCTTCCGCGGCCGGTCGTTGCGCTGTGGAATCTTATTAACAAACGAATCTACGGCCGCGCCGAACACATCGTGGTGCTGGTGGAAGGGGCTAAAGAGATACTCCACCAGGACAGGGGAGTGCCTCTCCAGAAAATCCGGATCATCCCCCTGTGGGGAAAGCCGGAGCTGGAGCCCCGGCCGCCCGACCTCCGGATTCGGGAAGAGCTGGGCCTTCCGCAGAACGCTCTGCTCCTTCTCTATGCCGGAAACATGGGCATCATGCACCCCCTGGAGGGCATTATCGAAGCGGCCCTTGATCTCAAGGAGGAGCCTGTCTATTTCGTATTTTTGGGAGAAGGCCTAAAGAGGCGCCGGCTCATGGCTCGGGTGGAAGAGCATCAACTTGGTAAAGTTCTTTTCTTGCCCTATCAGCCGGAAGAACGCTTCATCCGCATCTTGTCCGCCGCCGATGCCTGTTTCGTCAGCTTCGGGCCGGGCATGGAGCGGATCACCATCCCCTCCAGGACCTACACCTTTCTATCCGCCGGAAAACCGCTGATCTCGATCATGTCTCCGAAAGCCGAAGTCGCGAGGCTGGTCGCAGCCAACGCCTGCGGCTGGAACGTGTCTTCGGGCGAAGAGCTGGCCGGGCTCCTTCGCCGTCTCCTGGGCCGGTCCGAAGAGCTGGCTCAAGCGGCGCGCAACGCCCGGGCTGTTTACGTCCGGGACCATCGGCGGGACGTCATCGTCCAAAAGTATGTGGAGCTATTGGGCGAAAAAGAAAGCTAAGAGAATGAGCCCGACTGGCCGCCAGAACGCCACTATTATCAGCCTGAGGTTCAAGCCGGGGCTCAAGAAATATTTCGGGCTCATCGGAGAAAACCTGAGAAGGAAGGGCATCGCCGTGACTTACCTGCTCGCTTCAGGCTACGCCGACATTGAGGGCGACTTGGCCGGGGCAGTGAACATCGTGGCCGCCCAAGACCTCAAAGGCATCCTTCGGGAGACGGCGGCGTTTCTCTTCAAGCCCGGAACCCGGATCGACCGGCTGTTCGCGGCCCCTCCGGCCTTTATCTGCTTTTTCAACCCCCATCCGCTTAACCTTTTTTTCGCCCGGCGCCTCAGGCGCCGATACCCCCGGGCGCTCATCAGCGTTTTTCTTCATGAGCCGTTTATGCCCGACAAGGCCTGTTTCGGGATGCGCCGGGCGGTTCTTATCCATACCGTTGAATACGTGCAAGCCTTGGTCATGAGATTCGTGGGGACCGTGATCGCGCCATCGGATTATGCCCTCCATAAAATCCGCGTTCGGTTTCCCAAATTCAAGGGCGCCGTCCAGGTGGCGCCGCTCTTGACCCCGGACTCGTTCAAGCCCGAGCCGAGGAGGCCGACCCACTTCGCCATGGTCGGGATGGCCAACAACGCAACCGGGCACGATGACTTCTTCCGATTCGTCAACTCTGTGGCGGCCCGGGACAAGGACTATCGGTTTGTCGTCATCAGCTCGTCCAACCTTTCAAAATATGCCGCCCAGCTGCGGGAAGAGGCCCGAGGCCTGGTGACCTTCATTAATAAAAAAATCATACACGACGGAGAGATCAATGACGTCATCCGCCGCAGCTACGCAGTCTTACGCTTTGATAAGGGATTGACCCAGAGCGCAGTCCTGGTCGATGCTTTTATGAACGGCTCAACGGTGATCGCCCGCGACATCCCCGGCCTCCGGCAGCATATCCGGCACAAGGAGAACGGTTACCTTCTCCCTTATCATTTCAATAACGAGGACGTCTGGGAAGCGACGGAATTTGTCAAGGCCCATCACGCGGAGTTGTCGACACAGGCCAGGAGGGATTTTGAAAATATCTGGGCTGAAGACAACTTCGAGAGGTATTACCGTTGGCTGCTCGATTATTTCGAAAGAGTCTAAGCCTGTCATGAGGAGTCCATACGCCAAAGTCGGAGCCCTGGGCCTCGTTTTCCTCTACCTGATGGGCTTGGGCTTTTTCTACATCAAATATGTCCCCTTGGTCTTGGCTTTCCAGGTCGTTTTGGCTCCCGTCCTGGCCGCCGTGGCCGTTTTGACCGCCGCGGACAAAACAAAAGGGCTGCTGGCCTTTGTTTTTGTTTTTCCGCTCATCAACAACCTGCCCTATTTCTTCGGCATCACCGAACCCCTGCCCCACGCCCCGACGGCCCTCGTTCTTTTCCTTTTTTATTTTCTAGGCTGGATCATCCATCGCACTTTCGTCGAGGCCGGGGAACAATGGACCGGACCTCTGCGGCGGCCGCTCGTTCTCCCGGCCCTGCTCATCGTCCTCTCGGCGGCCGTGACCTTTTTCCGCTACTCCAATTTTTTCCCGTTTCAGAGCGACGGCCTGTATGAGCTTGTGGTCAACACCCAAGGTGTGACGGCCGGCGGGGCCTTCATGAGCATCGTCTTCACCGTACTCAACTACCTGGGCGGCTTCGGCTTTTATCTCGCTTTCACCGACACCGTGAAATCCGAGAGTTTGCGGAAAAAAGTCCTAACCGTTTTGAGCCTGAGCGTTTTCCTTTCGCTGGCTTTCGGGTTTGTGCAAAGCTTCTACGACATTCGGCTCGGCAACAATCCACTCAGCATCGCCTCTGGAATCATCAACGCCACCTTCAAGGACGCTTTGTCCTTTGGGTGCTTCCTGTCCATGGCCGTGCCCATCTTTCTCGGAGTCGTGGCCGGCTTCCGGGGCGCTGTCTGGCGGATATTGGCCGGCCTGGTCATCAGCCTGTCTTTTTTTCTGATCCTTTCCTCGGGCTCCAAAAGCAGCCTGGCCGGCCTGGCTGCCGCTCTTCTTTATTTTCTGATAATGGCCGCCGGCCGCCTCCATCGTCAGCGGCTGGTTATTCCGGTCAGACGCCGTAGATACCGCCTTTGGGGAGCGACGGTTCTTGCCCTTCTTCTTGTCGCGGCCATCCTTATGACGAGGAACAGGCCCTTCCTGGGAGGATTCAAATCGGCCAGGACGGTGGAGCGTTTGGAAAAAGCCCCCTATATGCTGAACCTGAGGCTGGAGACTCTGTGGAAAACAGCCCTTTTCTGCCTGGCCGACTATCCCTTTACCGGGGTCGGCCTGGGCGCCTATATCATCGAAAGCGCCAACTACGCCTCTCTCCACGGAATCGATATCGGCGTTTCTCAGTCGGCAGAGAATTATTTCTTGCAAGTGGCGTCCGAACTGGGCGCGGCCGGCCTTCTGCTCTTTTTGTGGATCTTCTGGATGATTGCCCGGCGAATTCGGGCGGCCTTCCTGAGCGTTCCTGAAGGTTCGCCGGACCGCTGGCTCCTTATAGGCGCGACGTCGGGGCTGCTGGCCTACCTGGTCAATATCCAGGTGCATTCTTATATCGGAAGCTATGAAATCACCTTTGCTTTCTGGCTTCTGGTGGGGTTGATTTTTTCAATGGGCCAAACCGCCGAAGGAATCCGGGACGAGGATGCCGGCCCAGGCCGGCGCGGAGCCGGCCGCCGCTTCACGATCTTCGCCGCAGCCTTCCTGGCCCTCTTCAGCGCGGTCCATCTTTGGAACTCGCTCCATTCCCTGTCCCTCACCGCGCGGATGAGGAATTTCGGCATAAGCCAGGAGTTCGGGTTGGACCGTCCAGAACATACGGCCGACGGACGGGAATTCCGCTGGACCCGGAGCTATGCCGGGATTCCGCTCCAGGTCGTCAAGCCCGTTCTGTCCATCCCCCTGCACTGTTCCCATCCGGACATCGAAAAGAATCCGGTCCGCGTAAGAATCTTTTGGACCAACGACTTCTTCAAGCACAGAAAGCTGCTCAGAGAAATCGTCCTGGCCCGCGGCGATTGGCAGGAGATAACCATTCTCCTCACTGAGGAGGTCGGTCAAGAGGGGATCCTGTTCATCAAAGTCAGCCGGACGTGGACTCCTCTTAAAGTGACGGGCGCCCCGGACCCGCGGAACCTGGGCGTGGCCGTGGGCCGGATCTCCTGGCACGATTTCTGAAATGCATCTTAGCCTTGCGCTTTAAACGGGCAGAATATAGAGTATTTGTGAGGCGGGGCTGTAGAGAGAATGGGCATGACCTGGATCCAGCGAACAAACGGCTTGGTCATGTTTCTTGTTTTCTTTTCTGTTGAATCTGTCTATGCCCTTCTATTCTCCCATAAGTCGTGGATCTTCTACCTGTTGTCCTTGCTGATCTGGCTGGCACTCTGGCTGCTTGCTTTTCTTTTCTTCAAGCTCCTGTCGCTCGCGGCCGGGATCGTATCCAAGAGGGCTCTGGCCGATCGCCTGGCCGTTACGTACTTTACCGTCATCCCCCTCTTTCTTTACAACATGATCCTGGTCATCAAAATAGTGCCGGGTAAAATATCCTCTCCATCGAACTTGGGAGTCATCTTCTTTTTTATTCTTTTGTTCATTATCTTTTTTTTAGTGCTTTCTTGGGCTTGGAAAAACTCCCGGCCCGCTGGCCGGAACCATCCCCCCTATCTGGTCCTGGCCATTTTGCTTCCCGTTATTAACGCAACCAATGCTTACTGGATTCTTCCCGACCTCCCGGGTGACCGCTGGGGCCGTCACGTTTTTTCCATCGTCCTCATCAACATCCTCCTGCCTTTGATTATCATTTTGGTACTAAGGGCATTTATCAGGAGGCCCGCTGCCGCCAAAATCCCAGCCCTTTGCCTTATGGCTGCCGTAATTTTGGCGGCTGTGAGCCTCGCGCCAATCCCGGCCTTTCACAACCCCGAGGATCAGGCGCCCTCTCTGGCCCAAGGAAAGCCTGGGCCCAATGTCATTCTTATTGTCATGGATAGCGCCCGGGCAAAGGATGTATCCCCCTATGGACCTTGTGCCGCGACCACACCGCGTTTATCCGATCTCGCCCGGGATTCAGTTGTTTTCGATAATGCCTATGCTAATTCCAATTGGACGATTCCCTCCCATGCCTGCCTGTTCACCGGTTTCCTGAGCTCGATAACCCGTGCAAATTTTCTAAATGCAGAGACTGAGGAAGTTGCACCCCTAGGCGATCAGTTTAAAAGCCTGGCCACTATCCTGGCGGAACACGGATATTCAACCGGAACTTTTCCGGCCAACAGTTATTTCCTCAGTCGCCGCTTTGGTTTCCACCAGGGCTTCCAGCGCCTCTGGAACGGAATCTCACGCGATTCATATCTCCTGGCTCCGATGCTCGTCTATAGATTGTTTACATCCCCGGCCGTTAAGGATTGGATGGCGCGAAACTTTCCCTCAGACGCATTTAGATCTGCGGCGGACCTGAACGCTATAATCTTCCGCTGGCTTGACCGGCCCCAGGATAAACCATTTTTCCTTTTCGTGAACTATATGGAAACGCATGGGATCAATTATTTGCCGGAATTTTACAAGAAAGAGTTCGAAGTCGGCATGCCCCCGAAAACTCCGGTGATTGATCCTCGAACGGATATTCTCATCCTCAAACAGAGCGCTAAGGCTTACCTCCGGTCTTGGTACCGGGCTGAGCTCCATGCCGTTGATTTCGAGGTTGGGCGGGTCATCGATTTTTTAAAGAAGAAAGGGGTCTATGAGAACAGCTTGATCGTTATCACATCTGACCACGGTGAGCTCCTCGGTGAACACAACCGTTTTTCACATGGCGGCTATCTGTACCAAGAGAGCCTACATATTCCTTTGATTGTAAAGTATCCGCGGAGCGCTGCCGCCGGCACGAAGGTGTCGAGTCCTGTGGGCCATGTGGATATTTTTGCGGAGATCTTATACCGGCTGGGAATTTCTCCTCCGCCGGACATCCAGGGAGAACCCTTTAACCAAATCACCCATCCCGTCATCGGTGAAAGCCATCATATATCGAAGACGTCTATTATCTCCAGGCGGGTTCCCGGTTTCAAAATGATTGAATACGCTGATGGGCACCAGGAGCTGTTCGATATCCTGAATGATCCCGACGAACAGAATGATCTTCCGGATTCCGAGAAGCGACGGATCATCCGGCAGGAGCTTGAGCAATACCGGGATTCCCTGAAGAAGATTGCCCGTAAATACGATAGGGATTTTGAAAAAACGAAATTCGATTCGTTGGGCTATATCAGGTAGTGACAGCAAGGCTGCATGAGATATTGACCCGGATGGATAAATTCCTGGGACGGGGAGAATATTAAGGCACTATCGGAGGCGTCCCATGAAGAAAAAGATGGTTTTAGTGATGGGAGCATTGTGGAATGTTGCTGTCCTCTTTTTAAGCGGCAAAGTTTTCGCCCTGGATGGTCTCATCCCGCGCTTCGCCTTTGAGCCCTGCGATATCGGGTTCAAGCGGCCGGCGCGGCCGAGCGCCTATTTCGACAAGGCCGGCCGGGGATTTTCAGCGGCCTGCTCATAGCAACCGTCTCCGGTTATCGTTTCTTGTTGAAATAGCCCTTCGAGCATCCCTCGGGAATCGCGGTCAAGCTCCACGCCGTTTCGACGAGCGTATCAGGCGCGCCGGACGACCAAGTACCCCGTTCGGTCGATGTGTATTTCTGGTCGCCGTCGTACGAGGTCTCGGTGCGGTCGTACTCGGTGTAGACGGTCTCGCTCAACAGCTTCCCGCTCTCTCTCCAGCGGGACCAGGTGCCGACCTTCC
>Ga0315294_10006685_pt1 | contig 12654 bp, 11 predicted proteins | sample YL17G13_40_MG_FD_203626 | JGI IMG/M metagenome (GOLD analysis project Ga0315294, IMG submission 203626) | Sediment microbial communities from Yellowstone Lake, YNP, Wyoming, USA - YL17G13_40 | ecosystem: Environmental > Aquatic > Freshwater > Lake > Sediment | place: USA: Wyoming | collected...
TACGGAATCGTGTTCTTCAGCGATAAGGAACCTCATCTGGCGGCCATTGATGCCGCTGCAAGGGTCGCGGGCGAAATCGGCTGTCCGACGCTGCTGGTATGCCCGGATGTGCCGCCGCCGGGGATGGCCAGAGATGCTGCATTCGAACACGCCGGCAGGGTTGCCCGCGAATACGGCGACGCCGCGGCGAAGCACGGCGTCAGGATCGCCCTCGAACCGCTGGGAATGCACCCGTTCGTGCCCGGCTGTGACGAAGCTCTGAAGATTCTCGGGATCGCGGACCATCCGGCGCTCGGCCTGATGATGGACACGTTCCACTATTACAAGTCCGGGATTTCAATCGAATCCATCGAGAAGATGCCGGCCGACAAACTGCTGGTCGTCCACATCAACGACTGCGAGGACAGGCCCAGGCAGGAGCTTCAGGACTCCCATCGGCTGTATCCCGGCGAGGGAGTGATTCCCTTGACCTTGATGCTGCGCGTACTGAAGGCGATCGGGTATGACGGCGCGCTCTCCGTCGAGATCTTCCGCCAGGAGTATTGGGACCGGCCGATAGACAGCATTGCCCGCGAGTCACTTCATTCGCTGAAACAGGCGATGGCGATCGCCGGCGTCTGATGCAGACACGGAAGCCCGGCTTGCGGGAGGCGGCAGAGCGCCTCCCCTACAGGGAACGCGGATTCACGCAAGGAGGTGCTAGGCAAAGCGCATTTATGCTAACCCGGAAATCGAGTTACATCCTGACGCTTATGGCTGCCCTCACCCAAATATCTCCCGTGCAAGCCGACGTACCGACGAATCTTAAGCCGCCCGTCGAGGACGGCATCTGGATCAGGCCGGCGGCGGAAGGTCCCGCAGAGCCTATCATCGGCTTCAAGGACGGCATCCGAATCGCACTCTGGCCGACGCGTGGTCCGAGAGGCGTCGTCCGCGTTCATGCCCAGCACGTGTTTCCGGGCAAGAAGTACCCAACGGTCAACTTCATTGCGATTGAGCCTGTCGTTGCCGGGCAGCGAGGTCTCTCGGAGTTGGAGTTCAGCAAGCCGGATGATCGGCGGGGCCTGAGGATGTGGCTGTCCGACAAGCCCGACGGGCCGGACGCCCTGCCCTGGAACCCATCGCGCGGCAGGCTCGGAAGAATCCGGGTCGGCGGCAAGAGCGTGCAGACTCTCTCAGTCGTGCTGAATGTGGAGAAACTGGACAACGGCGCTCACCCGTCAATACTGATCACTTTCCGCGCCGACAGACCGAATGAGGTAGGCTTCAAGGTTCACGCCGCGAAGGACAGCGCCCCGATGGAGTCCTGCGTGCTCACGGCGACGATGGGCAACTACTCGCGGACGCGGCTTCTCTGGCTGAAGGACGAAGTGATAGACAGCCGGAAGCTCTGGCCCGACTTCGAAGGCGACGGCTTCTGCGAGGCCCGTGATTTCCCCGCCGGCCGGTTTCGCCGTGAGAAGGACGGCACACTCACCGTCGCCATCAGCCCGAGCGAGTCCGACCTGTCCGCCGCCGACATGTCTCCCGGCGGATGGACGTTCGCTGGGAAGGTCGCAACTCAGTACTGGCGGAAGTACCCCGGCACGGCGAAGCCGGACCTCCGCGTGCGGGTAAACGGCCGGGCGATGTACTGGCGCACCCAGGCCGAGATCCCCGGCGGCGTCTCATACGAGAACTTCGAGCTGATCGAGAAGTTCGAGCCGGGGACGGAGCTGTGGTTTGGGGTGACGCTGGAGACGCCGAGGGAGATGGGCTGGCCGAAGGGAATGGGCGATGGTTGACTTGTCCGCCGTAGCCTTGGCGAAGGCGTATGGTAGGAGCTGGATGATCCATCGAGTCTCAGGAAGTGATCTCAGCCGGTAACCTGGCCAGTAGTTGCGACAAGACCTCCTCCGCCAACTCCCGAGCACTTGCAGCTTCGTCCTGAGACGGAGGTACTGCCTCTCCCGGATAGCGGTATACCGTCGCGTATTCAGACAGACCGGCCGACGAGCGAAGGATGTTCTCCAGACTCGGATCCAGCTTACTGCAAATGATTCCAAGCTCGGTGAGACTGTGTGTCTTCCTGAACGGCTGGTCATGCCAAGATAAGAAGCCTTTCATTGCTTTCTCGACCGCCTGCTGGCAGTGAAACAGCGCATCCTCGAGAAGCGGCGGCTTGGCCTCTATATCAACCGATGCCGCACGCAGGTCATCCCCTGCCTTCCTGAACCACGATCGTGTTTCCTCGATCTTCACCGGGTCATGCGGCATAGAGTTCTCTCCCCTCGCGGACAACGGTAGACGGCAGTGAGGCCTTCAGATGCAGTCGGCTCTCAAACTTGCTTCGCGGCCAGACGTGAATATCAACCGCGGTCCGCAGACCCCACAGAGCGTCATAGGCGCGGGTTGGGCGAAGGAGCTCAGGTGGGGAATCGTCCGGCATGACCAGCAGGATATCGTAGTCGCTGTCGGGGCCGGGTTCGCCGCGTGCCATCGAGCCGAAGAGGTAGATGCGCTCCGGATGGTATGCCGTGACAAGCCGCTCGACTATCTCCGCAAGGAGTTGGTCCGCTTCGGTTCTTGCTGATGAGCCGTCCTGCACTGCGCCGCACCTCACCTGGTCTCGTTCGCACTCGAACTTGCTACCTCGCACTATACCTTATGGGACGACGCATGTCAACTTGGCGGCGGCGTGTCATTCGAGAACTTCGAGCTGATCGAGAAGTTCGAGCCGGGGACGGAGCTGTGGTTTGGGGTGACTCTTCAGACGCCGAGGGAGATACGCTTCCCCTAGCTGGTGCCGGGCTTGCCCTCCGAAGCCGCGGCGGAGGAAGGTGTTGGGTGTTCGGAGTTGGGCCGCCGGATGCCGTCTTGGTTGGGGCAGGATTTGTAATCTTGCCCCTTTCAGCAAATGGGAGTCCGCGACTCCACCCGGCGGGCGATCACAGAGCCCTCTTGCCAGTCTGGGCCGGATCAAGAATCCGGCGATGTGTAGCAACTAGTCTCCCTCATACATTGCCTCGAAAACCTCCTCAAAATGCTCGTGGATGAGAGCCTGAACCTCATCCTCAGAGTTATGGCAGAAGTGTTCTCTGATGATCTGCCAGACTGCTTCTTCGTGTTTGTGGTTTTCCTCGTGTGTACCAGGTGAAATGGCATAGGTTTGGCAGAAATCAAGAATTTCTCTCAACTCGTCCGCATCTTTTGCACACATAACTGTCCTCCCGGAGCACGTACGTGATACAAATCATTCTAGCTTGCATCGGGCCTCCCGGTCAACAAGTCTGCCTCAGGGGCCGTTCTCTCAGCACAAACGCGCCCTTGAGGATGAGAGGCAGAAGGCCGGCGAGAGTGAGAGGAATCACGCATCGTGGATCACGCGCCACTCATCACGCGTCCGGCAACCGCGGCCACGTCTAGAAGGCGGTCATGCCAAAACCTTGGCTGCAGTCGACCGTCTCCCCTGGGTTTACTGTGACGTCCTTCGTCTTGATCCTGCCAGGAAAGTCACGTGTGTTATAGCTACCATCGAAGCCTCCCTTTGTATGGCCGGACTGCATGATGACGATATAGCGGCCCGGCAAGACATCTCGAAACTCAAAGTTGCCATTACCGTCCGCTGACGTAGCTTTCACGGCCTCAATCTTGATATCGATGGCTTTCTTGCCTGCAGCTTCTTTTCTATCGAGGAAAATGCTGCTGCCCGTTCCCACCACAAGGACATCGGGTGGTATTTCCTCGATTCCTCCTCCTTTGAAATCGATTCCTCCTTCGTAAATACCTTTCGGCCACTGCTGATGCGGTACGAGCCAGATGCTGGCCCCTACGTCTGGCTTGTCACCGTAGTTTCTATTGAAATAGTAGGTCACAACACCATGTATAGTGCCCTTCTGCTGTACGGAATCCACCGACTCCAACGAGATGGCGCCGCCGCTCTGAGCCAGTTTCATATTAAGCGCCTCGGCCACGTCCACCACCGGCACATAGCTTCGTCCCTTGATCACGATTAGGTTGCTGGATGCCAGCCTGCCATCGATAAAGAGAACCAACTTCTTCGCTTGAGCGGCCGCGATTGCCACCGTCCCCACAAGCATCAGCGAGACGACAATGATTCCTCTGTGCATCGATATCCCTCCCTATGTCTTGAGATCGTCCCAGCCGTAGTCGAAAGCGGTCGGTGACTTGCTCCTATTGTAGGGCGCTTCGTGCTATTTGTCAACGTCTCAGCCGCTATCCCAGCACCAAAGCCCGCCCCGCACAGTCAGAGGCAGGAAACCCAGCACCACCGCAGGAAATATGACCTTGCCCGTGCTTTACGCATCACGCATTACGAATTACGGAGGTATGGGCGGTGCGCCTGATTCTTGAGTAAGCCGACCATCCCGATAGCTATCGGGACACAGGGGGATGAAAAAGGTAGCGCCAGCGGCTCGCTGGCTTCCGGAGAGATGCCGGCAAGCTGCCGGCGCTACGTGTGCTACGTGTGTACGAGTAGGAGTAGGAAGCGGCGGGAGGAAGAACATGTCCATTCGGTTGAGCACCATTGACATCGTCATCATCATCGTCTATCTCGCTGTCGTGATATCCCTCGGCATGTGGATGAAGCGGCGGGCGGCGAAGAACATCGGCAGCTATTTCCTCGGCGAGCGGCAGCTCCCCTGGTGGGCGCTGGCGATGTCCGGCAGCTCGTCGTACTTCGACATCACCGGCACTATGTGGATCGTCAGCCTGTTCGTGGTCATCGGCCTGAAGGGGATGTGGGTGCAGTGGATCTGGGGCTTCATCATCCCGGCGTTCTACATGGCCTACATGGGCAAGTGGATTCGGCGCTCGGGCGTCATGACCGGCTCCGAGTGGATGGAGACCAGATTCGGAAGCGGGAAGGCCGGCGAAGCGGCGCGCGGGTCCTACACCCTGTATGCCGTCCTCACAATCACCGCATTCCTGGCGTACGGCGCGACCGGCATGGGCAAGTTCGGCTCGGTCTACCTCCCATTCAACGAGCACGTATGCGCCGCGCTGATAATCGGAATCACCGGGATTTACGTGATAATGGGCGGCTTCCACGGCGTCGTGATGGTCGAGATATTCCAGACCGTGGTGCTCAGCATCGGGGCGATTGTGATCGCTTACCTGGGCTTTACGCATGTGTCGTCGGCGGCATTGAGCGCGAAAGTCGGGCCCGAGTGGGGCAGCCTCGTTCCGAAGTGGGATTTCGCCTATCTGGCGAGCACCGAGTACAAGCTCTTCGGGGCGCTGCTCATCATCTGGGTGATGAAGGGCCTGCTCCTCTCGCTCTCCGGCCCGGAGCAGTTGTATGACTTTCAGCGGTTCCTGGCAGCGAAGAACCCGCGGGACGCCTCCAAGCTCGGCGCGCTTTGGGGGGTCATCCACACGGTGCGCTGGCCGATGGCGATGGGACTGGCGGTGCTCGGCATAGTGGGACTTGCTCAGCAGGGCGACCCGGAGAAGGTGCTGCCGTCCGTGATCCAGCAGATGCTCCCCGCCGGACTGAGGGGATTCGCGATCGCGGCCCTGCTCTCCGGCTTCCTGGCGACCTTCAACTCCACGGTCAACGGCGGGGCGAGCTACATCGTGAAGGACATCTATCACAAGTACATCAACCCCGGCGCGTCCGACCGCAAGCTGATCTACGCGAGCTACGTATCCTCCGCCCTGCTCATCATCCTGGGAATCACGATCGGATTCGCGGCCAAATCCATCAATCAGATGTTCACCTGGATCATGGGCACGCTCGGCGCGGGAGTCCTGCTGCCGAACGTCCTGCGCTGGTACTGGTGGCGGATGAACGGCTGGGGATACGCGGCCGGCGCGGTCTCCGGCATGATCCTGTCGCTGATCCAGGCCTTCGTGCCCTGCTTCTCGGCGCTCCCGCTCTATGCGACATTCCCGGCGATTGTGCTCCTGGTACTGGGGATAACTATCGTCGCGACCTGTCTGACCCGTCCGACGGATGCGAAGACCCTGCGGAAGTTCTACGCGGAGGTGCGCCCGGCCGGTTTCTGGGGAGCGGTCGCGCGAGATATGGAGGGACTCGACACCGGTCTCCCCGCGAAGACGCCGTTCAGGCGTGACTTCGGGAATGCCCTGCTCGGCATCCCGTGGATCATCGCGATGTGGATGTGCCCGATGTACGTGGTGCTTCACCGCTTCACCGAGGCTGTGATCTCGGCGGGGATTGTGGTCCTGACGTCACTCGTGCTTTACAGGACGTGGTATGGGAGGTTGGAGGAGGATTGACACGCTCGCCAGGCCAGTCGCGCTTGACAACGCGCGGCAGGTTGGCTAAGATGGCGTTTGACAGGCGGCCCACGAGTTCCGTCACGAACTCCTGCTTGGGAGGAGGCCAATGCCGGCCCGGCAGCGAACGGACAGCATGATCGAAGACATTGTGAAAAAGCTCGCCGCTGAATACGCACCTCAGCGGGTGATCTTGTTCGGCTCGCGCGCTAGCGGCACCGCAGGCCCGGACAGCGATATTGACCTCCTGATCATCAAGGAAACTGCCGAGCGGTTTATCGACAGATGGGTCACAGTTCGCCGAATTTTGTCGGACGCGAAGCGAACCGTTCCGCTGGAGACCATTGTACTCACACCCAAAGAGGTGTCGGATCGGCTGGACATGGGCGACCAATTCATCGCTGAGATCATCGAAAAAGGAAAAGTCCTCTATGCCGCTTAGAGAGGCGCTCCTGAGGCACATCGAGGAAGACTACATGGCCGGGCATCACTGCTCGGAGGTGATATTCACGCACCTGGGGCGATACTATGACCCGGCGTTCGACCCTGCGCTGATGAGGCTGGCGACGGGCTTCGGCGGCGGCATTGCAGAGGAGGCGGATGTGTGCGGCGCATTGGTCGGCGGGGTCATGCTCATCGGCTACCTGTACGGGCGCTCATCACTGAAAGAGGATCAAACGCGCTGCTGGGAACTCTCGCGCGCCTATCGCCGCCGGTTCCTGGAGGAGCTCGGGAGCACCAGTTGCGAGTATTTCACACAGGGCCAGTTCAATCCTGACAACCACCGGAAATGCGCCGAAGAGGTAGTTCTTAAGGCCGCCCGCATCCTGCTCGATCTACTCAATCCGGCGGAGGAAGTCTGAACCGCCAGATCGGACGGTCCACCTTCGCTCCGAGACTCGTCTGGAACGCCCGGAACAGCCCATCCCAGCGATCGCCCTCGAACAGACACTCGGGCACGAACGGGTTCGCTGCAAAGTAGATCGCCTGTCCCCTGCCGTACCGCGACACCGTGATCGCCGGGCTGCCGTCTGGGAACGTCGCAATCACCTGAACATCCGGCCTCGCCGTCCTGATTGACCAGCCGTTCTCTTCACCCCAGCCGTCGCGCCCCAGCGGCCGGTAGATCGGCAGCGTCAGCCCGGGCCGCAGGCCGTCCGTCCACTCCGACTTCCGGAGGATGATCGTATCCCGGGGCTCGGGCTTCAGTACCTCCACGCCGAATATCCGCTCGCGCCAGGACGAAAGATCGCGCCCGTTGATGTCCCACGAGAACACCGTCGGATCCCCGCAGATCACCGTGCCACCGTCCTTTATGAACTTCTCGACCTGCCGAACGACGGACTCCCGCTGGTAAGTCGCCAGAGGAATGTACACCGCCCGGTATTTCGACAGGCTCTTCTCACCGCGGGCAAGCGAGTCATCGTCCACGAGATCGAACCAGGAGCCGACGCGTTCGCCGAGCAGAGCATAGGCCGTGTAAATCTCGTTCGCCTTCGTGGACGGGCCCTGGCCGCGGTGCGAATCGGCCGAGTAAAGGACGGCCACCTCGGGATCGTCCGGGAGTTCAACAGCGTTCATCTCCGTCAGCAGCTTCGAGATGTGCAGCATCACCTTCCAGCGCGCCGGGTCGGTAAAGCGCGGATTGTCCATCTGGTAGTAGGAGATATGGCTCGCACCGCTCCGAAGGCTCTGGCTCACCCATTCGAGCAGATCGTCCGGCGTCATCTCATATCCGGCGTAGTCGAAGGCCTGTACTATGCTGCGAACTGGCTTTCCGGTAACGTCGCGCAGGAACTTCGGCCCGAAGCCGTGGTTGTAGAGCCCCCTGCCCTTCATGCGCTCCGCCGAGCTGGCGTACGGGTCGCACTCCACTATGTCGCTGTACCGGGCCATGAGCGCGAAGTCGTACGGGGTGAAGCCGGTCATAAACCAGTAGTCGCAGGGATTGTAGCGCGCGTTCGGGTCAATGGATTTCAGCGTCTCGTACAAGACCTTCTTCGACTCGGCATACTTGTCCGCCATCCAGCGGTTGAAGGCAATCCATCGGAACGGGCGGTTCGCTTCGTCCCGAAGGTACTCCGGATCGTCCGGCGCGGGAATCGTATATCTCTCGAAGCCGTAGTCCCTCAAGACCTCCTCCGCGCACCGCTTGCCGAACGGGCCCCACTCGGCGACAGGCCCCTCCGGGATCGCGATGCTCGGCTCGTCCCGCCCGACATAGGCAAACACGTAGGGCTTGCCGAGGAACTGGGTCGCGTACTGCTTCAACGTCTGCACCGCCGTGCTGACGTAGACGGGATCGACGAGGGAAACGGAGGGAGCCACCGAGGTCGTGGAACGCTTGATGGGATTCAGAATCTCCGCCCCGGCCTTGATCGCATTTGCCCTTACGCCGCTCGATTCGCAGTTGACGTCGAACTTGACGCCAAAGCGCGCGTGCATCTCCTCCGCGATGTCTCCCTGCCAGGGCAGGTTGTACTGGTGGATGCCGGCCTCTCCGGCCTCACGGTACATGTTTACCTGCTCTTCACGCCACTGGTCGTTGGTGTACTTTTCGGCCAGATGCGCAGGGAGGTTGGCTTTGTTCAGGTGGTGAGTCCAGGCGACTACTGTGTAGTTCCCAGGCTTGCCCGAAAGCAGCTCCTCGAACATCGGCTCGCGAGTGCGCATTCTTGCCAGCCGGCTCCAGTCCGACGAAGCGAGCAGGACGTCCGGTTCCGAGCCCGGCGGAAGCTCCTTCAGCGTGACCAGCGCGTACATGACCTCGCCGGTTCCTCGCGCGCTCAGGATGACCTTGCCTCTCGTGGTGCCGGAAGGCGTCCGGAATGCCTCGCGGAACTCCTCCCAGCCCTCGGGCAGCGAGTCACTCGACTCCCGTGGAAACCGGAGGTTGATGACGCCGGCGCTGGCATTGATGCCGCCCGTCTTGTTCAGGAAGAACACCAGCCCGCATTTCACGCCGGGAGCGCTTCGCCGGTAGAGGATCGAGAGTTCGTAGACCCGCCTCGGCTTCAGGTCCATCATCTCGGCAATGCTCGCGTGTGCGACCGGTAAGACCGCGCAGTTCGAGCCGTTCGGACCTTCTCCTTCGCCGAGCCGGATGAGCCCCTTGTCGTTGCCGTACAGCTCCCAGCCGTCCAGCCCGCCCGAAAAATCGGAGTTCACGAGCAAGTTCTCTCCGGCGAACAGAGCGCCCGCGGACAGCACAACAAGCGCCGAAAGAAACAGCGGAATCTTCATCATCCTACTCAATCTCCCAACCCCCTTCCTCGGAAGTATACCAGTCGCCCATGGGGGGTGTCAATCGAAACACAGCCGCCGTGGGATCCATTTCTTCCGCCCTTATCACTGCCAAGCGGAGGGAGTAGTTCCGCCGATGGATAATCTTAAAGACGATGTCTCAGGGCTGCGCGCAGTACAATCGAAGGAGAGAAATGTGGTTCGGCATCTTTTCGCATTCGGGCTTATATTGTCTTCACTAGGAGCGATCGAAATGCAAGCATCTTCCGGCAAGCCAATTGCGGAGTTTGTGGTCGGCAGTCAGCCGCGCATCGAGGTTTTCGCCTGTGAGCGCCGCGAGACGCCGGTATCACCCTATCTTTTCGGCAAGTTCACCGAGCACCTGGGCAGCAACATCTACAACGGGATGTGGGCGCAGATTCTCGGCAACACAGGTTTCGAGCCGGGAGAGCACTTCGATCCGCGAGGAGATGACCAGCGGGCTGACCGCCTGGCGCTCATCGAACAGTACCTGGGCGTACCCGGCATGGTCGAAAGCCGCAAGCAGGGCGTCGCTTATGCCTGGGCGCGATATGGAGAGGGAGAAGTCTCCTACGCCCTGGATGCAGATCGCGTCAATTCCGACACTTCCCAGAGAATAGAGGTGCGAAGCCTGACATCACCTGAAGCGGGAATCCGACAGGGCGTTTGCCTGCCGCTGCACCGGACCGGCAGGTACGAACTCAGCGTTTGGGTCAAAGGAACAGGCGGAACCTTGTACATAGCTATACACACGGCCGACGACCGAAAGCTGGGCGGGGCCACGCTCACTGACTTGAGCGCCGAATGGCAAAGGCGCACGGTTCGGTTCACAGTCGAATGCAAGGGCGTCTCCCGGGGACAGGTGCTCAGGCTCTCGCTGGGACTGCGCGAGCCGGGTACCCTGTGGCTGGACCAGTGCTTCCTCTTCCCGGCGGACCACAAGCACGGCTTCGATCCAGAGATCGTGCGGCTCACGCGCGATTCGAAAGTCGGCATGCTCCGATATCCCGGCGGGAACTTCGCTTCCGGCTATCACTGGAAGGATGGCATCGGACCGGTTGACGAACGGCCGATCCGCCATAACGCGCCTTGGAACCGCGATGAGCCGAATCATGTGGGTACGGACGAGTTCCTGACGTTTTGCCGGCTGGTTCGGTGCGAGCCGCTTGTCTGCGTGAACGCCGGCGACGGCACACCGGAGGAAGCAGCGGACTGGGTGGAGTACTGCAACGGGGATGTCAGCACGAAGTACGGTGCGCTGAGGGCCAGGAACGGCCATCCGAAGCCCTATGGGGTCAAGTACTGGGAGATCGGCAACGAGCTCTACGGCGTCTGGCAGATCGGCCACTGCTCCGCCGAGGAGTACGCCGACCGGTATGCCCGATTCTACGAGGCTATGCGAGCGGTTGATGCGAGCATCAAGCTCATCGCGAACGGCCAGGACCCGAATTGGAACGCCCCCATCATCGAGCGCGATGCGAGGATCCTGCGCTCTCTCTCCATCCACCTGCTCATGGGCAGTTCCATCCCCGCCGACACATCCCCGGAGACTGTATTCCGTTCCTTCATGGCACTTCCGGTATGGTGCGAGGAGCATCTGAAGGGCCTGGGGCAGCAGATGGCGCAGGGAGGAGTCACCGAGCCCCGGCTGGCGATCACCGAACTGCAAATCTTCACAAAGAAATGGGAACTTCCCAACAATCGAACTGTCACCGAGGCGCTCTCTTGGGCCGGCATGTTCAACTCGGCCGTCCGCCTGGGAAACCTCGTCGAGATTATCACTCATTCAGCGCTGGTCAACCACGGCGCAGGGCTGCGCAAGGAACGCGGCGTGGTCTTCGCAGACCCCGTCTACTGGGCGCAGAGGATGTACGCCGCTCAGCCCGGCCGCTGGCCCGTCCGGCTTCGGATAAGCTGCCCGCAGTTCTCGGTGCCCGAGCTGCACGACCTGCCTGCCGTGGAAAACGTGCCCTACCTCGATGCGGTGGCCTTACTGGACGATTCGGGCAAGGAGTTGAATCTGCTGGTGACCAACCGCCATCCGACCGATGCGACAACCGTCAGAATCGCGCTGAATGGCTTCACTGCCCGGCCCGAGGTATCCGTCCAGACCCTCGGAGCTCCGGACTTCATGGCTCAAAACACTCTCGGGCACCCAGACGCGATACTGCCGAAGAATGGCGTGGCGAAGTGCATCCCGGAGGGCCTTACCTATACCTTCCCGGCATGTTCGCTGACCCGACTGGCATTTCGATCGGCGAAGTAAGCGTTACCTCGAAGTCCGCGGATGAGAAAAACACTCGTCGAACCGGAAAAGCAGATCGAGATAATCGGGGAATACGATGTCATCATCGTCGGAGGAGGGCCGGCGCGTGCATGTGCCGCCTTCGCACATCCTCCACGCCGCGCATGTGCACAACCTGAGAACGGCGCGTGAAAATTGTGGGAACCCGAGTGAGGGCAATTCCGTCTACTAAGGTAGAACGACCGCAGACTACACAGGAGGTGAAACCATGCGTAAGTTCTCCATCGGCCTGATTCTCCTCACTCTGCTGCTTGCAGTCTCCGCGATGGCTTACACCCGCTTCACCCGCCTCGAAGGTGAGATAGTCTCGATAGACTATGCGGCAAAGACTCTCGTGGTCGGGGAGACCGAGGTCTACACGACCGATGCGACCCAGATTCTGAACTGCGGTGAGGCTGCGACCTTCGATGACCTGGCAGTCGGTCAGTACGTGAAAGTCGTCGGCGAAGAGGTAGACGGCCGGTTCATCGCGAAGCGGATCTGCATCAAGCCGACCTGCGACGGGACCGGCCCGAAAGGCGGATGCCGCCAGGGCTGCTGCCCATGTCGCTGATTCCTTTCCGGCAGTCCGCACAGAAGGAAAGCGCGGGGGAACTACTCCTCCGCGCTTCCTCATTTCATGCTCGACGGCACATCAAGCCGGCCTACCACTCCACCTCCACGGAGAGCTTCCGCCCCGGGGAAAGCATGGCGGGCTTCCTGAGACGGATAGTCAGCGCCGTGCCCTGCCTGGCGGTGTCGAAGTCGAGCGACTTGCGTCCGAGCGCCACGATGGTTGACTGAGGCTGAACGCTCTCCGGCAGATAGATGGTCAGCGTCTTCAGATGCGCGCGGCCGTA
>Ga0315294_10006688_pt1 | contig 12650 bp, 12 predicted proteins | sample YL17G13_40_MG_FD_203626 | JGI IMG/M metagenome (GOLD analysis project Ga0315294, IMG submission 203626) | Sediment microbial communities from Yellowstone Lake, YNP, Wyoming, USA - YL17G13_40 | ecosystem: Environmental > Aquatic > Freshwater > Lake > Sediment | place: USA: Wyoming | collected...
GTGCTGCGAACCCTGACCGGTCTGCAGGGGATCAACTAAGGATTTATGACCACAATGAGAAGAGAGCTGCGAGAGATGACTCGACTAAACGTTGACAGTAACCAAGGAAATCTGGCCAGCCCTTTCCTGCCCGGTACGCGCTATAATTGCAAAGAAACCGGGTTCCAGGAGAAGGATCAATGGGCGTACAAGAGAAGTGGATCCGCATCATCCAGCTGGCGATCAACATCCGCGGACGTCCGGGAATCAAGGCGCGGGAATTGGCCAGCCTACTGAATGTCTGCGAGCGGACCATCTACCGCTACATCAACGAGATGTTCCGGATCGGGTGGGACGTACAAAGCGACCAGCGAGGCTACCGGATGGGCAATGAAACCTTCCTGCCCGCGCTGAACCTGACCCTGGAAGAGGCCTTGGCCCTGGTGTTGGCCGCCCGCCAACCGGAGGTGCCGGAGTTGTTTGTGGAATCCCAGTTGGATGGAGCCCTGGCCAAGATCACATCCGCCCTGCCGGTGAGCGTCCACGCTTCCCTGCAGAAAGTCCAGTCCTTAGTCAGCGTGCCATCCGGCCCGCGGAGCGCCCTTACGCTGAAGCAAAAAGAGGTGGCCCGCATCCTGCGGGACGGCGCCAGCCAGAAGACCTCCGTGGAGGCCGTTTATCAGGCCTTCGGCGAGAAGAAACCGGTTCGCCGTCGCTTAGATCCCTACCATCTCTTCTTTCGCGGTCGGGCCTGGTACCTGATTGCCAAGTCGCACAGCGAGGACGGGATCCGCCTGTTCCGCCTGAACCGCTTCCATAGCGCATACCTGACGCCGTTTCCGTTTCAGTGGGAACTCAATTTCAACCTGGAGCGTTTTTTGCAGAACGCCTTCACCGTGGCCGGCGGGGAGAAGGTCACCGAAGTGAAGATCCGTTTTGCCCCAGAGATTGCCCCCTACATCGAAGAAGTGCAATGGCACACCAGCCAGAAACTGGAGCGCCAGCCAACCGGCGATTTGATCTTCACTGTATCCGTGGCCATCCCGGAGGAAGTCCTGCGCTGGGCCTTGAGCTGGGAGGACAAGGCGGAAATCCTGGCACCGAAGGCGTTGCGGGAGCGAGCAAAACGGGTGGCGCAGGCCTTAGAGGAAACGTACAGAGGCTAGCATTCCTTCCCCTGCGGCGGGTGGAAAAGTACCAGGGGGTTCCCAGATTTCTCCGCAAGGTAGGCAAAACGCAAGAGGAACCCGAGAAGGATTCCTCTTGCTCCGAAAAGAGGCGGGAATCGAGCCGGTGCTCCCGGAATCTCAATCTTCGATCCGGAAGCCGCGACGGCGCTTCCGGTCGGACATCGTGCCGATTTCTTCTTCCTTTTCCAGCGCGAAGAAGGCGGTGTGAAGGGTGGTGCTTTTCCAGAGCAGGGCGGAACCGGCCAGCTCTTTGCCGGTGTAGCGCAGATCCCAGCCGTGCCCGGTGGACTTGAACCTCCGTTGGGTGGCCCTTAGGCAGGCGGAGAGGAACAAGCGTGCTTTTTTGGTGGGATCTTTGGCTTCCTTGCCCTTCTCCAGCAAGGCGTCCATGACGTAGCTTTTCACTAATTTGCCGTGCACAATGTGGTAAGCCGCTGTGCGGGAGAGCAGGTCGAAACCAACGACTTGGCCGTTGATGAAAACCAACAATCCCTTCTGTTTTTCCAAGACAGGGAATTGAGCCAATGCTTCCGTCAAATCCGGCTCGCGGGCAGTATAAATATCGCGCATGGCGGAAGTGGGTGAGTGCATCCTCGCCTTGTCTTACAGTAACTCGATTTCGTTCCAGACTTCTCCCTGGTTGGAGCGGAAGGAGCAGTCCTGCTCCAACGATTGGGTCACCGCGCGCTCCTTCTTGGCCTGGATCTTGGCGGCCCGTGGCCGGATTCGACGAAGTGTGGCGACACATAAGACCAGCGACCCCGTTCGGTGCAGCTGACCGGGATCAGTTGGGTGGTTTTAGCCGGCAGCAGGAGGGAGGAATTCAATACGCGGTTTTGCTTGGCGCCGGCCAGTTCTTCCCCATCCAGCAACAGCACGGGCAGATCGCCCTTGTTCTCCGCCACCAAGTCGGGCACGCTCCCACCGTGGTTGACTTCCTTCACCTCCAACAAATGAGCTTCCAGGGCTTCCTTCAGCATCAAGTAGGCAGGGCCTGCATCCGGAGCCAGTAGTGGTAGCACGTCCATCTGCTTGTAGCGCTGTGGCTCGTCGAACTCCAACTGCTCCAGGGTTTTTGCGACAACTTCTTCCATTGGGAAATCCCCCTCTCGGCGTGGTTACATGAACAAGCTAGCGCAAGGGGGCTGACAGCAGTTTATCAGGGAGTCTCGATGAAATGTCCAATCTTTTTCGTTTCCTCCATTTGGCGACCGGCAGGCGGGGTACAATGCAAGAAGAAACCATGAGGGCCAAGCAAGCAGAAGGAGCGTAGATGTCAACCCAAAAGGGGAACCCTCGAATCGGAAAGTGGCAACCCGCCCCTCCGGAGCACATCCGGTTGTTTCAAGAAATGCTGCAAGCATTTCCTCTGATCCAGATGCGCCAGATGTTCGGCTATCCTTGCGCCTTCTTCCGGGGCCAGATGTTTGCCGGTTTGTTTCAAGATTCTTTTGTCCTTCGCTTATCTACGGAAGACCGCGCGCAGTTCCTCCAGCTCACCGGAACCCTTCCGTTTGAGCCGATGCCCGGTCGGCCGATGAAGGAATATGTAGTGCTGCCGGAACGCTTACTGACACAAAAAGAGACGCTATATTGCTGGTTGGAGAAGGCATTTGTCTACGCTAGCTCTCTGCTGGCCAAGGAACCAAAACGGAAGGTCATCCCGAAAAAATAGCAACCAAAAGAAGCAACCCGCAAGCGAGCATTTCTCCCCAACGGAGTAGCGAAAAAGAAACAAGATGCAAAAATCCCCTAACAACCCAGACCGAAAATGCCGATGCTTGCACGACTATGAAATAATGGAAACGACGCGATCAGAGGATCGCCGAATGATTGAAAGGAGATTTGGGGAATGCGGAACGTCATACTGAAAAGTGGTTGCTTTCTTGGCTGTTGCTTCGTGGCTATGTTGTTGCTGATGGCGCCTCAGGATGCCACCGCCCAAGATGTATTGGACGGTCAGGTATTGGACGGTCAGCTGCGGCTGAATGCTGATGGCAGCGGGACGTCGGAACTCCGGTTGTATTTACCCGAGGATTTAACCATCGAGGATGTCGCGTCCTCGTTTGAGGAGGCGGGCTATGGGTATGTGGAGTTTGAGGATTTGGGCAGCGGGGATTACCGGATCTCCGCGGACTTTGACGATCTGAATGAAATCTTTATCGACTCCCGGCACCGGCTATCGGACGGTTCGGTCGAGGTGTTGATCTATGCCTGGATGGATTTTCTCCCTCCCGACCTGTACTTTTTCTTTGTAGGAGCAGAAGGTTACACTATGACGGTCCACCTCCCGGGTCCAATCCGGGAAACGGATGGCAGGAAGCAATCTGCGGATACGGTGGTCTTCGGCGAACAAGGTGGGACGGTCACCTATCAGTCCTCCAGCGCGTCCCCAACAGAGAGTCCGCCACCCAGTCCAAGTCCCACGATGCATTCTCCCGTTCCCTCCACTGTACCACCGTCAGCCACGCCGAGGCCCACAAACGGTAGCTCTGGAGGTGTGGCTTGGTGGGTCTGGCTGATCGTCGGAATCGGAGCGGCGCTGCTGCTAACGGTTCTGTTCGTGGTCCTTTTCCGTGCACGCCGTTCGCAATCACCCTCCATCAGTCGTGGGCGTTTCTGCACCAACTGTGGCGCCCGCGGGGAGGGGTCAAGCCGTTTCTGTTCGAGTTGCGGCAAACCATTTGCTGGATAGGCGAACGCAAAACCTTCGATTTTCTTGGGGAACTTGACCTAGCCCTCGACTCGACCGGAAGACTCAGACTGCCTATTTGTCCCACAGGAGAGACGCCCTGTTGGATTCGAAGCGGCTTCCAGCCAATGGCTCTTTCCATCTTTGTTTCTCTGCTGTGGGGGTTCCCATTGACTCTGCAACGGGAACGACTCGATCCTAGGCAGTTTCGAGCTCGCCAGGATCCGTCCGAGGACCCCGTTATTTCTTAGATGCAAGGATTTCGGGGACTGCGGATGACACCGTTGCCCGGATCTGCCGATGGCGGGAAGAGAAACGGCAGTTTTCCTGTTAGAGAATAAAAAAGGATGTGAAGACACCACAATGAAATGGAACTCCAAATTCGTTGCGGTTTTGCTGGTTTTGCTCTCCTTGGCCTCTCTGGGCAACTGCTCCGTCAGCACGACCCTTTCTGCGGTCGAAGTACGAGATTACCAAGGAGAAAAGCTGGATTCGATTGCTGACTTCCGCGAGAACTCCATTCTGGGGCCTCAGCAGGTTGATCTGGCCACCTACCAACTGCAAATCAGCGGTTTGGTGAATCAGCCGCAGACCTATACCTACCGACAGGTCATCGATGCCAATGCGCACTATCAGAAAGTAACCACGCTGCACTGCGTCGAAGGCTGGAGCGCCAAAATCCTATGGAACGGTGTTCTCTTGTCGGACTTGCTGGCTCCGGCTGGCGTGAAACCGGAAGCCAAGATCGCCATTTTCAAGGCCGTGGATGGCTACACCACGTCCCTTCCCCTGGATTACCTGGTGCAGAACAAAATCCTGTTCGCCTACGAGATGAACGGGGTCACGCTGCCGTCCGAACGAGGATTTCCCTTCCAACTGGTGGCGGAGAACAAATGGGGCTACAAGTGGATCAAATGGGTGAAGGAAATCGAATTGTCCGACGATGCGAACTACAAAGGCTATTGGGAGAGCCGAGGTTACGGCAACAGTGGCGATTTCGATGAGGGGGGCAACTTCCAAAACTAAGCCAAAATAGATCTAACTGCTCGAGGCTTTCCCTGCGATGAGTACGTCCACCGGCAAGCTAAACATGGACAACCGTTGAATCGCGATCGGCAGGAATCTGGCCTCGGTCAGCGCCTGTTCCACGAAGATCGGGCGACAATCGATCGATTTCGGGAATCGCCTGTGCGCCCATTCGTACAGCCGAACTGCCCAACTGTCCCGCTCCCGTTTGGCCAGAGCCACTACGCAGATCCGACCTCCGTCCTTTACTACACGATGGCATTCTGCCAAAAAAAGCGGAATTTCCGGCGTGTCGAACAATTCCAATGTGAAGCTGAGGAACAACGCATCAAAGAAACCCAACGGATAGGGCAGGCTCGTGGCATCTTGACACGTCAGCACCACCCGATCTGACAAACCAGCCTCCTGGATTCTCGCTTGGGTGATGCGGTTCATCCCCTCGGAGATATCGATCCCGTAGACAGACCCGGTCGGCCCCACGGCTTGCGCGATGGCTAGGATCTGATGTCCCGTGCCAAATCCGATTTCGAGGATCATTTCTCCTGGCTGCGCGTTCAGCAACCGAACGCCGATTTTTCGGCTCGGTCCTTCTGCCAACCCGGAGAGCATATCGTACCAGCGGCTCAGCCGATCGTAGACCGCTTTTGCTTCCTGCTTGGATCGAGGAACCCCGCTCATTTCCGTCATTGGAACGCGCGACCTCCGCCGCAGAAATGTGTCATTTCCTGCTCAGATTTTGTCACTTTCAACAAACCGATCATAATACAAACAAACGTCAATTAGGGAGTGTGAATCGAGATGATACAAGATCCCTACGAGCAACTCGCCAATGCTTTGGATCGTCTTCCCAATGGATTCCCCCGGACGCAATCCGCTGTGGAGATTGCGATCCTGAAGAGGATTTTCTCGCTAGCAGAAGCCAGACTGGCTTGTCAGCTGAGCGGCAACTATGAACCGCTTCCCAAGATTGCGGAACGAATGGGACTGACGGTGGAGGAGACCCGGGAACGATTGTTTGGTATGGCCAAAGGCGGCCTGATTTGGTTCCAAAAGGGGGAAGACCGGCTGGAATTCCGATTGGCCCCCTTCATCGTTGGCATTTATGAAGCCCAAGCGGAAGCGATGGATCACGAACTGGCCCATCTCTTCGAACACTACATGGCCGAGGGCGGAGCCGCAGGAATCATGAAACCGAAACCGGCACTGCACCGTGTGATTCCGGCGCAAAAGGCCGTCAAATCGGAGTGGATCCTTCCTTACGATGATGTGCGCAAGATCCTGCTGTCCGCGAAGTCGTTCACCCTTTCCGATTGCATTTGTCGCATTCAGCAAGAGCACCTCCATCACCGGAAATGTGACTTTCCGGTGAAAGCTTGCTTCAGTTTCTCATCGCGCGAACAGTCCAACGGCTCGAACGGTCTTTCCCGAGAGGAGGTGTTGGCGGTTCTTGACACCTTTGAGGAGATGGGCCTGGTTCATACCGTGAGCAACGTGGCCGATGGAGTGGGCTATGTGTGTAACTGCTGCGGCTGCTGTTGCGGGATTCTCCGCGGAATCACCGATTTTGGCATACAGGAATCGGTGGCTTATGCCAACTATTTCGCCACCATTGACCCTGCTGTCTGTCTGGACTGTGGGATTTGCCTGGAGCGCTGTCAGGTGCATGCGATAGCGAGTGCGGGTGGAGCCAGCGTGGTGGACCGTCAACGTTGCATCGGTTGCGGATTGTGCGTGACGGGGTGCCCCAGCCATGCCGCCGAGCTTCAACCCAAACCCGAAGCCGAAGTGATTCACCCACCGACGAGCTTTACCGATTGGGAGCAGCAACGATTGCGAAACCGTGGCTTGATCGAGTAAAGCGAGCCAACCCCATTCTAGGAGATCTCTCTTCTCTTCTCCTGCCAGGGCAGCTTGTCCAGGCTGACATTCCCGCCGGAAAGAATCACGCCGATTCGCTGACCGGCGAATTCGAACGAACCGTCCCACAAGGCGGCCAGTGGCACGGCCGCGGACGGCTCGATGACGATCTTGGCTCGTTCCCAAATGAATCTCATGGCAGCGATGATCGATTCCTCGCTGACCGTTACGATCCGCTCCACGTGCGCTTGAATGATAGAGAAGGTCCGGGGGGATAGCGATGTCAGCAGACCGTCAGCGATGGTCTGGGGATGAACGGAAGGGAGAATCCGACCCGCCTGTAGCGAGCGGTAGGCATCATCCGCCCCGGCCGGTTCCGCTGCGATCACGCGAGTTTTAGGGGATAGAGCGGAGACGGTAATCGATGTGCCGCTCAACAATCCCCCTCCCCCGACGGGCGTCATCACCAAATTTAGGTCCGGCACATCCGTCAGCAATTCCAACGCTGCCGTTCCCTGCCCGGCGATCACGCGCGGGTTGTCGTACGGGTGAACCACTGTGGCGTGGGTCTGGCGGACTACCTCCGCCAGGGTGGTCTCCCGCGCTTCCAGCGTGGGCTCGCAATAGGTGATTTGGCCACCATAGCCCCTCACTGCCGCTGTCTTGACCGCAGGGGCGGTACGGGGCATCACGATGTAGGCGGGAATCCCGCGCAGCCGGGCCGCCAACGCCAACGCCTGGGCGTGATTGCCGGATGAGTGGGTGGCCACGCCCCGCTTGGCTTCTTCTACCGAAAGGGAGAACACCGCATTGCAGGCTCCACGGAACTTGAATGCGCCCACCCTTTGCAGGTTTTCACACTTCAGGAACACGTGCGCTCCCACCTGCCGATCGAAGCTTGCGCAGGTGAGAACCGGTGTACGGTGAGCGTAGGGTTGGATGCATTCTGCCGCCTGTCGTATATCAGCCAGGGTTGGTTCGATCAACGGGTGCCTCCGCCTTGTCCTTACGCCACCGCACGAATCCGCTGGATCAATTCGCCTAACGTCTGCTCGGCTTTCTCGTTTTCGATCTGACAAGTACCGGCGGCTCGATGTCCACCGCCGCCATACTCCAGCATCAACGCACCGATGTTTACGCGGGCGGTGGAATTGATGATCGACTTGCCCACGGCAAATACCGTGTTCTGCCGGCGGAGACCCCACATCACCTGCAGGGAAATGGTGCATTGAGGATAAAGGGCGTAGATCATGAACCGATTGCCGGCATAGATGGTTTCCTCCTGGCGCAGGTCCACCACCACCAATCGGTCGAACACACTGCTGCAATGCCACAGCATTTGCTGGAAAAGCTCCTGGTGGCTGAAATAAAGGTCGGTGCGCTCCTTCACATCCGGCAGATCGAGGATCTGCTTGATGTCGTGGTCGCGGCAATAGGAAATCAGGTCCATCATCAGTTGGTAGTTGGATACGCGGAACGTCTTGAACCGTCCCAAACCGGTGCGCGGGTCCATCACGAAGTCCAGCAGTGCCCAGCCCGTGGGATGAAGGATTTCCTCCAAGCCGAAGTCGGCCGAATCCGCCTTGTCCACGGCTTGCAGGATCTCCGGCGAAATGGTGGGAAATCGGGATGCACCGCCGTAGTAGTTGTATAAAACCCGTGCGGTGGAGGGAGCATCCGCTGCCATTACGAGATTCGCAGGCGTTCCACCGAGGCGGGACAGTTCGCTGGAGTGGTGGTCAAATGCAAGATATACCCTGGGTACATAGGGCAGATTGGTGGTGATATCACCCGGTTCCAGCTCCACTTTGCCATCCTGTACGTCCTTGGGGTGAACGAACTTGATCTCATCGATTAAATCCAGCTCTCGCAACAGCATCGCTGCCACCAGGCCATCCATATCACTGCGCGTCACCAATCGGAACTTCATGGGTATCAGGTCCTCCTTAATCCGGATACGCGGTATTCCCGAGATGTTCCCATTGTAACAGGAGGTGGGATTCCACTCGATCCGGACGAATCTTCTTACCGACGGGGCGTACGCGGCCTCCACAGACGCTTGATACCCTCCAGGACGATCATACTACCAGCACAAATGGAGGCGATGATCCCCCAATCTACCCCGCTTAGAGGGACCGTCTCAAAAAGGTCATTGAGAAATGGAACATATAGCAGGGCCAGTTGGAGCAGGAGGGAGCCAAGACAAGCCCAAAGGAGATACCGATTCTGGAAGAAGGCCGCCCTCCAAGTCCCTCCCAGTTGCGAGCGGGAAGTGAAGGCAAACAACAACTCCAGCAAGACCAGAGTGGTAAACGCCATGGACTGTCCCCGCCCCCCCTCTCCGTTACCGAACCAGAAAGCGAGCAGGGTACCTGCCGTCATGATCAGAGCCGAGATGGCGATCCAGAGATAGAGAGGTCGGGTAAATACCCCTTCCCGTCGAGGGCGGGGCGGATGCTGCATCACGTTGGCTGCCGCCGGGTCCATCCCCAACGCCAAAGCCGGAAGGCCGTCCGTCACCAGGTTCATCCAGAGGATCTGGGGCGCGGTCAGCAGGACGCCGGCCGCCGGAAAAAGGAAAAACCCCAGGAATACCGAGAGCACTTCCCCCAGATTGCAGGATAGAAGGAAGGAAAGGAATTTCCGGATGTTGGCAAAAATGGTGCGTCCTTCCTCCACGGCGCGGACGATGGTGGCGAAGTTATCGTCGGTCAGGATCATGTCCGCCGCTTCCTTGGTGACATCCGTGCCGGTGATCCCCATCGCCACACCAATGTCGGCTTTCTTGAGGGCTGGTGCGTCATTGACGCCATCGCCGGTCATGGCGACCACATTTCCTAGCTGCTGATAGGCGGTGAGGATCCGCACCTTGTCTTCCGGTGAGACGCGGGCATACACCGAGATGTGTGGAGCCGCTTGTAGCAATTCGGGATCGGACCAGGTGGAGAGTTCCGTTCCGGTGACCGCTTCCCGTTCGTGGGCAATCAGGCTCAGCTGCGAGCCGATCGCTGTCGCTGTCAGCAGATGGTCCCCGGTGATCATCACCGGCTTGATACCGGCCTGGCGGCAGGTGACAATTGCCTGCTTTGCCTCCGCTCTGGCCGGGTCTCGCATCGCCGCTAGCCCTAAGAACACCATCCCTTGTTCCCAGTGTGTCTCTTCCCCTTGGGTCTGGCGGTAGGCGATGCCCAACACTCGCAATCCTTCCCGGGCCAGTTCCGCGTTTTGTCGTTCAAATCGCTCCCGCCATTCCAGCGTGAGGGGATGTTCATCTTGCTCCTGGCGGTAGTGCGTACAACCATTGAGCAACAAATCCGGAGCACCCTTGGAGAAAACCCAAGTGGCGGCATCGGAGCGGAAAACCGTCGTCATCATCTTCCGTTCCGAAGAGAAGGGTACTTCGGCAATGCGCTGGTATTCTCTTTCCAGCTGCTCCTTCCAAAAGCCGTTTTTTGCCGCCAGCACCACCAAAGCCCCCTCGGTCGGGTCCCCCACAATCTGCCACTGGCCGTCTGTTTGCTGCAGGGTGGCATCGGTATTGAGGGTCGCGGCCCGGAGCAATAGTTCTAACGATGAAGGCAAGTGGACGATCGGCTGTTCATCCAGGTAAACCTCGCCTCCTGGCTCGTAGCCACAACCGGTTACCTCGTAGCGACCGGAGGGTGTGACAATTTTTTCCACCATCATCTCGTTTAGGGTCAGGGTTCCCGTTTTATCGGAACAGATCACGGATGTGGAACCGAGGGTTTCCACGGCGGGCAAATGGCGAACAATCGCCCCGCGTTTCGCCATACGCTGGGTACCCAACGCCAACACGATGGTCACAATCGCCGGCAAGCCCTCCGGAATGGCAGCGACGGCCAGACTGACGGCGATCAGGAACATCGTCAACAGAGGAATCCCGTGCAAAGCGCCGACACCCAGTACCAGGAGGCAGACGGCACCCACTAGGATCGCCAGAATCCTGCCTACCTGTTCCAGGTTCCGCTGCAGCGGTGTGGTTTCCTTTGTGGATTTCTGTAACAAGGTCGCGATCTTGCCAATCTCGGTGGCCATCCCGGTGGAAACTACCACGGCCTCTCCCCGTCCATAGGTGACGGTGGTGCTCATGTAGAGCATGTTGTGACGATCAGCCAGGGATGTTTGCTCGAGGAGCGCCTGTTCCTCCTTTTCCACCGGCAGCGATTCCCCCGTCAGGGGCGCTTCGTCCACTTGCAGGTTCACCCCTTTCAGCAAACGGGCGTCCGCGGGGATCTTGCTGCCGCTGGCCAGGAGCACGATATCCCCCGGCACCAATTCCTGGGCGGGGATTTCCATCACCCGGTTTTCCCGCAGGACTTGGGCCAACGGGCTGGACATTCGTTTCAGCGCTGCCAGGGCGCGCTGAGCCCGCGCATCCTGAACCAGGCCGAGGATGGCGTTTACAATGACGATCGCGCCGACCACGCTGGCGTCGACCCATTCCCCCAAGGCAAGGGCTACCACCACGGCCCCCAACAATATGATCACCAGCAAGCTCTTCAGCTGATCCAACAGGCGCATCAGCAAAGAGGGTGGCTTCGTTTCGACCAATTCGTTGGCGCCGTACTCGTTTCGCCGCCGAACGATCTCCTCATGAGAAAGCCCATGGGGTGAGCTTCCTAGCTCGGCCAGAACCTCCTGGGCACGCAGGCTGTGCCAGTATGTCATCTCGGATCCCCGTTTCATTAAGAATGTTGGGTCTGTTTTGTTCATATTCCTGGCCTGGAGAAATTTTAGCATGACCGATTCTACCGCTGGGAAAACGGATTTGATTTAGCCGCGTAGATTATACCCAGTGGTCGGTGACAAGCTGTACCAAAAGAGCGAACGGGCCCGTGAGGGTGGGCCCGTTCGCAAGGCAGGGAAAGGGTGAGGGTAAAGGAGGTTAGAAGGGGCGAGCTCCCATTTGGAGCCATTTGAAAGTCTGCATCAACTTGGCAAAGGTCTCTGCTCCCACCAAGGCCTTGATCTGCAGCGCTTCATCCACCTGCGCTTGCAGGATCTGGCCGCGCAAGGTGTCCACTTGAGTCTGGGCTTGCTGCACCTGGGCAGCATCGATCGGGTTCGCTTGCAAGGCCTGTTGGAGGGTTACCCGGGCGGTTTGCATCTGCGCCTGGATCGGTTCCATCTTGGTTTGCGCGCTCGCGCGCAGGTCCTTCAGCTGCTGTAGTTGGTCGTCGGTCAACCCCAGGTTCTGCTGTAGTTCGTCGATCATCCCGGGATGATCCTGGATCCGTTCCAGCCGGTCTTGTTTTTGCTCCAGGCGATCGATCTGTCGATCCAGACCCTGGATTTTCCGCTCGCGTCCGACGCGTCCTTCCATTTTTTGGAAGGCATCGGCGCCTGCAATCTGCTGGGCTTGGATCAGGAAGTTGTTTCGCATCTGCGCCAACTGACTCTCTACAGAGAGGATAGTGGCTTGCGTCTGTTGCAGCTTGGCGGTGTCGGTGGGGTTGGCCAGCAGGGCATCCTTCAATTGTTGCGCCGCGTCCTTCAGCTGGGTGGACAACGCCGTGGCGCTGTCCTGCTCCTGCTGACGCAGGTCCTGCAGCTGCTGTAGTTGGTCGTCGGTTAGTGCGGGGTTCTCCGCAGGCCGAGACGTTGGGTTTGCGGTCGTTGTCGGGCTGTCGGTGGTTTGAGCTTGGGCAGGCAGTAAAGCCCAGGTTAACCCCCCTGTAAGCAATAGTCCGGCGACGATCAGTGCAAGTATCCATTTTTTCATGTTTCACCTTCTCCTTTCACTCTCATTAAAGAACAACCAGATGAAGGAAAAAGAAACGCCTTGTAAAGATTCGGTAAAGAATTCTTGATCCCAAAGAATCCTGTTCCCCGCCGCGGTGGCTTTCCGCCCACAAGGTTTTTCCTTATAGTTATAAAAAGGGCGA
>Ga0315294_10006689_pt1 | contig 12650 bp, 12 predicted proteins | sample YL17G13_40_MG_FD_203626 | JGI IMG/M metagenome (GOLD analysis project Ga0315294, IMG submission 203626) | Sediment microbial communities from Yellowstone Lake, YNP, Wyoming, USA - YL17G13_40 | ecosystem: Environmental > Aquatic > Freshwater > Lake > Sediment | place: USA: Wyoming | collected...
GCCAAGCTGGAGAAATGGGGGAAGCGGCGGATGGCCTACCAGATCAGCAAGTTCGGGGAGGCCTATTACGTCTTCTTCCATTATGACGGCGGGCCCGACATCCCGCTGGAGCTCGGACGCCGTTTCCGGCAGATGGACACGATCCTTCGCTACCTGACGCTGGTGAAGGAGACGCAGCAGAACGTCCGGAAGAAAAAGAAAACGGCCGACCGCCGCCGGGCGAAAGAAGCGGCCGCCGGTGAGACGACGGACGCGGCCGGCCCCGCCGAGAGCGGAGCGCCGGAGCCCAGAAAACGCGAGGAGGCGTAAGATGGCCAGAGAAGAAAGATCCGAACGGGGATCGTATAAGAAATTCTTCCCGCCCAAGAAGAAGTTCTGCCGGTTCTGCCAGAGGAACGTCAAGTTCATCGATCACAAGAACGCCGACATCCTGAAGAAATATATCCCCGACCGGGGCAAGATCTCGCCCCGCCGCATCACGGGGACCTGCGCCTTCCACCAGCGGAAACTGGCCGAGGCGATCAAGCGGGCGCGCCTCCTGGCCCTTCTGCCCTATGTCGAGGATTGAGCCGTCCGGACGCCCCAGGAGGAATCATGAAGGTCATTTTGAAACAAGATGTCGAGAACGTCGGCCGGAAGGGCGACATCATCAACGTCGCCTCGGGCTTCGGGCGGAACTATCTCATTCCCCGCAAGCTGGGGATCGAGGTCACCCCTTCGAACATGAGGATGGTCGAGATCGAGCGGCAGGCCTTGAAGAAGAAGGTCGAGCAGGAGCGCCTGTCCTTCCGGGACCTGATCCAAAAGCTCGACCAGGTCACGCTCTCTTTCACCCGGAAGGCCGGCGAAAAGGACCATATCTTCGGATCGGTGAGCGCCGGGGACATCAAGGACGGGCTGGACAAGCTCGGCTTTGACATTGACAAGAAAAAGATCGTCCTGGACGAGCCGCTGAAGCGATTGGGAAACTACGCCGTTCCGGTCAAGGTCTTTCACGACGACAAAGCGGAGATCAAGGTCGCCATCGTCAAGGAAGAGGACGGGAGCGAACCGGCCGCCTAAAGAATTGAGGGGACGCACCCGGCGCGTTCGCGACCGATACGGCCCGGGGGGCGGTTCCCCGGAGCTCGAAAGGAGGGACCCTTGGAAGTCGATCTGATGTTTCTCAAGAAGACCCCTCCCCATAGCCCCGAGGCCGAGAGGACCGTCCTCGGCACGATCCTGGTCAACAACAAGAGCCTCAACGTCGTTCTGTCCATCATTTCGCCCGAGGATTTCTACAAGGACGCCCATCGGAAGATCATCGAGACGATCTCCTTTCTTGTCGACAAAGGAGTCCCGGTCGAGCTTCTGGCCTTGAGCGAGGAACTGCGCCGCGACGGCTCTCTCGATGAGGTCGGAGGGGCCTCCTATCTGGCTTCCCTGATGGACGGCGTGCCCAAGAACCTGAACGTCGAGTACTACGCCCGGATCATAAAAGAAAAAGCGCTGCTGCGGAGGTTGATCCTGTCGTCGGCCCAGATCATCACCTCGAGCTATGAGCAGAAAGAGGACGCCGACGAGCTCCTCGACGCGGCCCAGGCGGCCATTCTCGACGTTGCCGAGGAACGGACCAAACAGGGCTTCCTGCCCCTCTCGGAATTGGCCGGCTCGACCATGGAGATGATCGAGCGCCTCGCCGAACGTCGGGAGGCCATCACCGGCGTGCCGTCGGGCTTCCGCGACCTCGACAATCTCACGGCGGGATTCCATCCCCAGGAGCTGGTCATCGTCGCCGCCCGGCCGTCCATGGGCAAGACCGCCCTCTGCCTCAACATCACCCAATATATCGGGCTAAAAGGGTACGCGGCCGGTTTTTTCTCAATGGAGATGTCGAAAGAGTCGATCGTGACCCGCATGCTCTGCGCGGATGCCCTCCTCGACATCCGGAGCGTCCGCACGGGCTATGTCAGCGAGCGGCAGCTCCAAACGCTCCGCCTGAGCGCGGAGAGGCTTTCCCACATCAACGTCCACATCGACGAAACGCCCGCTCTGACCCTGATGGAGATGAAGGCCAAGGCCCGGCGCCTGAAAATGGAGAGGAGCTTAGACATCGTCTTCATCGACTACATCCAGCTCATGCGGACGGGAAGCCGATTCGAGAACCGCAACCAGGAGATGTCCTACATCTCCCGCTCGCTCAAGGAGCTGGCCAAAGAGCTCAAGATCCCCGTCGTCGGCATCTCTCAGCTCAGCCGCGCGCCCGAGAAGAGCCGGGGCAAGCCGCGGCCGCAGTTGTCCGACCTCCGGGAGTCCGGCGCCATCGAGCAGGACGCCGACGTCGTCATTTTCATCTTCCGCGAGGAGATGTACTTATCGAAGGACGAGCGGGAACATGACGTCGAAAAGAAGGGCGTCGCCGAGGTCATCGTGGCCAAACAGAGGAACGGCCCGACGGACGAGGTCAAACTGGCTTTTCAAGCGAAGTACGCCCGCTTCGCCGATCTCGAAAAAAGGCTGCCTGAAGCCGAGGCTTGACGATGGCCCGGAACCGGCAGGAATCCCTTTTTGTCGATTTTTTCCAGCAGCTCGGCGAGGTGGCGATCCTGTTCGCCGTAACCTTTCGGAACCTGTTCCGAAAACCATGGGAGAAAAAGAACTTTCTCCAGCAGCTCGAGGAGATCGGGGCGCGAACCCTGCCCGTCGTCTCCCTCACCGCGGCCTTCGGCGGATTGGTCTTCGGCTTGCAGACCTATGTCGGTTTTCATCGCTACGTCGGCCAGGGCTCCGAAGCCTATGGCGGCCCGATCATTTCCCTGGGGCTGACCAAAGAACTCATCCCCATCCTCGTCGGGCTCATGGTCGCGGGCCGGGTCGGTTCTTCGATGGCCGCCGAGATCGGGACGATGCGGATCACCGAGCAGGTGGACGCCCTCTTCACCCTGGGCGCCGACCCCAACCGCTACTTGGTCGTCCCCCGGACGGCGGCCGCCTTCTTGATGCTGCCTTGCCTGACCCTTTTCGGCGACATCATCGGCATCATCTGCGGCATGTTTTACAACGTCACCCTCATGGGCGTGAACGGAAAGGTGTATCTCCGGAACACGCTCCTCTACCTCCAGTTCTGGGACGTCGTAAGCGGTCTGATCAAGGCCGCGGTCTTCGGCATTATCATCGCCGTCATCGGCTGCTGGCAGGGGCTCAAGACCGAAGGCGGGGCCGAAGGCGTGGGCCGGGCCACGACCCGGACGGTCGTGATCGCGAGCATCTGCATCCTCATCGTCAATTTTTTAATGAGCAAGTTCCTGCCGGAGTAAGGTCATGATCAGGATCGTCGACCTCCATAAATCGTTTGGATCGAAGCAGGTCCTGAACGGCGTGAGCCTCGAGATCTCGAAGGGGGAGACGATGGTCGTCATCGGCCAGAGCGGCTCCGGAAAAAGCGTGCTGCTCAAGCTCCTCATCGGCATCATGAGACCGGACCGCGGCGAGATCCGGATCGACGGAATGGACGTCGCGGCGCTGCGGGGCGATGCCCTCCTGCGGGTGACGAGGAAGTTCGGGATGCTCTTTCAGGCCGCGGCCCTCTTCGATTCGATGACGGTCGCCCAGAACGTCGCCTTCGGCCTGGAGCGCTACACGGACCTCGGCCCCGGCGAGATCGCCGGACGGGTGGCCGACAGCCTGGCCAGGGTCGGGCTGCGCGGGATCGAAGGGCTGATGCCCCACGAGCTCAGCGGCGGCATGAAGAAAAGGGTCGGCCTGGCCCGGGCGATCGCCTACGGGCCCGAGATCATCCTCTACGACGAGCCGTCGACCGGCATCGACCCGATCCGGGCGGACGCGATCAACGAACTGATCGTGCTCCTGAAAAAAGAAATGAACGTGACCTCGGTGGTGATCACGCACGACATGGTCAGCGCGACCAAGGTCGCGGACCGGATGGCCATGCTCTACGAGGGCCGGATCATCGCCCTCGGGACGCCGGAGGACATCCGGGATTCAGCGGACCCCATCGTTCAACAATTCATCCACGGCCGGGCCGAAGGCCCGATCAAGAACTGGTGAGGCGGGGAGAGGACGGACACATGAGTCGCGAGCTGAGAATAGGGATCTTCGTCGGGGCGGCCATACTCATCCTGGCGGCGTTCATTTACATCGTCGGGGACATGTCCCGCCTGTTCAAGAAGGCTGGGTATTCGATCACGGTCGTTTTCGATTCGGCGGCGGGGCTCGAGAAACGGGCCGAGGTCAAGATGTCCGGGGTCAAGATCGGCTTCATCAAGGACATCCGGCTCGAGCGCCGTAAAGCCCGGGTCGGGCTGGCCATCTTTCCCGGGGTCGAGATCCCCAAGGATTCCAAGGCCGCGACCGCCATGCTCGGTCTCCTGGGCGAGAAGTATCTGGAGATCATTCCCGGCGATTCTCCGGAGAATTGCGGTCCGGGCGGCGAGCTGGCCGGGACGACGTCCATCGGCTTCGACCAGATCGGAGATCTTCTCGCCTCCGTCGGCGGCCAGGTCAAGGACGCCGGTGGAGCCATCAAGGAGATGCTCGGCCCGGAGACGAAGGCTAACCTGAACCGGGCCCTGGAGAACATGGCCGCGGTCTCCGCCGAGCTCAAAGACTTCATCGGACGGAATCAGGGAGACATCAAGGCCGCGGTCGGCGGGGCCCGCGACGTGTTCCGAAACCTGGATCAGAAGGTCGAGGCCGTGGCCGCCGGGATCCAGGAAACGCTCAAGCTGTTGAAGGACATGGCCGCGGAGAACCGCGACAACCTCAAGCTCGATTTGGAAAAGATCAAGGACCTCATCGGCAAGATGGAGGAATCGTTCAAGCTCCTGAACGCCGCGCTCGAAAAGATCAACCGCGGCGAGGGGACGCTGGGCAAGATCATCCAGGACCCCGGCCTTTATGCGAAGGCCGAGCGGACGCTGGACGATGTCCGAAACGCGACGAAACCCCTCTCGTCCCTCCGCGGCCGTCTCGACCTCCGGGCCGATTACTACGGCCGGAGCGAGCTCCTCCGGGCCGCCGTCACGGCCGGCCTGTGGTTCACTCCCCGGCTCTTCATCGATGCCGGCCTCGTCCGGAACCCCTGGGAGAAGGCGTTCAAATTCTCCCTCGTCGGGGGCTATCGCTGGGGCGATCTCGTCTCCCGGGCGGGGATCATCGAATCCGAATTCGGGCTCGGCCTCGATTATCACGCGCTCGACGATCGCTGGAGCTTGAGCGTGGAGGGGTTCGACTTCAACCGGCCGGACAGCCCCCATTACCGCCTTTATTCCCGGTTTTCCCCGATGAAGCATCTCTACCTCGTGGCCGGGGTGGACGATTTCAGCCTCGCCGCCCGGCGCGAGTTCTTCCTCGGCCTGGGCCTGGAGCTGCGATGAAGAGCAAGTCCGTCTTCATCTGCCAGGCCTGCGGGACGCATTCGACCAAATGGCTGGGCCGCTGCCCGGGCTGCGACGAGTGGAACACGTTCATCGAAGAGATCGAAGAGACCGTCGGCGCCGAATTCTCCTTCCCCTCCTCGGAGCCCGTCCTCTTCGAGGACGTCAAGGAGTTCAAGAATCCCCGGGCCCAGGTCAAGATCGAAGAGTTCAACAAGGTCCTCGGCGGAGGCCTCGTCATCGGCTCGTTGGTCCTCGTCGGCGGCGAGCCCGGGATCGGGAAATCGACGCTCCTCCTCCAGGTTTCGCGGGACTTCGCGATCGATAAGCAAAAAGTCCTCTATGTCTCGGGCGAAGAGTCCCTCGAGCAGATCAAGCTCCGCGGGGAGAGGCTCGGCGTCCGCGGCGGGCAGCTCTTTCTCCTGGCCGAGACGAATCTGGAGCGGATCCTGGCCCAGGCGGAGAAGGTCATGCCCCAGGTCCTGGTCCTGGATTCCGTCCAGGCCGTTTTTTCCTCGAAGCTCTCCTCGAGCCCGGGCACGATCAGCCAGGTCCGCGAGGTCGCCAACCAGGTCTTCCGTTTCGCCAAGCGGAACCAGGTCTCGTCGTTCCTCATCGGCCATATCACCAAGGAGGGCTCGCTGGCCGGCCCCAAATCGCTCGAGCACATGGTCGACGTCGTCCTCCTCTTCGAGGGCGAGCGGGACCACAGCCACCGCATTCTCCGGGCGCTCAAAAACCGTTTCGGTCCCGTCTCGGAACTGGCCATCTTCGAGATGGCCGCCGGCGGCCTCCAAGCGATCTCCAATCCCTCGGCCTTCTTCCTCAAGGAGCGGCCGGCCAACGAAGCTGGAAGCGTCGTCGTCTCGACGATCAAGGGATCCCGGCCGCTGCTCATCGAGATCCAGTCGCTCGTCTCTTCGACGCTCTTCGCCTCCAACCCGCGCCGGATGACGGTCGGACTGGACCATTTCCGAACGGCGATGCTGCTGGCCGTCATCGAGAAGAAGCTAGGCTACGGCTTCGGGGGCGACGACATCTACCTCAACGTGGCCGGCGGGCTGGAGATCGAAGAGCCCGCCGCCGACCTGGGCATCGTCCTCGGCGTCGTCTCCTGCCTCAAGAACCGGCCGGTCTCGGCCGGCCTGGCCGCGTTCGGTGAGGTCGGGCTGAGCGGAGAGGTCCGCTCGGTCGGCCAGGCCCTGGCCCGGGTCAAAGAGGCCGCTTCTCTCGGCTTCGGGACCATCGTCCTTCCCCAGGGGAACGTTGCCGCTCTCCAGAAGGAGGACCTGGCCGGGACGAAGCTCGTCGGCGTCCAGAACATCCGCCAGGCTATTGACCTCATCTTCTGATATATTATAAGGATGATGCTATGAGCATTTTATTCTTCCGCATTTTTATCATCGCCCTGGTGACCGTCGCCGGCTATTTTTTCCCCGTCTTCAATCTGCAGCGCCCCGTGTCCGCGGGGATCGCCTTGGTCCTGGCCGTGATCCTCATCCACCTCGAGACGCGGATCCGCAAGACGCAGTTCAAAGTGATCTGGGGTTCGACGATCGGCACGTATCTCGGCGTGCTGCTGGGCTGGAGCCTGGGGGCCGTCTATCACACCGTCACCGACGACCCCACGACCGCGATCTTCATCCGGATCTTCTTCCTGATCATCCTCCCCTACATCGGCTTTCTGGTCGGGATGAGGAAATCGGAATGGCTCGACCCGGCCTATCTCTTCCGCTTCTTCAAGGAGAAGAGCGTGGGACGGGCCTACAAGATCCTGGATACGAGCGTCATCATCGACGGCCGGATCGCCGACCTTTGCGGCACGTCCTTCATCGAGGGGACCCTGGTCGTGCCGCAGTTCGTCCTCAAAGAGCTCCAGCTCGTCGCCGATTCCTCGGACGGATTGAAACGCCAGCGCGGCCGGCGCGGGCTCGACGTCCTTGACCACCTCCAGAAATCCAAGGGCGTCTCGGTCATGATCACGGAGATGGATTTTCCCGACATCCGGGACGTGGACTCGAAGCTCATCGAGCTGGGCAAGCGGCTGGACGCGAAGATCGTCACGAACGACCTCAATCTGAACAAGATCGCCCGCCTCCGGGGGGTCTCCGTCCTCAACATCAACGAGCTGGCCAACGCCCTCAAGCCCATCGTCCTTCCCGGCGAATCGATGCGCGTCTTCATCATCAAGGAGGGGAAGGAAAAGGACCAGGGGGTGGCCTATCTCGACGACGGGACCATGGTCGTCGTCGACAATTCGCGGCGGCTGATCGGGCAGAACGTCGACATCACCGTCACCTCGGTCCTGCAGACGACCGTGGGCAAGATGATCTTCGGCCGGTACAACGAGGATAAATGAGGAACGTGACGGCGATCATCGTCGCGGCGGGCTCGGGCCGGCGCTTCGGATCGCCCAAGCAGTTCGCCCTGCTCCGGGGCAAGGCGGTCCTCGCCTGGAGTCTGGACGCGTTCGAATCGCATCCCCGCGTCGGGGCCATCGTGGTCGTCCTCCCCGATGAAAAATGGGGACGGGGTTTAAAGGCCGGCCGGGGCAAGATCACGGCGGTCGTCGCAGGGGGGGAGCACAGGCAGGATTCCGTTTTTAACGGGTTCCTCCGCGTCGACCCGCGGCGGACTGACATCGTCCTCGTCCACGACGGAGCGAGACCGCTGGTGACGGCGGAGATCATCGACCGGGTCATCGAAGGCGCCGAAAAAAAAGGCGCGGCGGTTCCCGTCCTGGCCCTGGAGGATACCGTCAAGGAGATCAAAGGGAGGGCCGTCGTCCGCACGCTCGACCGGGCGACTCTCGTCCGGGTCCAAACGCCCCAGGGCTTCGACCTCGATCTTTTCAAACGGGCCCTCGAGCGGGCGCGGGCGGACGGCTTCTACGGCACGGACGATGCGGCCCTCGTCGAGCGGCTGGGAGCCCCCGTGGCGGTCGTCCGGGGGGAGGCGAAGAACATCAAGATCACTTCGCCCGGCGACCTTCGATCGGCGGAGGCGCTCCTTGACGATTAGGACGGGCCTGGGCTATGACCTGCACCGCCTGGCGGCCGGGCGCAAGTTGTTCCTGGGCGGTCTAGAGATCCCCTATTCGGCGGGGCTCGTCGGTCATTCGGACGGCGACGCTCTGATCCATGCTATCATCGATGCGATCTTGGGAGCTTTGGGAGAAGGCGACATCGGCCGGATCTTTCCGGATCGCGACCCGCGCACCAAAGATGTCCGCAGCACCGAGCTTCTCAAAACGGTGATGACGATGGTCCGCAAAAAGAGGCTGAGGATCATCCACGCGGACGCCGTCGTCGTCGCCGAAGCGCCGAAGCTGGGGCCGTGGTTCCCGGACATGAAGAAGCGCCTCGGCCCGATCCTTGGCCTCCGGGACGATCGGTTGGGGCTCAAGGCCAAGACGAACGAAGGATTGGGGCTGATCGGACGAGGCCGGGCGATCGCCTGCTGGGCGGTGGTTCTCGTCGGGGGGAAAAAAACTTAGGCGGGAAAAAGGCATAAAAAAAGGCCGCCGCTCGATCCGGTGGAAAGAAACGGCAGCCTTCAGGGAATGGGAAGAAGGGGGGAGTCGGTCGTTCCTCGGGTCACGCGCACCATCCTTCCTTCAGGAATGGGGGGCGACGCTATCGGCCTTCGCCAGGTAGTTGGCGATCATCTCATAACCGGCCTGCTTTCCGATCTTCATCATGTCGACGGTCGGCGCGGCCATCAAGCTGAACCCGATGAGCGTCAGCAAAGCGGCGGCGAGGAAGATCCCGATCTTTTCTTTGAGTCTCATATTCGTTATCCTTTCATAATTATCGTCTTCAAACATATATACGGTGGAACCCTGAAAAAGGTTCCAGCCGTTTCGTGTCTTCATTTGTTCCTCTCACTTCATTAGATAGCCCTCCCCCGGTTTCCTTTGAACATTCGCTCGGGGAAGAAGCTAGCTCGAAGCAGGCGAACACTCTTCACGTCGCGGGTCGTATAGACAAGATCGGGAAACGGCTTCGCTCCCGACTCGGGTTCTTAACGCCGTTTCCTCGCCGTCCTTCTCGGCGGCTCAGAACTCGCTTCCCGGCTTTCTAATTACGGGAGTGCGCCGGGAAGCTCAAACATGCTTCGCCGGCCGGCCTCCTTTCCGGGCCGGTTTCCCTCGAAGGACGGCTCGGAAAGGCTGAACCCTCCATGGTCGCTTCAGCCGTTTTCCGATCTTGTCGTTCGCTTCAATCCGTAAATAGAGCAACCGCCCGTTTCTTCGCTCATCAAGGGCTAAAAACAAAACATTTCACTAATGTCGTGACACTTTTTTCCTTCAGCCGTGGCGAGGGGAAGAAGGCGAAGCGACCATAAGGGAATATCGCCGCTGCCGTTCGGTTTTTTCGGCGGATGATTCAAGTACGCGGCGGCAGGGTTGGCCCTAAGGCCCCCATAGCGGAGGGGGGTCCCATCGGCTTGGCCGATGGGGGGAACCGACGGGACTGGTTCCCCAGGGGGCCGGGGGCCACCCTGTCGTCGCGTCGACTATTAGTAGCGGCCGCCGAAAAAAACGAAACGTGAAGGCGTTAAGATTTCCGTAGGGAGCAAGCTTCTTCACCGAGCCAATTTGACATCTAAAAAAGGACGATATATGCTCAAGCCAATTCGTGAAAGGAGACGGAGACACATGGAACAGAGGCGGCGCATTTTCATTTTTCTATGTCTTTTTTCCTTCGTTCTGCTGATGATCTCGGCCCAGGAGTTCGGCGTCCGCCGGGCGTCGCAGCCGACGAAGGCCTACATCGTCGGCGGCGTCCGCCACGGGGCGAGCTTCTTTCCGCCCGTGGATTATCCGATGACCCGGCCCAAAGTCCAGGGCCAGATGGACTTCCAGCATTATCACAAATACGATGAGGTTATTCTCTTCCTGAACAAATGGGCCAAAGACTATCCCAACCTCGTCGATCTCTATTCCGTCGGCAAAAGCTTCGAAGGCCGCGACATCTGGCAGATCACCATCACCAACAAGGTCACGGGCAAGGACACGGACAAGCCGGCGATGTTCATCGAGGGCAACCGGCATTCCGGCGAGGTGACGGCCGGCGAATCGGCGCTCTGGATGGCCTGGTACGTCCTGTCCAATTACGGCAAGGACCCGGAGATCACCCAGCTCGTCGATACGAAGGCTCTGTACCTCAAGCCCAAGAACAATCCGGACGGTTCGGACATGTATCTGAACACGGCCCAATCGAACCGGAGCACGGTCCGGCCGTATGACGATGACGGCGACGGGCTGCTCGACGAAGACCCGCCCGAGGACCTCGACGGCGACGGCTTTATCCTCCAGGTGAGGAAGAAGGTCGAGCCCGGCAAGGGGACGATGATGATCGATCCCAACGACAAGTCCGGCCGTCTGATGATCCGCGCCCCGGAGGGTAAAGGGGACTATGTCACCTCCTCCGAGGGGGTGGACAACGACGGCGACGGACGGGTCAACGAGGACGGCATCGGCGGCCTCGATCTCCACCGCAACTACGTCGAGAACTGGCGGCCCATGCCCGGCCTCGACCTCACCGGCCGCGGCTGGACGCAGGGCGGCGCGGGGGAATACCCTCTCTCCGAGACCGAGACCCGGGCGGTGGTCCTCTTCCTGCTCCAGCACCCGAACGTGTCCGTCGGTCAAACGATGGACACGACCGTCCCCATGCTCCTCCACGGTCCGTCGACGAGCCGCATGGAGGACTCCATGTTCCCGGAGGACATGAAAATCTATAAATATTTCGACGAGGAAGGAAAGAAGATCACCGGATACAGGTCCGCCGGCGACACCTACTGGGATTACGCCAACCAGGGCCGGGGGGCCGGAGGCCGCGGCGGGGCCGGAGGTGCGCAACCTCCCGCGGCCGGCGCGGGCGGCCGGGGGGCCGGCGGCGGACAGGGCGCTCCCGCGCCGGCGGAGCCGCGCGGATCGCCGCTCTTCGGCCACTCCCCCGACTTCGGCTACCTCTATTACGGCGCGGTCTGGTACGGTGATGAGCTCTGGAACGGAGGCCGGATCAAGGATTACGACGGCGACGGCCGGGTCACGCCGCTCGAACAACTCCGGTTCATCGACGAAGAGCTGGGCGGAAAATATTTTGTCCCCTGGCACAAGTTCAACCATCCGACGCTCGGAGAGGTGGAGTTGGGCGGCTTCAGTCCTAAGTTCTGGAACCAGAACCCTCCGCCCGAGCTTTTAGAAGAGTGGATCAAGAAGGAGGGGATGTTCAACCTGTTCCTGTACAAATCGTTGCCCCAGGTGAAGATCGTCTCGACCAAGATTCAGCCGGTGAAAAAAGAGGTCGACACATACGAGATCGTGAGCGTGTTCACGAATGAGGGCTATCTGCCGACCGCTCTGAAGATGGCCGACCGGGTCAAGATCGTCCGGCCCGACGCGGTCCAGATCAGCCTGCCCGCCGGCCTCGAGTTCGTGAGCAGCCGAGCCCGCCAGGAGATCGGTTATTTGCAGTCGAAGCAGATGAAAGAGGTCCGCTGGAAGGTCAAGGGCAAGCTCAATCCCGGCGCCGAAGCGGAGGTGTCGATCAGTTCCACGCGCGGCGGCGTGGAGAAAGCCAAGGTAAAGCTGGCCGGGTAGAGGCAGATGCAAACGGGCTCATGTTTTTATGGGTCCTGTCGCCGACCAGCCCATCCGGCCTCGCTCGTCACTCACCTTCGGGGGGTCCCACTCGCTTCGGCCGCCTGGGCGCCCGGTCGGCGCCACGGCGACCGGGGCCCCGGGCTTTGCCCGGGGGTCCACTTCCGCCGTACTCGCCCGTGGATACAAGCCACGGGCGAGTGGCGAGCCGAAGGCTCGTCCCTTGACCCATAAAATGAGCCGCCGTTTGCTCTTATCCTCAAGTCGCGAATGACATAAGGTTGGCGATGGACCGGACATTCCTTCCCGATAAGAGTCCCTATCTCGAGCTGATCAAGCTCATCAGGGCAGGCCGGCCCGCCGCCCTGGCGACCATTATCGAAGCCGAAGGCTCGACGCCCCAGGTCCCGGGCGCCACCGCTCTTTTTGCCGCGGATGGACTCGTCTGCGGGACCGTCGGCGGCGGATCGGTCGAGGCCCGGGTCGAACGACTGGCCTTTGGCGCGTTGAGAAAAAAACGATCGCTCGTCCGCTCGTTCGATCTGGCCCACGAGCTGTCGGAGGAGGCGGATGGGGTCTGCGGGGGCCGGCTCAAGGTCCTGATCGACGCGGATCCCGCCCGTCACATCCAAGCCTTCAGGGACCTAAGGCGGGCGGCCAAGGCC
>Ga0315294_10006690_pt1 | contig 12650 bp, 10 predicted proteins | sample YL17G13_40_MG_FD_203626 | JGI IMG/M metagenome (GOLD analysis project Ga0315294, IMG submission 203626) | Sediment microbial communities from Yellowstone Lake, YNP, Wyoming, USA - YL17G13_40 | ecosystem: Environmental > Aquatic > Freshwater > Lake > Sediment | place: USA: Wyoming | collected...
CGGACCAGGCACATTTTGGAATTGGGGCAAGTCGATAGTTTATGGCGCCGACGGGAACATATACGTCGCAGGCGCGACATCGGGCAGTTCGACCTATATGGATTTTACCGTCATCAGTCTTACTACGGCGGGCGATACGAATTGGCTTTATACTTATAATGCTTTGGGGAACAGCGGGGATTTTGCGAATCGTGTGGTTTACGGTTTGGATGGAGTCATATATGCCGCGGGGAAAAGTGAAGGATCCGGTACTTACGACGATTTCATCGTTATCAGCCTAAACCCGACCGGGATTGAGGAGCGAAAAAAGACCGGCTTAAAGCAAGGTGCAGGCATCATGGTTATTCCCAACCCATTCCGATCCCGAACGACCTTGAGCCTGCAAGGGAGGGGAAAGTCCGGAGTTTTGAACATATTCGATATTACCGGAAGATTGGTGAAAACGTTCGATCATATCGCCGGCGACGGAGCTTCGGTCGTAACGATCAATTGGTCGGGTATGAACAATACCGGTCGGCCGTTACCATCGGGAATTTATTTTGCCATACTCTCCACCTCGGACGCAACCTATACGGCGAGATTGGTCTTAGCGCGGTAAACAAGAAACCTTATCCATCCCGTCAACTCCAATCGCTTTCTTGACAATCCTCAGGTTATCATTATAATAAATCCATCGGGGCGTGGCGCAGGTGGCTAGCGCACCAGCTTGGGGTGCTGGGGGTCGTGCGTTCAAATCGCATCGCCCCGATTTCCCTCTTGATTTTTCCCGGCATTGCGGTATGATATCGCCGATGCCGGTTCTTTTTTTTCTGATCACCATCGCCCATCCAATACCGGTCGTATCCGATTCGGCGCTTTATCGGGTCGACCTGACGCGCCTGGACGCGGGACGGATGGCGCTGAACGAGGAGGTGATCGATCTCGTAAGTGACGATTATCTTTACGTGCTTACCCGCCGGTTCCTCTGGCGCCTGGACCCGTTGAGTTTCAAGATCATTGACCGCATGCTCCTGCCCGAGCGTTTCAATTACCTGGCGGTCCGCGAAAACGACATCATCCTCATCGCCACGGAGGAAGTCTTCACCGTCGACAAGAAAAACCTTTCCTTCAAGTCCGGCGTCGGCATCGAGGCCGGCGATTACCAGCCCATCATCGATCCGCGGGACATACCCGCATCCAAACGGTCCCCGTGGTTATATCTCAAGGCCGACCTCGGCGACAAAAGCGTCCTAAAAATTTTCAATCTGTCGAACGGCCGGCTGGTCAAGAAAATAACGATCCCGCGCTGCCTGGCCTGCGAGTACGTCCCGGAGCGGCAGTCGCTTTATATCCTGGATATCTTAGGTAAGCTGGCCCAATACGGACTGGATTTGAAAAAACAGTCGGAGATAAAATTACCCTGCGCCGGTGACGGGTTCAAACTATGGACGAACGGTTTTCTGATCTACAACGATCAGGGCGTGTTCGGCGTGAACCGGAATGGCCGGCTGATCGACTTCCAGCCTCTCGCGCCCCATACCCTGCGCACCAATTCCTTCTTCAAATGCCCGGAAGGTATTGCCCAGGTCGACCTCTTCGCCTTGCGCGTCCGCCACCTGTACCCGTCTCCGGTCGACCTTATGCGTCTCGCCGAACCGGAAAACGGTTTCGGCCTGGCTCTGCTTGCCGGCGGTAAGATACTTTTCCTGGACCCGGATACATCCGGGGTCTTGCCCGTGGCCGAAAATCCGTTCTTACCTCCGCCGGCAGTCATGCCGGTCGCCGGTCCGGATTCTCTCTGGTATTTCCAGGTCGGCGCGTTCGGCAGCCGGGACAACGCCATGAAATTGTTCGAGGAACATCGCGCTCGTTCCCTTCCGGTCCTGATCGATTCCCTGGGCGTTTACCGGGTGAAGATCGGCGGGTTTGCCGATAAGGCAGTGGGTTTTGACGTGGTCCAGGGGCTAGGCCTCGCCGGCTGGTTCGTTTATCAACCCCGTATCGAATTTTCCGCGGCTTCGGAGTTCACCGTTTCGGGTCAGGCATATGAATGGCGGGACGGGATCGTTCGTCGAAAGGAGTGATCATGAAAAAAATAATCAAGACCGGGAACGCGCCGGCCGCGATCGGGCCTTATTCCCAGGCCGTGGTCTACGGGGATCTGCTCTTCACGGCCGGGCAGATCGGATTGGATCCGAAGACCGGCAACATGGTTGCCGGCGGGGCCAAGGAGCAGGCGGTCCGGGTAATGGAGAACCTCCGGGCGGTACTGAAAGAAGCGGGCAAGGACCTTGACGCGGTCATCAAGACCACGGTGTATCTGATCAGACCCGAAGATTTTCCGGTCGTGAACGAAATATACGGACAGTATTTCAAGGAACAACCGCCGGCCCGGACCACGGTCTTCGTTTCCGCCCTGCCCAAGGGAGCCCTGGTTGAGATCGAAGCGGTCGCCGGATTATAAACGGATCCAGAAGGAACTCGGCGTCCGTTTCCTGCGGCGCGGGTTTTTAAAGACCGCCCTGACGCATTCCTCGTGCGTCGCCGGCCGCCGCCGCAGGTCCAACGAAAACCTGGAATTCCTGGGCGACGCCGTGCTGGAACTGCTGGCGCGGGAGCACCTTTTCAAAAAATACCCGGCGCGCCGCGAAGGCGAGCTGAGCGAACTCAAGAAAGTCTATACCAACGAGGACGCGCTTTTTATCATCGGCAAACGGCTCAAAGCGGGCCGCATGCTGATCATGGACCGGGGCGAGGAGGCGACCGGCGGCCGGGAACGCCGCTCCAATATCGCGGCGGTGATGGAAGCGATCATCGGCGCGGTCTATCTTGACCGGGGTCTGCCTTATGCCCGGCGTTTTGTCCGCCGGATCATCCTGACCAGAAAAGCCCGGATCGAGAAGGATTTCAAATCCTGGCTGAACAATCTGGCCATGCGCCGGCAATTCCGTTTGGAATACAAGGTCCTCCGCGAAGAAGGCCCTTCTCACCATAAGATTTTTCACATGGGGCTCTACGTTAACGGCAAATTAAAGGCGCGGGGTCGGGGGCCGAATAAAAAGAAAGCGGAGCAGGACGCGGCCCGGGCCTATTTAAAAAAATTAGGAATCAGGATTTAGTAAATATCAGAATATCAGATTATCGGTATATCAAAGCATCAGGGATTCAGTGAAATAGGATATCAGTGAAAAAAGACCAAAGTATCAGTATATCAGTTAAACTGATTTCCTGATTTTCTGGTTTTAAAATTCTGATATTCTGAAACCTGACTTCCTGATATCCTGGTCTTCTGGTTGCTTGATGTCCTGGGGGTTATTTGATTTCCGGCACTTCGACGATCTTGGGATCGCGGCCGTAAAATCCGCGATAGACGTCCGGGTAGTCGGTCTTGCCCGCGAGCAGCTGGGTGGTAACGGGCGCGGCTTCCCGGGCCAGGCGACACATTTTGTTGGTCAATTGCCGGATGTCCCATTGCGCGGTCGGGTCCTCGCGCAGCCGCGAGATATGATAAAGCTCGCGTAGGTTTACCTTCATGAGCACCCGCTTTCGGTGCGCGTTGGTCAGGATGTAGCTCCCGATGCCCGGTAACTTTTTCTCGATCTTCGCATAGAGGTCCTCGGTTTTCCGGATGGCCGCTTGGAAAAGCCTGGCTTTGCCGATCGCCCTTATGGATTCCGGTATCGTGATCCCCAGGTCCGGATCGTAGCTCTGGCTGACGATCGTCGACAGACGATGGCGTTTTAACTGACCAAAGCAAGCTGCCGAAACGGTCAAGGAAAAAGTCAGATCGGCGTATTCGAATTCACGCAGGGCGACATCGTACAGTTCCATATACTGGCAGGCCTTCCGGAATAGTTCGAGCCGAGCCCGGAGGTCCATATCTTTGACGGCTTTCAGACAACGATCGTAAGGTGCTCGTTTAACGCGGTATAGAATCGCGGCCAGGATCTTCTCGTCCGCGTTCGGCGTATACGCAACCAGTTCGACATTCTCTTCTTTATCCCCGGTTCCCCGTTTCCCCGATGCTCCGGTTTTCCTTAAATACTTTGCCAATTCAGGGTAGGTTCTTCGGTCGTAATCGTTCGCCCGGTGGAACAGGATGACCGAGGGCGCGATCTTCTCCACCGCGCGGTAAAGGTGGCCGCCCAAGGCGCGGATCTCCTCCAAACGGTGGCTGGCGAAGCGGCGGAGCATGAGTTCCAGGTTCCGCGCGTTAATGGTCGCGCCGATCTGGGTCTGCGTGGCTTGCGATAAGATATAACGCGCGTCTTCCTTGGCGAGGTTTTCCAGTAAACCGGGGTATTTCATGAAATCGATCCGGCCCGAATATTTTTCATGGATATATTGCGTGAGTTCCAGGAACAGCTCTTCGTATCGGCGGTTCTGGAGATAGATTATATCCTGGAAAGCCGAATCGAATGGCGTGTCTTTGATCTCTTCAGGTACGACATAATCGCCGTGCAGAGTTACATAGCGCTGTGATTTTTCCGTGTACGAACATAGCCGGTAATTTTCGAATTCCTCGACCGCCCGGCGCGAGATCCCGATCACGTCGAAATTAAAGACCGCGTGCTCCGCGACCGAATGGTGGCCCATTTCGAAGATGATACGCCGGTTCGATTTCCGGGACTGGCCGACCTCCTGCCGGGCTTCCGCCCTCAGGGCGTCGACCGTTTTCCGGCTCCGGCTGATCCGGGCGTAAGCCGCCGAGATCGTTTCCGGCGTGAGCGTCGCCATCCTGCGCTTGCCGCGCAGCTCCTTCATGACCTGGGTGTCGATGTTGTATCCGGCGAGCAGGACCTTCATGATAGATGATTACAATGATAAACCAAAAGATAAAACATGATTACAGTGATATCATTTATCATTCTTAAACCTTCGCATGATGTCCCGGGCCACGAACTTCAGCGAGGGCAGCATGTCAAGGGCCGACTGGCGGTAAGCCTCAAGGTCCTTACCGACCGGGTCCGCGACTTCGTTGTAGCGGGTATTCCGTTTGTATTCCTTAAGCAAGAAGATCTTGGGGACCGCTTCGGGCGCGAACTGGAGGACGTACTCGTAATGGCGGAATTCCATGACCAGGATCAAGTCGGCCCAGCGCGTGAGTTCCGGGGTCAGGTCCTGGGTGCGATGCTCGTCGATCGAACCATTGTATTCCCTTACGATATCAATCGCGTGCGGAGCCACCGAATTGCCATCCGTCGTGTTCATGCCCGCGGAGCGGACGGCGACCTTCTTGTCGTCGACCAGGGTCCTTAATATACCCATCGCCATCGGGCTGCGGCAGGTGTTGCCGGTGCAGACGAAAAGCACGTTGAACTGCAGGCCTTCGGCCAGAACGGTTTTTTGTCCCTGGACTTTTTCGATCTCGAGGATCGGTATCGCGCCTTTCCGGATCACGGTCGCCGGCGTGGTGGTCAGGTCGACCACGGTCGAAGCCGGTCCGGAAAGGTTCCCCGCGTCCACGACCAGTTCGACGTCGGTCAGGTTCTCGACGATCTCGTAGGCGGAGACAAAGGTCGGTTCTGCGGATCGGTTCGCGCTGGTCACGGCCAAAGGCCGTGAAAAAGCGTTGAGGAGCCGCGCGATGAAAGGGATTTGGGGGATCCGGATCCCGATCTTGTCTCCGGTCCGGGGCAGGGGAACGATGTCGCTTTTCTTCAGGAGGACGGTCAGGGGACCGGGCAGGAAATAGTCGATGATCTTTTTCTTAACGACCAGGGCGTATTGATCGAGTTTGTTTTTGGGGATAAAAAAGGTGTAGGGTTTAGACTCGCGGGATTTAAGGCGGTTGAGTTTATCGACCGCGGCCTCGTTCGCGGCGTCCACGGCCAGGCCGTAAACCGTATCCGTGGGCAGGGCGACAATCCCGCCTTGGTTCAGGCAGTCGACGACGGTTTTATAAAGATCTTCCGTATCATTAAGTTTGAGAAGCATTAAATCCGCAGCGCGCGGTCGTTCAGGAATTGCCGCGTCGGCACAGTCGCGCGGCGAATAGTGCGGCGTTCTTGGCGCCCGGTTTACCGATGCCGAAGGTCGCGACCGGAACGCCCGCCGGCATCTGGACAATGGCCAGCAGGGAATCCAGGCCGCCGAGGGTCGAGGATGGAAGGGGAACGCCCAGGACCGGCAGGTCGGTCAGGGACGCGATAAAACCGGGGAGATGCGCGGCCAGGCCGGCGCCGGCGATGATGGCGATCACCTTTTCCTTTTTTGCTTTCCGGATCAGGTTTCGGATCCGGTCCGGTTCGCGGTGGGCGGAGTGGATGAATTTTTGATAAGGCACGGCTTCCTTTTTCAGGATTTCCTCGCAAACCGACATGGTCTCCGCGTCGGATTTGCTGCCCATGAAGATCCAGATCTTCCCTTTTGATGGTTTCATAGTCTATCCCCTTAAGTTTAGTGGCGCCGCTTCCGCTTCATTTTTTTCATGCCGGAATTGCCAATGTCCTTGCGATAAAGCATGCCGCCGAAATGGATCTTCTTTATTTCCTCGTAGACCCGCTGCTTCGCGACCTTCAGGTTCTCCGCGGCGTGGACAATGTTCAGCACCCGGCCCGAAGCGGTCACCAGCTTGGAATCCTCCATTTTTGTCCCGGCGTGGAAGACCAGAGTGTCGGAACTGATCTTCTCCTTGAACTGGATCGGTTCGCCGACCCGGTAGTCGCCCGGGTAACCGGACGAGACCAGGCACACGCAGATCGACCAAAGGTTCTTCATTTTGACCTGGACATCGGAAAGCCGGCCTTCCACCACCGCCATTAAAAGGTCTACAAAATCACCGTCCAAGATGGGCATGATGGCCTGGGTTTCCGGATCGCCGAATCGGCAGTTGAATTCCAGAACTTTGGGGCCGGACGGGGTTAGGATCAGGCCCGCGTAGAGGACGCCTTTGTAATCGATCTCCTGGTCGCGCAGGGCCAGGATCGTGGGCTGGATAATGACCTGCTCGATGATATTGGCGATCCGGCGGTTGGTTGGGTAAGGCGCGTAAGCGCCCATGCCGCCCGTGTTCGGACCGCGGTTGCGTTCGTATAATTTTTTATGGTCCTGAGCCGACGGCAGGTAAAGTATCTTCAGGCCGTCGGTGAGGACGAATATCGAGGCTTCCTGACCGGTCAGGAACTCCTCGACGACGATCTTTTTCCCGGCTTCGCCCAGCTTATGCTGGACCAGGATCTCGTCGACGATTTTTTCGTATTCGTTCCGGTTTGGGACGATGAAAACACCTTTGCCGGCGGCCAGGCCCGAGGCTTTGATGACCGTGGGAAAATGGTTGACGGTTTTAAGATATTTGAGCGCGTGGGCGGCTGAATCGTAAATCTGAAATTTAGGCGAGGGGATCCCGTAGTGGTACATGAAATCCCGGGCGAACGACTTGTCCGCCTCGATGCGGCTGCCGCTTTTGCTCGGGCCGAAAATTTTCAAACCGTTCTTCTTGAATTCGTCCGCGATCCCGAGTGCCAGGGGAACTTCCGGCCCGACCACGGTCAGATCGATGTTCTTTTCCCGTGCGAAGCGGACCAGCCCGTTGATATCGGTCGGCAGGATGTTGACGCAGGTCGCGAGCTGCGCGATCCCCGGGTTGCCCGGCGCGGCGTACATCTTGCGCACTTTCTTTGACCGGCTGATCTTCCAGGTCAGGGCGTGTTCCCGGCCGCCGTTGCCGATGACCAATATATTCATCGAATGCTCCTTATGATTTCCCTGAATTTCGCCGGCGAACGTTCGATAATGCTCCCCAGCACGATTAAATCGGCGCCGGCTTTGATGATCGTCCGGGCGTCCTTGACGGTTCGGATCCCGCCCCCGACGATCAGGGGCAGGGAGATCGTTTCCTTGACTTTGCGGACCATGATCGGGGATACGGGCTGCCCCGCGCCGCTGCCCGCTTCCAAATAGATATATTTCATGCCTAAATATTCGCCGGCCAAAGCGTGCGCCGCGGCTATCTCCCACTTGTCCCGGGGGATCGGCTTGGTGTCGGACATGAACTCCACCGACGTGTATTTGCCCGATTCCACCAGGATATATCCGACCGGGATCGTTTCCAGGCCGTATTCCTTGACCATAAATGCCGACTTCACCTGCTCGCCGATCAGGAGCTCGGGATTCCGGCCGCTGATCAGGGACAGGAAGAAGATCGCGTCGGCCCGGGGCGAGAGCTGGTGCGAACCGCCGGGGAAAATGATCACCGGGCAGCGGGCGCCTTTTTTAACCTGGCCGACGAATTTATCGAATTCGGAGGTGACGAGAATCGACGTACCGATGAGGATCCCGGTGACGCCCTGATCGCATACGTAACGTGCCAGCCGCGTTGCCCGGGAAATCGGTGTCCGATCCGGATCAAAAAGGGCGAGCACGCCCGGTTTGGATCTTAATAATCGGTTGTAAACCGTGTTTTTCTTGGACATTTTATATTATACTGTTCTTTTGAGAAAAATCAAGAACCTTGAACGGATGGAAGATTGGTTGGGGTTGAGATGCTGGAAACGGATAGAAAATGGATTAAGGTTGAGATGCTTGAACCAGAAAAATCAGAAAGACCAAAAAGACTCTTTATTTATTGTTTTTTAAGGTCGCGAAGTAGGCGGCGCCGAGGATGCCGGCGCGGTCGCCCAGCTTGCCGGGTTTGATACGGTAATACCGGATACCGGAGCCGAAAGCGGTTTTGCCGATGGCCTGGCGGATGGGCCGGAAAAGGACTTTGCCCGCCCGGCTGATACCGCCGGAAATTATGATCAGTGCAGGGTCAAACAGGTTCAGCAGGTTGCCGATGCCGATCCCAAGATAGCGGCCGATTTCCTCGAAGATCTCGCGGCTCACGCGGTCGCCCTTTTTCGCCTCGTCGGCGATGATCTTGGGCGTTAACCGGGAGTATCGGCGGAGCCGGGAAGGAGATCGCTTGACAAGCCAGCGCGCTCGGCGCAGGATGGATTTCGTGCCCACGTAACTCTCCAGGCAGCCGCGGTTACCGCAGATACAGCGGGGCCCGGTGAAATTGATCGTGGCGTGGCCGAACTCGCCGGCGAACCCGTTAGCGCCGAAAACCATTTTCCCGCCACAGATGGCCGCACCGCCGACGCCGGTACCGAGCGTGAACAGGAACACGTCGTCATAGCCGGAAGCGCTGCCGTAGCGCCACTCGCCGAAAAGGACCGCGTTGACGTCATTGAGGATCCGGACCGGTTTATGGAACTTCGCGGATAAGATCCGGCCCAGGGGCAGGTCGTGCCAGCCCAAGTTAGGCGAGTACTTGACGACCCCCAGCCGCGAGTCGATGATACCGGCGCTGCCGATACCGATCGCCTTACCGCGGTCGGCCCAGGGTTCAATGGCGCTCATAACCTGTTTGACGACGGAATCCTTGGATAGGAAGGCTAAGGTCGGAAGATTGCGCAGAGAAAGGATTTTACCGTTTCGGACCAAGCCGGCCTTGATGTTGGTCCCGCCGATATCAAGACCGATTATGTCCATGGAATTTTGTAGTGCCTTTCCGGTCCTCAACCCCTTGGTTAGGGATCAACTGCCCGGTTTGCTTTTAAAGTGGCTGCGGATGACGGCTTCATAATTTTTAGTCATTTCCACGCCGCGGCGTTTCATGACGGTCCGGGTGGTCTCGAGCGCCTTTTCCAGGTCATAGTTCTCGTCGATCCCCGGTCCGAGCCATTTGAACGAAGGGACGTACCGCGGCATCATGCCGCCGCCGAAAAAGTTGACGAAACTGCCGATGACGGTTCCGGTTGGGATCAGGGTGCCGATGCCCAACTTGGCGTGATCACCGATCATGCAGCCCAGCTTGATCATTCCGGTATCGATGACTTCTTTGCCGATCTTGATCCGGACCGGTCCGTAATTATTTTTTAGGTCGGAGTTAGTGGTCATTGCCCCCAGGTTCACCCATTCACCCACAAAAGAATGGCCCAGGAATCCCTCGTGGTATTTGTTGGAAAATCCCTGAAAGATCGAAGCCTCGACCTCGCCGCCGATCCGGCAGTCCGGACCGATCGACGATTTACTGAGCTTCGCGCGGTCGATGATCGATCGGGGACCGATATATGCTGGGCCGATGATGATCGTGAACGGCCGGATCTCCGCGCCATGGTCGATATAGACCGGTCCCTCGGTCACGTCGATCGCTACTGACTGGTGGACGACCGCGTCCGAAGCGATGAACAGGTCCTGCTTGGAGCCGATCAGCTCAAAACCCCGGGGATTCTTTGACTTCCCCCGGGCTTGGTGAAAATGTTCCTTGATCAGTTCTTCGTTATATTTGATAAGATCGCATAGGTTGTTTAAAACACGGCCCGATACTTTTTTTACTTTCCGTCCGGATTTGAACTCTTTTTCAACGTCCGCGATGGTCACGGGATAAGGCGGGTTGGTCTTCAAAAAACCGACCGTTTCATCTTCGACCACGATCCTTACCTCTTCGCTGGGCAGGTTGATGCGTTCCTTTAAAAGCAGCCGACTGGAGAGATACATGACCGGGCCATGCTTGGTCGCGAACTTGGGATTGAATATATCCCGAGTTAGAAAATCGAATTTGTTCTTGGGAAAATAGTGCAGGATGTTGTCCCTTAAAGTTTTCATGCCGATCCGCAGGTTATACTGGGGATAAAAATTGACCAGGGGCGAGAATTTTTCCAACCGGTCTTCGTAGATGACGATCTTCATACGGGATTATAGTAAAGGAAAGGTTAAAGTCAAGGATTTTATCACCGAACGCCGATAAGGCGGGTTTTCCCTTGACAAATTGTAAAAATAATTTATAATAATAGCTATATGAAAATCAAGTTAAACGGAAAATCAATAGAAGCCAAAGAAGGCGACCGGATCCTGGATCTGGTCCAAGACAACCGGTGTCTGGCCGCCCGGGTGGCAGGCGTACTGAAAGACCTTTTTACGGCGGTGACCCCGGGCATGGAGATCGAGCTCATCGACTTCAGCCAGGAGGAAGGCAAGAGAATATTCTGGCATTCTTCCTCCCATGTCATGGCCATGGCGGTGAAAATACTTTATCCGGAGACCAAGCTGGCGATCGGCCCGGCGATCGATGAGGGTTTTTATTACGATTTCGAACCGGTCCAGCCATTCACTCCCGACGACCTGAAGAAGATCGAAAAGAAAATGCAGGAGATTATCAAACAGAACCTACCTTTCGAACGGTCGGCCATGAAAAAGGAAGCGGTCATCGAATTTTACCGCCGGCGTAATGAAAATTACAAAATGGAATTGGCCAAGGACATACCGGATGAAGAGGTCAACCTTTACCGTAACGGGGATTTCGTCGATCTCTGCCTGGGACCGCACATCCCGAACACGAATTACCTGGGTGCGTTCAAACTATTGAGCCTGGCCGGAGCTTACTGGCGGGGCGACTCCAAGCAAGCCATGCTCACCCGCATTTATGGAATTTCGTTTCCGACCGAAGACGAATTAAAAGATTACTTGAAGCGCATCGAAGAAGCCCAGAAGCGCGACCACCGTAAACTCGGTCAGGATCTGGAGTTATTTTCGATCTTCGAGGAAGCCGGCGCCGGTTTGGTATACTGGCACCCCAAGGGCACGATAATTCTGAGGCTGATCCAGGATTACTGGTACCGAGAGCATTTGGCCGCGGGATACGATATCACCTCGACCCCGCATATCGCCCGAAGCCAACTTTGGCATCAGTCGGGTCATTATGATTTTTATATCGATAAAATGTACATCCTGCCGGTCGAGAACGAGGAATATGTCCTCAAGCCGATGAACTGCCCGGGGCATATCCTGATTTACAAGACCAAGGTACGGAGTTACCGGGAATTACCACTTAAATTGGGCGAACTGGGTACGGTTTACCGCCATGAATTATCCGGAACTCTGCACGGTTTATTACGGGTCCGCGGGTTTACCATCGACGACGCCCATATTTTCTGCACGCCGGACCAGATCAACGACGAGCTCGTCAAAGCCATCGAACTGTCCCGAAAAATGCTGAAAAAATTCGGCTTTGAAAAATACCGCGTGGAGCTTTCCGTCTGGGATCCCAAGGCCAAGGGCCAGTACATGGGCAGCGAAGAGGAATGGGAAAGGGCCGAAGCGGGTCTGGTCGAGGCACTGAATAAGGTCGGCCTGGAATACAAACGGATCGTCGGTGAGGCCGCGTTTTACGGACCGAAAGTCGATATCAAGATCATCGACGCCCTGGGTCGTAGCTGGCAGGCGACCACGGTTCAGTTCGACTTCAACCTGCCCAAAAGGTTCAAGATCCAATACATGGATAAGGACGGCCAGCACAAGGAGGTCGTGGTCATTCACCGCGCGCTCTACGGATCCATCGAGCGTTTCATGGGCTGTCTGATCGAGCATTATGCCGGCGCTTTTCCGCTCTGGCTGGCGCCAGTTCAAGTGGTCGTTATGCCGATCACCGATAAGGAGCGGAAGTTCGCCAAAGAAATAAAGGAAAAATGCCATAAACAGGGCTTGCGTACGGAGATGAACGACAAATCGGAAAAGATAAATTTCCGGATCCGCGAAGCCGAACTCCAGAAAGTGCCTTATATCCTGGTCGTGGGCGCCAAGGAGATACAGGACAAGACCGTTTCCATGCGGAAGCGGAGCCGGGGCAACATGGGCGCAATAAAAATGAAGGATTTTTTCAGTCTGATCGAACCCGAACTAGGAGG
>Ga0315294_10006692_pt1 | contig 12648 bp, 16 predicted proteins | sample YL17G13_40_MG_FD_203626 | JGI IMG/M metagenome (GOLD analysis project Ga0315294, IMG submission 203626) | Sediment microbial communities from Yellowstone Lake, YNP, Wyoming, USA - YL17G13_40 | ecosystem: Environmental > Aquatic > Freshwater > Lake > Sediment | place: USA: Wyoming | collected...
GGCTCAAGCCAAATAGTAGTTAATTGGTGCAGGTCGGCATATTCATAACTGGTAACATAAGGACTGGAGGTTATTTGAATATCGACTGTACTATCTTTAACCGGCTGACGTCTCGCATCCTGGCGCTTAATTATTAAATATTTATTTATATTTCTTTTAACATTCTCAGGCACTGCGGACCAAAAAAGATCATTACCCTTTACCATTTTATTAACATGTTTCTTGAAAGCATCTAATGGCTTGGTTGTTTTCTTGCTTTTATCTATTGTTGGTTTTGTGCTGCTCATAAGCCACCGAGAACACGTTTTAAGGATGTGGCTAAAACAACATTTTAAGAATATCTTCATATTTTCATCTTTTTCGCAACCGATTCTTGATAAGATTATTCCTAATTCTTCTACTGTTTTTGGCTCAAACCAATACTCTATTCTTTCAATTTTTGATTTCGGGATCTGCGGTTTATATTTACTGGAGGCAAATAAAGTTTTGTCTTCCAAGAAGCTCAAATCATCAATAAATTTACCCACTTTATTTCTTAACAAAGTGGGTTCTATCGGTGTACACTTAGCCTTAGCGATAAGTTCAGCGCTATAATTAATATCTGTTCCACTAGCAAAATACCCTCGCGCAATAACACATGCTAACGTCGTACCACTCCCCATAAATAAATCGTTAACATGGAATGGTCCAAAACCAATAAGATATTCATCCATTAATTTTTCTACTAACTGGGGAATAAATTTGGCGGGATAGCGATGATAACAATGTGTTAATTTAGAAGTTTGACTTGGAGTAGTACCTTCAAAGCTCCAATCATGAGAAATCTTGGTCTTTTTAAATAGATCTAGAATTTGGTCTGGACCAAGAATTCTATCTTTAACTTTGGCCTGTAATCTTTCTAAAGTGATGGTTTGCATAGTCTCTAAATAAAAAACCTCCGCTTTTTATGCGAAGGTTTTAATTATTTTTACGTGGCAGTTCCCCCTTCAAACATACCACAGCAGATTGTATTTATTTTATATACCATAATCCTTTAAATGTCAAGCATATTTAAGGGAACTTAGAGAAACTTATCTTAACTAATTATACTACAATTTTTTGTAATTAGGAGATAAACTTTACCGATTAGCTTTGTATCCTGTATCTTCCGCTTGCGATAAGGTCCCTGCGCATTTGCTTCATATAATCAGGTTCACTTTGTTCTGCGGATGTATTGAAAGAATTAGTTATTGTTGTATGGTTAATTGTATAGTTAATATGGTGATGAACGTGTGTGCACCTATTTGGGCAATCCGGTGCACCTGTTTTAGTAAAACCTGCACCTATCCATTCAATGAGTGCAGTTTTTGCACCTTTTGAGGTTGAGGCCATTTTAAAGAGATAGTCAAAGATTTGGTAGTAGTTCTTGCGGCCTTTTTTGACGACCCTGATGAGCCCCTTCTCTTTTAGTTTATCTATGGCGTAGATAACGCCGCGCCGGGAAAGACGGGTTTCTTCAGCAAGGGTATTTATGGAAGGGTATGCCTCTAATCTCTGCCAATTCCAATGGCTGCAGATAGCCACATAAACCCTAACTTCAGATAAAGTCATCTCATACCAGATGCCGCTGGCGAAGAGAGTGTTTAATATGCGGATATGATCGTAGGCCATAGAGCCTCCTTAAGCTTATGGACAGTCCCCTTCGGGGACAGTCCCTTCGCTTGAGCCATTACTGAGCCAATAACTTTAAAGAAAACACAAATTCATACAAAAATGCCTAACTGCTTGCAGGAAAATAAAAAAGGCGTAACTGTATGATTTTCAATACAATTACGCCATAACTGCAACAAAAAAGAGGGGTTATCAAAACCCCCTCTTTTTTATATGGTGCCGAGGGAGGGAATCGGACCCCCCACGCCGGCCTTTTCAGGGCCGCGCTCTACCACTGAGCTACCTCGGCTAAATCCCTTTGTTGGCGAATCCTACGAAGCCCTGTCAGCTATGACTAGTTGAAAGGCGAAGTAGGAGAGCTACCTCGGCTAAGAATTATGACTCAATCTTTTTACCACAAAAGGAGAAAAAAGTAAGTAAATTAAAAAGAGCGTAAAAAGTGTAGTTCCTGCTTTTCTTAAAAATCCGGCTATAATCAAGAGTAAAATCACAGATAAAATTACTAATAATAAATTCGCGCCAAATAGTTGTTTTAATCCGTCCAGGTTAAGATATCTGACCCGGGAAACCATCAAAAATGCCAGAAGCAAAACCAGGAATAAAAAGACAAATGGCACAAATTGCGGTAAGAAAACCTCACCCCCTTTTCTAAATATTAAAATAAAAGAAGCGAGCATTCCGCCGCTTGCCGTGGTGGGTAAACCGTAAAAATAATTCACTAATTCCTCTTTGGGAGTAATGTTATACTTTGCTAACCGCGTAACACTACAGATGAGATAAATCAATAATGCGGCAACTGCGAGCAACTGATGAAAGTCTCTATAAATAAAAATATATCCCAGTATCGCGGGGGCTATTCCAAAAGAGACTACATCCACCAGCGAGTCTAATTGCTTGCCAAATTCGCTTGGGACGGGATTCCTGCGGGCAACCTGGCCATCCAGTCCGTCCAGGATAACCGACAAAATTATGGCCCAAGAGGCAAAGGTATAATGGCTCTCCAGCGAAAAAATAAGGGAGACAAAACCGAAGATAAGGCTCAAGCCGGTAATTGCATTTGCCAAATTATTCATCTTGCCTCCTCCATAATCTTCACAAATATATCCTGCGCCAGGCCTAGATTAGGCAGGTGCAATTTATTGCGCGCTTTAATCCTTAATCTTGTAGTCGCGCGGGTCAATCTAATTAATATAATATCTACCTTGCTTTGCTCGGCCTCCAACTCGATATAGCCTTTTGCGCTATCCTCTTGTTTTATTGAGCCGCGAATCCTGCTCACTCTTGAAGCAGCATCCCAGAGACTATCGTAAGGCTTATCTGTCTCTCCTTGGATAGTATCTTTACTTATTGCATAAGCGCCTAAGGCACCTGCTGCACCACCAATAATTAAAGGTAGGCAACCTGAAATAGTTAAGCAAAGAAAGGGAATTAAAAATGAATAAAGTATCTTTTTCATTTCAACTCCTTTTTGGCAAATACCTTTACAAAGCAAAAAATGGTCAACCCCAGAAATCCAATTCATCCACTACTCCGTTCTTTAAGAAAAATATAGCAGGTTGACATAGTATAAAGGAAATAATGCCAAATATCAAGACTGCTTTTTTCCTGTTAATATCAAATTTATCTTCCAAAAATGCCACAGCCATAATCACCCCCAAACGCGAACCCCAATTATCCCTCTTCTTTTGCCGTTTCATATTGAGCACCTTAAGTACTTATTTGGCGAAATCCCACCAAGTGAGCTAAAATTTAACATTATTTGCGAGGCGGGAAAACCAACCTGCCAAAAAATCTAAACTTTTGGCTACTTCCGGGCTAAGTTTATCTCCAAAAGCAACCGACTTAGGCTGAATAATTAAAATAATTATATCCGCCTTTAAATTGCTTTGCAAGTAATTTATCGTCAGGGAAATCGAGGCATTGTGGGTAGAGAAGAGATTGGCGGTCTTGATATCTTCGGGCTCCAAAACCCTGTATTCTCCCGGTTTTCCGCCAAAATCCACTGCATCGATGAGCACTACCGTATCCGGATTTTCCCGAATAATCTTCTCTAAATAATTCTCCGGGCTTTCGCCTGCGTCCCAAACTGTAAAGAGAACCTTATCCTTAATCCGGCTGGCTAATATTGAACCTACGCCATCATCGCTTCTTAGGGTATTGCCAATACCTAAAATTATGATTTTGCCTTTAAGGTGGGATTTGAGATGATCCAACATGAAAGTTCGCAAAAGCAAAATATTAAATTATGTTGATGCTAAAGCCTTCTTAATTTCCTCGGGCACGGCCTTGGGCTTAAAATCCTTATTTACGCAGACCCAGGTGGTTTTGGATTGGATTAAAAGAATGTTATCTTTAAAAATATCCTGGGAAAAATGAATCGAGGCATTGCCGATTTTCTCAATTTTGGTAAAGACCTTAATTTTATCCTGATAATACGCCGGCGCTTTATAATCTATCTCGGTGTGCGCCACCACAAAATATACGCCTTTTTCCGCTAAGCCTTTAATATCAATTCCGTTGCTTATACAAAACTCGGTACGGCCTTCTTCCAAATATTTCAAATAATTGGCATAATAAACTACCCCGCCGCAGTCAGTATCATGATAATAAATCTTTTTCTCAAGGTAAAATTTTTCCATGGCTTAAGAAAACTAAAAGTTTTAAGTTAATTTTAGACCGAAGCGGGAATATTTTGTTTTACCCACTTATAATAACCGCATTCCAAGATATCTGCTTTTCTTGCCGGAGCAAGCTCCACTAACATAAACCCTACATTCCATTTTCCATCCAACAATCTTTTCCACAGGGGTTTGGCCACTAAAGGTATGGAGTCATCGGAGTTTGGGCTCTGGATTTCAAGTTTCATGGGAGAATCAAGGCCAAGACTGAAATCATCAAAAATAACCCTTAAACCCTCGTGCGAAAAATCTTTGGTTATCCCCGGGATTTCGTTGCCTGCCTTTACTCTCAGGCCAACCGGAAAACGTATAAACTTTCTCTTCTCCATATTTATTACCTCCGGATTAAAATTTTTTTCCATGCCGATATGGTCGGCTTTTATTATACTCTATTTTCCTATATAGTACCTTCTCCAAATCTATATCTTTTGCACCGCAATAATCAAAAATGCGGATACAGCAATCTGCTAATTCTTCAGCAATGGCTTCCCCTCCGGCATGATTTCGCATTGCCTCTAAGGCCTCGGATAATTCCGAATGCATAAGAGCGATGAGTTCTCCGTCGTTTCGCTGTGTTTCCCACCAGCCCTTTTCCTTGGCAATGCGGTGGCACTCCTGAATGAAATCATTTATTTTCCAGTTCTTTTTTTGCATCAAGCGGTCCTTCCTTGCGGTTTGGATTAAGCCAATCGAAAACTTTTGCGGCGATGAGCTCCTTGGCATATGTGCTTGCCGAGGATACCTCAACCTGGGTTTTATTTTTTTCTATCTCTTTAAAGAATATACCTACGCTAGTTGTATCTTGCTCTGAAACATAAAGAGCAATCATATGCTTTTTTATATCTTGAGTATAAATATAGGCACCGCTGCGTTTCTTTAAGACATCCACGGTCTTAGTATAACAGCTAAAGTAATCATAATCAAAGGTCTTTACTAAGGCGAATTTCCTATTTTCTTCTAAGACTTTGGTGGAAGTCCCGGCTAGGCCTTTGGCCGCCTCTTTTATCGTCGCGCAACCCGCTAACGCTATAACGCTATAACCCAATAGCAATGTAACACAATAATAATATTTTAGTCTTTTCATCTTACCCCCTTTTATTCATTAATTACCTGCCAAATCTTTCCTAAATTTCTCCTTGCCTCTTCCTCTCCCCTCCTGACAAATTCCTCTGCCTTATACAATTCTAACCAGTGTAATCCTGACAAATCCGGATGTAAAACAATATCGGCTAATTGCGCCTCTTTTTGCGCTACTTCGGATTGCATAACCTCAATACTGCTAAATATAATATCGAGTATATTGGTCTTATAACGGTCGATAAGATATTGTTTAAGATTGAATCGACTTTTTTGCTTTTGGCTTTTAGAGTTAGTAACTATCTCCTTGATCTTTTCGTATTGACCGATAATATCTTCTCGGGCAGGAGTAACATTTACCGCGATAATCTTTCTTACTCCCATCTTAAACAAAACTTCAGTAGGCAAAGGGTTGATTATGCCTCCATCAAGCAATACATTCTCTTTAAATTGAAACGGCCTGAATACCCCAGGCATGGAGCAGCTTGTCATTAATGCATCCACGAGCAATCCCTTATCTAAAACCTTGGATTCCTTTCTCTTTACATCGCTGGCCACAACCTTTAAGGGGATCTTGACGTCGTAGAAAGTCTTACTACCTAAATATTTTCTCAAAAATTTATAGAGTTTGTTACCCTTGATAAAACCCATCGTGGGAAAGGTTAAATCCACTATATTCCAGACATGTTTAGGTTCTTTGAAATCTTTAGTTATTTCCAGTATTTCCTGCGCTGACCTGCCTGTTACCCAAAGGCTGGCAATAACTGCGCCGATACTCGAACCTGAAATAACATCAACGGGTATCTTTTCCTCTTCTATTACCTTCAATACCCCGATATGGCAAAAGCCATAGGCCACCCCTACCCCCAAGACTAAGCCGACCAGACAATCGCCTACTTCCCGGGCTATCCTTCTTACGGTCTTGGCATATTCAGAATCCGGGTTATCTAAAATGAGTCTATCCGAAGCTTCGAATTCTATCTTCGGTAAAGTAGCAAAGATACGCTGGTCAAGAAACTCGACCTGCTCTTCAGTGCTAATCTTGGCAAGCTTATATTCGTTAATAACAATCTTTATCTTCTCCTTATCAAATTTAAAATCCTCTTTCAGCCTCTCAATTAAATTATACGTTCTTTTTAAATCTACCGTATCCGGGCTGGTTAAAATATGGATTAAATCCGATTGATTGAGTATTTCCAAGATAGTGCGGTCCATATCGCTGGGTAAATCCAAGATAATGTAATGGTAGTCATTGACGATAAGGCTTAAGAATGCGACTAATCTTTTTACGCAGGATTCATCTTCGGGTTGATAATAAAAACAAATAAGGTCTATGCCAGACTTATCATGTAAAATAAAATCTCTTATTACATTTGGATTATCCAACGCTTGAACGCATAAATCAAAAACCCGATATCCGTCGCTGGCTCCTAATCTCTGGGGCAGGCTATGCGTCTTATCTTTCGGGCAGATATCTAAGATAATTACTGACTTATGCGTTTCTTTTTGTATGCTAAAGGCTAAGTTCATAGCGTAAACGGTCTTACCCGCCTGAGAATAAGAACTAAAGACTGAGATAATTGTGCTTTCAAAGATAATCTTCTGGTGGATATCTTTGCGTTTAAGCCGGCGGGATAGGGTCTTGCTTAAATCAATGGCGAGGCTTGGGATTTTCTTTAAGATAAAATCGAAATCATCCTTCTGGATTACTAAAAGCAGGCAATCATTCATGGCCTGGGCAGTTACTGAATGCGGCTCGGAAGTCAGAAGCGAAATAATCCCGAAATATTTTCCGCGGTGTAAATACTCCAATATCTTCTGATTGCCGGATTGGTCCCGGGTAAAAATAACTACCCTGCCTAAGACCACACAATAAAGAGCGCTGGGCAAAGAGCCTTCCTGATAAACAATTTCACCCTTTTTATGCTCCACAAAGCTACTTTTTTCTTTAACCAAATTGCGCTCTTGTTCGGTTAAATCCGCAAATAAGGGAATTTCCCCTAACATTGTATCCTTATTGATTAATTCCATCTAATCCAGCCTTCCCGTGTTACAAACCAAAGAAAATTTTTTGGCGCTTTCTCTGATTGTGCGTTTATAAGTATAATAATCTACTTCAATAAGGCCAAAACGAGGCCCAAACCCTTTATCCCATTCATAATTATCCAAAAGCGACCAGTAAATATAGCCTAAAATCTTCACGCCTTCGGTCATGGCCCGATGCATATGCTTTAGGTGCTGTGAAATAAAATCCCATCTGGCATTGTCGTCTTCAGTACATATACCGTTTTCCAAAATAAACATGGGTAGTCTATACTTTTTCAACTTCAGAAGTAGATGGTATAAACCTTCGGGGTATATATCCCATCCCATGGAATTCTTCGTAAGAACACTGTGGTTTTTTTTACAGGTATCAAGTAGTAAGTTCTTCATGCCCCAACCTTCTACGTCGACTAGGCTGCGGGTATAATAATTTACGCCTATAAAATCCAAAGCTCTATAGCGGACTAATCTCTCGAGGAATTCGAAGTTAAAGGATTTATCCTTTAAAAAAACTGAGAGTTTATTCTTTAGGGTAGGGCTACAAGAGATAAAGGCCTGCAAATTTTGGGCAATACTTACCGATGGAAAGGATAAATTTCTTTTCTGGTAAATACTGCGTATGAGCCTATAAGCTCTTATATGAGCAATTGCTAAATTATGGGTTACCTTTTTTGCCTTGAAGAACGACCTTTTTTGAGGTGGCCATACCCCCAGTATATAGGAATGGTATATATAGACCATAGGTTCATTTATGGTTACCCAATAATTTACCTTATCAGCTAATGCCTCAACAATTCTCTCGGCATAACGCAAAAAATATCGCGGCGCATTTTTGTTTAGCCAACCGCCTAATTTTGCAAACCATAAAGGATTGGTAAAATGATGTAGGGTAACGATAGGTTCGATGTTTAATTCTTTTAAAGAAAGGATAACATCTCGATAGTGGCCTATTTCTTGCTGCGAGAATTTGCCTTCCTCAGGCTCAATGCGGCTCCATTCAATGGATAAACGGTGAGCATTATGATTAAGTGACCGGGCTAAAGCAAAATCTTGCCTGTAAAGATGATAATGACGGCAGGCTTGACCGGATACTTCTTGAAGACCGATTCTTTTTTCCCATTCCCACCAGTCGCAATTGAGGTTATCGCCCTCCACCTGGTAGGCAGAAGTAGCTGCACCCCAAAAAAAATTGTGTGGAAATTCAATCATAATTAAATGAGCACATAACTTATGGAGCAATTATCTCAATTTGCTGCGACATAAGTTATTTGTGCGAATTAACCCCCCACCACTTTCGTATTTAGCCTAAGCTATATTGAAAGTGGTGGGGGGTGAGTTCGTGCATACAATTTACGTTCGCTTGTGCTCCGTAAATTATGCACTCACTTATTATACACTCAAAAAGAAAAAACCCCAACATTTTTGTTGGGGTTATCATTAACAAATTAACAGCCGACAAAGGTGAGCAGATTTTTTATCACCTCACCGTCCTCCGGCAACCCAGCCACCATCCCCGCCAGCTTATCTGTCGGGCTTAGGTCTGTAGCTTTGCGTCCCCCGGTTTCTCGGGGTTTACCTTTATCGGCTATAATAAAGTATACAACAATATTCCCTGCTTTTCAAGTCAGGCCGGCTATTTTTTGGTCTTAGGCTTAGCCTCAGCTACAGGATTCAGATAAGTGCTTAATGCTGCCCAGGTTTTAGTCCCGATTTTGCCGTCGGCCTTAAGGCCCTTGGCTTTTTGAAACTCTTCAATAGCCTTTTTAGTCTGAGGCCCAATTTTGCCATCAATATTGCCAGTATAGAAACCCGCGTTCTTTAATGCCGTCTGGATTTCTATAGCCGTGGGCCTATACGGCCCGCTGGGAGGTAGTGGCTCCAATGTTGCTGACCCAACACCAGGAGCACTGGGTAACACCTCGATTTTAGCCCCGGGTCGCGCCTTAGTCTCAGCAGGCACAGCGACGCTCGGAGTTTCTATGGACATGGGTATCTGCAATTCCTCAAGTTTAGGCTGTTTTTTACCGCAACCTGTAAGGTAAAGAGCAAAAACTAAAGTTATGATTATAAATACGAATTTCCTCATCAATTCACCTCCTTTTCATTATTACAATTTTAGCAAAATACCGGGAAAAATCAAATTAAATTTTGCCTATATCAGGATAAAATATATTTATCGCAACGAAGAATGCCGTGCAGATAATGCCGCTAATCATCACGGTCAAAGAAACGCCCAAGGCCTGCGAAAGGCTGCCAGCAATCAAATTCCCAAAGGGCATAATCCCGGCAAAGGTGAACATGAATGCACTCATCACCCTGCCCCTAAATTCATGGGCAACATTAGTCTGTAATAAAGTGTTAATCAAGGCAATGGCTGCAACACTTGAGCCGCCTATAAATACCAAGGTAATCAAAGAAAATAAATACACTCTAGATAAAGAAAAAAGTACCAGGGTAACTGAAAATACCATACAAGATAAAATCAAAAATTTACCTTTGCATGCAAAATCGCCCAAACGCGCCAATAATAATGCCGCAATTACTGCTCCGCAGCCTGCGCTAGACATAAGCATCCCCAGTCCCTTAACTCCCACTTTTAAAATATCCCGGGCAAATATAGGCATAAGTATGACATAAGAAATGCCAAACAAACTTAAAAATCCCACCATGGTAATCAGTATCAATATCAGGCGGTTATTTCTTAGGAATTTTAACCCCTCTTTAATATCATTAAGGGCAGAATTATTTTTAGAGGCATTGGGAACATTATTTATCCTGATTAAAAAAAGTGCAATGAGAACCGCCAAAAAACTTATGGCATTAAGATAGAAACAACCGCTCATCCCGATACTGGCGACAAATATACCGGCTAGGGCAGGCCCGATTACGCGGCTGGAATTAAAGGCTAATGAATTTAAGGCAATGGCATTGAATAAATGTTCCTTTCCTACCAACTCTACCACTACTGCCTGTCTACTCGGCGCATCAAAAGCCATCACTATGCCGTTTAATACGGCAATAACCATTATTTGCGCTGGAGATATTAATTTCATCTGGGTTAACACCGCTAAAATAAAAGCTAACGCCATAAAGGCGCTCTGGGTAAATATCAGGATATTTCTTTTATTCATCCTATCCGCGGCTACTCCTCCGAATAAAGACAGGAGAAATACGGGGATGGAACCCAAAAAACCCACTACCCCTAATAAAAAGGCGGAATTAGTCAATTCGAACACCAACCAGCTTTGGGCAACGGTCTGAATCCAGGTGCCGATAAGCGAAACAAACATGCCTATCCAATAAATACGAAAATTTTTTACGCTTAATGAGGAGAACATATTTATTTCATAAATTGATTACACAGATTCCAAAAAAATGATTACGCAGATTTATTGAGACCTTAAGTCCAATCTGTGTAATCTGAAATTTAATCTGTGCAATCATTTAAAATCCATAATTTTTATTTTATGATTTTAAAACTGCTTCGCGACGGCAGCGAGGGCAAAGAATCCTTATCCGGTCGGAACGCAAAAACCCCTCTTCTTTTTTAGGCGAGGGTTTTTCTTTTAGGGCGAGGTTTAAATCCTGAAGATAAAATAGCATGAGCGAGGCATTGCTAAAGGTAAGCGGGCCTAATCGCTTCGCGACCCATAATACCTGATCATACGGAGCAACTAATTCGCCGCAACACTGACACAGCATTAGTTGTTTTTTAATCTCCTGATATAGCTCTTCCCTCTTTCCTGTCGTAGCTAAATCAAATTCTTTGGAAAGCGTAATCCCTTTTTCCGTAGGGCAATTGGCCTGGCATTGTCCGCAGAATATGCAGAGGTCCCAACGCACGTTAAGAATCCTTTTATCTTTTATGTCCTGCATATCAATGGCCTTGGCAGGACAGACCTGAAAACAGGCACCGCAACCAATGCAATCCTCTTCATGATATTCCGGACGGCCGCGGAATCCCTCAAAAGGCTGATGCGGCTCATAGGGAAACCTTGAGGTATACGGGCCTTTAACTAACGCTCTTATTGCCTCTTTTAATTCTCTTAATTTCGGGTATCTCATTATTTACTATTTCCTTTTTCTTTATCTTCGGCGTATTTATCGCAAACGGATTTATCCCAGAGCTTAACACCAAATTTATGCGCCCCCCTTGCCAAGGCGTGTGCGGAAACAGGGGCTGTCAAGATTATAAACAGGATACATAAAAGTGCCTTTATTCCTGCAGCAGTAAAGCCCTTAAACAAAAATAATCCAAAGAGTATGCTACAAGTCCCTAAAGTAACGCATTTTGTAGAGGCCTGGAGTCGGTTATATACATCAGGGAGCCTGATCAGACCCAGGCAGCCCAAAAAGTCAAAAACAAGCCCTACAATTATAAAGAATATACCGATTCTCTCATTCATCGAAGTTTCTGCCTTCCAAATATTTAGCCAGGGCAAGGGTTGAGATAAAACTCTGCAAAGCCCAGGCAATACCAATATCAATATACCAGTCTCTGCCTGTGGGGATTCCTAATATCGCACAAAAACCCAAAACTAAGATTCCTAAGATATCAATGGCAACAGCCCTATCTGCAGAAGTAGGACCCTTGGCGATACGCCAGAGACAAAATAATGCGCAGAAAAAAAGCATGGAAAAACTGTGTTTTAAAAGAGGGGATTGCCATTCTAATAAAGAAGGAAAGGGATGAAGAATAACTACTGCAAAAACAATTATAATTGCTGCCAATCCCATAAAGTAGCGTAATCGTCTCATTCAAAAATCCTTCTTAGTACATCTTCAAAAATCTTTACAATGATCTCTGAGGCTTTCTGAATATCTTTATCTTTGACATCAATCCAGTGTATATATAAAAAACCATTCTCTTCGTCTATATCCACGCTCATCGTGCCGGGGGTAAGGGTAATGGAATTTGCCAGAAATGTTAAGGCTGTATCTGATTTTAAGGTAGTCTTGACCTTTACAATCCCCGGATTAATCGGCAAATCAGGATTAACTACCCGCAACATCACATCAATATTAGCCTTTATGCATTCCCAGATAAAAAGAGGTATATAGTAAAGAAACCAAAGATAACGGGTGAGCTGCTTAAATTTATGCGGCCTTTTTGTAAACATATCCCCGGTCATAAAAGAAACAAAGCCACAAACTAAAATACCAATAATGAAATGTTGTAAGTCTAGTGGCCAGGTTAAAA
>Ga0315294_10006693_pt1 | contig 12647 bp, 8 predicted proteins | sample YL17G13_40_MG_FD_203626 | JGI IMG/M metagenome (GOLD analysis project Ga0315294, IMG submission 203626) | Sediment microbial communities from Yellowstone Lake, YNP, Wyoming, USA - YL17G13_40 | ecosystem: Environmental > Aquatic > Freshwater > Lake > Sediment | place: USA: Wyoming | collected...
TTGAAACATCTGAAGCACTATGCAAGTTTGGTAATGCATCAACTGATGTTATTCGTGTTGAAACTGACGGTGTTTATATGTATATTGCAACCAATGACGGCATATATAAGTATAATACGGGTACTCCGACAGTGGCTCCGGCACTGCTTTCCATTACAGGTATGATTGGTACGGCTATAACTGATATGGTTTATGATTCAATTACTGGATATTTGTGGACAGGTCATGCAACAGGTTTATCCAAAATTGACACTGGGGCATTGACAGCTGTACAGTATTTGAATGGTACTGGACAAGAATTAGATGGAATGTTAGCGGGTGATGTCAATATTGTTGCAGGCGAGCTTGAAGCATATAATGGTAGAGTCTTTAGAGCAGGTAGAAATAGTAAGTCAATGTGGGTGATGGATGATGGAGTGGGATGGTATAAATGGGGAACTTGTTCTAGAGGAGCTATTCGTAAAGGAACAAGTCAAGTTGTAGCTAGCGGTCAGGGCTGGGTTAATCTATATAATGTCATGGTAACTGGAAAAGGTACGGGAAGTTATACAACAGATGAAACGTATGGGTTTTCAAACAATAACGCTTCTACATACGGACCTATGGTAAGTCTAAACAAAGATGTGTTTATGTTTCAACACAGTATTCAATATTATTCAGGGGCTCGCACAGCTTTAGCTGTATATAGAGTTGGTCAAGGGATTTGGAGCGATCCTCCTAGTTCGTATAATGCATACGGTGGATTCTTTTACGCAACACCTTGGGAATATTCACTTTCTAAAAATGTTGTAGCTGTAAATGATAGTGGTTTATGCATAGGTCAGGCTTTAGGTGATGGTGTATTTGTTCCTGTAGAATATCAAGCAGCACTTCGTGCAACTTATGGTTGGAATGGTGCAAATTGGGTACGAGATAATTCAGGCGAAAAGTATATGCGAAAGACAGCAACAGAGACAATCCTTGATGGTGTAACACTTAATTTCAATAATGCTACAGGTAAAACTTGGGATCAACAATTCGTGTTAGGTGACAGATTTACTTTTGTATACGCGCCATTTAATGTAAAAGATAATTTACAGACTATGCAAGCGCAAGCTAGATTTTATTTTGGTGATGCTCAAGTGCATGAAAATAAAGCAATAACTGTTCCAGCAGCAGCACCGTATGAGTTTAATATTGAAGAACAGAGTGATCCTGATTTTAGAGATATGGACAATTTAGATTATCTAACTGATGTTTATGAAGGATTAACTCAATATACGCTATATACTCTACCTACAGGTGTTTCAATAACAGGTTGGGATTTACCAAATAACAAAGTTACGATAGCTCAAGATATAGCTACAGGAACAGCTATTGTATTAAGTACTACTGGTACTTTCCCATCATGGGCACCATTTTCTGGACATTCTATTCAAATGCAAGGTGAGACAGTTTTTTATGCAATTCGTGAAGATTCAACGCACATAAAGTTTGCATCAACTTATGCAAATGCGTTAGCAGGTACACCTATAGATTTGTCAGCAAATGGTACAGGAACTGTTAGTGTGAAAGTTGTAGAACCAACTGTTGGAACTTATTACGCAGGTATTAATGGTGTATTTGTTTTTGCAGCAGCTGATGCAAATAATAGTTTGACGTTAACATATACTTATACACTATTTTCGTAGGAGATTGATATGGACAAGCAAAACATCGTTGCATTAGTTGCTAGACAGCGCTATTTGACAAACCAAATAGAGTCGCAAGCGTTAAATGACGTAATCGATGATGCATTGCTATTTGATTTGCTTGGAAAAATGATTAAAGTGAATGATGAATTAGCTAGTCAAATATGTGAATTAATGAGTCCTGAATATATGGTAAGACTTAGGATGCGGACGTTTTGATCGTTGCTTTGATAGCACGACAAGAGTATTTAATTTCACAGCTCAAGATTCAGATACTGAAATATTTTCGCTGTGTGATTTGCCCTAAACTTTCCATCAATTCTAACTATGTCATTACCAGTTACTGATAATCAGGAACTTTTCGTTACAGGGTATGGCTCTGAAGCAATCCCTACAGGCATTTCAGCCAAAGGATATCTGTGGTCTATTTCCCAATCCTTTGGCAAACTCCTTATCAAAGAATTCTATAGTTCTTATGTTGCATCTATCTCGCTTTCTATCCACAGTTTTTCAGTATCCATGGCCCTACAGGGTGATGGATCTTTCTTCTCAGACCGTTTCTGGGTTTGGTGTGTTGGTACCGATCAGACTCTTAGGATTCTTGAGATTGAACCCAATCTAACTACTGATCCTACTACCTACTTCTCACGCACGCTTTCATCTGATGTTTCTAGTGTTGGTGTTTATATTCGAGAGCACGATGATGTTAGACTTTTAGTGCTATCTGATAGTCTTCCCAAGTCACTTTCTATCAAGATGTATCATGATGTTAAAGTATCTTCTCCCATTAGCACATCTGTTAATTGGAATTCGTCTAGACTTGATAATTTCTCAAACTTTGTAAGTTCTGATTCCACTCAGTTTTCTATCTCCTACTCTTATGCTGCATCGCCGTACTCTGCGTATACTGAAGACTATTCCATTCCTATACCTTCTATTATATCATTAACGCAGATTCTATCTAGCGCTGACATACAGGCCGTGTGGTCAGTTTCAGTAGGATCTGATGGGTATGTTTTAGAGCGATCATCAGAGCCATTGTTTTTATCCCCAATTGAGATATACTCCGGTCCATTAACAACATTCACTGAGTCTTCAGTCCCCGTCGGCACATTCTATTATAGAGTCAGAGCAGCCAATACATTAGTTTCCCTTATATCTCTATGGTCTGTTGTTGAGTCTATTGTAGTTATTAGTCCCATCGTTGCTGATTTTATATCAAACCCTCTTGCTGGGTATGCGCCACTAACCGTAAATTTTACAGACACCTCTACGGGTACTCCTACATCATGGAACTGGGATTTCGGTGATGGATCTACTCATGCTACCACTCAAAATCCCACCCATATCTATACAGTGGCGGGTACGTATACAGTTACCCTAATCTCTTCTAATATTGGAGGGTCTGATACAGAGATAAAAACGAACTACATCACTGTGAGTATGGTAGCGGATTTCACGGGGACTCCTACGTTAGGTCCTGCAAATCTCTCAGTAGCATTCACAGATACCTCTACAGGTACTCCTACGTCATGGGACTGGGATTTCGGTGACGGGTCTACTCATGCTACCACTCAGAATCCTGTTCATACCTATACTGTAACAGGAGCGTATACAGTCACACTGACTGCTACTAATGCTGGAGGGTCTGATACAGAAATAAAAACTGACTACATCACTGTGACCGAGAGTGTGACAGCGGATTTCACGGGGACTCCTACGTCAGGTCCTGCAAACCTCTCAGTAGCATTCACAGATACCTCTACGGGTACTCCTACATCATGGGACTGGGATTTTGGTGATGGATCTACTCATGCTACCACTCAATATCCTACTCATATCTATACGGTAGCGGGTACGTATACAGTCACGCTGATCGCTACTGCCGGATCTGGGTCTGACACAGAGATAAAGACTGATTACATAGTAGTAGGCTTATTAGTAGATTTCTCTGCCACACCAGTAACAGGTCGATCACCACTGTTCGTACGTTTCTCTGATTTGACCATAGGAAATCCTACGACATGGGCATGGAATTTTGGAGACGGTGAAACATCGTCCCTAAAAAATCCGGTACATTTGTATAACTCAGCAGGAGTGTACACAGTATCACTGACTGCGTCTAATTTATCAGCGTCTGGAACCAGAACAAGAATAAACTATATCACAGCTATTTTTTATAGAGTGTCTACAAAAGACATAGCACCACCAGCAGATAGAGTAGATTTGAGAACGATGTATGGTGAGGGTGCTGGTACCTATAGATATCCTAAAAAGGGTGTTCAAATATCTACCGTCCAGGGTACGGCTACAGAGAGCGGTTTTACAAGACCGAACGGTCCTACACTCATATTAGGGTGACTGATCCGTCGCATACATATCCGTCAGTAGGGAAATATAGTGTTTCGTTGAGTGCCCGCATATCAGACGTATAAAATTGGTTGTGCTGTAAACAGGAGTTATTAATGTCAGCAAAATACCAAACGGGAACATACTACAACAAAGGATTTACCGGGACCGATATTAATGGTTTCTGCGCAAACCTTGATAATTGGCTCACGAGTAGTCCTATTCTTGGAGGGGCTGGATGGACTCTTATTGATGACCATTCAGCGAAACTTAGCGCCACATTTACTTTGTCGGGTGCTCCTTATTACTGTTACTCAGTTAGTCATGGGTTATTTACTGGTCAAGAGGTTACTGTAGTTTGCTCAGGGTACCCTACAGGTCTATCTGCAAATAATACTTATTTTGTTATTCGAGTTGATGTTGACAATTTTGGGTTAGCCACAACTTTGGCTAATGCTTTAGCAGGTACGAATGTCATTACAGGTAATGGTTCTGGTACGCGAACTTTCTATTCTAGTCCTTTTAAAGTATACTGTAATGTTCCTGTACCATTATTAAATCAGCAAGTTAAATTCATTCGAGTTTTGTATAACTCGAATATTACTGCTACAGGTTTTACCGATGCTATTCGTGTAATGGGGTGTCTATGGTGGGATGCAACTAATCACATACCTCGCGGTGTTTGGAATCAATACTATTTATCAGTTAGAGCAGGAATTAATGATACTTATTTTTTTGTTGGTAATACACAATATTTTGCCATAGTTTCTAAAAATAACACAACGTATAATCAGTATGTTACGGGAACTTGGGTTGGAGATTCCGCGCTAGTTGAGCCAGTTACTAGTATTGGCTCTCTCACATCAGGTATTACTACAGGATCAAGTGTAACCTGCATACTACAAGCAGGGCAAGCAGCTAATTTTACAGCTAATAATTATTACTTTATCTATGATTTTAATGCTCATAGTTGGGTAGACTATGTAAAATGTCTAAATGTAGATATAGGGGCTAATACCATAATGCTTCAGACAGTGCGCTATAATTTTCCATCAGGTACATGTATAGGTGCCTATCCTCATCGATTTTACTCAATGAGTACCAATGTGGTGACAACTGGGTCAACTACTAATAGTGATAACATGAGCTATAATCGAAGTGTACTACCGTATATTTCTTCTACTAGTGGAATTACGTCAAATGTATTCCATAACCAAACAGGACTAATCCGACCATCCTGTCGTGTAAACTTCTACATGTCTGCTCTCGGTGGTAGTCCCGATGATCAAAGTTTTTATTATGCACAGATACCAATTTTATCTGAGTATGCTCGTGGAGATGGGGTAGTAGACACATCTGGTCTTAGATTTTATGGTAAAGTTGGTACAGGCGATTTATATGTTGCGCCTGTTGTGGGACTAACGAAAGCTGTAACACCTCTTGCAGTGTCAGGGATTAATTATTTATACTATAATACTTCAGACACTCAATTTACTATAGGTGGCGACTCTACTATCGCAGTATTGACTCAAGCCCAAAATTCATAATTTATAGGAGTTAAACATGACGTCACGTTATGAAGCAGGTAGCTACACTAATCGCGGATTTTCTGCAATTGATCCACAAGGTTTTTGTCAAAGACTTTGTGATTGGTTAGGACGTTCATACGCTAATCATGGAGCAGGTTGGATATTAATTGATGACCAAAGTACGATTATATCAGACGTGTATACTATTCCTGCGCCAGGACCATCAAATATTACCTGTCATTCTGTGGGTCATGGACTAAAAACAGGACAACAAGTATACTTAACTACTTCTAGTGCAGCCCCTACAGGTTTAGCCGTTAATACTGAGTATTGGATTTATCGTATCGGTGCAGATGACTTTGGTTTATGTACTACTTTCGCAAATTCTTTACTAGGCACTGCTATCTATGTTACTGGAGCAGGAACAGGTACACAAACAGTTATATCGTGTCCGTATAAAGTGTATTGTAATATTGCTGCTCCTATAGTTAATCAAGTTGCCAATTTTCTAAAAATTGGATATTGTAATACTGCTGAAGGTGTGAATATAAATTCTTGGCATATATTAGAGTGCTTGTGGTGGGATGTAACTAATCACATACCAATAGGTACTTGGGCACAGTATTCTCCTAATTGTGATAAAACTACCTTTAATAACTATTGGTTTAACGGAAATACAAGTTTTATAAATGTTGCGCTAAAATTCAGTACTAATACTTACTTTGTATTCCATTGGAGTATATGGGCGGGAGTTTCACCTTTAGTAGAATCAGCAGCATTAACAGGGACATTGCAGGCAGATATCACAGCTGGATCCTATGTTGTAATACAATTGGGAACGGGTGAGGCTAGTAATTTTACTATAGGTAACTGGTACTTTATCTATGATTTTGATGGACATAGTTGGGTTGATTATGTTCATATCACTGATAGAAATACTGGAACAGATACTATAACAGTAGCCTCAGTAGGATATAACTTTCCCACAGGAGCTATATTAGGAGCATATCCTCATAGGTTTTGTACTTGTTGTAATGCTACTGGAGGAGGAGCAGTTGGATATAATGGAAGTTCTTCCTTAGCTACGATCCCATATATCTCTTCAGTTGTAGGTGAGCCTAAAGTTTTTTATCCTCAATCAGGAGTTATAAATTGTTATGTACAATTGAGAGTTTACGATCAAATTATAATAGGAGGAGCTCCCGAGGATGAAATTCGGTATTACGCTCAATTACCTATTATAGTAGAGTATAAACGCTCAGATGATGTTGTAACAGCTAATCCTCGAGTATATGGTGTATTACCTGCTGGATCAATGTATTTTTCTAGTACTAACAATCTGACGTTGGCCTCATCTATTCGAGCGATTAATGGAGCACCATACAAGTATTTCGTACTATCTAACTCAATTGGTAATAATCAAGCATTTGCTGTACTAATACCAGTAGCAGACTTATCATAACAGGAGCATCTTATGTCAAATTATGCGTCATACTTGTATACCGGACCAGGTTTCGGAGCAATATATCCTATTGGATTTCTCTATTATCTTGACTACTGGTTAACTTTATCTGGTGGGTCAGGAGGAGCTGGATGGTACGTCATAGAAGATGGATCAACTTTAATCGATAAATCGTTTAATCCATCTACCGCGATCACAGCCTCCCCAACGAATACAATTACAATTCCTTCTCATGGACTAGTCACAGGACAAAAAGTTACATTTGATACAGCTACAGGAGGGTTCTGGACTGATGCTGTCTACTATGTTCGAAGAGTAGATTCTAGTACGATTAAATTATATACTACGATAGGCAAAGCGATAGATGATACAAGTGCACTAACATTAAATGTTCCTGGATCTGCGACTGTACATTTGTACTCATGTCCATATAAAGTATATAGTAATGTATCAGTGCCAGTTCTTAATAATAACTCTACAAAGTTTGTTGAGATATGGTATGATCTCGCTCATCTTACTCGTGCAAGTATTAATGCTTATCTTTGGTGGGATTCTACTAATCACATATCGAGAGGAGTGTGGTCTGGAGCATCAATCCAATTGAGTACCGCAGGCACAACTTACTTCTCAGGAGATATTAATTGGTTAATGATAATGAGTTCAATAGTAGCTGCAGATTCTTTCTTTATCATCGACGACTGGACATATAACATAGCAGGCTACGAAGCGGCTAGTAAAATCGGGACAGTGACAAATACTCCAGCAGCAGGTAGAAATGTAACTATAATACTTGGAACTGGACAAGCAGCCAACTTTACTCCAGGAAAATACTACTATATCTACGACCTCGACGGTCACTCTCAAGTTGAGTATGTATTATGCATGAGCTCAGATGGGAATACTATAATCGTTGTTGATCCTCTTACTTATAGTTATCCTGCTGGAGCTATAATTGGATCTTATCCTCACAGGTTCTGTACAAGTGGCTATGCTACGGGTGATATTAATAGTTACTACGGAAATAGCTCTCCGGGCATGAACGTACCTTATTATTCAGTATATACAAGAACTATAAGTTCGACTCCATGTGAGAGGATTTTTCATAATCAATACGACAGGATCTATAGTTATTGTACCGCTAACGTGGTAGGATTCTGGGATACTACTCAACTCGATAATGAAAGGATTATTGTACAGCGACATTTGATGAGTGAGTATAAAGATGGCCTTGGCTCTGGACTTGCAAGATCTAAGATACTAGGTACACCTAATCATATGTATTTATGTAATGGAGCTTCTTTAATGACAAGATTCGTAGATACGATTTCAATAGGAGGAGTAAGTTATATGTACGTAGGAAGCTCCTCTACGTATAAACCAATATCTCCAACTGACGCATCTATTGGATTTCTAATGCCTCTGGCATAATACTATGGCAGCTTATACTTCCTATGATATTACAGGTATCTTTGATGTTTTAGATTTTGCATCTAATAATCAAACGCTATCCTCCTATGATATTACAGGTATCTTTGATGATTTAGATTTTGCATCTAATAATCAAACGCTATCTTCTTACGACATTACAGGTATCTTTGATGATTTAGATTTTGCATCTAATAATCAAACGCTATCTTCTTACGACATTACAGGTGTCTTTGACTCATTGGATTTTGCAACTGAAAGTCCGCAAAAAACAATTATCCTTCCTAGTTTTGCTGTTAACCCTATAGTTGATCCTGCAACAATTTTAATAAACGAAGGAGATTCTGAACCTGCTTTTTCTGTCGCATTTACGGCTTCTGTGTCAACAGGATCCGCCCCTTTAACGGTAAATTTCACTAATAATTCGGTGGGTCCTATAACAGAAGTCCACTGGGATTTTGGGGATGGGGGAACTAGCACCGCGTATAGTCCATCACATACGTATACAAACAGTGGAAACTATACTGTTTATTTAAGAGTGTTCGCTGGTCCGTATTACTCACAGTCCAGCACAGTAATACAGGTGGTTAGTGTCACTGCTGATTTTTCTGCCGATCTAACTACAGTTAATGCTGGTTCACTTGTTACTTTTACAGACACCTCTACAGGTACCCCTACGTCATGGAACTGGGATTTCGGTGACGGGTCTATTCATGCTACTACTCAGAACCCCACTCACATTTATACTGTAACAGGAACGTATACAGTCACGCTGACTGCTACTAATGCTGGAGGGTCTGATACAGAAATAAAAACTGACTACATCACTGTAATTATGACAGCGGATTTCACAGGGACTCCTACGTCAGGTCCCGCAAACCTCTCAGTAGCATTCACAGATACCTCTACAGGTACTCCTACGTCATGGGATTGGGATTTTGGTGATGGATCGATTCATGCTACCACCCAATATCCTACTCATATCTATACAGTGGCGGGTACGTACACTGTCACTCTGATCGCTACTGCCGGATCTGGGTCTAATACAAAAATAAAGACTGATTATATAGTAGTAGGCTTATTAGTAGATTTCTCTGCCGATCCTGTGACAGGTCAATCACCACCCCTATTCGTACGCTTCTCTGATTTGACTGCAGGAAACCCTACAACGTGGTCGTGGAGTTTTGGAGACGGTGAAACATCATCACTAAAAAATCCCGTACATTTGTATAACTCAGCAGGAGTGTACACAGTATCACTGACTGCGTCTAATTTGTCAGCATCTGGAACCAGAACAAGAATAAACTATATCACAGCTATTTTTTATAGAGTGTCTACAAAAGACATGTCACCACCAGTAGATAGGATAGATTTAAGAACGATGTATGGTGAGGGGGATAGTACCTATAGATATCCTAAAAAGGGTGTTCAAATATCTACCGCCCAGGATACGGAAACAGATAGCGGTTTCACAAGACCGTACGGTCCTACACTCATATTCGATTGAGAGCATATACAATGTTGAAATCAAATGAAGACAAGATCAAATCCAGTACAGTCCCGAATTTCTCAGAAGATTCGGTACGCATACAAGCTGGGTCCTTTGTGTATGATAACAAATGGATCAATTTCAGCGGTACCGTTTTTAGGGTGACGGATTATATCACTTCTGTAGTCCGTGGTAGTCGTACCCGATTTTTCAAGGATCGAAACTATGCTGTGTACCTGTTAATCGGTGTAGATCCTATCAAAGGTTTGCGAGTAGCCGAAGGTCGACACGTCCCGTACACTACTCTGCAGGCAGTCCCGATACCTACCTCGTATGATTTTCTGCCTCTGGTAGGAGTAGTGCTAGTCCAAAACGGCACCCAGGACCTGAACTATGGGTATAGCCCTATCAAAGACAGGAACATCCAGTCCCTGTCTGGTTACGGTAACGTGGTAGATAAAGACCTCAAAGGTGATGTCGGAGATGATAGCCTCGTATATGGCGATACAGGACTCATAGGGGCTATCGGTTTAGAGGGGGTCACGGGTTTATCAGGAACAGACGGCGCTACAGGATATCGTGGGATCACCCTGGACCCTCTCCAGGGAGCCACAGGTCTCGGTGGTATGACCGGTATAAATTGGGGTATACACATCCCGTTTGAAGAGTTCCACTGAGCAGCTGATAATCTACTAATTTTTGCTTCTATATAGTATGTTTATAAACACGAAGCAAAAAAAAGATTTCACTCTCAAGATTAAAGACCCCCACGAGCATGGTGAGAACATCGTTTTCATCAAAGGCGGGTCTGTCATCGTCGAGGATAAATGGGTATTTTTTCCTGATCTCAGGATAGATGTCCAGGCTACTGTATCTGCGTATGTGACTGATACATCCCGTAGACTATTCAATAATTTCAATGACATCCTGTATGTCCTACTCGTCTTGAGTAAATCAGGTCAGGTAGAAGTAGTCCCCAGCGTATCCTACAATAAAAATTCTTTTGGTGACGTGAAGAGCTTCCCGAGTCTATCGGGAAAAGTACCACTCATGTTGATCCGCCTGACCCAAGACGGTAGCTCTGATCTCAAAGCATTCATACCTATACGGCAATCTGATATAGAGCTGTATCAAGGCTACGGTAATTTTACGTCTAAAGGTCCAAAAGGTGAAGAGGGACACAAGGGTATCACAGGGATAGTAGGAGCCACAGGGCTCGACGGCATGGACGGCTACGCAGGAGTGACAGGTTATCAAGGAGAGACTGGCGCACAGGGTGTATCTATACAGGGAGTGACAGGCCTGATAGGCCTGGATGGTGTCAGTATCCCCGCGTTTGTGGTAGACAGGTGACTGCTCCCCCGACTAAAGTCAGGGGCTTCCATTTTGACTATGTGGGTGCCAGGACCATAAAATGACAGACACTACTGTATTAGAAAAAGTCAATAACAAAAAGTTCAAGAGCGGCATCGAGTTCCAGAAGCAGCTCCTGCAACTCACACGCTCTATCCAAGATAGCCTACTCCGTAACCTACCCAGTAACTATACCAAAGATCGTAACACGAATCTGGCTGAGTTCTTCAGAGCTGTATCTAAAGAGTTCGCTCGCCTGCAGCTATCCTCTTCTGACGTGAACGAGGACAAGTACAACGACTCCACCAGGACTGAATACCTGTTCCAGATCCTGGGAGACTCCCTGTTTCTGGGTGAAAAAGCTATCAACGAAGGCCTCAGCGACGTAGCCTATAGAAACTACCTGCTGAAAGTCCGCAATGCCTATTACGAAGGCAGCCGTAAACAAAACATCGAAGATGCTGTGTCCGATATCATAGGCCTGCCTGTCACGATCAAAGAACTCTACCTGGAGCTGAGAAAGCAAAACACAGCCTACACGATAAAAGACACTCATAAGATGTTCTTCGACATACTCATGGACGATGTGACCTCCGCATCCTCCATAGGGGTACTCCTCGAGGACATCAGGTTTTTCATTGATCTCATCAAACCAGCGCACACTATCTACGACACTCGACTCGTATGGACAGACACTCTCACGAATAGAGAGGGTACGTGTACTCCATCCTACGTAAAAGAAGACATGGACTACGTGGTGTACGGTACGTCCCGCATCTATCTGGTCACCTACCTGGCTACTAAGATCTACAAATACGCAGGCACAGACCCGGAAGAAACATGGGTCGAAGGTACCATACAATCTATCAACCTCGCCCACGGCACATTCTATCTGACCGACAACAGGATCCTCGTATACAACTCGAGTACTCTGCTCTACAGTCGTACAGGTGATGTAGACACTGAGATCGCCCCAGAAGATTTCTCTATAGGGGACGTGATTAAGTACTATGCTACCAAGGATGCCACGAGTAGCTCATCCGTGATAGACGGTACCTGGCTGTATACGGGTACGATCGATGAAGTGTATCTATCCGAAGAACTCATCACTATGATGGATGGGTCTGGTATAGTCTATAACAGCAATACCCTGGCATATACTCGAGACTACTCTGGTGAGTATCGTATCGAGATAGAAGACCTCCCTCTCAACAAAGAGATAGCCTACAAAGCTGACAGAAACACTCAGTCGTATAAATTTTACAGAAAGCCTGCTGCTGTACAGGCAGATTATTTCAAACAGTTTGATACTGATGTCATAGCACGACCGTCTTTTCAAGAGTACGTGGAGAAGGAAAAAGAGATCCCAG
>Ga0315294_10006696_pt1 | contig 12645 bp, 9 predicted proteins | sample YL17G13_40_MG_FD_203626 | JGI IMG/M metagenome (GOLD analysis project Ga0315294, IMG submission 203626) | Sediment microbial communities from Yellowstone Lake, YNP, Wyoming, USA - YL17G13_40 | ecosystem: Environmental > Aquatic > Freshwater > Lake > Sediment | place: USA: Wyoming | collected...
CGCTGGCGGAACTGGCGGGAGCGGGCGAGGAGGCGGCGAGCTTGCTGGCGCAGCTCGAAGCGAAGATGCGCGCGATTCAGCCTCATGCGACTCGCGCGGGTTCGCTGCAGAAGCAGCTCGGGCAAGTGCAGCGGCGGCAGGAAGAGGCCCGCGCGGCGGCGGCGAGAGCGGAGGAGTTGACCGGGCGCACGGGCGAGCTGCGGGCGGCCCTGGACGCGGAGTCGTATGCCTGCGATGCGCGGCGCCAACTGCGCGTGGCGGAGGCGACGCTGGCCGAAATCGCCTACGATGCGGCCGAGCACAAGCGCGTGCAGGAGGCCATCCGCAGCCTCGCGGGTTGGGAGAAAAAGCTCGGCGCGCTGGAGTCGGCGCGGGAGTCGCTGCCCCGCGACGAGGCGCACCTGGCGCAGATCGAGGGAAGCCTGAGGGAGGCGCAGGCGAATCTCGCGTCCATCCAGGCCGAACGGGACGAACTGAGGCAGGCGGCCGGCGATGCCAGGCCTGCCGCCGCCGCCCTTGCGGAGACGGAACACCGCAGAGGCGCCGCCGCCAAGGAGCGCGACCGCCTGGTGGCGGAAGCCGCCGCCGTGCGCGCGCAGATCGAGTCCTGCCGCGCCGCGCGCCGGGAGGCCGAGAGCCGCCGCCGGGAGCGCGCCTTAGCGGAGAGCGACCGCGTGCTCTACGGCGACCTGGCGGAGGCCTTCGGGCGACAGGGGGTGCAGGCGCTGGTGGTCGAGACGGTGCTGCCGCAGCTCACGCAAGACGCCAACGAGTTGCTGGAGCGGATGACCGAGGGACGGATGCAGGTGAACTTCGTCACCCAGCGCGAGCGGCCCGACGGGGGTGCGGCGGAGACGCTGGATTTGCAGATCAGCGACGAGATGGGCACGCGGCGCTACGAGCTGTACAGCGGGGGTGAGGCGTTCCGCGTGGATTTCGCGGTGCGGGTGGCGCTGGCGCGGCTGCTCGCCCATCGCGCCGGGGCCAAGCTGCAGACGCTGGTCATTGACGAGGGCTTCGGCACCCAGGACGCCCAGTCGCGCGACAAGTTGGTGGAGTGCATCAACGCCATTCAGGGCGACTTCGAGAAGGTGCTGGTCATCACGCATATTGACGAATTGAAGGACGCCTTCCAGGACCGCGTCGAGGTGACCAAGGACGAGACGGGATCGCACATCCGGCGGCAAGGAAATCTAGCCGCGGATTGACGCGGAATAATCGCGCCCTCAGGGGAGGGCGCGCCCGGTTTGGATATTCGCAGGCAGGTTGCCAGCCGCGCCAGGCCCGCGTTGGGCGCGACTTCTCCTGAAGTCGCGAGCTATCCCCGCGGTCAGCAGACCGCGCGCCCGATATTGTTATCCTACTAATCCCCGTCTACGGCGCGGGCCAGCGCCTGCAGCTCGGCGACCTGATGCTTGGTGCCCATGGCGATGATGACGTCTCCCTCGGCGACCTCGATATGCTGAGGGGCGCCCAGGTGAAGAAGCCCCTCACGCTTGCGCACGCCGACGATGACGGCGCCGCAGCGCTCGTGGATGTCGGCGTGGTGCAGGGGGCGGCCGTCGAGATGGCAGTTGGGGCCCACAACGATGTCGCACATATGGAGCTTGGCCTCGCCGTTTTCGGCGCGGGTTTCCATGAAGCCAACGCAATCCAGGAAGTCGGTGAGGACGGGGTTCAGCAGCGCGTGGGCCATGCGTCGGCCGCCGATGACGTAGGGGGAGATGACGCGGTCGGCGCCCGCGCGCAGCAGCTTGCCCTCGGCCTCGACGCTGTCGCAGCGCGCGACGATGAAGAGGTCGGGATTGAGGGCGCGCGCACTGAGGGTGATGAAGACGTTGTCCTCGTCGGTCGAGGTGACGGCCACGAGCCCGCGGGCGCGCTCGACGCCGGCCTCGACGAGGATGCGGTCTTCGGTGGCATCGCCCTGGATGTGCAGGGCGTCGGGCTCGTCGGTGCGGTGTTCGGCGGCCTCGCCGGACTCGATGATGACCAGGGGCTCGCCGTGCTCGCGCAGCTCGCGGGCGATCTCCCGCCCCATGCGGCCGTAGCCGCAGACGATGTGGTGATCCTTCATGCGCTTCAGCATTTTCGCCAGCCTCCTGCGCGCCAGCGCGCCCGAGACGGTGGCCTGCACCACCAGCTCGGCGGCGGCGCGCGCGGCCCACGCCAGCGCCAGCACGCCGGCGCCGATAAAGAGCAGATTGAAGGCGCGCGCCGTCGGCGTCAAGGGATGGATCTCGCCGTAGCCGATGGTGCTGATGGTGATGCCCACCATATACACCGCATCGAGCAGCGGCCAGCCCTCGATCTCGGCGTAGTAGTAAACTGCCACCGCGACCAGCAGCGCCAGGGCGAGCAGCGCCATGCGAAGCTGCACTAACGCCGCGCGGCCGCCGTTGAGAGCATCGCCGTTGCCGCCGTTATGTGGCGCACGTGTCGAATGATGCATGGCACAAAGGCGCGCCCTCCCGCGACCAGCCAGGGGCAGGCAGGGACTGTCCCCGAATGGGGACTGTCCCCTTCCGGGCGGGTACAGTCCACGTAGGGACAGTCCCCGCCCGGTGAAACCGATCACGGCTGAGGGGCCGTACGGGCGCGCGCATCCATAAGAAGTTTCGGCGAAAAGAGGGGCGGGCTTGAGAAACATTAGCCCGATCGATAGGCACCGGATGTGACCGCACAAGTCTGGGCTCGCAGGGCAGTCACCCCGCTCCCTGACAGGAGAGGCATTGAAGCAACCGGCGCGCACCAAAGAAACTCGGTCACGCCCCAGGCACGAGCGGGCGCGCGGCGAAAGAGGGAATCCCGAGCGCACACGGCGCCAGCCGGCGTCCGCCACTTACGGATCGGCGGTGTCTCGGGCATCCCGGCTGGGGAAGGGACGAAGCGGTGACGAGCAGAGAACGAGTGGTGCGAGCGATCGAGTTTCGTGGGCCGGACCGCATCCCGATTTCACACGGGCTGCTGCCGGGTGCGATCGACAACCACGGCGAGAAACTGCGAGACGTCTTCCGGCGCTACCCGGGCGATTTCGCCGGCCAGACCGGCGACTACAGAGGCACCGAGAACAACCCCCACTATCAGCGCGGCGAGGAAATCGACGAATGGGGCTGCACCTGGGTCAACCTCGGCCTGGGCACGGAGGGGCAGGTGCGCAACAATCCCCTCGCCGACTGGAGCGCGCTCAAGGACTACCGCGCGCCCGATCCTTATGCCGGCGAGTGGCCCGAGCGCAAGGAGCGCCGCGACCCGGATCACTACGTCTCCATCGGCGGCGGAGGTGGGCGGCTGTTCGAGCGCATGCATTTCCTGCGCGGCTACGACCGGCTGCTGATCGACATCGCCGAAGGGCGGCCGGAGGTGGAGACGCTGCGCGACCTCGTTCTCGACCATACGCTGAAGCGCTTGCCCCGCCAGCTCGAGAGCTGCGAGTGCGACGGCGTGGGATACATGGACGACTGGGGGACGCAGGAGCGGCTGATGATTCGCCCCGAGGTGTGGCGCCGGCTATTCAAGCCCGCGTACAAGCAGATCGCGGACCTGGTGCACGGCGCGGGGAAGCACTTCCACTTTCACACCGACGGGTACACCATGGAGGTCATCGACGATTTCATCGACATCGGGGTGGACGTGCTCAACCCGCAGTTCTCGTGCATGCCGCTGGAGAAGCTGGCGGACAAGTGCCGGGGGCGGGTGTGCATCCGCAGCGATATAGATCGTCAGTACGTGCTGCCCTTCGGCGCTCCCGACGACGTGCGCGAGTACGTGCGGCGGGTGTGCGAGCTGTTCGCTTCGCCGCAGGGAGGCCTGATCGGCCACGGCGAGGTGGGCCCCGACGTGCGCCCGGAGAACGCGGAGGCGATGCTGCGGGCCTTCCTCGACTTCAGCCCGCGGGGTGCGGAGAGCTAGCCGCGGATTAGCGCGGAGGTGCGGCATTGCGGTAGGGGCACGGCATGCCGTGCCCCTACGATCATTCCCCGTGCTCGTGGGGGGCGTGCATGCCCTCGCCCTTCTGCGTGTAATGGGCGGGCGAATGGCCGCTGTCGCCCTCGAAGGCGGTGTGGTGCCCGGCCGCCTGGGCGCACTCGATCTTACTGGCGATAACCTCCTGCACGAACTTGAGGGCCTCGTCCTCATCCTCGTCGGTCACGATGGCGGCCAGCCGCAAAATGTCGTCGGACTCAAGGCTGATGGCGGTGCGCTGCATCTTGAAATCGGGGCTCATGGGGTGGCATCCCTCCTCGCAGTTCCTGGGGTTGGCTCTTCGCCCGGACGACCGTACATCCTGTCGCGGCGGCGCATCATTGCTCAGGGGGCTGCGGTTGAGCGATCAGCGCGCGCCCAAACCAAGGAGCGTATCCACGAGGCCATCGAGGTCCGCGACCGGCGCGTAGTGCGGTGCGCCGCCGCCGGCGCGGGCGACCAGCTTGCGCCGCCGCGCCTGCTCCAACAGGGCGGTCACGTCCACCGGCCGGACGACGAACATGCGCGCGAAGTCGGCGTTCTGGATCTGATCCAGTGCCAGCGCGGGAGAGCGCCGCGACGCGAAGTGCTCGTACAGGCAGAAGACGAAGGTGGGCAGGGTCATGGTGTGCGGCGCCGGGGCGAAAGAGGGGTGGCGCGCGCCGCCGGGAGGACCGGGCAGGATCTCGATGAGCCCCGCCTCGCGCAGGACGCGCAGCGCGCGGGTGAGGGTCGGCTCGCTGTTAAAGTCCCATGCCCGGCGCGCGTAGGTGGAGATGAACGGGCGGGTGATGACGTTGTCGTAGTCGAAGAGCGCGCCGGTGTTCGCCATGCGGAACTGGGTGGCGGACAACCCCTTGGGCGGGCGCGCCTGGATGAAGTAGGGATAGAAGATCTCGGCGGCGATGGCGGCGATTACGGCGTCGGCCTGGGCGGTGCGGTAGTAGATGAGCTCGGTGCGCGCGCGCGCGTCGGTGGTGCGGGCGGCGAGGCGCACGAACGGAGTAACGACGACCTTGCCGCGCTGCACGGGCACCAGGCGCTGGATGAGCTTGTCGGCGATGCGGGTGCGGGTTTTCGCCGACGGCTGGGGCAAGGCGGCGGCGAGCCCGGCGTGCAGGTCGGCGCGCGTTTCCGTCTCCAGCGCGAGACACAGGGCGCGCGCCGCGTCGTCGGGATAAAGCTCCTGGCCGAAGGCGGCGAGGGATCGGCGGGCGGGCATGGGCGGATATTATCAGGCGGAACTGCCGGTGTCAAGGAAACGGACAGCAAGTCGAACACACCCCGTGTGCGCCGGTACTGTAGGGCGGGGCCTCCTGGCCCCGCCGCCGGCGCGGCTGGGCAGCCGCGCCCTACAGCTCACCCCGACAGCAGCTCCGCCGCCTCCTTGAGCCGCTGGCGGATGGGCAGGCCATAGGGGCATTTCTTCTCGCACTCGCCGCAGTCCAGGCACTCTTCGGCGGAACGCCCAAGCTCCTTGAACCACCGCTGGGCCAGGTCGCGCAGCGCGTACAGCTTGTAGTAGCGCTCGAGCTTGAATATCTCCGACAAGGGCATCTCGGCGGTGCACACCGCGTCGCAGTAGGCGCAGTTGTGGCAGAACTGCTCGCCCAGGATCGCCAGGCGCGCGCGTATCTGGCGGATGCGCGCCTCGCTCAACGGTTCGATGGCATCGCCCGCGGCGACCGCGGCGTTCTCATCCACCTCCAGCATCGAGTCCATGCCCGGGATCGCCACCGACACCGCCGGGTGCGACAGGACGAAGCGCAGAGCGTTGGTGGCGGTCGGCAGGTCCTTGCCCTCCAGGTGCTGCTGCACCTCGTGCGGGGTGGCGAGCGCGCCCCCGGCGATCGGCTTCATGCAGATGACGCCGATGTCGCGCTCCAGGCAGTAGGGGAACAGCTTCTCCGCCGCCTCTGGCTTGACGACGTTGTAGGGCACCTGGATGGTTTCGAACTCGCCGGTCTCCAGCGCCCGCAAGGCGATATCGGAGTCGTGCGCGGTTACGCCGATGTGGCGGATCTTGCCCTCGTCGCGCGCCTTGCGCATTTGCGCGACCGCGCCGTCGGGGCGGAAGGCGAACTCGAAGCCGCGATCGATGTAGTGGATCTGGTAGAGGTCAATGTAGTCGAGGCCGAACGCGGCCAGGCTCTCGTCTATCTCGCGCGAGAAGCGAGCGAGATCCTCGCCCTTGGGGTCAATGTAGGTCTTGGTGGCGATGTAGGGGCGTGTCGCGCGACCCTTGACGGCGAGGCCGATGCGGCGCTCGCTGTCGGCGTAGGAGCGCGCGGTGTCGATGAAGTTGATGCCTTGGTCGAGGGCGTAACGGATGACGCGAACGGCCTCGTCCTCGGGGACGCAGCCGACGGGGCAATGGGCGCCCATGATGGGGATGCCGCCGAACCCGACGGCCGTGACCTCGAGGCCGGCGCGGCCAAGCCTGCGAAATTGCATACCATACCTCCGGCAGGTTGTGACGTAGTGGAGGTAGGGGCCGGGCTCCGCCCCGGCCCGTCGGGATGGTCTGGAGACCGTCCCCTACGGCGGATGAGCGCGCGCGACGGGAGCGGGCCCGCTCACCGCGCGGCCGAGCGCTCGCCCTGGGTGCGCGCTTCCTTGCGCTCCAGCGCCGCGCGCACCAGCCCCTGGAACAGCGGGTGGGCGCGGTTCGGCCGGGATTTGAACTCGGGGTGGAACTGGGTGGCGATGAAGAACGGATGATCCGCCAGCTCGATCATCTCCACCAGCCGGTCATCGGGCGAGACGCCGCTCATGGTGAGGCCGGCGGCGGCCAGGTCCTCGCGATAGGTGTTGTTGACTTCGTAGCGGTGGCGGTGACGCTCGGAGGCGACCTCGGCACCGTAGAGCCGATGGGCGAGGGTGCCGGGGATGATCTTCATCGGCATCGCGCCCAGGCGCATGGTGGCGCCCTTGTCGGTGACGCTCTTCTGCTCGGGCAGCAGGTCGAGCACGGGGTGGGGTGATTCGGGCTCGAACTCGGCGCTGTGAGCCTCGTCCAGCCCGCAGCGGCCGCGCGCGAACTCGATCACCGCGCACTGCATGCCCAGGCACAGGCCGAGGAAGGGCACGCCGCTCTCGCGCGCATAAGTGATGGCGTCCACCTTGCCCTCGATGCCGCGGCCGCCGAAGCCGCCGGGCACCAGGATGCCGTCCACGTCGCCGAGCAGGGCTTCAGCGCCTTGTTCTACGATGTCCTCGGCATTGACGCGCTTGATGGTGACCGCAGCGCGCTCGGCGATGGCGCCGTGGCGCGTGGCCTCGACCACGCTGATGTAGGCGTCGGGCACCACCATGTACTTGCCGACCAGGGCGATGGTGCACGAACTCTCTGGTTTGCGGATTCGCTCGACGACCTGCTCCCACTCCGAGTGGTCGGGTGCGCGCGCCTCGAGGCTCAGCCGCTGTTCGACCAGCCGGGCAAGCCCCTGGCGCTCGAAGATGAGCGGCAGCTCGTAGATGGAGTCGGTGTCGAGGCCCTCGATGACGGCCTGCAGGGGGACGTCGCAGAAGAGGCTGATCTTCTCGCGCATCTCCTCCGACAGGGGCATGCGCGAGCGGCAGATGAGCAGGTCGGGCTGGATGCCGATGCTGCGCAGCTCGCGCACGCTGTGCTGGGTGGGCTTGGTCTTGGTCTCGCCGGCGGGGCCGACGTAGGGGATGAGGGTGACGTGGACGTACGTGATGTTGCCGGGGCCGAGGTCGCCCTTCATCTGGCGGATGGCCTCGAGGAAGGGCAGGCCCTCGATGTCGCCGACGGTGCCGCCGATCTCGACGATACCGATGTCGGCGTTGTCGTGCTCGGCGGCCTCGAAGATGCGCTCCTTGATCTCGTTGGTGACATGGGGGATGACCTGCACCGTCTTGCCGAGGTAGTCGCCGCGGCGCTCGCGGGCGATGACGTTGCCGTAGATGCCGCCGGTGGTGACGTTGGCGCGACGGGTGAGGTTGAGGTCAACGAAGCGCTCATAGTGGCCGAGGTCGAGGTCGGTCTCGGCGCCGTCGTCGGTGACGAAGACCTCCCCGTGCTGGTGGGGGTTCATGGTGCCGGCGTCAACGTTGAGGTAGGGGTCGATCTTCTGCATGGTGACGCGGTAGCCGCGATCGCGCAGAAGACGGCCGAGGCAGGCGGTGGTGATGCCCTTGCCGATGGAACTCACCACGCCGCCCGTCACGAAGATGAACTTGGTCATTAGCCCACGCCCCCGAGTATGATGTAGGTGCTGCGGTTGCGACGGGCCGCGAAGCGCCTATGGGCGTATTCGCTGCCCCGGCGGCGGCTACCTTCCCGAAGGTGGGGCGTCATCCTGCGAATGTGACGCGGCTCTCACCGTTCTGTGGGGCTACACCGCGCAATCCGACGGAGCAGAGCGGCGGACAGTGAGCTGACCGGATTTCCGGCAGGGAGGGCTACCCAAGAAGCAGAAGGTTGGAGTGGTTTGGGCACTGACAACGCTAGGGCCAGGCCCTGGGAGGACCACGTATGAAGTCCAACAACCAGACCCTTGGGGCGATCCTCCAAGGGGGAAATCAGTACGTCGTGCCCCTATTTCAGCGTCACTACCGTTGGGAGAGGCCCCAGTGGGACAAGCTCTGGCAAGATCTGATTTCCCTCCGACAGCCGCAGAAGACGGGCAACCATTTCATGGGGTTCCTGGTTCTGGTGCCGGAGGCACATACACCCGACAAGGTGCCTGCCTACCAATTGATTGACGGCCAGCAACGCCTTTGCACACTTTCCCTGATCCTTTGCGCCATACGGGACGTTGCCAAAGCCGCTGGCTGCTCGACGCTAGCTCAAGAGGTCATGGAAACGTACGTGGTGCAGCACTTCAAGAAAGACCGCGAGTACTTCCGGGTTTATCCCCGGCAGACAGACCGGGACGACTACTTCGGGCTGGTGAAGGGCGAGGATGCGCCCCAGGGCCGGATGGGTGATGCCTATCGGTACTTCATCGACAGGGTGCGGTCATTGCCCGACGCAGATACCGAGAAGGGGCTTCGCGACTTCTGTGCCTTGGTCTGCGCCCGTCTCGAGTTCGTCCACGCTACCTTAGACGCCGAAAACCCGTACAACATCTATAAGAGCCTCAACTCGACCGGGGTGCGGCTGAGCGAAGGCGACCTAATCCGCAATTTCGTGTTTATGCACGTTCCGGTCGATGGGCAGGATCAGTTTGACGACAGGCTGTGGAGACCTCTGGAGCAGCAATTCCAAGATCCAGGGGGCAACCTCGACGAGCAGGGCTTCTCCGATTTCTTCCGGGACTTCCTAATGCAGGATGGAGCTTACGTCCGGCCTCCGGAAACGTTCGAGGCGTTCCACCAGCGGTATGCGGACACCGATTTCAACCCCTGGGACCTGGCAGGTAGCCTTAACGTGGCCGCTCGCTGGCATTGTATGATCGCGGGCCGCGAAGAGGACGCCAACTTGGGGGTGGGCCGGGCGCTTGCTGACCTTCGTCAGTTTGAAAGCTCCACGACTTACCCGCTTCTGTTGAATCTGTACCACCGGCGAATGCGAGGCGAGATAGCGGACGATGAGCTCAAGGCGGGTATCCAACTGCTCAACGGATTCATCCTGCGGCGCCTGGTGTGCGGGGAAAGCTCGCGCGGCTATGGGCGGATGTTTGCTCAGGCGTGCCTTGAATTGCGGGATGCGCCGGTCGAGAACCTTCGGCACTTCCTGGAAGCGAAAGGCTATCCTGACGACTCACGGTTTGTCCAGTCATTTCTCCGCCTTGACCTCTACCATAGCCGGTACTGTCGGGCGGTCCTCGAACGCATCGAACGCGCGAGTGAGCACAAGGAACCGGTTGATCTCTCCAACGCTCAGGTGGAACACATCATGCCACAAGCGCTGTCCGACCATTGGCGCAACGACCTTGGTCCGGACGCAGACCTCGTCCATGCAACCTGGCTGCACACCGTAGGCAATCTCACTCTTAGCGCCTACAACGCGAAGGTTCAGAACAAGCCTTTCGCCGCAAAACGCGAGGTGTACGATGATAGCCACGTCGAAATCACCAAGGCGCTCGCTCGCTACGCCAATTGGACTGAAGGGGAGATGATGTCTCGCGGTCGCGAACTCGCGAGCCTCGCGGCGGCCATATGGATCGGCCCGGCTGCTCCGCCAACGCGCCCAGCCACCTCCACGGGTGCGGTGCCGATCCGTGATCTTCAGTTGGCCTACTGGACAGTATTGCGTGATCTCTTGCTAGCGCGTCGAAGCATTGTCAAACCGCACAAGCCGCTCCCGCAGGCATGGATGGCATTTGCCATCGGTAAGTCGTTCTTCAACCTTGAGGCCGTAGTAGACATCCGCCGACGATGCATGCGCTGCGGGCTAATCATATGGGGGCCCGATGCGAAGATCAGTTTTCGGGGCCTTCAACGCGACCAGGACGCTATCGAAGCGGAAATGGGCACTGCGCTCGAATGGCGTGAGCTGCCCGGCAACAAGCAGAGCCAGGTCGTGCTACGCCAGCAAGATGTGGACCTCACGGACCGCGCGCAATGGCACCAGCAGCACGCCTGGCTTGCGGAAAAGCTGGAGGCATTTCACCGGACGTTCAGCGCCCGCATAAAGACCGTTCCCGCAGGCGAGACGCGTTAACTGAGAGCGGTGGCAAAACAAGCATCGCCCGTATGGCATGGGCGTTAGCCAGCCGCCAGAGGCGGGTAAATCCTGGTGACTTGCCTCCTGCCCTGAATTCAGGAAGGGGCAGAAGACCAGCTTCTGCCCTACGAATCTGCCACCGGGTGCCCTTCGAGTTACTCAGGGTAGACGCCCGCGCCGCGTTAAGCGGTTTTGCAGCAATCATGCCCTACCATCGAACGGCGCGAACAGGCGGAAATCGCCGCCGGTCGAGAAAGTCTCCTCCAACGCGCGCTGCAGGAACTCGCGGGCGCGGGCGACGGCGTCGGTCAGGGTGTGCCCGCGCGCCAGGTAACCGGCAATCGCCGCCGACAGCACGCAGCCGGTGCCGTGAACCGGCGGCCCCGGTATGCGCGGGTGCTCGAGAACGACCCGCTCGCTGCCGTCCCACAGGATGTCAACAGCAGGGCCCGGCAGGTGCCCGCCCGTGACCAGGGCCGCGCCGGCTCCGAGATCCACCAGGGCGCGCGCCGCCCGCGCCGCGTCCTCCCGACCGGCCACCGTCAGGCCGGTGAGCGCCTCCGCCTCGGGCGCGTTGGGGGTCACCACCGCCGCCAGGGGCAGCAGCTTCTCGCGCACCGCCGACACCCCGTCGTCCGTCAGCAGATGGGTGCCGTCCTTGGCGACTATCACCGGATCAACCACGAGATTGCGGATGCCGTGCGCGGCGAGGCGGTCGGCCACGACCGCGACGATGGCGGGCGAGGACAGCATGCCGGTCTTCACCGCGTCGGCGCCCACGTCGTCAAGCACGGCGTCTATCTGCTGCGCGACCAGCGACGCCGGCAGCTCGCCGGCGCTCACGACGCCGCGGCTGTTCTGGGCGGTCACGGCGGTCACGGCGCACGCGCCGTACACCCCCAGCGCGGCGAAGACCTTGAGGTCCGCCTCCAGGCCGGCGCCGCCGCAGGAGTCCGAGCCGGCGATGGTGAGCGCGCGCGGGATCACAGGATGCGCTCCTCGATCAACGGGGGAAGTTGCGCGAGCGTTTCGATGACCCACTCGGGCTTCATTTCCTCCGACGCACGGCGCGCGTCGTCGGCGCTGCTGATGCCGGTCAGCACGAGCGCGGTGTGGATGCCGGCGGCGCGGCCGGTCTTGATGTCGGTGTCGAGGCGGTCGCCGACGATGAGGGCCTGGGCAGGTTTGCACTTGACGTCCGCCAGCACCAGCTCCACCATGCGCGTCTCCGGCTTGCCGATGAGCAGCGGCGCGAAACCGACCGCGCTCTCGATGGCGGCGACGATGGTGCCGCCGCCGGGCAGCAGGCCGTTTTCGACCGGAAAGGTGGGATCGCGATTAGAGGCGATGAACTCCGCCCCGGACCGAATCGCCGCCATCGCGGTATGCAGCGAGGCGTAGTTGAAGGCGCGATCCATGCCCACCACGACGTAGCGCACGCCGTCGCCGGCCGGCGGCAGGACCACATGCAATCCCACCGCCGTGATTTCGTCGCGCAGGCCGCCTTCGCCGACGACCAGCACCGTGGCGCCGTCGTCCCCGCGCGACTTGAGGTAGAGCGCGGTGGCATAGGCGGAGGTCATGACCTGTTGCGGCGGCGTCGGAATGCCGAACTCGCCCAGCCGCCGCGAGTACTCGTCGCGGGTGACGGTCGAGTTATTGGTCAGGAAGCGCACCGCCAGGCCACGGTGGCGCGCCCAGGCGACGGTTTCCGTGGCATGGGGCAGCACGGTCTTGCCGCGATAGATGACCCCGTCGAGGTCGAAGAGGACCGCGCGCAGGGTCTTTCGGCGATCCTGGCTGCTGGCGGGCTCGTCGCTGATAGCGGGCAATCGGGCACCTCAAAACACGTGCGGCCGGCGCGGATCACGCCGGCGCGAAGGACAGGCAGATTGTAGCATGGGCCTGCCGGACGGTCAAGGAAGGGGCGGAAACGGGTGTGACCTCGAAAAGTGGGGGTTTGAGCGAAGGACTCCTCTCCCTACCAGGGAGAGGCTTGCCCGCCGCAGGCGGGATCAAGGAGAGGGTCGCCTGCCTGGCTA
>Ga0315294_10006697_pt1 | contig 12644 bp, 8 predicted proteins | sample YL17G13_40_MG_FD_203626 | JGI IMG/M metagenome (GOLD analysis project Ga0315294, IMG submission 203626) | Sediment microbial communities from Yellowstone Lake, YNP, Wyoming, USA - YL17G13_40 | ecosystem: Environmental > Aquatic > Freshwater > Lake > Sediment | place: USA: Wyoming | collected...
AGAGACAGGATCTCCCCTGGATATTACGGGACGTGGTTTCCGTTGACGGAATCCCATTTTGTGAAATAATCGTTGTGCCTGCCGGACTCCTATTGAAAGAGTGTATTTTTCGTTCAAGTGATGACTTAACAACTTGCCATCCCATAAATTTTGAGGATACCCCAACTCTCCGGGATTTTTCCGCAAATCTTTGTTAATTTCCTCAACTATACTTTCTGGGATCCGTGAAGGTCTTCCTGAACGAGTCTCGTCATGAAGTCCTTCAAACCCTCGATCATTGAATAAATGTACCCAACTTTCAATTGTTGTTGGAGAATGTCCTAATATTTCTGCAACCTCATAACAATCCCGACCTTTCGCTACGAGGAGTACTCCATGCAAACGATGATCATATCTTGAATCATCAGAACGTCCGATTTCTTGCTGTATCTTAAGAACTACGTATTCTGAATTTTTTACACCGAGTTTCTGCATCAATATCCCCTCATTCTTATTAAGGGGCTACTCCTTTATATTTTTACTTGAAAACTTATGTCGCTATGTATAAAAAAGATCAATAATTTTATTAAAAGGATATTTAATAAGTAAATCATCATTTTCATTTATGCCGATTTCATACAATCCCCCAGACATATTATTCATAATGCATTCGTTACAATCTACAATATTTTTTATAAATGAATAATATTCATGGGCTATCTTATCTGGATTATGTTGCTTGATGATATATTCTCGTGCTTTTTTACCAATAGTGTTATTAAATTTTTCATTTGAAGCTAATGCAACCATATATTCCAAAAGGGTCTCTTCTTCAAATTCATCAACATTCACTTTTAAACAGCTGTCATCAGGTAATTCCGAAAACCAACCAACATTGGATACAATTACGGGTTTTTGAGAAGCCATAATTTGCAGGACACTTCGGCTGGTTTCCCCAGCTGTTGGATACCGTAAATTTATACAAAAATCAGACACGTCCAGGTATTGTTGTGCTTGTAAATGGGATATAAACCCCGTTTGAATAACCGATTTTGTTAATCCAAGATTAGTGATCAGCCGATTGACATTCATCATATCCTCGCCGACTAAAATTAAAACTGCATCAGGATATCGCTCTAAAAATCTTTTAAAGGATTTCAAAATGAAATTAAATCTTTTATGGGGGAAAATATAGCCAAAACTGGAAATAATCGGAAAAAATTTTGTCAGTTTAAAACCAGTTTTTATTTTACTATCATAATTCATTTTTCCCTCTTCATTAAGAACTGTATACGGCTGATTTATTTTTCTCACAATAGATTCCCTGTTTTCCTTCATAATGAGATTTATTCCATATTCACTGTGGCTCACTACACCTAAACTTTTATCAATTATTTTTTTAATGAGTGGATATTCAAATTCCGGAAAGACTCCGGTACTTACAGCAATCTGTGCGATTCTAACCCCTTTTTTGCCATAACAATACTCAAACATATCGATGTATTTTTTGTGATCACCCTGACAGAGGCTGATATTCCAAAGAAAACCATGAAGAAATATATCATGCAACACAACAATCCCAGGATATTGTATAAGCGTATCGTAGACGAATCTGTGCAAGGGGTTGTTCCCCATCTGATAAATCGGAATATCGTAATTCTTTTCCAGACTCGGAAAATCAGAATATGGATATATATTAAAATTTTTGATTAATTTTTTTTCGCTTGGTTTGACATCTTCATCAATAAAAATATCGATATCACAAAATTTCGATAGGTAAGGTAAAATTTCTTGTTCGGAATAATCTGCAATTCCTGTTTTTTGTGGACTAACCGGCGTAAAAAATGCAACCTTCATACCATTGCATCCATTAATTTTGTTATTACACTATCCCAAGAAAGCAAGTTATTTCCAAATTTTTTAAAACCTTGTTCGCCCATCTTCTTTGCCGACCCCTCAAGATATATTTTATTTATGGATTTTGCAATCTCAGCAGGAATTGGTTCAACGATGAATCCCGTCACTCCATTTTCAATGAATTCCAGACTCCCCCCCGAATCAGTGCATGTGATTAAGGGTTTTTTTGATAGTATACTCTCCATTGAAACAAAGCCCAAATCCTCATCAATAGGTGTATAGGGTATACAAAGTGCGTTTGCATAAAGATCGAGAAGTTCATTCTCCGGAACAAACCCTAAAAATTCAACCCTCTTCTCTACACCGTACTCTTTTGCCACATTCTTCAGATACTCCAGATACGAACCGGTTCCTACAATTTTTAACTTCAAATCTGAGTTGACAAATTTCATACTCTTAATTACAAGCTCCTGCCTTTTCTTTGGATCAAGACGACTGGGGTATAATAGGTAATTATCAAAATTTTTACAGTAGTAGCGGCCTTCAAAAGGTGGAGGCGGATAGAGTACTTCAGATGGAATTTGATTGTACTTGTCCAAACGATTTGTGACATTTTGGGAGATGGAGAAAATCTTTCTTGATTCTTTCAAAGATTTATTATCGATTGCAATAATTTTTCTTCTTACAATATCGCCTAATGCATGATGAGGTGCCAAATCATCATATTCGCTAAAAGCCAAGTCATAAACAGGCCTATGCTGATGGAATAACCATGTAATTTTATTTGGATGTTTGACAACATACGACGGAAATTTTGTTGTTATGATTCCATCAATTTTTTGCCCATCACTTTCATTAATATCTAATAATTTCCAAATTAGTGCATTATTTATGATTTCTTGAGGGGGATACCATTTAAATGGTATTTTTACATGTTCAACTTCATAATTTCGTTTAACCAGTTCATTAAATAAATTATCGCATAAATATTCTGCTCCACCTTTCATAAATGGTACTTGAACTGCACAAATTGCGATTTTCATATCATTCGTCCGATTCGTATTAATTTTTCCTCAGTACCATATAAAAAACAATTCTATACTTTTTTCCCAATTACGGCATAATCTTGGTCTCCATATATAATATCATTTAACTTTTCAATATTTTCATTATATATTACTTGGGACATCTTCGAAGTTTCATCAGATCCTGCAATATCTGGAATTTTCTTTAATCGGTATTTAAGAGAGACGGGCGATGAAACTTTTGTTTCAATTTCTTTGAACCCAACAAGTCCTATTAAAAACTTCAAAGTCTCCGGGTGCACAGGCTTTGTATGGGTCATATCGATGTAGAAGTTGACAAACGATACAAATGACATGGGGTTCACCGTTTCTACAACGATATGATACCCAAATTTCATCTTCTGGTGACAGAGTGCGAGCAACCGGATAAGATAGTCTGGTTCAAGGTGCTCCACAACCTGGTCGATAAAGATCCCATCAAGACAATTATCTGCAAGTGTTTCAAGATAAGCGATTGCGTCCGAGTGCTCTACTTCTAACTGGCGGGAACGGCAGTATGCCACCATATCTGGATCACTATCTACGCCGATGCTGCCGATATTATGGTCATTGAGAATCTCAAGGAATTCACCCCTGCCGCAGCCGATATCAAGCACGCGGGAACATTTTTCAAAGTACGGAAGGAATGCCAGTTGTCGTTGTGTGATATCTTCCCGTGAACCCCGGAATCGCTCTTCGAAAAGGAAATAATTCGTAGTCTCTTTTGGAGTGGATGCCGGAGAAGCACTTTTTTGTACCAGTCCTTTTTGAACACGTTCTTCAAGTACACGGGCAAGCCATGCCTGGGCATGGATGTCCTTATCCATCTGGGTAAAGAGTTTTTTTACTGTTAATTCAATTTTTGATTCCAGTTCACTTTTTGTTGTGGTGATTTCTTTTGTTGTTAATTCAATTTTTGATTCCAGTTCACTTTTTGCAGTAGTGAGTTCTTTTGTTGTCAATTCAATTTTTGATTCCAGTTCACTTTTTGCAGTAGTGAGTTCTTTTGTTGTCAATTCAATTTTTGATTCCAGTTCACTTTTTGTTGTGGTGATTTCTTTTGTTGTCAATTCAATTTTTGAGTCCAGTTCATTTTTTGCTGTAGTGATGCAATCGGCAATTTTTTTATCGGATTCCCGTTTAAAAGAGGCAAATGCCGTTTCCAGCTCCTGCTGGTGCTGGTTTAATTCGGCGCATCGTTGTGAGGCCCGGGTAATAATCCTGACGGTACTGGCATTGAATTCCGTCTGGCGCGAGATCATCGGATCAATATACCGGCGAACTTCCCCGTGAACCAGTTGGCGTCCTTTAACGAGGAATTTGCCGATGTAGGGATGATGGGAGCTGATATAGTAGCTGTTATTGTGGATATCCCAATTAGAATTGATGTATGAGAGATCACGTTGAATTATATTGTCCGATTCGCCTGCATAGCAATTCTTTGAAGGGGATCCGATTACAGAATCCGGATCCGTGGGCAGTTCTCCTGCTGCACGTCGCCTCCGGATATTCTCCCGGATCTTTGCCATGATCTCTTCGACGTTGATCTCGTCATCGCGGATTTCTATGGTATTGTCGTTCATGCATCTCCTAATAAAAAATTTTGAATTCCTCCAATTAAGGAGAATGTTTACCCAAATTATTCTTGATTAAAGATTGGTTTACCCACATTCTGACACTTATCTATTCAGTCCATATTTTATTTATTGCTACTCCTAATGTACGTAGATCCCCATTATGCATTTCAGTGTTTGGAACCCACGTGGGTGTTATTTTAATCACAATTTTGATGAATTTTTTCAAATATAAATTAGGTTTGAGTGGTAGGGAAATAATTCCTAGATTATTTTGATCCACCTGAATGGTATGTGTTTCATTATCTATCGAAATCATAAGAATTTGGCCTCCCTGAGGTTTTGAAGCGATGATCTTGATGCATAATGTTTTATCTGCCTCTCGTGGATGAAGATAAAGGACTGCAGATCCTTTTGTCCATCTTACCGAAGGTGGCCAATATTCGCAAAAATGCCACCCTTTACCAAGATAATAATTATCCGTCGTTCCCATTTCCACATATGAATTAAAGGGATCAGGCAAATGAGTGGGGTCAAATGGGAGATAATCACTATGCTCATCAGGAGGCTGTGGTAAGTAGTGATATCGTAAATAATGAATAATTAGATGAGGCCACGTTTTTTGGAATTTTTTAACTTCATCTGCTGCATAATGGCATAAGTTTTCAACTTCTCCAGATGAAAATGCAGTGTTTGGAATAATATATTTCCCCATCTTTAAATCAATCATATCTAAGGGGGAGATCTGATTGCGTTTCTCCAAAATTTCATAAAGACGACTTCCAGGATATGGCATTGTGACTGCAAACCCAAAATAATCCGGGTCAATTTTTTTGGCAAAATGAACTGTATTTTTTATGGATGAAGGGGAATCATCTAGGTTTCCAATCATAAATGAGCCATACGTTCTAATGCCTGCCTGTTTTGTCAGATAAAATGCCCTTGATAGTTCATCAAGGCTGATGTTTTTATTAATAGATTTAAGCACCATTTGATCGCCGCTTTCGACGCCGTAAAAGATCATCCAGAATCCAGCTTGTTTCAGGAGTTGGAGAAGATCCGATGAGACAAGGTTGGCATTTGCCCGAAATGGCGCTTTAAATACACATTTTTTGTTCAAACCTCTTGAAATAATTCCATAACAAATTTTTTCCAGCCATTGACGGTTAAGATTAAAAGTATCATCTTGAAAAAAAATTTCATGAACATGAAAAGTAGTCTGAAGCCATTCAATTTCCTTCAGAATATATTCTGGACTTTGGAACCGAACTTTCTTTCCCCAAATAGGATTACTGCAAAACTGGCAACCAAACGGGCAACCCCGTGATGCCATGATATGAATTGTAGGGTGTGATTTAACCGGAAAAGGCCCGGGATATTTTGAAAGAGGTGTAACCAAATCAAATGCAGGGAATGGTAGACTATCCAGATTTTCTATGAATTCTCTGGACTTTGTTGTGCAAGTCGTCTCGTTATCCCGGTAACAAATACCATCAACAAGATCCAAAGACTCCTGTTTATCTAATATCCTTACAATATCCAAAAAGGTTCGTTCACCTTCACCAATAACAATAATATCAATGTCAGGACATTGCTTCAAAATCTCCTCTTTCAATGCTGAAGGATGTACTCCTCCTACAACTATGACAATCTCGGGGAATTTTTTCTTAATATATTCTGCAAGCAAAAAAACAGTTCTACATTGCAAGGTTGTCATTGTTATTCCAATAACGGTTGGTTGATATTGTCGGATAGAATTTTCAATATCCAGAAATGATTTGTTATCAATATCTGCATCTATTACTGCAACATCATGCCGGTTGTCTCTGAGAACAGCAGCAATGGATAATATACCAAGTGGAGGATATACCGTCAATAATCCCCCCGCGTGTCTCAAATTGGGATTAATTAATAAAACTTTTGACATCAGTAATTCAACCTGGAAAAACTTTCAATAGTTTGGGATTTACATTTTTTACATATTTGATCATACGCTGGGAATTGTTATACATCATCAGTAAAAAAATAATTTGTATGAATCCTCGGTTTGATATTAAAAATGCCAGAATAATTTATTGCGTTTGAATTGGACAATATTTTTACGAGACCCAAATCGTGTACCAAGAGTGGATATTCTTCAAAAGATCCAATATCAAACCCGCTATTCGCAACTCCTACTGAAAATGAATAAGTGCCCGGGTATAATGGAAAATCCATTTCCCATTCAATCTTAGCAATTTGACCTTTCGATAATTTTTCTGTTTTAATTTTCATACAATAGGTGTTTGTCTCAAAAATTGAAAGACCCAGATTATTCCGTATCATCAAACCATAATGTGGATCATCCAGATCCTTTAGGGCTTTGACTTCAAAAACAATCTTAATAACCTTTTCACTCTCAATATACGAAATTTCCTCTCCTTTTTCATTATAAATTTTAAAAGAAACCAGTTCCACTTCACCGGTAGAGATACTTGAATTATTCACATTCTTCTCTTTCTCAATTTTCTTAACCTGAACCGGTACATCTCCCTGATGTGATTTCTTCAAGATCATGTTCTGATAAAAATCCACCACATCCTTAGGTTCCCCACAATCAATCATCCTTCCATGATCCAGCATTATCGCGGCATCACACAACGTCTTCACCGCATTCATATCATGTGATACAAACACAATCGCGCCACCACTCTCCCGGAATTCTTGGATCTTCCGCATGCACTTCTGCTGGAAATATGCATCCCCCACCGACAGAGCTTCGTCAACCAGAAAGCATTTCGGGTCCGCATGAATCGCAATAGAGAAGGCGAGGCGCATTGTCATACCGGAAGAATAGGTCTTAATGTGTTCATGGATAAACTCGCCCAGTTCAGAAAAATCGATGATGGTTTGTTTTTTCTGGTCGATCTCATCCTTGGTCATCCCGATAAGCGTCCCGTTCATGTAAATATTTTCTAAACCGGTCATCTCTGCGTTGAAACCGGTTCCGAGTTCAAGCAGTCCAGTGACTTTCCCGTCAATCCTGATAGTACCACTGTCCGGGATCACAATGCCGGAGAGAATTTTCAAAAGTGTGGATTTCCCGGCGCCGTTCTGCCCGATGATCCCGAGCGTCTGGCCTGCGCCAATCTCAAAGGAGATATTGTCAAGAGCGATGAAATCCTTGTGATACGGTTTTCTGAAGATGATCTCTTTGAGCCGGTCGGCAGGTGAGCGGTAGAGTTTGAATTTCTTTGAGATCCCTTCAACTTTTATCATGATGTTGCACCATATGGGGGTCTGTTATGTCATTAAGAATTCTTTTTCTGCAAACAGGTCTCTATATCCTCTTTGAATATTGTATCATATAAAATCCCGGATATCTTTTTCCAGTTTTTTGAAGATCAAATAATCCAGCACAATCAGAACAATGCTCATGCACAAAAGGAGAGAGAGATAGAGGAATGATGGTATCTTATGTAAAATGAAAATATCATGGTACGCAGAAATGAATGCGAGCGCTGGGTTCCAGATAAGGATCTGCTGGGCCAGAGGTGGAAGGATCTCAAAGACATACACAATAGGAGTGAACCAGAACCAGATCTGGAAGCCGATTGTGACAACCTCCCTAAGATCCCTGAGAAAGACCACGAACATGGCAAGGAAAAACCCAAGGGAATACGCGAAGATCTGCTGGATGAAATAGATCACGGGAATAAATACAAGATAGGGAGAGAAGGTGTACCCGGTAATAAGGAGGATTCCAAAAAATAAAATGAGGGTTACAACAAAAGTAATTGTTTCTGATAATACAATGAAAAGGGGCAGGGTAGGGAGGTCCAGGTGAATCTTTGAAATGATATTTTTTTTATCAAGAAATACCGTGGAAGATCGTGTTACCGTATTTGCAAATGCCATCCAGGGAACAAGACCGGAGATGAGGTAAACACCATACCCCCACACCGATGACGTGCCGGGCAACCGCGCTCCCATCAGGCTCCCGAAGATGACCATATAGATCAGGATGTTGATAAGAGGATAGATGAACGACCAGACAAAGCCAAGAGCTGAACCGGAATACCGTTCAGTAAAATCCCGTTTTGCTAGTTCAAGAATCAGGCTGAAATTCACGATGTGTCCCTGCCGGGAGTGTATGTTCCCATCCGATAACTTTGGTAATGACCGTTGACATTGCAGTATTTTGAATCTTTCTTATTAATTCAGGAAATCACAAAACAAATAATACAAATTGAATTTTATGCCTTATGAGAAGGCATCTCTTTTCGCATAGAACTGGTTAATATAACGATAACTGGATGGCATTGATGGATTCCACCGTCGGTTCATATCTCCGTTTTCCGTACCGCTGCTTTCACCAGTGCGCTGAACTCCGCCAGATCAAATTCCCGTGCCCGTGCCAGGCAGGCATTCCTGTACCGTTCAGGAGTTTGTGCAACAAACCATATACCTTTCACAAGAGAATCTACCGATGGCGCAACAAGCACACCCGTTTTATCTGTCACTGTCCTCCGGTACCCACCTTCATCTACCGCAACCACCGGTTTCCCGCTTGCCATTGCCTCAAGCGGAGTAAGCCCGACGTGCTCGTTGATTGACGTACAGATGTTCCCCCGGCACCGGGCATACAAATCCACAATTTCATACCCGGTGACTTCTCCACGAAGTGTCACATTGGGAGGCAGATCGTGACGTATCTTTTCTGCACAGGTCGCCGCATGGTTCCCTGCACAAAAAAATATCGTGGATCTTTTTCAATGTCCACAAGATTTGCCGGGTTTCCCGCAGGAGTTATCGCGTCAAGATTGGTGATTGCACATTCCGGATGCGCAATGAGGATATGCCGGATTGCCGATGCAGCAGGATCATCCCGCGTAAACCCGTTCCCTGCATTCCTAGTTATTTACCCAGATTGACGGCAATTGCACAATGATGCCCATGGTCACAACCGCACTCATGGATGAAAAATTGGCATTGTGTATCCTGGTAGGTTATTGAACAAAAATCATGAACAAACGAGTTTTTTATAACCCCTGAAACATCCATATCGCTCATCATCTGCACGGTACCACCGGTTGCCTTGAGGAGTGCTTCTTTCAGGGCCCAGATCCTGAAAAACTGCCTGTATCGCTGATTCGGCTCTGTTCCCGCTATCAATGCCTTTTCCTCATCGGTGAAAAGGTATTCTGCCGTATCCTGAAATGGGTACCGTCTGTCCATTTTTACGATATCTATACCGATATTATTATTTTTTGTTATGCCAATAGCGACCATCTCTTTAGTATTGGAGGTGCTGAAGGAGACAACCGGGTACCCCCGGGGGAGAGCGAGCGAGGGCTTACCGTTTTCACTTTTTATTATGACAAGCTCTCCAGGTTCAAAACCGGTAAATTCCTCGAGAATGATCCGGAGGAGACCATACCGCAGCTCAGTGCACCTGGCATCGGAAGTTTGTCTGAATGTGTCAGCGGTCTCCCGCTCGCTCCTCGTGAGCAGCTGTGACAGGGCATGGTAGTAGGGATCGAGGTCAATATACCGTGCAAACCAGATCTGGATGGAACCATACTGGATACTTCGCTCGCACCTGGTTTCCTGTATAGTTTCTGATGATCCCGTCGTGAGGATCTGACAGCGCAGGGAATTATGAACGGTTCTATTGAAATCCATTGGACCTCAACAGGTTCTCTTCAATTTTACTCGCAAGTTCCCTGCAGTTCTCATCTATAAACAGGGTGTTGTGATCCCCGGCCAAGGTAATAACCTTCAGGGTCCCTTTGACATGGGACCCCCAGCCGCGTGTCGGATCACCCGGAAAAATGACCTGGTCTAATCCTGTCGAGAACAGAACCAAATCCCCGCTATAATCCGGGGGGATATAGTTCATGGTATTTTTTATAATTTCCCTGATAAGCGGCTGTTGTTCCGGGGGGAATGTCGAAGTGAGGAATTTCTCGGTTTCTGGAGAGTAGGTGACAGATCGTGCCGATGTCGCCGGGGATTGTGAGCCCGCGACATGGATGACCGTCTGAGAAAACATCCTCACGAATCTGACAAATACGGAATGCACCTTGCTGTCAGGGTGCGTTTTTGTACGGTTTTTGAGATGCTGGTATCCCCGGTAAACGATGAAGGGAATTTTCAGCGGGCGCTTTGAGGTGGACATGATCGTTGTCACAGTCTTGAACGCCAAAACTTCCGGTACGGGTGCAGACTGGTCGATAAGTCCAATAAATGCGATGGTATCCCCATTTGTCCTTAGCTGGCATGCGAGTTCATAAACATAGAGCGCCCCCCCAGAAAACCCAATGATCTGGTAAGGCCCAGTTGCCTGAACGGTTTTTATGGCATGTACATATTCCCGTGCGGCCTCTTCAAGAGACGTGAAAGGGTTTTCTGTTGCTTCCCATCCCTGAGCACGGATCCCATAGACCGGGCGATCACTGGCAAGAAACCTCGCAAGATTCTTATATTGATCTACCCATCCACCGATTGGATGCACACAGAACAATGGAAGCTGTCTGCCCTCGTCTCTGATGGGAACAATAAGGGGATGGTACCGAACGGGACGTTCGTTTCTTTCTGCGATTATTACAGCTTGTTGTCGGAGCGTCGGGAACCGGTAGATGGTGTCCGGCGGGAAATTTACTTGGAATGTTCTTTGGATCTTAACAAGAAGATGAATAGCGGTCAGCGAATTTCCTCCGCACAGGAAAAAATCATTATCGGGCAACACATTCGGGATATCCAGAACATCTTTCCAGAGCTGCAGGAGTCTCTCTTCAGTCATCGTCTTTCGCGGGAAGATCTCCTGCCCGGTCATTTTCTCCGGCTGATCCGAAAAGGTGGCTAAGTCGCCGAATTTTTTTGTGCCTTCTTCCCGAAGCGGCTTGCCAAGTGCATTCTTCGGGATCTCCTCAATAAAAAAGATCCTACGGGGAACCTTGAACTGGATAAGGCGATTGAGGCAGTACTGGCGCAGGTCTTCTTCAGAGACCTGTGCATCCGTCTTCACTACCATCGCGGCGATATCCTCGCCAAGGACCGGTTCCGGGATACGGAATGTCATTGCATCCCGGACACAAGGATGAGACATCAGAACCGTGTCGATCTCTGCAGGAGTGATCTTTCTCCCGCCTTTATTGATCATCTCCTTTTTACGACCGGCAATGAAAAGATACCCGTTTTTATCGAGATAACCCATATCGCCGGTCCTGAACCACTCATCTTTGAAGGATTCGGCATTTTCAACGGGAGCATTTTCATACCCCCCAAAAACCAGCTCACCACGGACAACGATCTCACCGTATTGTCCTACCGGGAGGGCACAGTCATTATCATCCCGGATTTCCAAGTAAGGGATGAAAGGAATTCCCACAGACCCTTTTTTTCCGGAGATGTTTAAGGAAATGAATGCCTCCGACATCACATATGCTTCAATAACCGGAATTCCCATCATCGTTTCCAGTTCATGACGAACTGCAGGAGATATGGCTGCGGCCCCCGACCCGATAAACCGGAGTGAATGATTTGCCAGCTCATCCGGCAGAACCTTTTTCAGTTCCTGTAAAACTGCCTGGTGGTGTGCGGGCCCCCCCCAGTAATGCGTTGGCCGGTAGGTAGTAAGGAGACGGGTAAAATCTGATGCAACGAAATCCCGCGGACATATGAGGTTTCCACCCACAAAAAGGGGGGCCCAGAGGGGGGTTCCATAGCCAAAACTGGTATCCATCGGCACAAAATGGAGGTTTTTATCGGTCTCATTCATGGTTAATAGTGAAGTCATTATTTGTGATCCCAGAAATAGCCGTTTCTGGGTAATCGGAACAATCTTCGGTTTTGCCGTAGTGCCTGAGGTCAGACTAAGCGATGCAGTATCCTTGGGTGCTGCATACAGGGCATCTGTTTCTCTGACATCAACTTCCAGAAAAAGGGTGAACAGTCCGGCTTTGGCCTGTGAGAAGCCAGCTTCAATAACAGGGATATTGTGAGATCCTGCAACGGCAATGGCGGTCGTTTCTGCTCCCTTTTGGACAAGAACTGCTTTGATCCCGAGAGAGGAAAAGAAACCGGCGTATTCCGGCTCTTTATACTGGGAATTGAGGGGAACCGCGGTAAACCCTGCAATAACCGCTATTGTCGCAACTGCCGCATGTGGCCCGTTTGGCATAATGAT
>Ga0315294_10006698_pt1 | contig 12643 bp, 7 predicted proteins | sample YL17G13_40_MG_FD_203626 | JGI IMG/M metagenome (GOLD analysis project Ga0315294, IMG submission 203626) | Sediment microbial communities from Yellowstone Lake, YNP, Wyoming, USA - YL17G13_40 | ecosystem: Environmental > Aquatic > Freshwater > Lake > Sediment | place: USA: Wyoming | collected...
ACCATTTGCAGCTTCCTGCCTGGGCCGCGCCGCAGCAATCACCAGGGCAATTCTTTGCGCCCCGGCACTGCCCATCATACACGCAAGAACCACCCCCGATTCCTCCGCAAGTGCACCCGCTGGGCGGTGGATCGCACGAATACGCGGATCTGGAAGCCCTCCATGCGAAGAAACCGGCTGCGAGTGCGATGAGGATGAGCGGCAACGCAAGAATTCTGTACCGAATGCCTGTCACCAAGACCCTACGCGGGATTGCGTTCATGAGATGCCCTCCATATCGTTTAGTGTGAATATGCTATAGCCTTGCCTTACTTCATTCCATCCTCTTGAACTCCATCACTTCGGGTCGGGCGGCAAGGGCTCGTTCAACCGCGTGTAGTAATGCCGGAAGTTCATCATCACCCTGGTGCGGTCCATCATCGGGGGAACCTTGTCGCGCAGTTCCACCAGGCATTCCCGCACCGTGCCCCAATCCTCCTGGCCCGCCGCAAGAATGATCCGCATCTTCAGAACGCGCGGCCATATCCGCGGATCATAACGCCTCGAAGCCGCCAAGGAGTTGGCGGAGAGAGACCTCTGCACCGCACGCATCTCGTCCAGTATTTTCGCGGCCTTTTCCGGCGCGCGCGCAACGGGATCGTTGCCCAGTTGACTACTAGCGAGATTAGCCAAAAGCCAGTCTCGGTCTACGCCGCCTTCGGGATGCGTTTCGAGATAGCGGGAGGCGATCTCCTGCGCCTTAACTTCGTCCCGCCAATACAAGTACAGGGTCACGGTGTAATTGATGTCTTCCTCTCCCGCCACGCTCATGTATGTGTCGCGCACATCCAGCGCATAGGAACGCGCTTGATTCGCTTCTTCCACTTGACCCTTCGCCTCCAGGTCCCGCGATTTCTGCAAGAGCGCAATGGACAGCACGTAGAGCGGCACAACGTCACGATTAGTCCGGGTGTTGGATGCCTGGAGCCGCGCTTCCGCCGCCTTTTCCGCTTCCTCAAAGCGGCGGGCCCGGTACAGGTGGAAGCATTCCATGTTGAGCACACTCTCCAGGACCGGGGAGTCCGGATACTTTTCAACAAATTCCCGGCAATACTTCACCGCTGAAGCGGGATCCTCATTACATGCGCACAATTCCGTCAGCAGGTGCTGCGCGCGGCGGCCGGCGTAAAGGCCGTACGCCGCGGCCAGCCCCTCCATCTCCGCGATCGCCGCCGCCGGACCGTGCGCTTTCATCACCACCCGGCTCAGGACGTACACCGCGTCGCCCACCGTCACCAACGCCGGGTGCGACGTAATGTGCGCCTTGAGGCTCGCGATAGCCGCGTCCGGCCCGTCCAGACGCAGTTGGAAGTCGGCGCGCTCGTGGATTACGAACTCGAACCGCGGCATGGTGTCCGCGTAGCGCCGGACCACTTCTTCCAGATAGGCCAGCCCGTCCCGCGGCAGCCCCATCCGGTCCAGCGCCTGGGCCGACACCCTCACCGCCTCATGCGCGTGCCCGCCGTAAAAATCATGCTCGATCACGTACGCCATCTGCGCGCCCACCTCGGCGGGGCGGCCCAGGTTGAGATAGGCCATGCCCAGCGCGAGATGCAGCGGCGCAAGCCCGGGGTAGTCTTCCGCATGGTCCTTCAGGAAGCCCTCCAGCGCCGCCGCCTGCGCCTCGTATCCCCCTTCCCGCTCGCATTCGCAATCTCCAAGCGCCCCGGCCACCGGCGCCAGAAGCGCGTTTCCCGGGTTGCCCGCGAGGATGGCCCTCAGGTCCGCCACGGCGCCGTCCTGGTCGCCGTCCTGCCACTTCTTCCGCGCCAAATCTTTCTTCACCAGCACGGCTTCCGGAGCGTCGGGGTACGTGGCAAGGTACCAGCGCAGCCGCCGCTCGCCCTCGGTCCAATCGTCCTTGGTGAGCGGCGCCTCGGTCCAGAGCTGCCGCAGCGTCTGAATCCGGGCGGTTTCGGCGGTGTGGGAGGTCTCGAAGTCCGCGAGAAGCGTATCGAAACGGCCAAAGTCCCTAGTGGAGCGGGCGGCCTGGAATTCCGCGCACGTGAGCCGGAACCGCGCCTCCGCCAGACGCTCCGGCGAAAGGGCCGCGCCGCCGGGGGATGGGCTGAAGCCCGCACTACCAACACCGCCGCCTAGGTATTTGTCCAGGGCGTCGCCGGTCTCGCGCCACATGCGCATATTCTCATACCGCACCGCCTGGTCCCACAGCGCCTCGCCCGAAAGAGCCTTCCACTCCTCCTGCGCCCGCGCCGCGCCCCCCGCCGCCAGAATCGCGGCCAGACACATGAAACCGGCAAGCATGCCCGGAAATCCCCTCCTGGAGTGACTTCTCATTTGACGTAGCCTCCTCTCGATTTGCTTCCTTGTGAATCAACGGTCCACCCGGTCAAGGGGTTGTACCGGTGCCGAGACGGCATCATCCGCCCATACCGGCGGGCGCGGCGGGCTTTGGGGCTGGTGTCGGCGAGCTGCAGCCGCATCCTCCACTCGCCAGCGCGCCGGGCTTTGCGGCGGGTTCCGCAGTTGGCTTTTTGGCTGGTTCCGGCGTGCCGCAGCCACATCCAGCGGCGCTTGAGGATCCCGCCGGTTTCGCGCCGTCCTGGGTGGCGGACGCCGCGGGTTGACCTGCCCCGCAGCCACTGCCACACGTGGCGGCTCCTGCCGCTTGCTTGGCCGTTGCAGGTGAGCCGCACCCGCAACCGCCCGCGTTCCCGCCCGCCTTTACGGCGGACTGCGGAGCGCCGCTTCCCGGTTTGACCGTAGCCGGTTTTGTCAGGGTTGCGCTCGTGGCCCCGCAACTGCCACAACCGCCGGGTGGTGCAGATTGGGTCGCCGGTTGGGGCGACCCGCAACCGCAACCCCCCGCTGATTCGGCCGGATTCGCCGCCGGTTGGGCCGACCCGCAGCCGCAACCCCCGCCCGCCGATTCCGCCGGTTTCGCCGCGGGTTGGGTAGCGCTCGTGGTTTGGTCGGACCCGCAACTGCCACAGACGCCGGTGCCGGCCTTTCCGCAACCACATCCGGCGTTGCCCTGTGACGTTGCGGCCTGCTGAGCGGATCCCCTGCTTCCCTGCAGGTTCTTGCTCGCCGGCGGGAATTCCGGGCATTCCGAACTGAGTTTGCCCGGATTCTCTGCAAGCCATTTAATTATGGGCTTTTTCAAGCGAACAAAAGAGCGCAATAGCGCATCTTCTCTTCGTAAGGGGCTAGAAGCGTTCAGCCTCGCCTCCTCCGCTTCAAGGACCGCGCTCAGCTTTGAGTAGTATTCCTTACTTTTTCCCAGGTTTCCAAGATGAATCTCAGTGTCTCCCATCGCTGCGTAGGTGGTAATTATCACGGGCATTTTCAGAGGCATACCCTTTTCCGCAACGTTTTCCAAGGTATCGGACGTCTTCAACGTGTCTTTAAACAGCTTCAGTGCATCCGCGTAGTTTCCACGTTGAAATTCCGCCATCGCTTTCAGATATGTGCAATAGGTGCGCGTTGCCTGGTCAAGACCACTGGAAGACTGATGTTGCGCAATGATTCCGTCCAACGCGGTCATGCCTTCGTGATACTGCTTCCCCCTGAGCAAAGATCTTGCAGATGTCAACGCCTGAGTATCCCGGAACTTCATGTCAACATAATCGTTCGCGGAGATCCCAAGATTTGCCAAGAGAAAAACAGCCGCGAAGATAACACGTTTCGCCATAGCGCTCGTTCTCATGTGTCTGTTCCTTTCCTTTCGACGATCTGCTACCTATGTATGAATGCATGTGCTGGGGGAACAAACGGCGGTTGACGCCTCACAAAAGTAACATGTGCTCGGCGGGAGGTTGAATATGCAGGCTCCCTGTTGTATGGCTTGCGGTGTATTTACTACAACATCCATCGCCGCTCGCGCAGCCCTGAAGGCAATCTTCCAAGGAGACACAGAAGCATCCTCCCCCCCCATGCACTGATTAGCACCCGAGTTCTTGCAGGCATCCGCACATGTCCCACAAGCTTCTAACCCGCAAGCAGTTCGACAACCTTTTCCCCCGCACTGCCCATCATACGTGCAAGACCTCACCCCGGTTCCTCGGCAAGTGCACCCACTGGGCGGCGGAGAGCAAGAATACGCGGATCTCCAAGCCGTCCATCCGAAGAAACCGGCTGCGAGGGCGATGAGGATGAGCGGAAACGCAGGAATTCCGCGCCGGATGCCTGTCATAGAGGCCCTGCATGGGATGAGGTTCATGGGATGCGCTCCCCCTAGTAATATCCTTTCTCATCCATTCTGGAAACGGCGCACATGTTGCAGACCAGATTAGTAACATTCCTGCCCTCACCGTTACTGCCGGCCATCAAGCAGCTTCTTAACCATCTCTACTTCTTGAGGCCTCATGTCCTTCGCCGTTTCAGCATACTTGAGGGCAGCCTCGTATTGCTCTCGCTCTTTCCCCGCCTCCCCTCTTGCCCGATAGCACTCTCCCATCCTGAGGCGCCCTTCATATTCTAGACGCTTCTTAAACCAGCCCCTTGTCCCTTCCGAGTAAGCGGGATGCGGCCCGTGCTCGCGGTCGTATGCCATTGCGCCATTGATTTTCGCGATGCACTCGTCATCGCGCCCCAGTCCCTTCAGCGCTTCCGCTTCATACAAGGGCAGAGTCACATGCAGTTCATAGCGGAAGATGGGAGCCCAGCTGCTTTCGTAAATGGACTTGCGATAAGATGCGTAAACATCCTTTCTGCCGGGATCGTAGAGATCGCGCAATCTCTGGCATTCTTCCAACGCCTTTGCATGCTGATCGGTGCGCAAGTAGAACGCCAATAGGCCAATCATGCTCTCAACTTGGAAACCCCAAGGCATGACCATCCCCTTGGGATTATTTGCTGTGCGCGTGGTAAGGTCGCCCGAGTATTTCGCCGTGGTGTCTATGTAACATTGCTCAGCTTGATCGAGGTAGCCCAAGTTCGTAAGAACTCTCGCCTTGGTGTCGTTTAGAGCGCCAACGTATTTATCCGGGAATAGCCTCAACACTCGGTTGATCGCGGCTATCTTCAACAAAGGCGAAGGCATGCATTCCGCGAGTTCCCCGCGGTAGCCAAAAGCCTTCTGAATTTCCGCGAATTCCTCGTTGGTGATCCGGGATCCTCGCACGGCTTCGACCTGTTTGCGCTCCTCTTTGTCGAGTTCTTCGTCCGTGACTTTGTCCACAGCTGCTTTGAATTCCTCGTAGGGCATGGCCGGCTTCTTTGGCGGGGCGGAGACGCTGAACGATGGTGTGTAGAAAACGACCAGCGCCGCGATAAAAAGCCCTATTCGGATTACAAGGCGACATGGGATGCGCAGAGGTTTCATGGTCATGGTCCTCCTTTGTTCTTTTGCGTTTCCTTCGTATGATCCTCGCCCTGTCTGCTAATCTTGTTTGCCCAACCATCTCCAGCAGCAATTTGCCGAACCGTTTGTGCAACTACCCGTCGTATAGGATGGGCAGTGCATACATTTTCCTGCATCGCTTTTGCACCTTGGGCAAGCAGTTGAGCACGAGCATTGCGTAGCCGCCGGAGAACAATTGCAGTCCGCGGCAAAACTGCAGTGCCCCTGCGTGTCACAGTGGAATTCATCCGGGGGATTTCCTCCAGCCTTCCCACATTCGCAGGCCGGCCTGCAATAGCCCGTGGCCCTTCCATAGCAGCCGCCACAGCATGTTTGAAGCGCGGGAATGCAGGCAGGAGCACCTGTGTAGAGTGAACAAAACGGGCCGCAAGAAGGATCATGTCCTGCGCAGGTTCCAACTTCGCCACAGCGTGTACAAGCAAACATCTGGTCACAGGTTTGCGTGCCGCTACAAGGTTTATTGGCTGTCGTACATCTTGTGCCACAACTGCAGTTCCCGACTCCTGCCTCGCACCCAAACCAAAAATGGGTGGCACAATTGTATAGTCCACCGCAAGGTTTACTGGTTGTCTTACATATTGTGCCGCAACTGCATTTCCCGGCTCCCGCGTTGCACCCATAGGTAGCATTGGTGGCACAAGTGTATGATCCATTGCAGGGTTTACTGGTTGTCTTACATATTGTGCCACCACAACTGCAGTTCCCGGCTCCTGCGTTGCACCCATAGGTAGCATCGGTGGCACAATTGTATGCTCCACCGCACTGCCCATCATACACGCAAGAACCACCCCCGGTTCCTCCGCAAGTGCACCCGCTGGGCGGCGGATCGCAGGAATACGCGGATCTCCAAGCCGTCCATCCGAAGAAAACGGCTGCGAGCGCGATGAGGATGAGCGGCAACGCAAGAATTCTGTACCGAATGCCCGTCACCAAGACCCTACGCGGGATTGCGTTCATGAGATGCACTCCATATCGTTTAGTGTGAACATGCTATACCCTTGCCTGGCGGCATTCCATCCTCTTCGACTCCATCACTTCGCGTCGGGCGGGAAGGGCTCGTTCAACCGCGTGTAGTAATGCCGGAAGTTCATCATCACCGCGGTGCGGTCCAGCATCGGGGGAACCTTGTCGCGCAGTTCCACCAGGCATTCCCGCACCGTGCCCCAATCCTCCTGGCCCGCCGCAAGAATGATCCGCATCTTCAGAACGCGCGGCCATATCCGCGGATCATAACGACTCACAGCCGCCACGGGTTAGGAAGGAATCGACACAACGGTCCTAAGGCAACCATACTTCCGCTTAGCTTCCGCTTGATCCGAAGCTTTGGGACGGATCTCTGACGATCATCGCCCGCTCTCCTTTTTCAGGATTCCCTGGATATAATCACATGCCCCTTCCAGGTAAGCATACTCCCGTTTCGTTTCCTCGTTTTGCTGCACCCCGCTCGCTTTCATCTCGTCGAATCTCTTCATGGCCTCCTTCATGAACTCCAACGCTTTCTGGCGGTTCTTGTCCGTGTTGAAAAGACGCCCGCAATGAGCGCGAAAAGAGAATTCCGCATAGGTCTTGGCACTGTTGCGCACGGTGGCGTCCTGAATACTCGGAATCAAGGATGCGACCCGATCCCTGTATTGCGTCCATTTGTCAATCGCCCCCGAGAAGTCCTCGGCGAGGTCGTGATTCCTCCGACTCTCCTCGATGATCGCCTCGAAGCGCAGCGACTCCAGAGGGACGTACTCCTTCACATCTCTCGGGCCGACAACGCCGTCCACGGAGAATGTCTTGCCGGCAAAGGCCTGCTTGAATCTCTGGAGGTATTGTTTCGCGATCTGGATATCACTCCGGTCCAGAGGCGCGTGATACTCTATGATCTCCTTGTACATCCGGTACGCTTCCTCCGGACGGACGCCCCCGCCGTCGCCTGACAGGAGCAGAATCTTGTCGCGCATAACGTTGCCCCACTCCGCAACGGCTTTCTTGAGCGGCTCAATCAGATCCAATCCGGCAAGGTTTCTATCGTCGTAGTTCCGCAGGGCCTCCCTGTACTCTCTTAGCGCACTCGTGGTATCACCGTCCTCTTCATAGGACATGCCGCGACCTTGGTAATACCCGAAGTAGACACTCAGTTGGAGTTCGTCTCGATTCTTCTCCAGCACTTCGGAGAAGTGCGCAAGATTGAAGTCTCTCTGCATATCGTAGTACTGAATCGCCTTGACGTGGCTTTCACTTCCACCTATCCCGAGATAGCATTTGCATCCTTCAATGTAGCACCGCAAACCCAGCTCCACCTCCGGCAAGTAGAACTGGACTTTGCGCACGCCAAAACAGCCCCCGACGGTCATGTCGGCCTTCCTGTACGCCTGCAGAAAGCCCGCGAGGGCCTTTTCCGCCCCCCCTATGTCGCCCAAATATGCACTCAACCACACCACCTGCTGAGCATTCCCGTACTTATCCTCAAGCGTGAGCGCGGGATTCGCAACAACCCATTTGCTCAATGCGAGGCGCTCCAGAAATCTGGGTTCTCTTTGGTGTAAATAAGCGTAGACACCGCCAAGAATGCTGTTTTCCTTCTCCTTGATGCATTCCCGAAGGAAGGCCAATTGGTCCTGACTTAGCTCTGCCTGGAGCTCCGCTCGGACCGGCTGATAGGCCAGAGCAGGAATAATGAAAAGCATAATTACCATCATCCTCGATTTCAACATGACACAGCACCTCCTACCCCAAGATACGACCGGATGATCCTCACTACGGGCCTTGATCCTTCATCTGTCGCGTACGTTCAGGGCGCACATGGTTGATACGGCGACCTTTCCAGGGGTACCCCTCGGTCAGCCCGGGTTGTTCATATTGGGCCGCTTCGCTGCCCCTTTATCGAAGAAGTTCGACTCTTTCCTGAGCGCCTTTCTCACCGTGAAGGATCAAGGTTGCGGGTGGCATCCTCCATAGCAGTTTGGATGCTCACAGCTAGAACCGGCCAACCCGCAGTGATGTTCGCAGTGACAGAAGAGCGACCAATCGATACAGGTGTCATTACTACAATTCCCCGGGCTTGTGTTTTTCTCGCAAGCCACGCATTTACGGAAATTGTTGTTTGTTTTGCATTGCGCTATCGGTTTTCCTTTCGGTGCTGGGTCAGCGCAAACGCAGATAGGCGTCGTAACGTTTGCGCATAGAGAATTGCTTTTGGACTTGCAATGGGGGAAGCAACCGCCCGCACTCATGCCCCTGCCGCAATATGCCTGATGAGTGCCATTTACGCTGCATCCTCCGCAGCAAGTGGTCTGCGTCCCCTCAGTGCCCAAACAGGTACAACTCCCCTGTGTATAATAACCACATGGTTTCCCTGTCAGTGAGTTGCCCCCGAGGCATGGCTTACGGAGACAACTACTTATGCTGCAGCTGCACGTCGCCTTCGTTGTGCAGCATGAAGCGCAGGCCCCCGTGCCACTGCAGCGAGCAGTGTTCGCCTTGCAATTGCAGTCGCAATCATTCGCTCGATCCGGCTGGGGCGGGCACTTCGTTTCCCCCTCTTGGCAGCTTGCCAGAAGAGGGCAGAGATCACCGCAGAGATACCCGCCGACAGTCGCGTTGCAGGCAGTATCATTCGCGGTATTCACAGTAATGCATTTGCAGGGCGTTTTTTGCGTGCAATTGCCGGGTCTGCTGCCCCCATTCGGGCACCATTTGCAGCTTCCTGCCTGGGCCGCGCCGCAGCAATCACCAGGGCAATTCTTTGCGCCCCGGCACTGCCCATCATACACGCAAGAACCACCCCCGATTCCTCCGCAAGTGCACCCGCTGGGCGGTGGATCGCACGAATACGCGGATCTGGAAGCCCTCCATGCGAAGAAACCGGCTGCGAGTGCGATGAGGATGAGCGGCAACGCAAGAATTCTGTACCGAATGCCTGTCACCAAGACCCTACGCGGGATTGCGTTCATGAGATGCCCTCCATATCGTTTAGTGTGAATATGCTATAGCCTTGCCTTACTTCATTCCATCCTCTTGAACTCCATCACTTCGGGTCGGGCGGCAAGGGCTCGTTCAACCGCGTGTAGTAATGCCGGAAGTTCATCATCACCCTGGTGCGGTCCATCATCGGGGGAACCTTGTCGCGCAGTTCCACCAGGCATTCCCGCACCGTGCCCCAATCCTCCTGGCCCGCCGCAAGAATGATCCGCATCTTCAGAACGCGCGGCCATATCCGCGGATCATAACGCCTCGAAGCCGCCAAGGAGTTGGCGGAGAGAGACCTCTGCACCGCACGCATCTCGTCCAGTATTTTCGCGGCCTTTTCCGGCGCGCGCGCAACGGGATCGTTGCCCAGTTGACTACTAGCGAGATTAGCCAAAAGCCAGTCTCGGTCTACGCCGCCTTCGGGATGCGTTTCGAGATAGCGGGAGGCGATCTCCTGCGCCTTAACTTCGTCCCGCCAATACAAGTACAGGGTCACGGTGTAATTGATGTCTTCCTCTCCCGCCACGCTCATGTATGTGTCGCGCACATCCAGCGCATAGGAACGCGCTTGATTCGCTTCTTCCACTTGACCCTTCGCCTCCAGGTCCCGCGATTTCTGCAAGAGCGCAATGGACAGCACGTAGAGCGGCACAACGTCACGATTAGTCCGGGTGTTGGATGCCTGGAGCCGCGCTTCCGCCGCCTTTTCCGCTTCCTCAAAGCGGCGGGCCCGGTACAGGTGGAAGCATTCCATGTTGAGCACACTCTCCAGGACCGGGGAGTCCGGATACTTTTCAACAAATTCCCGGCAATACTTCACCGCTGAAGCGGGATCCTCATTACATGCGCACAATTCCGTCAGCAGGTGCTGCGCGCGGCGGCCGGCGTAAAGGCCGTACGCCGCGGCCAGCCCCTCCATCTCCGCGATCGCCGCCGCCGGACCGTGCGCTTTCATCACCACCCGGCTCAGGACGTACACCGCGTCGCCCACCGTCACCAACGCCGGGTGCGACGTAATGTGCGCCTTGAGGCTCGCGATAGCCGCGTCCGGCCCGTCCAGACGCAGTTGGAAGTCGGCGCGCTCGTGGATTACGAACTCGAACCGCGGCATGGTGTCCGCGTAGCGCCGGACCACTTCTTCCAGATAGGCCAGCCCGTCCCGCGGCAGCCCCATCCGGTCCAGCGCCTGGGCCGACACCCTCACCGCCTCATGCGCGTGCCCGCCGTAAAAATCATGCTCGATCACGTACGCCATCTGCGCGCCCACCTCGGCGGGGCGGCCCAGGTTGAGATAGGCCATGCCCAGCGCGAGATGCAGCGGCGCAAGCCCGGGGTAGTCTTCCGCATGGTCCTTCAGGAAGCCCTCCAGCGCCGCCGCCTGCGCCTCGTATCCCCCTTCCCGCTCGCATTCGCAATCTCCAAGCGCCCCGGCCACCGGCGCCAGAAGCGCGTTTCCCGGGTTGCCCGCGAGGATGGCCCTCAGGTCCGCCACGGCGCCGTCCTGGTCGCCGTCCTGCCACTTCTTCCGCGCCAAATCTTTCTTCACCAGCACGGCTTCCGGAGCGTCGGGGTACGTGGCAAGGTACCAGCGCAGCCGCCGCTCGCCCTCGGTCCAATCGTCCTTGGTGAGCGGCGCCTCGGTCCAGAGCTGCCGCAGCGTCTGAATCCGGGCGGTTTCGGCGGTGTGGGAGGTCTCGAAGTCCGCGAGAAGCGTATCGAAACGGCCAAAGTCCCTAGTGGAGCGGGCGGCCTGGAATTCCGCGCACGTGAGCCGGAACCGCGCCTCCGCCAGACGCTCCGGCGAAAGGGCCGCGCCGCCGGGGGACGGGCTGAAGCCCGCACTACCAACACCGCCGCCTAGGTATTTGTCCAGGGCGTCGCCGGTCTCGCGCCACATGCGCATATCCTCGTACCGCACCGCCTGGTCCCACAGCGCCTCGCCCGAAAGAGCCTTCCACTCCTCCTGCGCCCGCGCCGCGCCTCCCGCCGCCAGAATCGCGGCCAGACACATCACGCCGGCCAACACCTGGTGAAACGTCCATATCGAGTGATTTCGCATTTCAAGCAGCCTCCTCTCGCTTTGCTCTCTTCGTGTTCCAGCTCAGAAGTTCGGTGGCGTATCCTTCCCGGACAGGATTAACAGGATTCACAGGATGAATGCGAGAGCGCCAAATCGTGTTGATCTTGTTCATCCCGTCCGATACCTCCCAGGAACCACCATGCGTCACAATACTCACGAATGCCCGTACTTAGGATCAAGCGTCCATCCCTGACCCGTATCCCTCACAATACTTGAGCGCTTTTGTCACCTCTTGCTCCAGGCAACGGCACGCTTCACATGGGCAGAATTCTCCGCACCGGCATCCCCTGGACGCCGACTCTCCACCCGGCAGAAACCGTTTTGTCTGGGTTAAGCGTTCTTTGGCTCCCGCAATATCCCCAAGTCCGAGGCTGCACCGGGCTTCACACGCGGGCAGATACACGTCCCTCAGGAATTCCCGCCTCCCCTTGCACGCAGCGGCCTCGCCGCCCTCCGATGCAATGTCCTGATGCTCGGCCATTGCCTTTCCCACCGCGGAGTATTCTCTGAGGGCTGTCTTATACCTGCCTGCTCGAACAAGCGCTTCCGCATCAGACAGGTCTCGCGCAATCCGCGACCAAGTGTCCTGACACTGACCCCAATCGGGCTTCTCGCCCGTTGCGCGATAGCCCCCATCGCCGGATGCAAGGTCCCTCGACCTTTCCACGTCCACAGGCAGGACACACTTGCGCACCTTGGATATAGCTTCATCGTAGCGGACGCACAACTCCCTGAAACCCGGCTGAGAGCGAACGTCAACCTGTCTTGAGTCCCCACTGTTGCCGCTGCTCATCGAGGGGAGATAGGCCCTGAAGACAAAGATCCCTGCCACCACAGACGCGAAAAGCAAGCCGCCGCATAGGAGACTCGCCGTCGCAAAACGAGGAAAGAGAAACCGCCATCCCCGTGCGCTCCACTCTCGCCGCGTGAACTCAGGGCGGCTTCTCTTCTTGCTCTTTTGGGACCGGGATAGCGCGGCGGCAACAACCCGCACGAATCGTTCCCGGGCGGATTCCGGCATTTCCAGCGGCTCCACGGCCATTATATCCCTCATCTCATCAACCGTTCGGCGGCACGGTTCGCAAATCCGCAGGTGTTCATGCATCCGTTTGGCCGCTCGCGCGGGCAGAGTGCCTCCCAGGAACGATACAAACGCCGTCTCGCCGGGGCATTCACCGCCACGGGAGCAAGTTCCAGACTCTCTCTTCCCGGAATTCGGCGGTCGTGAAGCACCAGAGGAA